>Ga0105045_10004470_pt1 | contig 12155 bp, 9 predicted proteins | sample MAT02_FD_78089 | JGI IMG/M metagenome (GOLD analysis project Ga0105045, IMG submission 78089) | Freshwater microbial communities from Lake Fryxell liftoff mats and glacier meltwater in Antarctica - MAT-02 (megahit assembly) | ecosystem: Environmental > Aquatic > Freshwater > Ice > Liftoff... | reverse complement strand
GAGCGGCGCACAGCGCTGCTGGAGAAGGCCATCGCCGCCGGCGTGCCGGTGGTCGAGGACGATCCCTACGGCGAGTTGTGCTACAGCGGCGATCAGCTGCCCAGCCTGCTGTCGATGGCGCCCGAGGACGTCATCTACATGGGTTCTTTCTCCAAGGTCATGGCTCCCGGCCTGCGCCTGGGCTACGTGGTCGCACCCGAAGGGCTGCACGCCAAGCTGGTCCAGGCCAAGCAGGCCGCCGACCTGCACACGCCCTCGTTCTCGCAGCGGATCGTGCATGAGGCGGTCCAGGACGGTTTCCTCGACCAGCACATCCCGAAGATCCGCGCCCTGTATTCGCGCCAGTGCGACCTGATGCTGGATGCGATGCAGCGCCATTTCCCGTCCCAGGCGCGCTGGGTCAAGCCCGCCGGCGGCATGTTCATCTGGGTCGAACTGCCCGAAGGCCTGGACAGCACCGCACTGCTGGCCCGTGCCATCGAGCAGAACGTGGCCTTCGTGCCGGGCGCGCCGTTCTTCGCCACCGAGCCGCGCGCCAATTGCCTGCGGCTTTCCTTCGTCACCGTTTCGGCCGAGCGCATCGAGACCGGCGTGGCCATCCTGGGCCGGCTGCTGAAGGACGCAATTGCAGCGCTGGGCTCGAGCCGAACGGCCTGAGCCACGCTGCAACCGTCGCCTGGATTCCACCGTGGCAACGCCGGCGCTTGCCTCCCTCGCGGCCTTGGCCATGCCTTGTTAGCGCGGTGGCTTGCGGCTAGCCTTGGCGCATGACTTCTTCCGTTCGCCTGCTCGTCCATGGTGCTGCCGGTCGCATGGGCCAGGCCTTGCTGCGCCTGTGCGCGCAGACAACTGGCTGCGAGGTGGTGGCCGCGATCACCCGCTCGTCGCCGTCGCAGCGCGTGGTCAACGGGGTGCCGTTCTTCGCTGCCAGCGAGATCGGCGGCGCACCTGCGTTCGACGTGGCCATCGACTTCAGCCTGCCCGAAGGTTTCGATGCCCTGCTGCAGGCCTGCGTGTCCCGTGGCGCGGCGCTGGTCTCCGGCACCACCGGCCTGTCCGAGCGCCAGCGCGCCGACCTGGACCAGGCCAGTGCCCGCATCCCGGTGTTGTGGGCGTCCAACTTCAGCCTTGGGGTGGCGGTGCTGGCCGACCTGGTGCAGCGCGCCGCGGCGGAACTTGGGGGCTGGGACTGCGACGTGGTCGAGGCCCACCACGCCGGCAAGAAGGACGCGCCCTCCGGCACGGCATTGACCCTGGGTGAGGCTGCGGCCTGCAGCGGTGCGCAGGCGCGCTATGCCAGCATCAGGGCAGGCGACATCGTAGGCGAGCACGCGGTCCAGTTCACCGGCCCCGGTGAGCGGCTCGAACTGGTCCACCGTGCCGGCAGCCGCGATATCTTCGCGCGTGGCGCGATTGCCGCGGCGGTCAGGCTGCGCGGTCATCCAGCGGGACGCTACAGCCTGGGCCAGGTACTGTTCCAGGCCCGGCACGCCTGAAGCCACGCTGCTTCAGGTGCCGCGCTCAAGCGTTCCGGCTGATCTGCGCCGGCCGGCGTCGGCCACCAGCGAGCGGCAGCGGGCCAGCAGGCCCGAGCGCGGCGTGGACGCCGGCGTGGAGGCCGCACTGGCGGGTGCGGTACCTGCTTCGGGGTGCAACAGCTCGGACAGGCGTCGCGTGGCCAGTTCGCTGCTGGCGGCCCACAGGTCCTCAGGCGGCTCCGGAAGCACGCCGTTGCTGACCAGGCCCAGCGCGGCCAACTGGGTCAGCATCGGTGCAAGGTTGCCGCCGTGCCCCAGCAGGTCTCCCAGCGCCCCGACCGAGCGCTGGCCATCGATCAGGATCAGCAGGGTACGGTGGCGCGCGTCCAGCGCATGGGAGCGGCGCTCGATCTCGCGGTGGCCGAGTTGGGTCTTGGAAAAAACGGTGTGGAAGTTCACGTATCCCCCGGGGCTGGGCGGGTGCCTGCCTGTCGACCACGCTAACCGAGGCTGGGCGCGGATAATCTGGACCAACGCACAATTCCTGCGCCCGGGCGCGGGTGCCGGCGTTTCCTTTTGCACGCCCCACCGGTACAATTCCCGCTCGCCTGAACACCGCCGCCCCGGACTGGACCAGCGCCACGTCCGTGGATTCTTGCAGCCTCCAGCCGGCGGGGCAGGGTTTCCCCCATACAAGGCGAGCACCGTGACCCAACCTGCAATCCTGGTACTCGAAGACGGAACGGTGTTCGAGGGTCGCTCCGTGGGCGCCGATGGCCGTGCGACCGGGGAAGTGGTGTTCAACACCGCGATGACCGGCTACCAGGAAGTCGTTACCGACCCCTCCTATGCGCGCCAGCTGGTCACCCTGACCTATCCGCACATCGGCAATACCGGCTGCAACGACCAGGACGACGAAGCGGACAGGGTCTGGTCGGCTGGCCTGATCGTGCGCGACGTGCCGCGTCGCCCCAGCAGCTGGCGCAGCCAGGTCGGCTTGCCGCAGTGGCTGCAGGCGCGCGGGGTGGTGGCGATTGCCGGCATCGACACGCGCCGGCTGACCCGCCTGCTGCGTGACCGTGGCGCCCAGAACGGCACCCTGATGGCCGGCGCGATCGACCAGGCGCAGGCGCTAGAGGCAGCCCGCAAGTTCCCGGGGCTCAAGGGCATGGACCTGGCCAGGGTCGTGTCCACGCGCCAGCGTTATCACTGGAACGAAGGCGAGATCGACCTCGACAGCGGGACTGCGGCGGCCGGCGGCGGCCGGTTCAAGGTCGTGGCCTACGACTACGGAATCAAGCGCAACATCCTGCGCATGCTGGCCCAGCGCGGCTGTGACCTCACCGTGGTGCCGGCCCAGACCCCGGCTGCGGAGGTGCTGGCGCTGCAGCCCGATGGCGTGTTCCTGGCCAATGGCCCCGGCGATCCGGCGCCCTGCGACTATGCGATCCAGGCGATCCGCGAAATCGTCGCCCGGCGCGTGCCGCTGTTCGGCATCTGCCTGGGCCACCAGCTGCTCGGCCTGGCCGCCGGCGCGCACACCCTGAAGATGAAGTTCGGGCACCACGGTGCCAATCATCCGGTGCTGGACCTGGACAGCCGACGGGTGATGATCACCTCGCAGAACCATGGTTTCGCGGTCGATGAGTCGACCCTGCCTGACAATGTACGGGTCACCCACCGCTCGCTGTTCGACGGCAGCAACCAGGGCATCGAACTCACCGACGCGCCGGCATTCTCGTTCCAGGGCCACCCCGAGGCATCGCCCGGGCCGCACGACGTGGCGCCACTGTTCGACCGGTTCACCGACTTGATGGAGGCTGGCCGCCGCACGGCTTCCGCGATGTGAACAGCAACGTCAACCTTTACGCGCAAACCCCACCGTAGGCGGAACAGATTCGATGCCAAGGCGCAACGACCTCAAGACCATCCTGATCATCGGCGCAGGGCCCATCGTCATCGGCCAGGCGTGCGAGTTCGACTACTCCGGTGCGCAAGCCTGCAAGGCGCTGCGCGACGAGGGCTACCGGGTGGTCCTGGTCAACAGCAACCCGGCCACGATCATGACCGATCCGGAAATGGCCGATGCGGTCTACATCGAGCCGATCACCTGGCAGATGGTCGAGAAGATCATCGACAAGGAGCGCCCGGATGCGTTGCTGCCCACCATGGGCGGGCAGACCGCGCTGAACTGCGCCCTGGACCTGGCCGACAACGGCGTGCTGGAGAAGTACGGCGTCGAGCTGATCGGCGCCAGTCGCGAGGCCATCATGATGGCCGAGGACCGCGAGCTGTTCCGGGTGGCGATGGGCGAGATCGGGCTGGAATGCCCCAAGGCCGAGGTGGCGCGTTCGCTGGAGCAGGCGATCGACATCCAGACCCGGGTTGGCTACCCCACCATCATCCGGCCCAGCTTCACCCTGGGCGGCAGCGGCGGGGGCATCGCCTACAACCGCGAGGAACTGGTCGACATCGTCACCCGTGGGCTTGAGTTGTCTCCCACCAGCGAGGTGCTGGTGGAGGAGTCGGTGCTGGGCTGGAAGGAATTCGAGATGGAAGTGGTCCGCGACACCGCGGACAACTGCGTCATCGTGTGCTCGATCGAGAACCTGGACCCGATGGGCGTGCACACCGGCGATTCGATCACCGTGGCCCCGGCGCAGACCCTCACCGACAAGGAATACCAGCGCCTGCGCAACGCCTCGATCGCGGTGCTGCGCAAGATCGGCGTGGACACCGGCGGCTCCAACGTGCAGTTCGGCATCAACGCGCAGACCGGGCGGGTGGTGGTGATCGAGATGAATCCGCGTGTGTCGCGGTCCTCGGCACTGGCCTCCAAGGCCACCGGCTTCCCGATCGCCAAGGTGGCGGCCAAGCTGGCGGTCGGCTACACCCTGGATGAGTTGCGCAACGAGATCACCGGCGGCGCCACGCCGGCCTCGTTCGAGCCCTCGATCGACTACGTGGTGACCAAGATCCCGCGCTTCGCCTTCGAGAAGTTCCCGGCTGCGGACGCACGCCTGACCACCCAGATGAAGTCGGTGGGCGAGGTCATGGCCATGGGCCGCACCTTCCAGGAATCGCTGCACAAGGCCTTGCGTGGCCTGGAGACCGGCAAGGTGGGCCTGGACCCCACCGGCCTGGACCTCTCCGACGAGGATGACCTGGCCACCTTGCGCCGTGAGATGAAGGAGCCAAGCCCCGAGCGGCTGTTCTTCGTGGCCGATGCCTTCAGGGCTGGCATGACCGTTGAGGAGGTGCACGCACTGTCGTTCATCGACCCCTGGTTCCTGGACCAGATCGAGGAGCTGGTGGCCGAAGAGAAGCGCGTGGCCGATGAAGGCCTGCCTGCGCTGGACGCCGCGCGCCTGCGCGAGCTCAAGCGCATGGGCTTCTCGGACATCCGCCTGGCCCAGCTGGCCACCACCGACGAGGGCGCGGTGCGCGCCCTGCGCCACGCGCACAAGGTGCGGCCGGTGTACAAGCGGGTGGACTCGTGCGCGGCGGAGTTCGCCACCGATACCGCCTACCTGTACTCGACCTACGAGGACGAGTGCGAGGCCCGGCCCACGGACCGCGACAAGATCATGATCCTCGGCGGTGGACCCAACCGCATCGGCCAGGGCATCGAGTTCGACTACTGCTGCGTGCATGCCGCACTGGCGCTGCGCGCCGACGGCTTTGAGACCATCATGGTCAACTGCAATCCGGAGACCGTGTCCACCGATTACGACACTTCCGACCGCCTGTACTTCGAACCGCTGACCCTGGAGGACGTGCTGGAGATCGTCGCGGTCGAAAAGCCCAAGGGCGTGATCGTGCAGTACGGCGGCCAGACCCCGCTCAAGCTGGCCCAGGCGCTGGAGGCCAATGGCGTGCCGGTGATCGGTACCTCGCCCGATTCGATCGACCTGGCCGAGGACCGCGAACGTTTCCAGAAGCTGGTCGACAGCCTGGGCCTGAGGCAGCCGCCCAACCGCACCGCGCGTGCGCCCGAGGAGGCCTTGCTGCTGGCGCGCGAGATCGGTTATCCGCTGGTGGTGCGTCCGTCCTACGTGCTGGGCGGCCGCGCCATGGAAATCGTGTATGGCGAGTCCGACCTGGCCCGCTACGTGCGCGACGCGGTCAAGGTGTCCAACGACTCGCCGGTGCTGCTGGACCGCTTCCTCGACAACGCGGTCGAGGTGGACGTGGACGTGATCGCCGACCACACCGGCGCGGTGCTGGTGGGCGGGGTGATGGAGCACATCGAGGAGGCCGGGGTGCACTCGGGCGATTCGTCCTGCTCGCTGCCGCCGTATTCGCTGTCGCCGGAGACCCAGGCCGAGCTACGTCGCCAGGTGGTCGAACTGGCCAAGGCGCTGAACGTCGTCGGCCTTATGAACACCCAGTTCGCGGTGCAGCCCGACGACGACGGCAAGGACATCGTGTTCCTGCTGGAAGTGAATCCTCGCGCCTCGCGCACCGTGCCGTTCGTGTCCAAGGCCACCGGCATGCCGCTGGCCAAGATCGCGGCGCGCTGCATGGCCGGCAAGTCGCTGGCCGAGCAGGGCGTCACCCGCGAGATCGTGCCGCACTATTACTCGGTCAAGGAGGCGATTTTCCCGTTCGCCAAGTTCCAGAACGTCGACCCGATCCTCGGCCCGGAGATGCGTTCCACCGGCGAGGTGATGGGCGTGGGTCGCAGCTTCGGTGCAGCGTTCGCCCGTGCGCAGGAAGCCGGCGGCATCCGCGCGCCCAAGGTGGGCAAGGTGTTCCTGTCGGTGCGCGATCCGGACAAGCCCCGCGTGCTCGGTGTTGCGGCCGACCTGATCGAGCGTGGCTACACCCTGGTGGCGACCCGCGGCACCAGCGCCTGGCTGGCCGAGCACGGGCACGCCTGCGAGCAGGTCAACAAGGTGGTGGAAGGCCGCCCGCACATCGTCGACCTGATCAAGAATGGCGAGATCGTGTACATCGTCAATACCACCGAAGGCCGCCAGGCGATCTCCGACTCGTTCTCGATCCGGCGCGAGGCCTTGCAGCACCGGGTGACCTACTCGACCACCATCGCCGGCGCGCGCGCGCTGGTGCACTCGCTCGAATTCCGCGGCACCGGCCCGGTCTGGGCGCTGCAGGAACTGCACAAGGAACTGGAAGCATGAGCACACTGTCATGAGGGCGCCGTTGACCCTGAAAGGCGCGCAGCGGCTGCGCGAGGAACTGGACCAGCTGAAGTCGGTCAAGCGCCCGGCGGTGATCAACGCGATCGCCGAGGCACGCGCGCATGGAGACCTCAAGGAGAACGCCGAATACCACGCCGCGCGCGAGCAGCAGAGCTTCATCGAGGGCCGGATCAAGCAGCTGGAAGGCGAGCTGTCGCATGCGGAGGTGATCGACGTGTCCAAACTGGACGCCGGCACTCGCGTGGTGTTCGGCGCCACCGTGACCCTGGCTGACGTGGAGACCGACGAAGAGCGTCGCTACCAGATCGTCGGCGACCTGGAAGCAGACATCAAGCTGGCCATGATCGCGATCTCTTCGCCCATCGCGCGGGCCCTGATCGGCAAGCACGAAGGCGATGCGGTGACCATCGATGCGCCTGCGGGACAACGCGAGTACGAAATCGTAAGCGTTTCGTACCAGGGCTGACCGGACTGCGCGCATGACATCGGCCACGCTGCTGCTGCCTGCCCGGGCACGCCTGGCCGAAGGATCGCTGCCCGGGGACGTATCCCAGGCGCTGGGACGGGCCGACCGGCACCAGGCACCGCCAGGCGCGCGCGAGCAGCTGCGCAGGCACTTCCAGCTGATTCCGGACCACTGGCCGGTGGCGGCCCTGACCCGCCAGCTGGACCGCGGCGATGCCATCGGCCACGCCTGGCTGCTGGTGGAGCCGGCGCACGTGGCCCCCGACATGGGCGGTGCCCGCATGCTGTCCCACGGCCCGGGGCTGGCCCTGGACGAGCGCGACGTGGCCGAACTGCTGCCGGCCCTGCGGCCCTTGTTCGGCGATGCCGGGTTCCCGCTGGATGCACCGACTCCGGGGCGCTGGTACCTGCAGTTGCCCGCCGGCGCGCGCCTGCCCGAGTTCTCCGAGCCCTCCGAGGTCCTGGGCGAAGACCTGTTCGCACACCTGCCCGATGGAGAACTGGGACGCCGCTGGCGGGCCCTGCTCAACGAAGCCCAGGTGGTGCTGCATAACCACCCCTGGAACGCGGCGCGCGCGCAGCAGGGCAAGCCCGCGGTCAATTCACTGTGGTTCTGGGGTGCCGGCATGCTGCCCGATTTCGTGCGCACCGGTTACCAGCAGGTCAAGGGCAGTGACCTGCTGCTGCGTGCACTGGCCCGCGCCGCCAGTGTGCCGCCGGGCACTGCGACGGACGCGGAAGCCGTCGATACGCTGGTCGACCTGCGCCAGCTGCGCTCGGCCAGCGTGCTGGGCAATGAAGCGCTGAGGCCGTTGCTGGTTGCGATCCACGCGCGCGAACTGGATCGCCTGGTGCTGGACTTCGCCGATGGCGAGGGCTATGCCATCGAGCGCGCGCAGCGCTGGCGCTTCTGGCGGCGGCCCATCAGCCTGGCCGAGGCACCTTGACCACGCTGCGCGTGCGCCGGCGGGTGATCATCGATCCCGGACAGTGGCCACAGACCGTGCCGCCGCTCCTGCAGCGCGTGTATGCGGCCCGTGGCGCCACCTGCGTGGCCCAGGCGCAACCACGCCTGGCCCAGTTGTTGCCGCCCGGGCAGCTGGGCGGCATCGACGCCGCCACCGCGCTGCTGGCCGGGGCGATCGAAGCAGGCCTGCACATCGTGGTGGTCGGCGATTTCGATTGCGATGGTGCCACCGCCTGTGCAGTGGCGGTGCGGGGGCTGCGCATGCTCGGTGCCACGCGCGTCACGCCGGCCGTGCCGAACCGGATGGTCCACGGCTACGGGCTGTCGCCGGCGCTGGTCGAGGAACTGGGTGCACTGGAGCCGGACCTGCTGGTGACCGTGGACCACGGTATCGCCTGCCACGCCGGCATCGAAGCGGCCAAGGCGCGTGGTTGGCGCGTGCTGGTCACCGACCACCACCTTCCCGGCGAACGCCTGCCCGTGGCCGACGCGATCGTCAATCCCAACCTGCGTGGCGACGGGTTCCCAAGCAAGATGCTGGCCGGCGTCGGGGTGATGTTCTACGTGTTGCTGGCGCTGCGCCGACGCCTGCGCGAAGGGGGGCGATTGCTTGCACCGGAGCCCGACCTGTCGGTGCTGCTGGACCTGGTGGCGGTGGGCACGGTTGCCGACCTGGTCGGCCTGGATACCAACAACCGCGCGCTGGTCGCGGCCGGACTGCGGCGCCTGCGTGCAGGGCAGGGCTGCGCGGGCCTGCGTGCGCTGATCGAGGTTGCGGGCCGTGATTGCAGCCGACTGACCACCTCGGACATCGGTTTCGCGATTGGACCGCGGCTGAATGCGGCCGGCCGCCTCGAGGACATGGCCATCGGCATCGAATGCCTGCTGTGCGACGACCCGACGCGGGCGCGCGAACTGGCCCAGGTCCTGCATCGGATCAACGCCGAGCGCCGCAACGTGCAGCAGCGGATGGTCGACCAGGCGGCCCTGGCGGTGGCTGTCAGCCAGGCACAGGCCAGCGCCGAGGTCGGTGCCACGACGCAACCGGCGCTGTGCCTGTTCGATCCGGACTGGCACCCCGGGGTGATCGGGCTGGTTGCCTCCAGGCTCAAGGAACGGCTGCACCGGCCGGTGGTCGCTTTCGCCCCGGCCGAGCCGGGCAGCACCAGCCTGCGGGGTTCGGCGCGCTCGATCCCGGGTTTCCATATTCGCGATGCAATGGCCAACGTGGATGCATTGCATCCGGGCCTGATGGTCCGCTTTGGCGGCCATGCCATGGCCGCGGGCCTGTCGATCGAGCGGGTGGACCTCGCGGCGTTCCAGACCGCGTTCCTTGCGCAGGTGGGCTCGATGCTGGATCCGGCCCTGCTGCAGGCCGAGCTGTTGAGCGACGGCGAGCTCGCCCCGGAAGATTTCTGCCACGCCAGCGCCGAAGCCCTGCGCGAGGGCGGCAGCTGGGGCCAGGGCTTCCCCGAGCCGGTGTTCGATGGAGAGTTCGAGGTGCTGGACTGGCGCGTGGCGGGGGAGCGGCACCTCAAGCTCAGCCTGCGCCTGCAGGGCCGCCTCGAACCGCTCAACGCCATCCATTTCCTGGGCTGGGGCGGGCAGCCGCCGGAGGCCCGCGTGCACCTGGCCTTCCGCCTGGCTACGGACGATTACCGCGGCAACGGGGCTATCCAGCTGATCGTCGAACATCTGCAAGCGGCGACTGCGGCGACAGCTGCCGCTTGAGCCCGAACAGCGGGCGCGCCCAGCCGACGCGCCGGATGACCTCATAACCGAGGAAGGAGGCGGAGAAGGTCAGCAGCACCAGTAGCGGCCCTTCGATCAACGGCCTCAGGCCCAGCGGCTGCAGGTTGTGCGCTGCGACCACGATGACCGTCTGGTGCAGGATGTAGATCGGGAATACGGCCTGGCCCAGGTAGCGCAGCGCAGGACTGTCGCCCGGGGCCAGTTGTGCGGCGAAGCCGAGCAGCGCAGCGATACTGGCCCACTGGTTGAACGCCCACACCACTCGCTGCGCCATGCGGGCGGTGGCCGGCGGATCGTCGTCATAGCCGGACCAGAAGAAGTACCAGACGAGGAAGCCATAGCTGGCCAGCGCAATGACCGCCGACTGCCAGCGCAGGCGCTGCAGCGCGTTCCAGAAGCCCGCGATGCGCGCCATCAGGAAGCCGAGCAGGAACAGCGTCAGGTACTGGGCGTGGTTGTACCAGTCATCCACCAGCGCATGGGTCGATTCGAACCGGCCCACGAGCAACAGCCGGGCCGCTGCCAGCAGCAGCGCTGGCAAGATCAGCACGCCCGGGCCCGAGAGCAAAGGCGCCAGCCAGGCCCCAACCCGCGGCAGCACGCGGGGCGCGAGCTTCAGCAACGACCAGAGCACGACCGTGTAGACCCACAGGTAGGCGACGAACCACAGGTGGTTCCAGGTGGGCACGTCCAGGCAGCCATCATCATCGCAGAAGCCGGGATCGGCGGCCAGGTAGCGCCCCCAGAACGCAAGGTAGCCATCGTGATACCCGCCAGGAATTCGCGATTCCACTACCTCGTAGTACGCCTGTGGGGTGACCACCACCAGCATGCCGAACAGCAGGGGCACCAACAGGCGCCAGGAGCGCACGCCGAGGAACCCGGCCGGGCGCCGTTCAAGCAGGAAGGCGGTGGCAGCGCCGGACACCAGGAACAGCAGGCCCAGGCGCCAGGGACTGCTGAGCAGCATCAGCGGCTCGACAGTATCGCTGGCGAACGGGCTTTTTACGTGCCAGTCCCAGCTCACGTAGTACATGCCCACGTGATAGAGCACGAGCAGCGAGAATGCGAATACCCGGATCCAGTCCAGGTCGTGGCGACGGTCCATGTAGGGATCCCGTGGAAGGTGACGCACAGCATCGAGGGTCCGCGATGCTCCGACGACATCCGGGTGACCGGTTGCACGCCTGCAGGGACGAGTGGCGCCCCGCGCGGGTCCGAACCAACGCCATGGAGGGGATGCCAGCGCCTAGAATGCGCCGATGCCCGACCCATCCACTTCATACCAGCGCTTCCAGCCCTGGCGGCGGCCGTTCGAGATCGGCTACTGGCTGGTCCTGACCCTGATCAACGGCGTGGCCAACAGCGTCACCGTGTTGATGGACGTGCGCCGCGTGGGGTTGGGATTCGCCGCTTGGGAACCGGCCACCTGGGAGCTTTCAAGTGGCGTGGTAATGCTGGCCCTGGTGCCGGCGCTGGTATGGTTCACCCGCCGCTACCCGCTTCACTGGGACACCCTGCGTCGGCACCTGCCGTGGTACTTGCTCGGCAGCCTCGCGTTCTCCCTGCTGCATGTGCTGGCGATGGTCGCGCTGCGCAAGCTTGTCTATGCCTCGCAGGGGATGGTGTACGAATTCGGACCCTGGCCGCGCGAGTTGTTCTACGAGTACCTGAAAGACGTGCGTTCCTTCGCCAGCATGGTGGTGATGATCGAGGGCTACCGCTTCATCCTGCGCCGCTGGCAGGGCGAAGCCAGCGTGCTGGACGAGCCCGACGAAGGCCTCGCGAAGCCGCCTGTCGGTCGGCCCGAGCGCTTCCTGGTGCGCAAGCTGGGGCGCGAATTCCTGGTCACGGCCAACGACATCGAATGGCTGCAGGCCTCGGGCAACTACGTGAACCTGCACATGGCCGGCCGCGACTATCCGCTGCGCAGCACTCTGGGCGGCCTGGAGGCGCGACTTGATCCAGCCCGCTTCGTGCGAGTGCACCGCAGCTACATGCTCAACCTCGACCAGCTGGCGTCGATCGAGCCAACGGACAGCGGCGACGCGCGGCTGCATCTGAAAGACGGCACCATGCTGCCCTGCAGCCGCCGTTATCGCGACAGCCTGAAGGCCCTGTAGCACCGCCGCAGGAATATCACGGAAGCCCGTGCGCAGGGGCTCTGGTATCCTTGCCGGCCGCCCCAAGCACGCCTGCCAAATGCCATGATCGAGCTCAATCCCATCCGCCAGCACATCGCCGACCTGCAGGAACGCATGCGCTCACTCCGGGGGTATCTTTGACTACGACAGCAAGCGTGAGCGCCTCGAGGAAGTAAGCCGGGAG
>Ga0105045_10004469_pt1 | contig 12157 bp, 12 predicted proteins | sample MAT02_FD_78089 | JGI IMG/M metagenome (GOLD analysis project Ga0105045, IMG submission 78089) | Freshwater microbial communities from Lake Fryxell liftoff mats and glacier meltwater in Antarctica - MAT-02 (megahit assembly) | ecosystem: Environmental > Aquatic > Freshwater > Ice > Liftoff... | reverse complement strand
CTATGGGCTGAAAGCCGGTACGCTCAACCAATTTCACCGCAGCGATAAGAAAGCTTGCGGTGCCGATAGTTTGCATAGTTAATCTTGGCTATTCCGGCAGTGTGCCCGCTTGAACTGTGATTGGCTTGGCTTAGCGCACAATGTTAGCGAGGGCGCGCGTGCTGCTGAGACGTTAGTATCAGCGCTGAGCAAATTTTAAGGGATGAAAATGCGTCAGCTTGCACAGCTTGGATTGCTCATGTTTTGGGCAGCAGCCGTAAGCTCGATAGCGGCTGAGCCGCATGGCACGCCGAATTTAGCGTGCGATGATTTGCGCGCGCTGCCGCTAAACATCAACGTTCAATGGCAAGATGACGAGGGCGGCGGTGTTTACAGTATTTTGCGCACTCACTGCGCTGCATGCCATAGCGTGAGCGGGCCGCGACGGTTTCGTGTGGCAAGTACGGCGGATCAAACCTTACAGCTATTGCTTGGCGAACCCGGGCTAGTGATCGCCCTAGCAGCCCGCAGTAGCGAACTGTTGCTGCGGATAAACTGCGTCAATGCGGTGCAGCCGAGTTGGCGCATGCCGCGCTGCAGCACGGTGCCTTGCAGCTATCGGCCTTTGTCCGATCAAGCCTTGATATACGATTGGATAGCCCAAGGCGCACGCGGTGAAGCATTCGGCCAAGCGCAAAGCGATGTGGTATTTACCGATAGCTTGGAAAGTGGGCGCCGGTAGCGCGTGCTTGCCCGGCGCATTGCTAGATCATTTGAGGCACTTCATTAGCCTAGCCCGGATTTTTTAGAAACGAACAGTATGCCCCGCTGCCGATTTTTGTAGCGGCGCGTCCTTGGACGCGGGTGCTGCTCGCTGGAACTAGGCGTTTAAAAACCCTAGATTGCCTAGCCAGCCCGCGTTTACGAAAGTCGATAGGTTCGGAAAAATCGTGGAGATTTGCGCTTCAGGCACGCCGTACCAGCGTGCCAGCGTCGCGAAATACTGATCGGATGCAAGCGTCGGTACGGTGTGGCCCCAATCGTTGGAGTCAGCGCCGTTAAGCAAAAGGCTCGGCATGTTGCCGATGATTTGCTGGCCGATAACAGCGCCACCCAATACCATTTGATGCCCGCCCCAAGCGTGATCTGTGCCATCGCCATTGGTGTTTAGCGTTCGACCAAATTCAGAAGCGGTGAAGCTCACGACGCTGTTTTGCATGTTGATGCGCCCGAGCAGCGTCCAAAAATCTCGCAGCGCATTGTTCAAGCGCGCTAAACCATTGCGGTGATCCGATAGTTGACCGCTGTGCGTGTCAAACCCGCCCAAGCGCACATAGAAAATCTGCCGTTTCATATTTAGCGCAGTGCGCGCGCGGATCAGGCGCGCTACCATACGCAGCTGCGCTTTCAGCTCGTTACCGCCGTAATCGGTGGGCTCATCTTGAAACAAGCCGTTAAAATCGGCTGGCAATGGGCTTTGTGGGCCAATCGCGCTGGTGATTTCTGCTGCCAGATTAATTGATCGGCCCATTGTGCGCTGGTATTCTTGTGCCAGAAGATTAGTTTGCGGCAGCGCGCGCAGGGCGTTGAATTTTGCGCTGCCGTCGTTGCCACTTTGGAAATCATTGGGGAAACTTATCTGCCCAGCGCCTCTAGGATCCAAACCGTATTGCAAGACACTGGCACCGGTTAAAAACACGGTCGATTTGCTGAGTGAAACATTCATCGAAAGATTGGGGTTTTGATAGGCGTTCCCCAGTAAATCGGCGACCCTTCCGGCCCAACCAGTGCTGGCAACGCTATTATTTGCGCCGGTATACCAGTGCTGTTCCTGATCCGAATGCGAGGTCAGTTGCGGCGGCAAAGGCACGCTTTGCGCGATAAACTGCGCCTTAGTGGTCGGCTGCATCAGCGTGCCGATATTGGCAATGAAGGCCAAACGCTGCTGCTGATATAAATTATACAAATCCGGAAGATTAGGATTTAAGCCGTAGTTTTGATTCGCTGCGCCCACTGCGGCTAATGGCCGGGTTTCCAGCGCACTAGTCGGAATCACAATCGAGGTTCCGCCGGAGCGCTGGTTTTCATAGACACTCCGCTGTGGGTGCGAAGCGCGAGGAACGATGGTGTTGACGCTGTCATTGCCACCTTCTAAATAAACGCACACCAGTGCCCGGTAGTCGGTAAAATTACGCGTGCTGGCGGTGGCTGCATGCACCAAATTTAAGTTTCCGATTAGCGCCGAGCTGCCGTAAAGCCCAGCGGAGCTCAATAGGCACTGCTGGATAAAATCGCGGCGCGAGTGTTTGCGAGTGGTCATAAAAGTGTTCCTAGCGCTGAATGGCGAAATCGGTGGAGGAAAGAATCAGCGCCATTGTGCTGCGCACGCGGCGATAGCCATCATCTATATTGCTAGGTACATTGCCAGCATGTGCCACCAGCAGCGCCCGCATGGCATCGGACATCTGCCCGCCTAAAAGTTTGACGTTCAAATGCTCAACCAACGCCGTCGGATCGTTTCGGAAAGCGGCCTCCTCGTTGAAGTCGTACACCACATAGTCGGTGGGGTTTGAATTGCCAACTCGTCCGCCGCCATGCGCTTGGCTATGAATTCTTGACGTGGTTGAAGCAATCCAACTTTCGGTGGTAATTTGGAACTCGGGCGCAAAATAGTTGGCGCTAGCAACGGGCCCTGGCGGTGAGTAATCAGGGCGATAGAAATAGAACACCGTTGGTGAGCGAAAGGGCGCTTGAAAATAGTCGCTCTCGGGATTCCAGTCACTGAATGGGCGATTGCCCGGGGCTCTGCCGCGAAAGCCGCGCATGAGCGCCGTTTCGCGCAGCATCGGCTCGCGTAATCGACCAAATATATTGCGAGTCGCAGGATCTAAGTGCCCGTTGCGCGCTTCCACGTCAGTCAAAATTGCCCGCGCCACTTCACCTAAATTGCCACCGCTAGCATTCCAGCGCTCCACCACGCGGCTGATGTAGCCAGGCGTAGGGTTGCTAGTCACCATGCGCTGAATCAGCTGGCGGCTGATAAAGGGCGCAGTGTTGGGGTGGCTGGCTAAGCGATCTAAAGCCCGCCGCAAATCTTCTTCACCCGTCAGATTGCCGGGAACCGAGAGTCCCAGGTAGGTTTTAGGCTGAAAATCATGAAAGCTGCCAAAAGCGTCATCCGGTGAATTGGCCGGGCTGTCCCTATAGATTTCAATAGGCCGCGTCCAATCTTGCGGGCCCCAATCCCACTGGGTTGAACCGGCCCAATTCCAGCCGGTAAACACGCGCGCTAAATTGCGAATATCGTTCTGGTTGTAGGTAGGAATTCGATTGCCGCCGCCATCTAAACGAAAGCTGCCATTGGCGTTTAGTTCCCACAGGCCGATTGAAAACAGCTGCATTATTTCGCGCGCAAAATTCTCATCCGGTCGAATGTTTTGAATCACGTCGGGGCGCTGGTTTTTAAACATCGTCAAGTAATGCGCCATTTGCGGTGCCAGGGTAACGTCCTGCAATAGTTCTCGGAACGGTTTAAAGGCGCCGCGAATCAACAAATCGTTGTACCTAGTCAGTACGTCGCCATCAATCTCCAGCGGGCCACCGAAGTCTGAAGTTACAAATATCTGTGATAGCGACCAGGCCATACGCTGGCGCAGCTGATCTTGGCCGCCTAAAGCTGCCCAATACCAGACGTCCATGCGCTCATTACGGCCACAATTTTGCTGGCCGGCGCACCCTGGGAAGCCCTGCTGCATAAGCGTCCAGGTAAGCGTCGGCGGCAATGCAATTTGCTGATCGATCCAGCTGTTGTAGCCAAGCGTGCGCAGTGGCGGCGCTTCGGCGCGGCGCGGCCCCATGGTCGCTTGGGTGAGAAAGCGGATCGCTTCTCCGTCAGAGTTGGGAAAGGCAAATCGGGTTTCAAAGCTATCTCGAAAGATCACGTCTTGCGCTTGCGCCGTGGCAGCTAACAACAGGCATGAAAGTGATCCGATAGCCATGGCGGCCATTAGCTTAGAAGTTAACTGGTGTCGAAGCACTGTGTAAATCGTATTTTTCATTCGGTTGCTCTCAAAGCCCCTGTCGCTAAATAGTTGCAGATACCGGCAGCCAAAAAAAGTAGCGCCAGTCGCAAAACCAGAACAAATATGGCGGATTTCAAGGCAGGGGTTAATGCCGACAGCTGTGATAAGCGCAGTGTAAGTGCGGCTTCATCGCAGAAAATGGCGTTAAAAATTCGTGAGTGCTAGTCTTTGTGATCCCCTCAAATGGCGATTTAGACCAGCTGCCGCGCTAGCACCTAGTAAGCGCAGCCAGAGCCACTGCCGCGCTGAAGCTAGCTGGCCATGCGTATAGGGCGTTTCCAGCTTGAGCTGCACGGCGCACAGGCCGTGTTTTGTACTTACTGATAAATCAAGCAGTACCGGCGCGCGCGCCATCCCCAGCGCCAACAAAATTCGCTTGCCGGGCTTGAAGCTTAAAACGCGCAGCAAAACCGGCTCACCGCGCACTTCTAGCACCGCCATATCGCCAACGTTGCAAAGCCCGGGTGGAATTGGGTGTAGTGAGCTCGCTTTAGGCCACCAATGCACCAGGCAGCCCATATCACGAAGGCATTCAAACACCGCTTGCGCTTGACAGGGCAGGTTGATCGTACTTTGATGGCTTAGCATGTCATCTACTTGCGCGCTCGCTCTGGCGAATTTGGCGGTGCCGTTAAATAGTTTGCTATAGGAGAATTCTCGGTGTGCAGTTTGCATAATCGACATGGCATCGCTCTAAGATTTTTTCGGGTCTATAATTAGCTGCGATTACGCAGCTGTAGACCACAACCTTAATGCGAATCATTCCGATTTACAATAGGGCTTTAGATTTAGCGCACAGAGGCTAGTTTCGACAATGCTTAGAAGCCACGCCAATACGTTAGGGTGCTAGTCGCCGCGAATCTCTCTTGGCGGCAAGGTCGACGCCACGCTGATAAACTCAGGCGTTAGCTCGTCTAATCGCAGTGCACTTAGCGTGCGCCCCCACACGCAGCCGGTGTCCATACAGTAAACGCCGCAGCCATCAAACTTGCCTAGCATGCTCCAGTGCCCGAAGACCACTTTGAAGCTGCGCAGTTTTTGCCCCGGAACTTCAAACCATGGGTAATACGGCGCGAGCTGCGTGCCGGGCATACCCTTGGCTTCAAAGGCAATATTGCCTTTGATATCGCAATAGCGCATGCGGGTAAAGGTGTTGATGCTGGCGCGCAGGCGATTTAGTCCCCTTAACTCTTTAGTCCAGCCGCGCGGGCGATTTCCGTACATGCGCGTCAATAAATTGCCGTAGTCATCGGCTTGAAGCGCCTTTTGTACGATTTGCGCCTGCGCCTTTGCTACGGCTAACGTCCAAAAAGGTGACAAACCCGCATGTACCATGACGAAATTCAGTGAATCACAGTGGTGCAGCAGCGGGCGAAAGCGTAGCCAATCCAACAATTCGTTTGAATCGGGTGCGTCAAGTACGCTTTTAAGCTCAGCCGAACGCTGTCGGCGCTCGGGCGGTTTGACGCGCTCGGCCAGCAAATGCAGATCGTGATTGCCTAACACTACGACGGCAGAATCCCCGAGTTTTTTTATAAAGCGCAGCGTCTCCAACGACTGCCCGCCGCGATTGACAATATCGCCGCAAAACCAAAGCTTGTCGCTCGTTTCGCTAAACTTTAGCCGATCAAGCAGCCGCAAGAGTGAGTCATAGCAGCCCTGTACGTCGCCGATTGCGTACGTTGCCATTGGCGATCAGTGCAAAACGCGCGGCACCGACAGCGTAAACTGTGGGATCGGCGCGTCAAAAAGGTGGCCGTCGCTGGCGATCATTTGGTAGCTGCCCTGCATGGTGCCTACCTGCGTGCGAATCACTGCGCCGCTGCTGTACTCAAAGATAGCACCCGGCTCAAGCATTGGCTGCTCGCCCACTACGCCAGCACCACGCACCTCTTCCTCGCGGCCGTCGGAATCGGTAATGATCCAGTGTCTTGTTCTAAGCTGTACGGCAAGTTTGCCTAAGTTACGAATAGACACATGATAAGAAAACGCATATCGCTGGCGATCAGGCAGGCTTTGTTCGCGTAGGTAACCGGTTTTGATCGTTACTTCGACGTGGTACGTGGGATTATTCATAGAGCGTTTCAAACCAATCGAAGCGCAAAACAGCGGATGGGAGCAGTTCCCAATATTGAAGGCGCTTCGCAAGTTCATGGAACGCCATTAGCGCGAGAATATCTCAGAAACCGCCAAATTTGCGTGCGCGCCATTCGTCGATTTAGCAAAGGTAGGCTGAAAGATGCCGCTCATGCTTAGGCTTAGCGCTTCACTCGGCGCTGAACGCAAGCTGCTTTGCGCGGTTTCAGCGTGCATTTAGCGCAAACTAGCGAATAACGCAGCTATACTTCGCCGCTTTTGCGAGGATCAAGATCATGATGGACTGGCTAATCCCAAGCGCTTACGCGCAAACCGCAGGCGCAGCTTCACCCGGCGGCGGCTTCGGCACTATGCTTATATTCACGGTTATGATGGTGGGTTTGCTTTTTTTTATGAGCCGATCACAAAATAAGCGCGTAAAAGAGCACCAAAAACTGGTCGACAGCTTACAGCGTGGCGATGAAATCGTTATCTCAGGCGGTATCGTTGGGCGCGTTGACGAAATTCACGATCCATATTTAACGCTTGAAATCGCTGATAAAGTGAAAATTAGAGTAGAGCGTACGGCAGTGAACAAGCTGTTGCCGAAAGGCTCGCTAAAGGCCTAAGCGGCGTGCATGCTGGCCTATGCAGTGAAACACCTGCTTGAACAATAGAAAATTTGCTTTAAAAAATTGCTAAGGAAGGCATATGTTTGATTTTCCGAAATGGAAATACTTTGTTTTGCTATTTGTCGTGTTGGTGAGCGGGCTTTACGCGCTGCCGAATATTTTCCAACCCATTCCAGCAGTACAGCTATCAGGCATCTTGCCAAATAAGGTTAGCGCGAGCCTTAAAGGCGATATTGAAGGGCTGCTCAAAGGCAATAACATTCCATTTCAATCGGTCGAGCTGAGCAAGGATCGTCTTTTAGTCAAACTTGACAGTCTGGAATCCCAGGCAGCGGCTAATGACCTGATTCGTCTAGACGATAAGATCGCCGGCAAATTCAATTCGGCATTAAATTTAGCGCCTACCGTGCCGGATTGGCTTACCAAAGTCGGCGCGAATGCAATGACGCTCGGGCTAGATTTGCGCGGAGGCGTACACTTTTTGCTGCAGGTGGATCGTGCGAGCACGGAAACGCGTATGCGCCAGCGTATGGTTTCAGCGCTGACAAGCATGATGACCCAGCGCGAAATCTCTAGATCCGGCTCCATTGATAGCAACGGTGATTTGCTCGACTTTAAAGTGCTCAAACGTGAAGACGTTGAACGCACGCGCCGAGAAATCGAACGCACGCTGCCCGAGCTTGAGCTGTTAAGAGATGATGGCACTACCCGAATTGCCGCGCGCATTCGCCCGGAAGAAGTTACCCGCGCCCTGCAAGTTGCGGTCGAGCAAAACATCGCGACGCTGCGTCGGCGCGTCAATAATTTAGGCGTGTCCGAGCCGCTGGTGCAGCGTCAGGGTTTGGATCGCGTGGTCGTGCAGCTGCCTGGGGTGCAGGACACGGCCTACGCAAAGAAAATTCTAGGCTCTACCGCAACGCTTGAATATCGCGCGGTGAATATGAGCAGTAATTTTAACGCCGCTGACATTGAGCGCTCCGGCAACGTGCCGGGTGATTCGGCAATTTTCTATCAGCGCGGCGTAGGTGCCGAGCGCGGCCCGCCGGTTATTTTGAAAAAAGAAATCATTGCATCCGGTGAAGATTTGGAAAACGCCGTTTCAGGGGTGGGTTCGGACAATGGACAGCCAGAAGTTACCGTAACGCTGAACGGCGCAGCGGCAAATCGAATGATTGACTTCAGCTCAAAAAATGTCGGTAATTTAATGGCGGTAGTGTATCGCGAGCGCATTCCGGTGGATCGTAGAATTGACGGCGAAATCGTCACCACCTACACCGATAAGGTTGAAGTTATTAGCGTCGCCACTGTGCAGTCCACGCTGGGTAAGGTGTTCCGAACAACCGGGCTGGGTAGCGAAGAAGCGAAAGAGCTGGCCGATTCACTGCGTTCGGGCTCACTCGCTGCGCCAATGGACATCGTTGAAGAACGCGTCATTGGCCCTAGCTTAGGTGCGAAAAACATCGAATCCGGTATCAAAGCAATCTTGTTTTCCTTTCTGTTTGTGCTGGTTTTCTTCGTGTTCTACTACAAAATGTTCGGTGTAATCTCAAATATGGCGCTCATGGTCAATTTGCTGATGGTAGTTGCACTGATGAGCCTATTTGGCGCAACGATGACGCTGCCGGGTTTGGCCGGTTTAGCCCTGACTGTTGGCATGTCGGTTGACGCCAACGTGCTGATTAACGAGCGTATCCGGGAGGAGCTGCGGCGCGGTATTACGCCGCTGCAAGCCATTGAGATCGGCTATGAGAAGGCGAGCGGCACGATTGCAGACGCCAACGTGACAGCGCTGCTAGGCGGAATTGCGCTGTTTGCGTTTGGCTCCGGGCCCATTAAAGGCTTCGCGCTGACGCTGTGCTTGGGAATTTTAACCTCAATGTACACCGCCGTTAGTTTGTCAAAATCCATTGCCGCATTGGTTTACGGCGGACGCAAAGTCAAATCCATTTCAATCTAGTGTTTAAACGCCGCTACGAAATTTAGCAAGGAACAAAATATGGAACTTATAAAGCCCGGCACGAATGTCAACTTTATGGCATTAAAGCGTATTTCAATCGTCATCGCGCTGGTGCTATTGGTCGCGTCGTTGATAGGATTTGCAACCAGGGGATTGAACTTTGCGCTCGATTTTACGGGCGGCACGCTCGTTGAGCTGGAGTATAAAACACCGGTTGACACCGATAAAATTAGGACCACGCTTGAAAAAGCCGGCTTTAGAACGCCTGTGGTGCAGTTTCTGGGCGAGCAGCGCCGAGTGTCGGTGCGGCTGCAATCAGAAGAAGGCAAGGATAATATCGAGCAAACCACGCAGTCGGTGCTTGAGCTGCTGCAATCGTCGGAAAATCCAGCCAAAGTTACCCGCAGCGCATTTATCGGCTCCCAAGTGGGCGAGGAGATTGTCGAAAATGGCGTGCTGGCGATGTTATTCGTCGCGCTCGGGTTTTTGATCTACGTCACGGTGCGTTTTGAATGGAAGTTTGCGGTCGCCGCAATTGCAGCAACGATGCACGACGTGATTATCGTAACCGGTATTTTTGCGCTCTTTCAAATGGATTTCGATCTCAACGTATTTGCCGGTATTTTGTCGGTCATGGGCTATTCGATCAACGATACGATCGTCGTATTTGACCGGGTTCGGGAAAACTTTCGCAGCATGCACAAGTCCGAACCCATCGACGTGATGAATCGCTCAGTTAACGAAACGCTGTCGCGCACGATTATCACGTCGTTCGTGGCGCTTTTGACGGTAATCGCGCTGTATATATTTGGGGGCAGCTCACTTGAAGGTATGGCGCTGTCGCAAATTATCGGGATTATTATCGGTACGCTTTCCTCGATCTTCGTAGCATGCCCGATCCTGCTTATGCTCGGCGTTAACAAATACGATTTAATGAAAGGCCGAGATGAAGATCCAGCGCTGGGCGATGCGCCTTAAAGTACAAGCTCCGGCGGCAGCCGCGCACGGTGCGCACGCCGCCGCGCTTATAGAGGCGGTTTTGCGCTAATGACCAGCAGGCCAAGGCGCCCGATCTTTTTTGTGTCCGACGGTACCGGTATTACCGCCGAAACGATCGGGCACAGCGTGCTTACCCAGTTTGACGGTATTGATTTTGACACAAAGCGGCTGCCGTTCGTTGACAGTGAAGAAAAAGCGCAGGTCGCGTGTGCGCTGATCTGCGCTGCGCATGCCCATACGCAGTGGCGCCCGATTGTGGTCAACACGGTGGTGGATCCTGTTTTGAGCGGCGTATTAGCAGCGAGCGGTGCACTCATGCTAGATGTGTTTGCGCCTTTTATCGGGCCGCTAGAGCAAGAACTAGGGCAAAGCCGCACGCCGAGTGTTGGCAAAGCGCACGGTTTGAATAACTACGCCGAATACGAAGCGCGTATGAACGCTACGAATTACGCGCTCACGCACGACGATGGCATCGAGATCAATTTTTCTGATGCTGAAGTGATTTTGATAGGCGTATCCCGAAGCGGTAAAACGCCGACCTGCCTTTACATGGCGCTGCACTATGGCGTGCGCGCCGCAAACTATCCGCTGATTCCAGAAGATCTGGAAGCGGGCGAAATTCCATCGCGCTTGCGGAGCTTTAAAGATCGGATGTACGCGCTCACCATCGATCCAACTAGGCTTTCGCAAATTCGCACCGAGCGGCGCCCAAACAGCCAATATGCTTCGCTAGCACAGTGCCAGTGGGAAGTCGAAACTGCGCAAAAATTATATAAGCGTGAAAATATTCCCGTGCTTTCGTCAACCCATACCTCGATTGAAGAAATCGCCAGCAAAGTGCTGCAAGCGCTTGGCATAAACCGCCAGCTGTATTAGCGTACTCAGCATGCTACAAATTCGACGAATTCAACCGCCACTACCGCTAGCGAATGTGCCTGCGATGAGCGCATTTGGCTATCTGCTGGGTTTGTACGGTGAAAACTATCAGCGCCTTCACCGCCTGCTCGGTGACGCGCGCCTGCTCAGCGGCGACTATCGTGCGGTGGCGCCCGCTGATTGTTTAGTCAATCAAGGCACGGCAAGCCCCGATCTTTGGCTCAACATTATCGAACAGCATCGGCACACAACGATTTTAAGATTAACGCATCAGTTTGACGGCCCGGCTGGCATTGAGCTTGATCCGCTCGCTTGGGTGCGGGTGTATCACGATAGCGAACAGGCCGAAGTAACCCATTGCCACACGTCAAAACACCTTAAAACACTGTTTTCAACGCAGGTTCCGGTGCTTAAGGTGGGCTTGCGCCGCTATCGCATGAATGTGTTTTTCAATAAATGGTTGGAGCACTTGCTCCTAGCCGGGCACGTACCGTCCGGCTTCAAATCAATCTGATGCACGCCGCGCAGGAAAAAAGTCATGTTTGAAATGAAACCGATATCCACGGCGCTGGATAAGCCTGCGCTGTACGCTGAACTAGTGGTGCAAGCGCGCGCACTGCTTGCTGGCGAGCCCAATGAAATGGCGCGAGCAGCAAATTTCGCCGCGCTGGTCTACCACGGCGTACCCGATTTAAACTGGGCAGGATTTTATTTTTATGATGGCACAGAGCTGGTCGTAGGTCCGTTTCAAGGCAAGCCCGCGTGCGTAAGAATTGCCATCGGGCGCGGAGTTTGCGGCACCGCCGCGCTGACTGGACAAACCCAATTAGTGCAAGACGTACATGCGTTTCCAGGGCATATCGCCTGCGATAGCGCGAGTAACGCTGAAATTGTCGTTCCAATGTTTGAAAACGACGCGCTGCGCGGTGTATGGGATGTTGATTCCCCGACGCTAAATCGTTTCGATGCGGAGGATCAAGCGGGTATGGAGGCGCTAGTGCAGGTTTTTTTGCAAAGCCGACCCGATTAAAGCTTGCCGAGTTCAGATTTTGAGCCGCACTTAATACACCATCTCAAGCAGGTATAAGACTGATGTCTAAGGGTTCCCATTCGGGCAACGCCAAGCTAGTTCCACTCATCATGGGTGCAGTTGGCGTCGTTTTTGGCGACATCGGCACGAGTCCGCTCTATGCGGTCAAGGAATGCTTTAACGGCCCACACGGCCTGGCGCTAACAACAGAGAACGTTTACGGCGGGCTATCGCTGATGTTTTGGGCAATGACCATTGTGGTGTCGCTCAAATACGTCACATTTATTTTGCGTGCCGACAACAAAGGCGAAGGTGGCTCGCTTTCGCTGATGGCGCTCGCGTTAAACAAGCTGGCAAGCGCGAAGAACCGCTACATAATTGTGATTGTCGGCATGTTCGGCGCGGCACTATTTTTTGGTGATGGCGCGATTACCCCGGCTATGACAGTGATGTCGGCAGTCGATGGTATGGCGGTACTTAACCCGAAGCTGCGCGAATACATTGTGCCTATTTCGCTATCGATTAT
>Ga0105045_10004467_pt1 | contig 12158 bp, 11 predicted proteins | sample MAT02_FD_78089 | JGI IMG/M metagenome (GOLD analysis project Ga0105045, IMG submission 78089) | Freshwater microbial communities from Lake Fryxell liftoff mats and glacier meltwater in Antarctica - MAT-02 (megahit assembly) | ecosystem: Environmental > Aquatic > Freshwater > Ice > Liftoff... | reverse complement strand
TTGTTGACAACCTTTAAAATGTTTTCTGCAGCCTCCAGGTCAATCCCAAATGGTTTTTCAGCAAGCAGGTCTTTGCCCGCCTCCATCACATCGATGTAGATTTGTTCGTGCAGATTGTGAGGTACTGCCACATAAACCACATCCACATCTGAGGACAGAAGTTCCTTATAATCAGTGGTAAAAAGTTCAACACCGGGAATTTGTCTATACCAATCCAAAACATTCGGTGCCAGGTCGGCTACCGCAGAAAGGACAGGTTGAGCAGGGAAATCCTGCAACATAAACCACCTTGCAAACGCTGAGGCAGCTTCCTTTCCCATCAGGCCTCCTCCAATGATTCCAAATTTTATTTTTTTCATAAGGGCAAAAATGATGAGATATTTTTTTTCTCATTGGTTCATTGAAAAAAAAACAATTATGCCCAAATAAGGTAGAGAATGCACATTAAGGTTTGAATCAAAAGAATGGCATTTGCCTCAGACCGCAATAAATATTAACAAGCCCCAAATTTCAAGTATAAATGCCGATCACTTTTACCGTTAAAAAAATGATTTTCCCGCTTCATTCCAGGAAAACAACCTTTTAAGTAATTTTTTGATTTTGTAATAAATAGCCTTATTTTTGCATTTTATTTAAAAAACGTCAACCAGAATTGCAAATAATTCAAACGGTACTTAAATTGTTATCAAAACAAAAAGCATCCAGGTTTATTCCTATGTTTCTTGTTTCGGGCGATTTGGTGTTTTTGCTTTTGTCGTTTTTAGGAGCAGTTTCAATCAAAGGAAAAGACCTAAGCTTGTTGCTGTCCAATCAGGTTTATATCTGGTTTTTCGTTTTCGGGCTTTTTTCGTGGGTCGCCTGCGTCATTGTTCTAAAATCATTCACGATAAAAAGGATAAAAAGCCTTGACAGACTGGCAAAAGATACAATCGAAACATTATTGTATCATATCTTTCTGATATCAGTTTACATTGTGGCGACAGAGGCATATTTCATCCCGAGAGATTACCTTTTGCTGTTTTATTCCATTTTCATTATATCCATATTCTCATTTAGATTCGGGTCCTACTTTTTGTTGGGCTATTTCCGAAGACTAGGTTTCAACTATAGAAATGTGGTGATTATTGGATACAATCCGTATGGCCTTTCCTTAAGACACTATTTTGTCCAAAACCCTGAATTAGGATATCGTTTTAAAGGATTTTTCGACCACCAGCCCCACAGAAATACTTCTATTGTCGGGAAGTTTCAAAGGAGCATGGAGGATTTCCTGAAATCTGAAAGTATTGATGAAGCGTATGTTTGCCAAAGCTATTTAAAGCATAGGTATTTTAGGCATTTAGTTAGATTTACTGAAAATAATTTCCTCAAGATCAAGTTGCTACCCGATATCAAAGGGCTTTCCTTTGATGATTTGGAGCTGGAATTTTATTCAGAATTACCCATTGTTTCGTTTAGAAGAGAACCACTTCAAAATGAAATGAACGCCGCCGTAAAACGGGTTTTTGACATTTGCTTTTCCTTTATAGTTTTGACAGGAGTGTGCTTATGGCTATTTCCGCTCGTTGCAATTGCAATCCGCCTGGACAGTAAAGGCCCAACCTTTTTCAGACAAAGGAGAAGTGGCAGAGCAGGGAAAGATTTTATGTGTTACAAGTTTCGAACTATGGTTGTGAACGAAGAAGCAGACACACTACAGGCTACAAAAGATGATCGGAGGATCACAAGATTAGGACGCTTTTTAAGAGAATCAAATATTGATGAATTGCCCCAGTTTATCAATGTTTTTTTAGGTGAAATGTCTGTGGTAGGTCCACGTCCCCACATGCTTAAACATACCGAAGAATACAGCAAAACCATTTCAAATTATATGCTGAGGCATTTGATTAAACCTGGAATTACAGGCTTGGCACAGGCCAAAGGCTACAGAGGCCAAACCAACGATGACTACAGCATGAAGAATAGAGTTAGGGTTGATATCCTTTATATTGAACGTTGGTCATTCATTTTGGATTTGAAAGTGATAGGCTTAACTATTATTAATATGGTCAAAGGAGAAGAAAATGCTTATTAAACCAATTGCTCTTCTTTGGTTTTTCATCTTCAACAATTAAAAAAATTTACAATCTCGGTTTTTGAGAAAATTGGCTTTTCCAAATCCGATGCAGACCTTTGCGCAAGTCTCCTTTTGCGGGCAGACCTTCGGGGTATAGACTCCCATGGCATAGCCAGATTAAGGGGATATTTCAATTTATTTAAAGCGGGGCGGTTAAACCCAAATCCAAAATTTTCCTGGCATTCAAAATTTCCAACCCTGGCCACCTTAGATGCCGATGAAACTGTTGGTTTTCTATCTGGCAAAGTTGCCATGGAAAAATGCATTGAAATGGCTACCACAACTGGAGTCGGAATGGTGGCTGTAAAGAATTCCAACCACTTTGGAATAGCCGGACAATATGCCCTGATGGCCGCAGAAAAAAATATGATTGGAATGGCTTTCACCAACGCTAGTCCTTTGGTGGCTCCCACCCATGCTTTAGACAAAATGTTGGGAACCAATCCAATAGCCATTGCCATTCCAGCACTTAATTCCAAACCATTTCTGGTTGATATGGCTACAACCACCGCGGCCAATGGAAAATTAGAAATTCTCCAGCGAAAAAATGGAATTGCACCAGAAGGATGGATTCAAAAAAAAGATGGTAGCATTTCCAATGATCCAAATGAACTGAAATCCGGAGGAGCACTGCGTCCTTTGGGTAGTTTTCCGGAACTTGGCAGCCACAAAGGTTATGCGCTGGGCGCAGCAGTAGATATTCTTTCGGGTGTTTTATCCGGAGCAAATTTTGGCCCCTGGGTTCCTCCTTTTGTTTCATTTTTGCCAATCGCAGAAAATCTGGTAGGACAAGGAATCGGTCATTTTTTTATTGCCTTTCGGATCGATGGCTTTATGGAAGAAAACGAATTTCTTTCCAGAATGGAAGTTTGGATGGAAACTTTTCGAAAAGCAAAAAGTACTGAAGGTGGCCAGGTTTTGATTCCCGGAGATCCTGAATGGGAAATGGAAGTTGAACGGGCCGCCAATGGCATTCCTCTATTGCCAGCCGTCATTGAAGACCTCAATTCACTTGCCCTTGAGTTAAACCTGGCTCCTTTCCACCAATGAAATTATGATTGCCGTTTTACAAAGAACCAGGCATGCCAATGTTGAAGTTGATGGAAAAATTATATCTGAAATTAAAGAAGGTTTATTGATCCTGTTGGGCATCTCTATCCATGATACTGAAAAGGAAAAAGAATGGCTGGCTACAAAAATTTCCCAGCTTCGGATCTTTTCGGATGAAAATGGGAAAATGAATAAAAGCATCCTCGATCTTGGATATGAGGCCCTGGTAGTGAGTCAGTTTACTTTGTTGGCTGATGCTTCCCAAGGCAACAGACCTTCATATATACAGGCAGCAAGACCAGAATTGGCCATTCCACTTTACGAATCATTCTGCAATGCCCTGGGCAACAAAATAAATAAAGCTGTAAAAACAGGCATTTTTGGTGCAGATATGAAAGTAAATTTGCTCAATGATGGTCCGGTAACCATAGTTTTGGATACTGAAAAACTGATGAAAAAGTAAAGATTCAAACCTGCTCTTGCCTTGACAATATCAAAGTATGGACAGGTCTGTTTTTTTAAAGGGCAAACTCCGTACTTTTGACAGATATTTATACACCAAATGCAAGTTAAGATTGACGATAAATCATTAACAATCAAAGATTTTTATTCGATTTTTAAAGAGGAAAAGCCAATTTCCATTGAACAGGAAACAAGAGCAAGAATTCAGAAATCAAGAAAATTTCTGAAACGGAAAATCGAAAACGCTCAAAGTCCTATTTATGGAATCAATACCGGATTTGGACAACTTTGTGACCAAAAAATTTCAGACAGTGATCTTGAAAAACTCCAGATTAACCTGGTTCGTTCTCACGCCTGTGGAATCGGGCAACCTGTTCCAGATCACATTTCCAGGATCATGCTTTTACTCAAAATCAGGAGTTTTACCACAGGTTATTCAGCGGTAAGTGAGGAATTATTTGATCGACTGCTGGAGCTTTACAATTCCGGAGCATCGCCTGTCATTTTCGAAAAGGGTTCATTGGGTGCTTCTGGCGACCTGGTTCCACTGGCACATCTGACTTTACCAATTTTAGGAGAGGGCCATATCAACCACAAAGGAAAAACGATTACAGGTTCAGAGTATTTGAAAGAAGCTGGAGATAAACCATTCATTCTTAAGGCAAAAGAAGGATTGGCGATGCTGAATGGCACCCAGTTTATGCTTGCCCTGGGACTGGACTCGATAGATCGGTCAAGAAAAATAATGGATGCAGCCATTTGGATTTGTGCGCTTTCTATTGACGCATTTGACTCAAGAATAGATTTTCTACATCCAGAAATTCATAATGTAAGGCCCCACAAAGGCCAGATTGAAGTTGCCAAACGAATGAAAGCACTTCTGGAAAATAGCAAAATTGCCACTTCACCAAAAAAACAGGTCCAGGATCCATATTCTGTACGATGCCTGCCGCAGGTTTTGGGTGCTTCGCTGGATACCATTAATTATGCAGCCTCAGTACTGGAAACTGAACTTAATTCGATCACAGACAATCCTTTGGTTTTTGAGAATCAGGATGCCGTTATATCTGGTGGAAACTTTCATGGTCAGCCTCTTGCCTTGGTGCTGGATTTTCTTGGAATAGCCATGGCAGAGGTAGCAAACATCTGTGAAAGGCTTTTATACAAGTTGTTGTCAGGCGAAAGAGGCCTTCCTGTTTTTCTTACAAAAAACCCTGGATTAGAAAGTGGTTTTATGATTCCACAATATTCTGCCGCTTCGCTCGTTAGTGAAAATAAACAATTGGCTACTCCTGCCTCGGTGGATAGCATCGTAAGCAGCAATGGGCAGGAAGATCATGTAAGTATGGGTGCAAATGCGGGATTAAAATGTACCAGAATTCTAGACAACGTGGAAGCAGTTTTAGGTATTTTATTACTTGCTGGTGCTCAGGCATTGGAATTTAGACGACCTTTGGAAAGCAGCCTTGAAATTGAATCGTTATTCTCTGATTTCAGGAAAAAAGTTGATTTCAGGGTTTCAGATTCTTATTTCAAACCTGACATAGACATGGCATTGGAATTTGTTAAAAGTTATCCGTTTGAAAAGTAAAATAAAGAGCCTTACCTTTTTAATCATTTGCATTTCCTACCTCCTGGCCGGAACACAAAAAACCTTTGCCCAACCTTGCTTTAATTTTGTCGGAGATTCGATTGGCTGTGCCCCTTTCACAGTCACCATTTTATCATGCGTGCCGAGAGAAACCAGTTTTAATTTTATTTGGAATATAAATCCATCGAATTATATAAATGCATTTACGACAGCCAGTTACACATACTCTACCCCCGGAGTTTTTATCATAGATCAGATTTTTGATCCGACAACCAACCTAAAGAGAAATGTAAGTGTATTCAATAGCATGACCAAACCTTCATTTTCCTGGAAAACTTGTGAGGATACTTTAATCATCCTGTTTCAGGATTCTGTTTTTTTAGCTTATAAATTCAATGCAGGGGATGGAGTAGGAACCAATATTATTGTTTCGGGAAATAAAAGAGAGTTCAAATACAGGTATAATTTTTCAGCTCCATTTTCAACTTATACATTTTCCATTCAGGGCCACGAACCTGGAACTTGTAACAAAGATCTGATCAACGAAACAGTTTCCCTTTATAAGCAAAGCCAATCTCCAATTCTGGATAGCCTGGTTGGGCTAGACACCAACCGGTTCAATATCATCATGCAAACACGGGCTGATGAACCTTATTCCATTCAATTTCAACAACTTCCACCTTGGCAAACGGTAAAAACAGGCAAATCACCCAACGACCTGAGTTCAAACAAGGAATTGATAATCATCCCGCAAAACAACCAAAATGGCAAAGTAAAAACGGTAACCATCAATGGATGCGGAAATCAATTTGACTCGCCGGAGTTAACCATGATTTGGCCCAGGCTTCAAAAAGACAACCAAAAGATTCTGGTTTATTGGCCAAAAACCGCAATAGCTAATCTGAACAAATTTGAACTTTGGAGAAATGGCGTGAAAATTCTTGAGTTGCTGGGTTATGCCGATACCAGCTATTTAGACAGCAACAATCTGGTTTGTGGTTTTAACTATTGCTACCAGATTATAACCCAAAGGACAGTTTCCGGCCATTCGGGACAATTGGTTTATAAATCTCCTCCCATTTGTGGACAGGCCATTTCAGATCGGCCACCTGATCCAGTCAAAAACCTAACCACTAATGTTTTAGATGATGGGATTTTCATCAATGGGATTGGGTCAAATCTTTCAAAAACATACGAAATATTCAGAAAGGAAATGAGTGCTCCGGATTTTGAAAAAATATTGGAAAGCCCAACCCTCCCCATCGAAGATAAAACAGCTGATTTTATGAATCGCTCCTATTGTTATAAGATCTCTTTCCGTGATATCTGTGGAAATCAATCGCTGATGAGTGAACCCATTTGTCCCATTTGGTTGAGGGGAGACATTCCAAATGAGTCAGAAAAAATCTTATCATGGACAGATCTGGAAGGATGGAAAGGTGGAGTTGAAAACTATGAATTAGTCAGATACACACCCAAAGATAGCCCTGAGATATTAGACATGGGCCTTTCCAACAGTAAAACCTTCATTGGCAGAGACTCAAAAAGGCAATTGATCTGGTATAAAATAAGGGCAAATGCAAAAAATACCAGCTTGTATCCAGATCCAAGTTTTTCGAACCCGGTTTTTTTTCCTCAAAAATCAAAGCTTAGATTTCCTGATGTTTTCACCCCAAATGATGATGGCTTGAATGACAAATTTACCTGTTACTCCCTCTTTCTAACGGAATATGAATTGAAAATTTTCAACGCCTGGGGTTCCTTGATTTTTTTCTCAAATGATACTTCAAAAGGGTGGAACGGGAAAATTGATTTGAGGCTGGCGCAGGGAGGACCTTATGCCTATTGGGCCAAAGGAACCGATGAGGAAGGTCAGGAAATTACAACCAGTGGATTTTTCACTTTGGTGAGATAGAACCTGAATTCCTGAATAGAGTAAATACCCGTTTTTTTTCAAACCCTTTTTATTGAAGGTTAAAAATAAGTTCCTTTGCGTGGAATGAAGTTTTCGGAAATTCCTGGTCAGGAGTCATTGATTGAAAGCCTGGTCCATGCAGTAGATTCAGGTCAAATAGCACACGCTCAGCTATTTGCAAGCACAGAAGGAGGTGTGGGCTTAATGCTGGCTCTGGCTTATGGCCAATATTTGAACTGCGAAAATCGAACAGAAGGCGATAGTTGTGGCAGATGCATTTCCTGCATCAAGATCCAAAAATTTATCCATCCTGATTTTCACTTTTGTTTTCCGATAGCAAAATCAAAACTGGTGGACGATTCGGATGAGCTTAACTCATACATGCCACTTTTCAGAACTTTTCTTTCTGAAACTCCGTTTGGAACGCTTGCAACCTGGGCCGCCAGGGCAGAATTTGAAAATCGCACACCTTTTATCAACATAAAGGCGGTGAGAGATACCATGCAAGGCCTTCAGTTAAAGGCATACGAAGCCAAATACAAAATACAGGTGATTTGGCTGCCGGAAACCATGCGAAATGAAGGAGCCAATGCATTTCTTAAACTTCTGGAGGAACCGCCTCCGTTTACTGTTTTTCTTTTGGTGAGCACCAATCCAGACCAACTTTTACCTACGGTAATTTCAAGAACGCAAAGAATTACTGTTCCGAAACTCAATACGGCAGGTCTGGCAAAATATTTAGAGCTTCATTTTCAGGTAGAAACCAATCGGGCATCGGCAATTTCTTCTCTTTCTGAAGGAAGTATTTCAGAAGCAATGACCCTGCTGGATGAAAAGGAAGACGACTATCACAATCTGTTCATGGATTGGCAGCGGGCTTGTTATAAGAACGAGGTTAACAAACTTGTCAATCATACAGAGGCATTTCAGGCACTGGGAAAAGAGCTTCAAAAAAGCTATCTCAGATATTGCCTGAGCAATCTCAGAAATGCAATGGCTTTGGATTCCGGTGCTTTTGAAACCGTCCACCTGATTGAAAATGAGGCAACTGATCTTCAAAAACTTGGAAAGGTATTTTCATTTGAACTGGTGGAAATGTTAATGAATGAATTGGAAACCGCCTTTTATCACATAGACCGAAACGCCTCCTCTAAAATGGTTTTTCTGGACATGAGCCTAAAAATGGCGACCGGATATGCCACACTTAAAAAGTAAAAACAAGATTGATGAATCAATTTAAGCCCGAATTTGGAGTCATATTTGACATGGATGGGGTCATCATTAACAACAATGATTGGCATCTGAAATCCTGGTTGGTGTTTGCAAAAAGCCTTGGGATGGAACTGGCTGAAGAAGAATTTCATGAAAAGGTTTTTGGAAAAACCAATGAACAGATCCTAGCCATTGCTTTCCCTGGCACCAGTGATGCACAGTTGGAAAAATGGTCACTTGAAAAAGAGGCTTTGTATAGAGAAATTTACCTGCCCGATTTTAAATTGGCGGACCATTTACTTGATTTTTTGAAATTGCTTAAATCTAAAAAAATACCGGTAGCTGTGGCAAGCAATGCACCTTTGGTGAATGTAGATTTTGCACTTGACAATGGAAATATAAGGGATTATTTTGACGTAGTGATGTTCGCCGGACTGGTTGCCAAACCAAAGCCAGCGCCAGATATCTATATTAAATCTGCAGAATTACTTGGGCTTTCTCCTCAAAAATGTTTTGTAATCGAAGACTCCCCAACCGGCATTGAAGCCGCCGCAAAAGCCGGTTGCAGGCCCATTGGAATTTCATCAACCTATCCAATAGAAAAACTGGATCTGATTACAGAAAAAGCTTTTGATACCTTTCCACAAATCAGCAACTACCTGTTTTCGGAATCTTAAAGTTGATTTTTAGATTAATCTAAGCCTTGATTTCATTATCCTTGCATCGATTTCTATTTAAATGGACATTAAAAACCTTTTTAAACAAATTCCCATTCTGAGGAAACTCTCTTACAAATTTCTTTTTTGGTATAGGGGAAATGAAAAAGAGGAATCCGGAAACGGGAACTCAATTGTAATGGAAGGTGCTCAGATAGAGCGGTGTAAGATCAGAATGAATGGATCTGGCAACAGATTGTATTTTGCGCCAGGTGCTTCTGTTAAAGATTGTCTGATTGAAATTCAGGGTGACAACCACGAACTGTGGATTGAATCCTATGTGGTTTTGACCCAAAGCACCCTTTGGTTTGAAGACCACCATTGCAAAATCAGCATTGGTGAAAACTCAACCATGCAACGCTATGGTCATATCGCTGTTACTGAACCATTTAGAAAAATCGAGATCGGCAAAAATTGTATGTTCAGTTTCAATGTGGACATCCGAAACGGGGACAGCCACACACTATTTGAAATCGAAAACCAAAAAAGGATAAACTGGGCCAAGGATATCAAAATAGGAAATCATGTTTGGCTGGGCGCCCATTGCCAGATTTTAGGCGGTGCTGATGTTGGCGACAACACCACCATTGGCATCCGTTCGCTTGTCAATGGCAAAATTGCCGCCAATTCAATCGCTGTAGGCAGCCCTGCCAGGGTGGCAAAATCAGGATTTAACTGGGATTCTGTGCGTTGGAAAGAAAACGACCCAAGAGAATCGGAATAGAATCTATTTCATATTGTGATATACCCTTTGGATGTCATCATCTTCTTCAAACTTTTGTATAAGTTCGAAAATTTCGTTTTCCTGTTCTTCCGTTAGGCCATCAACCAATGATTGAGGAATTCGCTCCAGTTCAGAACTTATAAGATCTAAACCTTTGGCTTCCAGAGCTTTTTGCATGGTGTCATAGTCCGGGAGTGCAGTATAAATGATGATGGTCTGCTCCTCAGGATCTGTAAAAAGCTCCTCCAATCCTGAATCGATCAAATCAAACTCAAGTTCTTCAGGATCAATTCCTTTGTCCTTTATTTTAAAAACGCCCTTTCTTGAAAAAATAAAATCTAAAGATCCTGTCTTTCCCAAGGTTCCATCTCCTCTATTGTAAATGGTGCGGATATTGGCAACGGTTCTATTGATGTTGTCTGTAGCTGTCTCACACAAAATGGCCACTCCGTATGGTGCATATCCTTCATAAACCACTTCATCATATACTTTCCCTTCTTTACTTCCAGATCTGTCTATGGCATTCTCAATCAAATGCTTGGGCATGTTCACACCCTTTGCTGTTTGCATTGCGGCCCTCAATCGAGGATTGTTTTCCGGCAATGGGCCCGAATTTTTTACGGCAATTGCAATTTCCTTTCCCAATCGACTGAAAGCTTTCGCCATCCTATCGAAGCGGGCAAACATTTTATATTTTCTCTTTTCAAATACTCTTCCCATTGATGCGTGAAATTTGGTTGCAAATTCAACAAGTATGGACCATTTTTAAAAGTATTGTTAAAATTTATTTTTGGGCTGTTCTATTTAAACGCATTGGGGCCAAAAAAAAGAGGAGATCCATAAACGAATCTCCTCCAAATATTCTTAAATTACTTAATTCTACTGCTTCCACTTGATCATGCAACCTACCGCCTTGGTTAAGCTTTTGGTCACTTTCTTTCCCGCTATCAATTCATCTACAGCATTTTCAACATACTTTTCTTTTACATCTTTGGCATTCTGAACATTATCATCTATGGCCCCGATGTAAGCCACCTTCAGTTTTCCGTCCTCTTTTTTAACAATGTAAACATGAGGGGTTTTTTCTGCTCCATAAAAATATGTTGTTTTTTGAGTTTCATCAATCAGGTATGGAAATGGATAACTCTTTTCCTTGGCTATCTTTTGCATGTTTTCAAAGCTGTCCTCCGGCTCACGCTCAGGATCATTTGGATTGATGGCCACCAATGGATAACCAAGTGCCTCATACTTTTTACTCAGTGCAATGATCCGCTCCTCGTACTTTTTGGCAAAAGGGCAATGATTGCAGGTAAAAACCAGGATGAAGCCTTTGGATGCGCTGTACTTCATCATGCCCAGACTTACATTGGTGCCGTCCACATTTTTAAGATCGAAATCTGTGGCTACATCGCCAACCTTGTAGCCATGTTCCGTGGGCTTAAGGGCGAAAATGGCAATTGAAATGGCCAGAACTGCGAAAAGTGATGCTGTTTTTTGAATTTTATTCATGGTTTTACTACTTAAATAGTTTTACAAAAGTGAGGATATGATTTCATTTAATTGCAATTCAGTCAGCTCCTTGTCTTCAAATTTTTTGATTTTTTTAGAATTATTCACAAATAAGGTAACGGGAATGGCCCCCTGCCAATTCGGGTCAACCTTGTCCAGCCATTTGTCATAGTTGGTTTCATCCAGCAAAAACACGCTGGCTCCTTTCATTTTTGCTTTTATAAAAGGATTCAGCCTGGTTTTTTGATCGTCCGCAAAATCCAGACTAATATACCAAAATCGGATGGGTTTACCCTTCAGCTTCAGCCGGGTGGCTTCAAATCCAGGAATTTCTTTCACACAAGGCTTACACCAGGAGGCCCAAATGTTAATTACAGTGAGAGAATCTGAGCTATCGGCCAGCATTTTTTCAAACTCGGCCAATTTGATTTTCTTTGATTTCTGGGCAAAAATCGATGGAGAAAACAATAGGAAAAAACTAAAATAGAGCAGGTGCTTTTTCATTTTAAAATTCAATGATGGAGTAATTTTATGAGGTCCTTTTTATAGTTGGAGATGCCAAAAGCATTGCCAGTTTAATGCAACAGAAATGGGGCCAAAATGAGAAAAGGAAGTTCAATTTTTATAATATGACATATCAAAATTAGTTGGAGGTGATTATTTTCCCATCTTCCATTTCTATAATCCTATCCGTTCGTTTGGCAAAATCTTCGTCATGTGTTACGATGAGCAGGGTTTGATTTTTCTCTTTGGCAAGCTCTTTGAAAATGCCAAATACGATTTCCGAATTATGCTTGTCCAGGTTGCCGGTCGGTTCATCGCCCATGATGATCAATGGCTTATTAATGAGGGCCCTTGCAATG
>Ga0105045_10004466_pt1 | contig 12160 bp, 9 predicted proteins | sample MAT02_FD_78089 | JGI IMG/M metagenome (GOLD analysis project Ga0105045, IMG submission 78089) | Freshwater microbial communities from Lake Fryxell liftoff mats and glacier meltwater in Antarctica - MAT-02 (megahit assembly) | ecosystem: Environmental > Aquatic > Freshwater > Ice > Liftoff... | reverse complement strand
GTGTCCGTAGAAGTCATAGTGACCTGGATCGTACAGAATCTCTGTCAATATCTGGCTGCCGGAATCGCTCTCGGAGCAGTCGCCGATGGATTGACAGTTCGCTTGAGCACTCAGCTTCCAGCCTCCGCCGACGAAGCCTGGGAACGCTTGTTGCAAAAGGAGACTTTTCTAGACATCATTCGCGGATGGTTGACTGTCAAAAACTTTGACTCCTTGCCGGCGAGATTATTTCTGCCAGCGACGACATTCGTCATGCAGATTCGGCCGTTTGGCATCGGGCCAGTTTCCTCACACAGCGTCCGCGTGATTCGGGTCGATCTGGCTACCAGAGAAATCGAGACGGAAGAAAGTGGTCAGCTCGTGACCTCATGGAATCACCAAATGAAAGTGGAGACTTTGCCAGGGAATCAATCTCGCTACACGGATTGCATTCATCTGAAAGCCGGCCTGCTGACGCCACTGGTCTGGTTATTCGCCTGCTTGTTTTATCGTTCAAGGCAGCGGCGATTGAGATTGTTGTTCACCAGAATCACCGCGAGCCGCAACAATGAATAATTCTACAACATTCTCTCCGGACTACGTGACTGCACGATTGCGGTTTCGTCAGGGGTTCTGAATCGGAGCTTGAGCCTTGTCAGTCAGGCTATCGACGGATTAAACCAGTCGTGAACTTCCGGTTCAGCCTGGGGACGCCCCGCAGTAAAAGAACCTTAGGGTCATCCGAATCGAATTGAGGCTGGGGCGTCTTAGATGCCGCCCATTTCGATGGCCCAGTATTGCTCGCCGATGAAGCGAAGATGTCCAGAAAGGCGTCTCTGGTTTTGCCGTGAATGTTCGGATCTCAGCTGTGAGGTAGTGCCGGCACCAAGTCAATGGAAGTCGGATGCCGCATGAGGATCCTTTTTTTAGAACGCCTAACAAAACTGGGACTGGCTCCCGTATCTTGCCGATTTGTCTGGCAGAACAGCATTATGGAAAGCGACAAGTTGGATTGATTCGCGAAACATCGTATCCTGTCGCGCATCGTTGCCACCCGCAATGGCCGGATGAGACAAGGCGGCAGGATTTATTTACGCAAACAGGATTCGATGATGTTTACGGATCTTAAGAGAATCTCCCCTCCTGAATATTTGGCCCGCGAACGCAAAGCGGAATTCAAGAGCGAATTCTTTCAGTGGGAAGTCTTCGTGATGGCTGGCGGCTAGCCGATACACAGGCTAATTGCCGCTAACTTTGCCGGCGAGACGTGACAGGCTCTCAAGGACAAGCCATGCGTGGTCTACAACAGCGACTGAAGAGTCAAGGTTCAGGCGACTGGTCTGGACAGCAGCGAGGACTCGACTGGTAATGTGGTCATAAGAGCGAATTGAAAGGTGCGATGAGGCGCGTTCGAACAAGCCCAAACGCGCACACGCCTCGCAGATCCGTTGCAGTATCGATCCCGCCGTTCCAGACAGGTTCCTGCTGCCGGTACTACATTCCTGCAAGCCAGAAATCCGGCTCCTTAAAGTCGAGCGGCAACAGGGCTTCGACAATTGCCAATTTCACGTGACAACCCTTGTCGCGATCCGCTGCATCGTTGATAAAACGATGATAGGCCGAAACCAAATCGGGCATCGATTCGCCAAGTGTGTGTTCTCATGCGACTTTCGCAGCTTGCCGTACAACCAAACATTTCCGTCCCGGCTGTTGAAATGAGATGAGATGAATACTCTTCAGCAAATGCCGGGCGCGCAGTTTCATGAAGCAAAAGACAGTCGATGGCGATCTGCCGTTCCTTGTGGGAACCCGCATCAGATAGCGCGGAATAGTATAGCGACGATGCGCCTCAAGCACCATTACGTCCGGTTCTCAACAGCAGAATCAGCGGCCGACGATCGCTTCAAGGTCGTGATTTTGACGGCGTTTCCAGATGAAGCCATCAAGAATGTAGTGCGTCACCTGGGGCACGGCGAGAAGCGGGACAAGAATCCAGTCCAGCGTGTTCAAACCGGAGAACGATCCGAAAAGCCACATGCGTTCCTGCCAGACGCCGTTGTCCCACAGCAGCTCTTCAAAGAACGCGAGCAGCCAGACGATCACAAGAAATGCGGCGATGCCAAATCGACGCGGCGGAACCAGCGTGTCGGTTGCCGGCTTCGTCGGCTGCATGCGATACACCAGCACCAGATACGGAACACCGTGGATGATCACGTTCGTCACAGTGAACGCATAGTCCGAATTCATCGCAACGATGCCCACGTACCAGCAGATAGCCGTGGTCGCGACAACCAGATCTTTTCCCGGGTTGTGCTCGTGCAGCACGAGGGCTCGCCAGACGGAACGCACTGCGTACAAACCCAATGCCGTCCAATAGAACGGTTGCAGCAGGCGGGCGATCATGGCCGGGAGCTGAACGAAATCGCCCTCCTGAAACCAATGAAACTCGCGCGGCAATGCGGCATGCCAGTGGGCAAGCGGATACAACGTCGCCAGATAAATGGCCGCCGTATCCAGCCAGCGACCAGCGCGAGTTTGTTCGCCCGCTTTCGCACGGTACAACGCCACCCAACCGTATTGTTGACGCACAAAATGGAAGACGGCAAGGTATGCCAGCAGTCGCCAGAACAATCGAGTGTCTTCTGAATGCACCGCCGCGCCAAGGACGAACGCCAGCAGCGGGGTGAGCAGATACAGCCAGGGCCGACGCTGTCGTTCCTCGCGATCGAAGTAGACTCGAAAGCCGGTCGCATACACATGTGCAACATCGATCAACAGGACGGCGGCGATCCAGAGCCAGTCAGGAGTGTCACCACTGAGCCACTGAAATTGATGCCCTGCCGCCAGCAGCAGCAAAGCGACGGCCGCGCTTCCGACAAACATTGAGAGATCTGTTGCGGCATCAAAGAGCCACGGTATCGGCCGAGGATCTGAGTTCGCAGATTTCGTGGAGTCCATCGACGCGGCCCTCGTGTCTTTCAATTCGCTGCGTCAGTTGAAGCCGATTGATCACGCGACGCCATGACCTCATTCGCAGCTCGCAGGCCGTGATAGAATGCCTCTTCCATCAAGGCGAGTCCACTCAGGTCGGTGCCGGCAAAGTGTACATTTCCCACGGGTTCGACGGCACGATGTCGGTCGGATCCCGAGACAAAACCGGGGCGAGGCTGAATCATAGCATGACCCCAGATCAGGACATCCAGTTTCGAAAGACATTCGTCCAGATCCGGATGCACAGGTCTGAGATCCTGCAGGATCACTTCGGCCCATTGTTCCCATGTGGCGGCGAGCAATCGTTCGCGATCTTTGGACGGAAGCGGATCACACAGCGGATAGTACCAGGTCCAGACCGTGGGACCGAAGTCCGATCCGACCTGATGCGTCGCCACAACATAACCAAGTGACGCACTTTGATAGATCACATTGTCCCAAGACAATGGTGCTCCCACAGACGTCGGCCGTTTCGACAAATGCAGATTCGCGACCACCCACGCCCCGTAGCTGAACGTTCGCACGGACGCGATGCGTTCCACCGGCTGGTTTGCCAGAACGTGCGGTGTCAGAAACTGCGGCGCAGCAAAGATCACGTGACGCGCAGTCCACGTCTCTGCCGAATTGCTGTCCGGATTCCAGATGTGCAGTACCGATGGCTGATTCAAAGCGCCATCGCCGGGAATGATTTGCATCGCCGGGCGACTGGTTTCTATCTGGTCTGAAAACTGCGACGACAGATGTCGCACGATCGCACCATTCCCGGCAGGCCATGTCAGCAGTGGTGGCTCGGGATTGTTTGAATTCTGCAGTCGAGACGCAAAGTAAAACATCACGGCCCAGGCACTGGTCTGCTCAACCGTCAGGCCGTAATCGTCGCGGCAGCAATAGTCGACCAGCCACAGCAACGGCGGCGACGAAAATCCCTGCTGCCTCAGCCAGTTTGCCGCTGTGATCTGATCCAGTTTCAGAACGTCCGGGTCTTGGGAACAGTAGGCAATCGGAATCAGAAACGCTCGGTTTCCCTGAGCGTCGCGCCAGTCGATCCAGCGATGAACGATCTCACGAAACCGGTCCCATTCCTTCAGGTCCGATTCCGTGGCTATCGAACGCGGATACAAGTCCTCCAGCCATTCGCCGTTGACGAACAATCGTTCCTGCGGATCGCGGCAGGAAACGCCTTCCGCTGCGATCGGAGCTCCGTCGTGCTCAGACACCTGCACAGCCTGCATTTCACGAAACAGAGCAATCAAATCCAGATTGCTCACATCCGGCAGCGGAACATAATGCGCGCCCCACGGAAACTCCGTCACGTCGCAGGTTCCAGAACGTGATGTTCCGCCAACCTCCGGTTCCAGTTCAAAGATGCGGAAGGAACTCAGTCCGGATCGTTTCAGTTGCCACGCGGCCGACAATCCTGCAATCCCCGCACCGACAATTGCAACATCCAGGTTCCGTACACTGCCCTCAGAATTCGCAGTCACATCAGTCGCGTCGATCGCCGACCGTGCCTCCTGCGAACGGTCGCGGAGCTGGTGACCGAGTGTCATTCCCGGTTTCAACAGTTCACCGGTGAGTCCTGCCAGGGCATGTTGGCAACCGGAGAACTGAGTCGCAGCGGCTGCGGCCAATGATGTCAGCAGCCAGTCGCGGCGAGAAAACTGTCCCTCCGGAATGCCGGCCTGGTTCATTCCAGAAGTCTCCATTCCTGATCGTAGTATTGGACGAGCGCCTGGTTGTTAAGTCGATTCACTTCGCTGTCATGTCGGGTCAGATCGTTTGGTGTGGAGAACAGATCTGACATGGTCCGTGAATTCAAAAATCGCAAAGATCCGGTCAGATTTTCAGCCAGCGCGGGCTCCGATGTTAGCGGCTGTTTGCCGGCCAAAGCAAAGCCCCAGATTCCAAACGTGGGGACAGACGCGTGATACGGCTGAACGTGAAATCCGGCATCCTGCATCGTGTTCAGGATGCACCAGTAGGATCGCGGCGCGATGAGCGGCGACGTGCATTGAATGCCAATCCGGCCATCGTCGGCCAGTAACGGGTGAATTCGCCGATAGAAATAGCTGGTATAAAGTTTTCCGACAGAAAATGAACTGGGATCCGGAAAGTCGATCAGAATCACATCGTAAGGTTCGCCGGTCTGTTGTCCGGCCCAGATAAATGCATCCGCATTGAAGACCTGGACTTTGGGATCTCGCAATGCCTGATGCGACAGTTCAGCCAGCGGCGGAAAGCGATCGGCCAGCGTGGTCATTGAAGGATCCAGATCGACCAGCGTTACCTGTTCCACTGAGGGATGCTTCAGGACTTCTCGGACGGCCAGTCCATCGCCGCCTCCCAGCACAAGAACCCGCTTTGGCGTTTTCACGGCCGACATGGGCGGGTGAGTGAGCGCTTCGTGATAACGGTATTCATCGGCCGAGTTGAATTGCAAATGACCGTTTAGAAACAGCTGAAAGCCAGTACGATTCTGTGTGATCAGGATCCGTTGATACGGCGAGGTTTCTGCATGCACAATGAATGCTGCCAACTGTTGTTCTTCGGCGTATCGAGTCAGTGCATCGGCCTTGATGATGCCGGCAGTCAGCAGTCCAATGACCAGCACGCCGCGCCCGCGAAGTCCGGCAGCGCGGCGCGGTGTCATCAATGGGCTGAGCAGAAAACTGCCCCAGATGCCGACCGACGCATTCAGAATTCCAAACACCAGCGAAGTGCGCACCAGCCCAAGGTTTGGAACCAGCAGGATCGGAAACATTAACGACGCCAGCAAGGCACCGATGTAGTCAAACGTCAGGACTCGCGAAACCAGATCATCAAAGTCCACGTGTTCTTTCAGGATCCGCATCAGTAACGGCAGTTCCAGTCCAACCAGAGTGCCGATGACAAAGACCATTCCGAACAGCAGCGGACGAAACCAGTCAATCGCGCCGAATGCCACAAACAGCAGCGGCGCGGAGAATCCACCGACCAGCGCCACCGCCAGTTCCACTTCAATAAAGCAGGCTGCCAGTTGTCGAGTGATGTATTTCGAAAGCCACGCTCCAACTCCCATCGCGGACAGATAAAGACCGATCACGAGGGAGAACTGCGTGACAGAATCGCCGAGCAGATAACTTGCCAGAGTGCCAGCCAGCAGTTCGTAGATCAGTCCGCAGGTCGCGACGATCAGCACATTCAGATACAGAAGAAACAGCGGCGCCCGATTCATGCCCTATCCCAGAATCGCTGCGGCGATGATGATGGAAAGACCAAGAATGACTGACGAAACCAGAATTGCCAGAGCGACGTTCTGATCTTCTTCAATCTCTTTCACGATGCAGAAGGGACTGAATCGAGCGATCAGAAAAAAACTGCATGTCAGCACAACAACGCCTACGAACGCAAACACGACTGCTGCGACAAGATGGCGGATCAATGTTGACCCGCCAACATCGATCGACGGCAATTGCTCGGCCATCTGAGCCAGCATCGGAGCACCAAATTCAGATATCACATCCATCATTTTCCCATCCCCCAAAAGCCGCCACTGCTGCGTCCCGAACTGTCAAAATCGACAGACGGCAGTTTCCAGCCAGACAGAACTCCCACGACAAACATCAAACACAGAAAGCTGCCGACGATCAGATACAGCTTTGCCAGAAAAGACTTCAACACGATCCGCTCCCATTGGTTCTCATGGACGACAGATTTCTAATGGCTTATTTAATCAGTGGAATACGGACCGTGATCGCTGTCCGCCCAGCGTTGAACTTCGAAGTTGTTCAAATACATCATGGTGCCGAGCGGGATGAGTGAAATCAGGCCCAGCATCACCAGGAAAAATCCTATATCGACATTCTTCAGCATCAGTCGATCCAGCGTAAAGTAAATGACCGCCATCGCCACCCCGAACCGCAGCCAGAGCGCATACACGCCTCCGGAATTCGGTCGCGGCTGAATGGGTCCCACTCCTAGCGGTTGATCAAGATCATTAAGTTTGAAGATGTTGTTCAATTCCTCCACCGTCATGTAGGTTCCCAAGGAAACATTGAGTTCCTTGTTGACTCCATCGTTCGTGACTTCAAATGACAGCATCTGAGGTGGGCTGATGAAGTCGGCAGTTTCGACGGTGTCTCCTACAGACACCTTCCAGTAGAACTCACCGACTACGTAGCGCACATGCGCGGTGCCGCGATCATAAAGCTTAAACGCCTGGCCGTTATACCGTGCCAGTTTCCCACTTTGCGTAGCTTCGTGCGGAGCGACAGGTTCTACAAACGACCAGTGCTTCTTGTTGCACACCAGCCAGCGAAATCCGCCTTCTGCGTTGTAGAGCAGATACTCCGTCCACGGAAAGGTCTTTCCTTCCCACAACGCAAATCGTTCCATAAACCCGATGACGGTGTACTCAACCTTGTTGATTGTTCCCACGCTGCCCAACGCAATCTGTGGCTTCACTCGCCGTGTGTCTAACGTCTGCAGGTATTCCAGCTTGCCATGGTCACATGCGAGCAGACTATTGCAGTGAGGACAGCCGACTCGCTGTGTCTGATCGGGCGCTTTCAACTCCAGCGCACCGCCACAGTGCGGACAGTTGAGTGACAGCGCGGTGACTCGACGAATCTCATCTTCCGGGTCGCCTCCCGTCCATCCGCCGGACGACAGACCGATCTCAGCAAGCGACACTTCGTGACCGAGAAACAACCGGACGGGCTTGGCATTGTAGTCCAGCGTGGCGAATCCACCCTTGTCGGTATGCAGGTCGACAAATCGATGCGGGCGATCGGGCACAAACGACCAGGGAATCTCGCCTTGTGCAGAACCTGTTTTGGCAACTCCGGCTTCTCCCACCGTGAAGGCTCCGCGACCGCCCAAAATAATTTGATGTCCCGGTGTCAGTGCGTCATGGTCCGGCAAATTTATGCTGGATTTCAGCTTCTTTTCGAACGTCAGATATCGTTTGCCCTGAGCTTCCGCGAGCCAGCCCATCAGCCCATTGTTAAACGACAGATACCATTCGTCCCACACTCCGCCTGCAGGATGACGGTATTGGACTCGACCAATCACTTCGAAACCGTTGTGACGAAAGGTACCGGTCGAGCCCAGCACAATCGGTGATGATGTTTCAATCAGATCAGCAACCCGACCATGATCGACGACCGACTTGTCACCTCGCGCAACAACGCAGTTGCAAAATGGACAAACCGTGACCAGCGACGTGCTGATTCGGAATTCCACCGGTCCGCCGCAGGACGGACAGGCAGCTGCGCGAGTCTTCATCAGTGGCCTCCTGCGGTTTTCGACAACGCTGCTATATCAGAATGCGTGGCGCATGGATCGGCGATGATCCCAACTTTGACCGATGTTCCGATTCGCGGTTTTGGATCCGGAAGTCCACCTCGAGCGACACGAGTGACTCGCACATCACTGGCCCCAAACGCCTCTTTCAGCGACTGCTGCCAGGAGAATTCATGCCGAGGCCGACAGCAATACAGATTCAGCGTCATCAGGCCGAGTTCCGGAAATGTGTGGCACGCGAGGTGCGATTCCGTGAGCAGATACAGCCCCGTGACACCTCCGGGCGCCGGGAACTGATGCCATTGCGGTGAACCGACGACCTGAAGTGTGAGTTCGCGAACAACCGTGTCACAGAAACCTTGAACCAGCAGAAGACGGCGAAGCGATTCCCCGAGGCACCCGCGCGCATCGATAATCCATTCCATGCCGGTTGTCAGCCCATTCTGGTCCACTCGTTTGTTCCTGTCTGGCCTGCCTTGTATGTCTGGTCTGCCCTGTCTGGGTCAGGACGCGTTTCCGGCCGTGTTAGTAAACTGGCGGCTGACTTCTCAAAAAACCATTCCCCGACACCCGTCCGGGGTTTGTAGTGCCTGGCTGCTATTGAGAATAGTTCACCAAGCCCCGTAATTCGTGAGACGCCTGTTTTTTGAGTGAATGAGTCTCCCTCCATCGCAGCCACGCAGCACGTAATTCCGCTCTCCGCGCGCATGCCCTCTCTAATCTAAAAAGCAAGTGAATTCCATTTTTTTCTGCTCATGCCGCTTTGATTGCGACTGAGCTAAGCGCTCAATATTCGCAGAACCTGTGCGGAAAGTAGATTTCGCATCCATTTTTGCCAACGGCCCACACCTTTGGCGAATGTTTACGATAAAATCGCTCAATCTTGCACTCGGTGGCGCACGCAGGCCACGGCTCTAGACATGTACATAGACATAAGTACGAACATTCGAACACTCGCAAGGCGAAAAACTGAACGTTAAGTCGACCATATTCTTTTTCGACTGTCTTCAGAATGAGCCGCCAGATTGTTAACATGGATAGCCTGAGCAGTATAGTGATATCCCAACCCGATGCTGTCAGAGCGGGCAGTGTTCGCCGACCTGCAGGCCCAATGCAGATTCATCTTGAGGATATGGACAATGGGATCTCCTTTCTTTCGTCGAGCCACTAGACGAACCCTCATTCGCTATGCGGGATTGTTGTTGACCTCAGTCTCACTTTCCGTGGGGCTGATGACCTTCATCTTGAGAGAGCCGTTGATCGCAACTACGGTCGAAGAAAAACCAGTCATTCTGCTGACCGGTTTTAAACCGTTCGGAGGACAGCCATCTCCGAATCCTTCCCCAGTCATTCTGCTGACCGGGTTTGAACCGTTCGGAGAGCAACGGTCTCCGAATCCTTCCTGGGAAGGAATCAGAAATCTTCACAATACCGAATGGAACGGTTTTCGGATTGTCGCTCACCAGATGCCGGTGGTGTGGGGTGAGCCACTGAAGGAGCTTAAGGAACAGATTGAGCTCGTTAGGCCAGTCGCGATCTTCTCATTTGGTCAGGGCCGTTCGGGGGCGATCACGATTGAGTCTCTTGCGAAGAATGATCGCGCCCCAATTCCTGATAACAAAGGCCAGCTTCCCGAACAGACAAAGATTGCTCCGGACGGTCCCGACAAATTCCAGTCGTCATTTCCGTGTGAGCCTGTCTGCGAGAAGCTGAGAGAGAAAGGGTACGCCATTCAAGTTTCCACAACGGCGGGCCAGTATCTTTGTGAGGAAACGCTGTACTCCCTGGAACTCCTGCGAAAGGAACGGCCCGAACTCACAGTCGCGTTCTGTCACGTCCCGCCACTTGGTTCTGCCGTCGGCGAGACTGTGGTTGACGGTCGCTATGTTCAGAAGTTTGTTCTCGATTACCTGACGGCATGGCAATCAGAAACGCAAACTCGAAAGGCGGCTGGGATCATAACTCCAACATCAGGCGGCGTTCAGAATGCGAGTTCGGAAGCGAAGAATCCGGAGCTGCCGGCGATCCGAAGGCTGATCGATGGATACTTCAAGTCGTGGTCCGATCAGCGAATGAAGGAGTACGGAGATTGTTTTGCTGAGGGATCTGTCATCCAGGAAGTGACTCGGACCGGTGAAATTTTTACTCAGACCAAAGGGCCATTCGTGGCCGCTCAGACGTCGTATCATAAATCGGCGGTTCACAAGGCGATCGAAGTTCCCGTTTCGACCGACTTTTCGTTTGAAGCCGAGCTGGCTCGCGCCGTCGTGTACTGGAAATTGACAGCAGGACCTCGTGTGCAGTTTGGCTATGATCATTTCACGCTGATCAAGCAGAACGGCGAATGGAAGATTGCCAATCTTGTCTTCTATGGAACCAAAGATCGCGAGTGACCCTGCGTTGCAAGTCGTGCATTGCAGATCGCGTGATGCTTTCAAACACGGGTGTGTAGAAATTATTTTCAAACCACCAGACTTCAGGCAAGACAGATCATTGATGAACACTTCAGAGAAATCCGTATGGATCCGTGCGGCCGGTTTGATCGTGTCCTGCAGCCTTTCGTTTGGCTGTGGTGAGATGAACTCCTCATCCCCACCTGTGGCCAAAACGCCTCTGCCCACGACCGACGACATCGGCGAATTCAAGCCGGAGGCTGGTCAGGAAATTGTGCCGCTCGATGCTCAGGTGACAGATCCGGTAACAGGACCGCTGGAGATTCTGAAGAAGGTCCGAATCCAGTTGCCGACCCTTCAGATTGAGCATGCGTTGAACCTCTACAATGCCAGCGAAGGGCATTACCCGAAAACGCATGACGAATTCATGACGCAGATTATTCAGGCAAATCGTCTTACGCTGCCGCAACTGCCGCCCGATCTGCAGTACCAGTACGACGTTACGAACCACAAACTGGTCATCGTCCGTGCTGCGGACGGGAAAATCGTTGAATAAATGGTGGTTCCCCTGAGAAATACGGCCTCAATCAAACTTTCGATTGTCGCCCGGTGACCTCAGGGTACGATTCAAGATGCAGAGCACTGCCATGTGGCGGACCGTTCTTTCGGGCAGATGCTTTGTTACTGCATGTCATTCTGCGCGTTCGTGTGTTTCCCTCCTGCATCAATTTTCCGCAGTCCTTTTCGACTCGGGCCTTCCTATGCTACGCTCGTCCAAATCAATCCGGCCGAACCTCTGTTCGGCTCACCTATGCAAGGCGATATGGTGGCTGGCTTTGTCTTTGCCACTCCACACAACTCTGCGGGCAGACGATCGCGCCGACTTCTTCGAAACAAATATTCGGCCGTTGCTGCTTGAACGGTGCATTGAATGCCACGGTCCGACGAAGCAGGAAAACGGAATTCGGCTGGACCGTCGCACCGATGTTCTGCAAGGCAAAGCTGGTGATGCCGCATTGATCACGGTCGGCAAACCGGAGGAAAGTCGACTTCTGAAAGTGCTGGAACACTCCAGCGAAGATATCGCGATGCCGCCTTCAGGAAAGCTGGAGGACGCTCAACGCGAAGCCGTGGCAAAGTGGATTGCCGATGGAGCCGTCTGGCCGGACACATCCGATCTGGAAGGTGAAGCTCGACGCCGCGCTGAACGCTGGCGAGAACACTGGGCTTTTCAGCCGGTGACAAGTCCTGATTTGTCCGCTGTACCGAGCGGCACTAATCCTGTCGACTTCATGATCGATCAGAAGCTGACCGAGAAAGATCTCAAACGCTCGCCACCCGCTTCGGTGAGGACTCTGGTTCGCCGTCTGGCATTTGCACTCACCGGCCTTCCGCCCGAGTTGAATGACGTAAACGCTGCCGAGACCGCGCTGGCCAATCAGACCTTTATGTCGTGGAAGGAAACCTACATCGATCGGCTACTCGCATCGCCTCAGTTTGGTGAGCGGTGGGGT
>Ga0105045_10004465_pt1 | contig 12161 bp, 9 predicted proteins | sample MAT02_FD_78089 | JGI IMG/M metagenome (GOLD analysis project Ga0105045, IMG submission 78089) | Freshwater microbial communities from Lake Fryxell liftoff mats and glacier meltwater in Antarctica - MAT-02 (megahit assembly) | ecosystem: Environmental > Aquatic > Freshwater > Ice > Liftoff... | reverse complement strand
GATCAATTAACAATACATCTGCACCAGAATCAGCTAAAGATTGGGCAGCTTGCAACCCACCAAATCCAGCGCCAACAATGACAACGCGGCGACTGTTCATTCTTCCCCTCTTGATTTAGCTAGCCAGTTATTAACTGTCAATAATATATTGATAACAAATTATCGATAGTGTCATCAGGGCTTAGATCAAATAAATGACTCTATGATTACGCTTCGTCCATTACAGAATGGGAATAAGTGTAGATACAAAATTCTTATTCTGCCTCAATCCAGTCTCTAAACCATCTGAGTTTATAGAGGTTGACGGGATAGGACGATAGCACTCCATGTAGAGTTTGGTTGCAGAGAGCGATTATTCCTGTAAATAGTGGGAATATTGAACGTCATTGGTTCAACAAAGTGTTTTTAGGACGCTCAGGCTCATTATGGCAGATAAATCAAAGTATGGCAGCAAAGGGGAAGTTTGGCATCCTAAGTTTATTCAATACATGGAATTCATTGCTAACCATGAAGTCTACGCAGGAATGCCAGATGCATTTACTGATGGCGACAAGATCCAATGGGAGGCACCTTCAAACAGAACTTCTGGAAAACATAAAGACACTCATCGTAAGCGAAGTGAGTGGTGGCGTAAAAAAGCCATTTTGATAGGAATTGACCCAAACCCAACAAAGTGGATTAGCAGGACAGCAAGACAGATTCATCCAACTTTGAAGAAGCCTTGTAAATGTTGTGGAAAAGTGATGGAGTTACGGTTTGTTTATCCGTCTAACTCTCTACTGCAAAGGCTTCAAAAACTAGGTTACATTGATGAAAATTTTCCGATTGAGCCTTTTGAGAGAATTACAGACGTAGTAACTCGTTTAGTGGAGGTATTTGGAGATTCTGTCTTTTCCAATATTCCACAGCTTCTCAAAACAGGTACAATATCACCACCAAATCTGGAAGCAAACTTAGAAAGCTGGCTCAATTGGATTGAAAGAGAATATATTCCACAAGAACCAAGTGTACTCAGCCCTGGTGCTATGTCAAATGCACCAGATCGCTTTGATGGGTTTCATTCATTTAACCTATGCTGTCGTCAAAAGGCTGACAAGGGACGTAGCAAATCGAACTTAATGTCATATACAACTGATCGCCGTGTCTTTGAGTACTGGACAGAGGGTGATTGGATTGCTGCAAATCGCTTAATGGGAAAAATTAAATCTATCTTTGGTAATGAGTATTGTCTTAATGGACATCCTGGCCCCTGTTCCGCAGATCATATTGGGCCTTTGTCATTGGGTTTTACCCACCGACCAGAGTTTCAACTCTTGTGCAAGTCATGTAACAGTGCAAAAAATAACCGTATGTCGCTTCGTGAAGTAGTTCATTTACAGGAAGTTGAAGCAATTGGTGAGACAGTAATATCATGGCACACCAAGGCTTTATGGAATTTACGAAAAAGGGATGTTGTAGATGATGAAACAGCCCTACGTTTGAGCAAATTGCTACGAGATAACCGTCATACTCTTATGAGTATTTTGCAAAAAATTAACGATGCGGGTCACTTTACCTTCTTAGCAACATTTCTTGAACTCAGTTACGCTGAACGTAATGTTCAGTTTCTCAATCTTCGAGTGGAAAAGCATATTACACAATTTGATCGGATCAACTATACATCTCGTGAAACGAAGTATGTAGAGGAGCAAAAATCCCGTCGTTGTAGGGTTGCATTTGAATCGTTACGAGACTACTTCACTAAAGGAAACCGTAATGCCTGTGTTGTATCCACAGAAATGATTAACAGGAAAGTTAAGTCTGTTTTGAACTTACTACAAAGCTCCTCTCCTGCAATTCAATTAATTGATAATCAAATAGCAGAAATTTTGTCAAGTAGTAGTGAAATTCCTATCAATGAAGGATTTAGAGTAGTGGTTAGTAGTCTTCCTGCTACTCTTCCTCCAAACTTCATGGCTGCTAAATCAGAATTAACTGATGTCATGGGGTTAGTAGCAGTTGAACTAAGCAATAAATGGAAGAGTGAACGTTATATCAGAGGAGAGTTAAATCTCGATTTTTGAGTCATGTCCTACAGAGAAATGACTTGTGGATAGTGAAGCTTTTGAAGATATTGCATTGGCGAGATTACACTTCTCATGAAACACTGATAATCCGTCACTGGTGGTGTGATGTAGTCAAGGTTTTCTCCATCTTCAGCAGACTTTAAGGGTGGTAGATCATCTAGAGCTTCTGAGACAGTAACTACTGGTGCAAGCCCTAGAAGATAACTTCCAGTTGCTTCGCATACTGGTGGAGGCGGCGGAATACTATTCGATTCTTGCTGCCGTCCTACTAGAATAATCCGCTTACGTCGTTGCGGAACTCCATAATCTGAAGCATCAAGTTTCCAGATTGACAGTTGGTGAGTGACTGAACTAAGAGCGGATTTAATTTGCTCAAAAACATATCCACGCTCCATGTTTAATAATCCCATTACATTTTCAAAAACAAAGCCGTCTGGTTCAATTGCCTCGATAATTTGTTGATAGTTCTTGAATAAAGAATTACGTTCATCACTCATAGTTCGAGCCTTGCCTGCTGTAGAAAATCCCTGGCAAGGGGGGCCACCCAACACAAAAAGTTTTAGATTTGGATTAATCCGTCTAGCTGTCTTAGCGACTGATATGATGTTTGAAAAAACTTCAGGATCGCGAATGTCTCCAAGGACTACAGAACGGTCAATATTCCTGGCATAGGTTTCCAAAGCTATAGGCATAATGTCATTTGCTACCACTGGTTGCCAACCAGCCCACTTGAATCCTAACGCTAAACCACCTGCGCCCGAAAAAAGATCAACGAAAATTCCAGGCATACCTAAATGCAGAGCAATCTGGTAAGCCAAAAGTGGTGGAACAGCATTACCAATTTGTGTGCTAACTGCGCTGCGTGAACCCAAGAAGCCGAAGCTATCTGGAAAGCTTTGAAGTCTTGCTGCCTCTCTTTGGCTAATTACACGATGCTGCCCTCCAGCATAATCATGGTGAAGGTGACAGCCATTTCCGGGACGCCCAAAATAGGTGTTAATTGTGTACGCAGGCACATCGGGGCGAAGTCGGCCATAGTAAGTAGACCGGCTTCCCTCACCCTTGGCATAACTTTCTCTAATTTGAGCCAATCGTTGGGAAGGAATATAGGTTGGGATATTCTTCCAATTACCTCCAGGAGGAATATGCACAACCATAGATAAGTCAAGCTTACTGAGTTTTGGCGAATAGTGATTTTGAATCACGACTCCTCCCAGAGTGGTTGTTCAAGTATAGTTTGACGCTCTTCATTAGTGAGCTTGGGAAATGAGTTCATAATCTCAGCAAGCTCTTTGCGATTAAGACCGTATGCTTGAGCAACAACAACCTCCATTTTAGCTTCTGCTGCTAGGTTTCCAGCGAGTCTCTGTTCGACGAGGGGAACCAAAGTTGCAGAAAATTGAGAAGTGATTAAGGGTATACGAGTTTTACGCAGAACGCCTACAGAAACATGAGCAGTTGATAGCATGGAGCGAACTTGAAACTCAAAGGGTAACGAGGACATGATGCCAAGTAAGGTATGGAGTTTTGATTGATCATCTGTCCTAAAATGTGCAACGCCTAGAGAGTTACCTGTAACCCATAGAGCAGGAATAATGGTTGCTTGAACTCGTCGCTTTTGAGTGGGTCGGCTAACATCCCGCCAGACAAGTCGTGGATACTTAACCGAAGGAGGGATAGTGAGTTCGTTTTCTGGATTGATAAAGAAATTAGACTGACTAGCTTTAGTCAATCTCTCGACCATTTTTCCTTTGAGAAAAGCGTAATAGCCCTGTGAAGATAGGTAACTTTTGTGACCTGTTTCATCTAACTCTCGACCAGTCCATAATTCTCCTTCGTCGTTGCCTTGTAAACTTCCAAGCGTCGGTAGTTCGGAGAAGCGTAATAGTTGAACAAGTTGAGATTCATTGGTTAAAATAGGAACAATATAACCATTTGCCTTCAAGAAGGTTTCAGGTAGTTTAAGCTCTTGATGATACTCAGTAAAGCGCAATGCTTGATCAAATTTGTATAAAAAAATCTTTTGCGGGGAAGTTTTGGACTGAATGGTAATATTCACACAAGCTTGATCGACTCCATTAAACAATTTAGTTTCGGCTGGAAAGTAGTCAATATATTTAACTGCATGATTAGTTAATAACCACTTCCTCAACAGTTCGGAATTTTGGTCACTAAAGAAAGAGGCTGGTGAAACAATTCCTATAACACCCTCACGTTTGGTTAGACGAACAGCTACTTCCAGACCAACACGGGCAAGATTGACTCCCCATCCTGAAAACATTTTTCTTGGCATCGATAAGGGAAAGCATGTTTCTAAATTTTTTGAAAATTTTCTGAGGGAGTCAATATAAGCATATCTTGTATCTTCATCCAGTACCTCAATATCACGTCGATCAGGTTTTAGAACTTCCCAAGGAGGATTAGTAACAGTGATATCAAAGCAAGTTTCATCATCATTTTTATGATGACTTAAGCGTGATATTACGTGGGTAAAGCTGTCTTTAACTAAAGCTTTTAGGCTGTACTGTAATCCAATTTGATTAGCGATATGTCGAATATTGTGTTCTGCTAACTTAACTGCATAAACATCACAGTCCCATACTTCAATTCGCCACATTCGATCCATGAGACTGGAAAACAGTTGAGCATGTTCTATCAACCAAGTAATCAGTCGCCCATCACCACAAAATGGGTCAAGAACAGATAGCTCTCCTTCCCTTTCTAGGCGAGTCACAATGGTTAAAACGCTATCAATCAGACGTTCACCAATAAACTGTGGAGTATAAAATTTGCCAGTTGTCTTTATTAGAAGATTGTTACGTCCATCTCCCACTTGAGCGGCAGGAGTAGACTGAAGTATCTCAAAGTGATTCACAGTTGATTCTCAAGCTAATGATGCTTATGTTGATGATTATATTCCATTTAGAATATAAATCAAGTAAATGGTTTATCAGGCTTAGGGCCTGGTTTAGGAACATTATCTATGTAAGTTCGCAGACTAGAAGCTTCAATTAGCCAAATTCCTCCAGCCCGTCGGGCGCTAACTGATCCTTGCCGGATCAGCAGCCTAATATGCTGGGGTGTATAACCAGATAGTGCAGAAGCCTCCGAAACAGTAATTAGCTCAGAGTCCGTCATTGCATCATGGAAATGTAATTAATGATTATTTATCTTCATGATCTCATTGTTGGGTAGCGATCGCCTCTTAACCTCTACTTTTCAAGCTCCTAAATCTTGAACTTGCTGATAGCGATCGCACCCACCTATTTACAGCGTCGCTACAAGTTCTTGCAAGCGATCGCGTCCATCGCGGAAGACAGGCCAACCATCCCCCACCAGCACTGCTTCTACGCGACTCAGTTCTGCTAACCTGCGAACAGAAGCAACAGCCTCCTCTCGATTCAGCAGTTTGTCATCTGGCAATATAGTTAAACTACCTGCTTTGCGTGCCCTTACTAAATCTCCTGTGATCAAAGTTGTCTCCTCCAGTAACAGAGCTAATTCACCAGGAGTTTTCGAGCCTTGGAGTTCAATTACCTCCAGTCCTGGCACAAATTCTTCACCATCAGACAGCCAGCGATCGCAAGGTATAGGGAAAGTATCTTTTTCTGCCATAGGGCCAGCTATTTTAGCATAAGTTTGATCGGTAATTTCTTTACTTGCCCTGACATGCTCGGAATTCGTCAGCACAATCCAAACTACACCACCGAGGGATTTCAGATGATTCCAATCATGGTTTGATAGGGCTACTGGGTCAATCAAGATGTTGCCATCTGGGCGAATCCAGGCAATCCCATTGAAATCAATATTTCTTGCCGGATTGAAATTAGACCAGCTATAGAGATCGGGACGGTGCAAAGATTTCATGATGATTCTGGATCAGTACTTCAGTAATTGACTATTAATATCAATAATTAAGTATATAGATAATAAGGTTGCATTCCCTCTGAATCTGGAATTTGAGTATACTACGATAAGTCTATCCGCATTATGGCTTTTATCTGGTTTAGAGAAATTCTCGCCAAAAGGCAACGGAAATCAACGCAGGTATTGGGGTGAGTGAGATTGGGCGTAAAAAATAAAAATTAGTTCGCTGCCAAATCGAAGTAACCTATCTTTGTGAGTTAGTACCAGTCTCAAAAGAGGTTATCAGTGCGTCCTTCTCTACGAGACGGTACGCGTCGGCGGAGCCTCTGGCAGAGAATGCGTCTTGGCAGTTCCTTTCAGATGAACATACAGGTTCTACACTTCCCCTATCCCGTGTATCTCTGCGTTCATTCCATCAAAATCAAGCGCAGAGGATCTAAACGCACATACCAAGGAAAAGCTTGCTCTTTCATAGTCGCCCATTTTTCTTTGAAAACTTCAGCTTGCAGATGGTAATCTTGAGAATTCTTGCTAGCCGAATGTAGTTTGAGAAATAATGTCATCCGGTGAGGCGTTTCACTTGTTCGTACTACCCAGCAGGGAAAGGTATTTTCCTGTGATGAGTCGTTAGTAAAAATGAACTGATGGGCACGAATACCGATGTGAGATAATTCGCTCTTGACTGGTTCAATTACTTTCAGGGTACAACCCCAATCAATCGCTTCCACTTGTTGCGATGACTGGAGAACAGCACGGGAGAAGTTTTTGCATCCAGTAAGTTGGGCGACACTAACAGTACTAGGATGCTGAAAAATATCGTGTTTTGAGCCATAATGAATGGCTCTACCATGCTCCAATACCAATAGATTCGGGCAAATCCGATAAGCTTCTTCTATATTATGGGTGACAAACAAAGTCACACCTTGATAGCCAGCAAGAGTTTCTGTCATTTGCTGCTCTAATTGACTACGTAGATGGGTATCAAGTGCTGAAAACGGCTCATCTAAAAGTAATGCTTCCGGTTGACTTGCCAAAGCTCTTGCTAAGGCTACCCGTTGTTGTTGTCCCCCTGAGAGTTGGTGCGGATAGCGATCGCCTAATCCCTGCAACTGCATAGCTATTAGTTGCTCCTCCACCTGCACTCTAATGCTCCCAGCCGATAGCTTTTTGGGCAAGCCAAAAGCGATATTTTGCGCCACAGTCATGTGCGGAAACAGAGCGTAATTCTGCACTAAAAACCCAATGCGGCGATCGCGGCTGGGTAAATTAATTCCTTGTTCTGAGTCAAACAGTACTTTGTTATTTAAAACTATACGTCCACTAGAGGGCGTTTCTATTCCCGCAAGGCAGCGCAAAATCATGCTCTTACCTGCACCAGAACCCCCTAACAATCCCAAGGGTTGCTCATCAGTACTGAAAGCAACTTTTAAATCAAAGCTAGGAAGTATTTTTTCAATATTGACAAACAATCCCCCAGATTCAAAGCTAGATTCCGGGGTGTAGAGAATTTCTGTCCCCGCTCCCTGCCCCCTGCCCCTTGCTCCCTCTCCTCTCCCCTTTTCCCTCAATTCTTGCCAGAAGTTGACTGCAATAATTCCAGATAGAGAAATCACCATAATAGCGATCGCCCAAAACCAAGCTTCGTTCATTGCTCCCGCTTCCACAGCAAAATAAATTGCCATTGGGATTGTCTGCGTTTGTCCTGGAATGTTACCAGCCAGCATCAGCGTCGCCCCGAATTCTCCCAAAGCACGGGCAAAAGCGAGCATTGTGGCGGCTGCAATGCCGGGTAATGCTAGGGGGAAACTGATGCGCCAAAAGATTGTGGCTTCTGTTGCACCAAGGGTTCTGGCTACTCGCAGCAAGTTACTATCTATTTGTTCAAATGCTCCCAATGCAGTTTTATACATTAAAGGGAAAGAAACTACGGTAGCTGCGATCGCTGCACCATACCAAGTAAAGACGATGCTGAAGTCATAAGCCTCCATGAGTTTCCCTACAGGGCCATTTTTTCCAAAAAATAGCAGCAACAAGAAACCGACAACCGTGGGCGGTAAAATCAGTGGCGCAATAAAGATACTCTCAATCAACGATTTCCCTTTGCCACGATATCCCAGCATCCAATAAGCAGCAGCGATACCCAAGAAGAAGGTGATAAATGTAGCAAGTAATGAAGTTTTGAGTGATATCCAAAGAGGCGATAAATCGAATGGCATAGTTGCGGAGGGAAGAATTAGCTCAATTAATCCCTAATTTACCAACTTTAGTTAAGATATGTTGGTAAAAGTTGGTAGATTACATTTCAGAACTTACGCTAAATACCTCTCAAACTCTTATTCCTCCGTGTTCTCTGTGCCTCTGTGGTTCGATTTTCCGTTACCTGTGCGTAAGTCCTAATTTATTGGAAAAATAAAAGCACAACAATGTTGTGCTTCCGTAGTTCCTTTGTATTCAGTTCATTGTGACAACAAGATACTTTGTTAATTAGTCCAGTTGAGTACTGTAGGCGCTAAAACCATAAGCCAAAGTTTCCTTTAAACTATCTGATGGCTTAAGGCTTCTATTGATGGCATTAGCAAACGGCACTGGAATTCCTTTAATCGTTTCCGGCAAAATTGCATATTCTTGCGTTGGTTCGATACTGTATTGGGGACACTTAGCCTTTATCCCAGCAGTCGCTAACATTTCATCTATTTCAGCAGATGTATATTGCTTCAGATAAACTGGATTTCTCACAAATGGATTCAGCCTTCTGATAAAATTATGGATAATATGAGAAGGACAAGACTTGTTGTGAAAGGAATGATTAAAAACGAAAATTCCACCAGGTTTTAGTAAACGAGATATATCAGCCAGCAAATTTCTTAATTGTGCATCTGGAATATGCATAAAGACGCAGTTAGAAATTACCAAATCTATAGAATTATCTTCTAAAGGCAATATTTCAGCAGAATTGCAAATCAAGTTAAATTCAGCTTCAGGAAAAAAATTGTATTCTTGTTTAACCTTGATTAAACGCCGCAACAAAGGTTCAGAAATATCAATTCCGTAATATTTTTCGCATCTCAAATTTTTAGCTTTAGATAAATGTAAAGGTGCGCGACCATAACCACAACCAATCTCTAAAATAGAATCAACAGATTTATTCAATGGAAATTTGTTCCAAGTACCTCCAGGTGTGCCAGTTAACAGAGTGTAATCTTGTTTGATGGGCGATGTATCTGCAAGCTTTTCAACTTTTTGGGAACCATAGTATGTTTTACCAATTGCGTCCCATTTTTTCTTATGTTGAGTATTATTCAATTGTTCATAGTCGTTAGGAAAATAAATGCCATCTCGTAATTCAAAGTCATTCAGACTGGATTTTATATTTGCTAATTGAGACATTATGATTATTCCTTATGAATAGTAAAGTCTGTTTTCTGTTATACTCTTAACTCAGCATTAACCGCAAGGGATTTTTACGGAATTGCTCTACCTTAGCCTTTCTTCAAAGTCTATAACTGTTTTCAATTCGATGGAATATGGTTGGTAGGGTAGCACAGCTATGCTACCAAAGCACGTATTGTATCCAAAGGAAAACCGTTGTAATAGCAAGCCCTCATCTGATGAGAGCGGCAAGTTCGTATACATTAGTTGATAGACTGCAACAATCGGAGGCTGGGATGGTAGAAGGGTTACAACAAAAACGGGTGGTAGTTGTAGGTGCTGGTTGGGCTGGTTTAGGAGCAACCTACCATTTGGCAAAACAAGGCTATGATGTGACGCTTCTAGAAGCAGGCCCCTATCCTGGCGGATTGGTGGCAGGTTGGCAAACAGCCGCCGGAAAATCTGTTGAAGCTGGCATTCATGGCTTTTGGTATCCTTACAAAAATATTTTTTCCCTAATCAATGAATTAGGAATTAATCCTTTTACTACTTGGACTCGTTCTTCGCAATATTCACCAGCAGGTTTGGAAGTTGAATCACCAATTTTTCAAGATTTACCGCGAATCCCATCCCCACTAGGAACTTTTCTCTATACTCAGTTTAAACGGCTGCCACTAATTGACCGTCTCAGCGCCCTGCCTTTACTTTATGCTGTTGTTGATTTTGACAATTCTGATGCAGCTTGGCGGCGCTATGACTTTGTAACTGCCCGTGAATTGTTCAAAGATTTTAACGTTTCTGCACGGCTTTACCGCGAGGCTTTTGAACCGATGTTATTAGTGGGCTTGTTTGCCCCTGGCGAACAATGTTCAGCCGCAGCAACTTTAGGGATGCTTTACTTTTTTATTCTGGCTCATCAACCAGATTTTGATGTAGTTTGGTGTCGCGGAACTGTTGGAGAAAAAATATTTCGTCCTTGGGTGGAACGGATTGAAAAAGCCGGTGCGCGAGTATTACCTAAGCGACGGGTTACAGACTTAATTGTTGATAGTAATCAAGTCAAGGGTGTGATTTGCGGTGATGAAGTAATTGAAGCAGATGCGGTAATTTTTGCGGTTGGGATCACCGGGATGAAGAAAATCGTCTCAACTAGCCCTAGCTTACAAAGCCGTGAAGAATTCCGTAATTTGAGCAATTTAGGAGCAATTGATGTTTTAGCAACGCGACTATGGTTTGACCGCAAAATTGATATTCCTCGTCCTTCCAATGCTTGTTTTGGATTCGACGCAAGTACAGGTTGGACGTTTTTTGATTTGAATGCCTTACATGATGAATATCGGGATGAACCGGGAACAGTAATTGAAGCTGATTTTTATCACGCGAATCAGTTTCTTAGTTTGAGTGATGAGGAGATTTTATCAATCGTTCAGGGTTATTTAGCAACTTGTGTACCAGCGTTTCGGGAGGCAAAGATAATTGATAGCAGTGTAATTCGGCTACATCAGGCGGTAACTCACTTTGCACCTGGCAGCTATCGTTATATGTTGCCCGCTAAAACAAGTTTTGAAAATGTGTTTATGAGTGGGGATTGGATTGTGAACCGTCATGGTTCCTGGTCACAGGAAAAGGCTTATGTTACTGGTTTGGAGGCGGCGAATTTGGTGGTGTCTTATTTGGGAGAAGGTCAGCCAGCTGAGATTTTAGCTGTAGAAGAGGATGAAGCCCATATCCAAGTGGCGCGATCGCTCAACCAAACTTTGCGTGACTTGGGCAAATCTATCTTACCTGACTTTTGGTTGCCCTAATTCGTAGGGACGCAAAGAGTCAATCATTAACTGTAATCTAAATTCGGTAAGCTAAAGAAAGCGATCGCGATACCATCCTTATAATGTAAATCAAATCACATAAGCTTATGGAGCCAGACTCTTTACAAACCGAGGTGATTCTGACGCATCCGCGTGAGTCACTCGGTAAAGTGCAACTTGATTGGACACCCCAACCCGGAAACTATCTCGATTTTGAAGGTAAAACCTACGCAGTTTTAGAACGCCGCCATCGATACCAACTTAGAGCAGGGCGCTACCGCTTACATAATATTGCTATTTACGTGCAGTCGGCTAAACGACCATCTGAGAAAAGTTTGGTAGGTGGACGTTGGGTAGTTGGCGATGCTACCTGCTCCTACAATGCTCATTCAGAAATCATGCGCTGTGCAGTCAATCCAGATGGCCCTTGCGAATCCTGCCGCTTTTATGAAAAGTTAGAAGCCATTTAATTTTAGATTTTAGATTTTAAATTTTAGATTTTTTCTTTAATCCAAAATTCAAAATTCAAAATCTAAAATTGACCTACCCGCACTAAAAACTTCTCCCACAGTTAAGCGGGTACCATTAACAAAATCCCATCCCGACTGGGGACGTTTACCAGCTAGCTGAACTTCTCGCAACAGCAACAAACCTTCCCCAGTCTGGACGATCGCTCCAATTCCTTTGGCAATGCTGACTACAACTCCCGGTATGTCTGATGTATTTGACAAATCAGGTAATTTATGAATCAATTCTTGTAATTCTGGTGGGACGCGATCGCTTACACAACCAAGGGGAGCCGAAGCGGTTATTTTCAACAGGTTGTTACGAAAAGTAGCCGTGCAGTTAGGGTAAAAGCCTCTGATTTGATTGTGTAATTGGATAGCGTTTTTTGACCAATCCAAAACATAATCTTGTTTTTGAATCAGAGGTGCATAAGTAGCTGCTAAATTATCTTGGGGAATTGGTTGAATTTCCTGGCGTTCCAACTTCAACAGAGTTTCCACCAACAAATCCCCACCAAGAGCAGCTAGTCTTTCAGCTAAATCTTGGG
>Ga0105045_10004463_pt1 | contig 12166 bp, 9 predicted proteins | sample MAT02_FD_78089 | JGI IMG/M metagenome (GOLD analysis project Ga0105045, IMG submission 78089) | Freshwater microbial communities from Lake Fryxell liftoff mats and glacier meltwater in Antarctica - MAT-02 (megahit assembly) | ecosystem: Environmental > Aquatic > Freshwater > Ice > Liftoff... | reverse complement strand
TCCCAGCTCGGCTGAACTTCCGACCCGTGGCCGCTGATCTCGACGCCCGGCCTGTGTGCCGACCCGGTGTCACCCCCGGCGTCGCACGGTGCGGCCCGACCGCTCCTTCGGTTGTGGCGGGTGGTTCCCGCTGTCTTCACCTGCAGTTCGACGGACGGTCACCCGGTGGACCACGTCGATTCGTAGGGTCCGGCGATGGACCAACATCTGGACCGGCGCACTGCCCTGCGCCTTGCGATCTCCACCGCCACGGTCGCCGCCGTCGGCGCAGCAGCGTGCACGACGAGTCCGCCCCGGATCGACGTCGAACTCCTGACTCCGGACCCGAACGGCCTGATGCTGCCCCGAGGGTTCCGTAGCCAGGTCCTGGCCAGGTCCGGGTCCCGTGTCCGGGGCGGGCCCTACTGGCACATGGACCCAGACGGCGGCGCGGTGTTCCCGCGCAGCGATGGGGGGTGGACCTACGTCTCGAACAGCGAGCACCTCATCGGGGGGGTCGGGGCGCTGGACTTCGGTCAGGATGGACAACTGCTCCGCGCACGCCCGCTCCTGGTGGGGCGCACGAGCGCCAACTGCGCCGGCGGAGCGACCCCTTGGGGGACCTGGCTGACCTGCGAGGAGCACCCTCTCGGACGGGTGTGGGAGGTCGATCCTGACTCCGGCGGCGGCAGACCGCTGCCGAGGATGGGCGTGTTCCGCCACGAGGCGGCGGCTGTGGACCCCGTCGGCCGCGCGGTGTACCTGACAGAGGACGAGCCAGATGGGCGGCTCTACAGGTTCGACCCCGAGGTGTGGCCCGATCTGTCGAAGGGCACACTCCGCGTTGCATCGGTGGACCCGGCCGGATCGGTCTCGTGGCTGCCGCTGCGCAACCCGACGCCGACGATCGCACAGACACCCACCCGCCGACAGGTCCGGGCGAGCACGGCGTTCGACGGCGGCGAGGGTGCGGTCCACCGCGACGGACACATCCTGTTCACCACCAAAGGGGACGGGCGGATCTGGGACCTCGATCTGCGATCGCAACGCTGTGCGGTGTTGTACGACGTGGAATCCAGCCCCCTGGCGACCCTGAGCGGCGTGGACAACATCGCCACGGCGCACGGCGGCATCTATGTCGCAGAGGACGGGGGCAACATGGAATTGGTGCTGGTGGCCGACGACGGCCGCACGTGGCCGTGTCTCCGGGTGATCGGCCACGACCGCTCCGAGGTCACCGGGCCGGCGTTCGACCCCTCCGGAACTCGGCTCTACTTCAGCTCCCAGCGCGGCGTCGGCGGTCGAGGCGTCACCTACGAGGTGACGGGTCCGTGGGCCGAGTTGAGCCGTCGTTCGCTCACAGCAACACGGTGACCGGAACCAACAGCGATCACTGGACCGTGGAACGTCGCCGGTTCCCGACGGGAGCGATGCCCGGCGCCGCCGGGCTGGCGCTGCCCGCCTGACCTCCTGTAGCCCGACCCCGCCGGTGCCGACCAACGGTGCGTTCACCCACGGTGTCGCCTCCGGTGACCCACACGCCGACTCGGTGGTGCTGTGGACGCGGTTGCAGCCATCCACTTCCGCCGGCCCCGTGCAGATCACCTGGTCGATCGGCACCGATCCGGAACTGGCATCACCGACCTCGGCGGTCGTGGCGGAGACCGGCCGATCGAGGGACTGGAGGTCAAGGTCATCGCCGGCGGGCTGACCGGGGCGACGACCTGGACGCCGTGATCTGCGCTGCGATCAGCCGGTGCACCCTGATCGTCGTGCCGGGGTGAAAGTTGTACGACCCCCGGATCCTGACCGCTTGCGCTACGAGAGACGCTCCAGGCGTTGGGCGCCCGACCTGACCCGCATTCGGCGCAGGACATCGACCGAGGACTGCGGCTGCCGGATCGTCCGCGGGGAGCGGAACTCCCCCACGGTCTCCGTCGGCGTGATGTCGAGCACCACGTAGCCGTGGCGCTCGGACTCGAACCAGCGGAGGTGCGGGTTCACCGAACGCAGGAACGGTCCGGTCACGTCATCGGTCGGGTACCGGTTCTCGTCGGCGTTGTTCGAGGTGATCGAGCCGGTGCCGAACTCGACCACACGTGGCGTTGCCCGGGGGTCATCGACGTCGGTCGAGACCTGGGCGGCAGAGAACACGTGGCTGTCGCCGGACACCATCAGGGTGTTCCGGACGTCCCCCGCCTCGAGCGCGTCGAGGATGGCGAACCGCTCCGCCACGTACCCGTCCCACTGGGTCAGGTTGAGATAGGTGCCAGCGCCCCTCGGCTGGCCGGGCAGGCGCGGCACCGTGCGCCACGGCCAGAACATCAGCTGACTCCCGATGAGCTTCCACTGGGCCGGGGACGTCACGAGCCCGTCGATCAACCAGTCGCGCTGCGCGGCGCCGAGCATCGTACGCGACGGGTCGAGGATGGCCGGCTCGGCGGCGGTCGAGGTGCCCAGGATCCCCCCTTCGGGGAGGGTCGCGTCGCGAAAGGACCGCTGATCGGTCATGAACACCTGGACGAGGTCCCCCCACTCCAACGAGCGGTCGATGCGACCGGGCAGCGATCGGCGGACCGGCACGTGCTCGGAGAACGCCTGCAGCGCTGCGCCGGCCTGCGGATCACCCGGAGCGTCGAGACCGTCGTGATTGTCGAAGACGTGCACGACCGGGTACAGCGCGTGCATCGCCTGCAGGTTCGGGTCGGCCCGGTACAGCCGGTACTTGGAACGGAAGTCGGCCAACGTGCGCGCGTCCTGGACCGGATCGTCCCGACCCGGCACGTACACGCCGTCGGCGTATCCGGTGTCGTAGATGTAGTCCCCGAGGCACAGCACCAGATCGACGTCGGTCTCGGGCCGCTGGGCGAGCGCGGCCAGGTCGGCGTGCGCGGTGAAGTACCCATGGGTCAGCCGCTGGCAGCTGAACGCGGCGACCCGCATCCGCTCGACACCCCCAGAGGGAGCGGTCCTGGTCCGGCCGGCCGCGCTCGCTGCGTCCAGTGCGGGGAGGATGAACCGGTAGTAGTAGGTCGTGCCCGGCCTGAGGCCGGTCGCGTCGACGGTGACGCAGTGATCGGTGGCTGCGGTCGCCACGGAGGTTGTCCTCCACACGACCGAGCCGCCGAAGTTCGGGGTCGACGCCACCTCCACGTCGATCTCCACCCCGGAGCCCTCATCGAGCCGGGGGGACACCCGGGTCCACAACAGGGCCGACGTCGGCGTCGGATCCGCGCTCGCAAGGCCGCTCGGGAACAGTCCGATGCCCTCGAAGGGCTCGCCGGACTGCGGCGGGTAGTCGGGTGCCGGCGACGGGACGCAGCCGGCGATGACCAGTCCTCCCACGCCGGCAGCGGCCGAGGTCAACAGTGTTCGTCGGTCCATGGTGTCGCTCCCCAAGCAGTCGGACGGGACGGTACGGGTCGTCGGTGAACTCCAGATGGGCGCCAGCTGAACTCTGAGCCGCGCTGCATCGGCCCACTCGGACAGGCCCCGTTCGCGACAGTGACCCGGGGCAGGTGCCCCGGGTCACTGTCGACGCCCCTCCGGCGGGCCGGCGGAACCGGGCCGCTGGACGGGTCGGCGTCAGAGCTTCCGGACGTAGATGTCGCCGACGGCGCCGTTGCCGTCGGTCACACCGAGGTTGGTCGCATAGCTGGTGAAGGCGACGACCTTGCCGTTGCCGTTGACAGCTGCCTCGCCCGAGGGCCCGTTGCCGGCCGCCACGTTGGCGGTGGCGCCACCGACTGCGGTGATGACCACGTTGTCGCCGACGGTGTAGACGACCTTGGTGCCGTCGTCACTCAGGGCCGGGTCGGTGGCAGCGGTGGCCGGGTTCGACACCACCGAGGCGCCGACCTGGATGACACCCTCGGGTGAGGTGAAGGTGCGGAAGGCCGGGACGAGGCCGCTGTCGGAGAGGCTCAGCTCGCCGGCGTAGGAGCCTTCGGCCGAGGGCGTCCCCGCCACGGCGCCCACGGTCACGACCCTGGGCTCGTCCTGGGTGCCGCCGAATGCCCCGTAGGCCTGGAAACCGACGGTCGCGCCGTTGCCGGTCACCGTCGGCTGGTCGAAGAAGTCGCCGGCCCCGGTGAGCTGTACCGTGGCGCCCGAGGCGTTCGTGAAGATGTCGGCCAGGCCGCCATCGGTGTCGCCGCCGAGGGTCACGTTCGAGGCGTAGCTCTGGAAGGCCACGACAGCGCCGTTGTCCGAGATCGACGGGAAGCCGGAGAACTCGTCGCCGAGCGGGGTGAGGTTCGTCACTGCGCTGGTGGTCAGGTCCAACTTGAACACGTCCAGCTGGCCGTTGTCGGCATCCGCTGTCAGGTTGGTGGCAGCGGAGTAGAAGGCGACGAACTTGCCGTCGCCCGAGATGACCCCACCGAGGGAGTCGCCATCGCCGCTCGCCGTGAGGTTCCTGACCTTGCGGTTGTTGCGATCGGCGAGGAAGACGTCGGTCCGGCCGTTCGTGTCGTTGGCGACCAGGTTCGTCGCGTCGCTCGAGAAGACGACGAAGCGGCCGTTGTCCGAGATCGACGGGTCGAAGCTCTCGCCGTTGGCGGTCTTCGTCAGGTTGATGAGCGGGGCGGGGGCGGGGGGCATCGGCGCGCATGCAGCGGCTGTCGCAACGATGACGGCGGGCCCGACCAGCCAGGCTGCTCGGATGGACTTGGGTCGCACAGGGATCCTCCTGAAGTGGAACGTTGCCGCCACCATCGTGGAACCGGGTCGCTCTGTGAAGGCCTGTCGGCGACTGTTCACCGACCCTTCGCCGAGCCTTGTCGGACAGCACCTGCTGGACGCCCGCCGGACACCTGCGCACCGCGTTCGACGCCGACGTCCCCGGGCTCGCCGCCGGGTGTCGGAAAGCCGAGAGAAGCGACGTAGGCGACATCATCGGGGTCGAACCCCGTGGCGTGGAGACCACGTCCGGGTGCGGACGGAGGACGCACGCGTGCCGCCAGAAGGTCCGCTGACCGATCGGGGTCGGAGATGCCACAGAACTCGAACAGCCGGCGGAGCTCACGTTGGGGATCGCCGCACAGGTCCTCGTAGCGGACGAAAAGGAACCGGTCGCCCATCGCCTCACCGATGGATCGGACCCGTCGGTGAGCCGCACACCAGTAGCGGAGTGACGCCCGCTGTGTGCCGTCATAGGGCGCACCGAGCAGCGCTCCCCACAGCCGCGGCTGGTTCTGGTTGTCACTCAGCGCCATGTCCAGCCCGCTGCGGGCGACGTGCACGTAGCGCAGGTCGGCGATGGCACGGTCCAGGCGGTCGAGCACCAGATGCGTGTTGGGCTCCTTCCACCCCCAGGACCCGCCCATCGCACCCCGGTCTGGATCGAGCAGCCGGCCGGCCCGCTCAGCGAGCCACTCGCCCGAGTGCTGCTCAGAGACGCGGTCGCCCAGCGGGCCGACCACCTGCTCCACGCCGGTGCCGGCGACCCGCCCGGACCGCATCCTGGACACGAAGATGTCGACGAGACGATCGAAACCCGCGTCCGGCATCGAGACCGCGTCCAGGTGCTTGAACAACAGCGTGAACCACAGGTTGTCACCCGCCTCGTTCAGGTCGGACCCCAGGTACCAGCCGCACTGCTGCAGGGCATCGGCCACCACCCGCGTGCCGCTGCCGCCCACCCCACCAACGGCGACCGGCGACACCGACTGCCGTGTCACCACCGCTCGGCGTCGACCGGTCCCAGGTCGTAGCCGATCGCCCCGGCCAGCGGTGCCGTGGCGGCGACGGTCAGTGCGATCTCCTCGTCGGTGAGCACCGAGGCCCGGCTCGGTGGCAGCCGGATCGCCGGCTCCGAGGTCCGATCGGGTTCAGGGAAGCTGGTGTTGTCGGGGCTGTCGTAGGCCCAGAGGTCGAGGGACTCCGGCTCGTGATCCACTCCGATGAGCGCGAACAGGTCCTTCGCGACCGACTCGGGGTCGGTCGCGAGGTCCTCGTAACGAACCATCCGGTACGTGTCGGGATCGGCCATCCCCCGCTCGACGGCCCGACGAACCGAGGCGCACCACAGGCGACCCTGTCGCGTCGGGTCCACGTCGACCTCCATGTGCCGACGGAACGGAGCGCGGGTCAGGCTCGCGAACCGCTCGACCGGGTTGCGCACCATGTGGACGACCACCAGCCGGTCGTCGCGGAACCAGCGGCGCATCTCGTCGTAGCAGTGCTCGTTCCCCGGCGACTTCTCTCCACCGATCGGCTTGCCGACCACGTCGGCGCAGCGACGCAGCAGCGCTGGGTAGACCTCGTCGACGGGTCGGTCCCGCAGGTCGTCGGACGAGACCCCCCAGTCCGCGAGCGGCAGCCGATCGAGGAAGGCCGGTACGTCCACCTGTCCCGCCACCACGTCGTGGACCTTGAACTCCCTGTTCGGCACCGCGATGCGGGAGTGAGAACCGAGCATGCGGCGCATCAGCTGTGTGCCGGACCGGGGCATTCCGGCGATGACGACGTAGGTCGCCGTTGCGGTCACGACGCGCTCCTGACCCGGGTGACTCCGGGATCCAGCCCGACGTCGAGCCACACCCGGTGCTCCGGCCCCGGGAGGATCCGCGACTCGACCATGGCGTCGCAGATGCGTTGGTTCCCCGGCCAGGCCGCAGCTGCCCGCACCAACAGGTCTCCGTGCCGGTCCAGGTCGGACGACTCGACCGAGGCGCGGTCGCGCCGCCGCGGGTCAACCAGCTCCGGGAGCAGCGCCTCGACCGCACGCTTCGGAGCGTCCTGCGCCGAGAACAGATCGACGTCGCAGCACCATGCGAGGTCCGCCACGCGCAGCATCGCCAGCGCGTTGTAGCCGGAGTAGAAGTACGGGCGGGTGCGGGCCAGCTCCGCCGGCTGGGAACCGTCTTCGTCGACCTGGGCCCTGATCAACTCCGCTGCGGCCAGGGCGTGCTCCCTGGCGCCTGCGTCGTCGACGAAGACGGCGAGCCCGAGCGCGAGCTCGCACGCATGCGTCGCGTGGTTGTTGCCGCGTTCGATCTCTGCTTCGAACAGCTCCGAGTCGAGGAGCCACTCGAGCAGCACGCGGCACCAGGTCCGCACCGCGTGGGCGACCCCGTCGTCAACGCGGGCACTCTCCATCAGCTGGACCGCTTCGAGGATCCGCAACAGCGGGTGAATTCGGGCGAGCCCCCAGGTCATGGCCCCGTCGTGCCCCGGGACGTGCACGGCGTGGCGCAGGCTCGGGTGCATGGCAGTACCCGGCCCGCAGAACCAGACCTCCAACACCTCGACCGCACGGGTGCTGTAGCGGTCGTCACCCAGGAGCCAGTACGCGGTCACCAACGCTTTCACGGTGTCTGCGAGCTCCCGCAGTTTCGTCCCGTCCGCAGCGACCTGACCAGCGGCGGGGTTCACCCGCCCGTCGCGGATGACCCACGGGAGCTCCGGACCTCGCTCATCGGGCCATGCGTACTCTGCGATGTGGACGTACTCGTCGGCCCGCCCCCCGATGGGGACGAACGTCGTAGCAGTGACCGACCATGGTCCTGCGAGCAGCGCCGTCCCGGCCGACCCCTCGAGCGCGGCGACCGCACGGTCGACCCGACCTTCGCGGTGCAACGCACGTGAGCTATCAGCCCGAGCCACGATCTGGGCGACATGGAGGAGTTGTGGACCCGGGCGTGACCTGGCTGCCCGACCGGCGGCTCGGATCACGCCCCCGGAACGATCTCCACGCCACTGGCGTCGTCCCAGGAGCCCTCCCAGAACCAGCTCCCGGCGGACCGACCGCCGCCGAGCGGGTAGTACCCGTCGGCTTCGATGAGTGACAGCTGCCCGGAAGCGACCGCATCGCGGTAGAAGAAGGAGCCGGTCTCCTCGGGCCGGTCGTACTCGAGCGCCGTCGAACCCGGGGCACGACGCATGCTGATCGCCGTGATGGCGGTCACCGAGGTGTTCTTCACCACCGGGGCACCCGTCGGCTCTCCGCAGTTGGACCCGGTGCCCGCCGGTGTGCGGGTCTCGGTCCCCGTCAGGGTCCCCACGTTCAGGAAGGCTGCGTTGCTCTTGCGCGGCTCGTTGAGCGAGAACGGCGTGGAGGTCGACGACGCCAGCTGACGCTCGACGAGGACCTTCGTGGCGGTCGACCGATCGCACCAGCTCTGGCTGACGAGTACCTCGCCGACCTTCACCGGGTTCTGGCCCGCAGGGTCGTCGAACCCGAGGTTCACCTCGACCTTGGTGTTGCGCTTGGGGATGGTCCACTCGCCGTGGGACCACTCCGAGAGGTGGGAGATCGAACCGGGGGCGGACCCGACGTTGGCCGCCCCCGCTCCGCCGAGCACCGTGAGCGCAACTGCTCCGGCGATCACACTTCGGACGAGTCGTCCAATGCGTCGATCGTTCATGGAATCCTCCTGGGTGTCGTCGCGCCGGCGGCGCTGCCATCGGCGCGTTCCGGACGTACTCTCACCCACCGCCGCGGCTCGCTCAATGGGTGGAGGCGACTGTTCGTCGAGTGTTCCGTCACGGCGGGGCTGTTGGACGTTCGACGTTCACCTCGGCTACCCCGAGCCTTCGCCCAGCAGGCGCTCCGCCGAGGGCCACCTCGCTGGATCGATGTCGAACTGCATCCGGACCAGCCGGTGCAGATCGGCGGACAGCTCCCGTTCGAGCGCCTCCAGAACGGCACCGGACATCTCGGGGCGGAGCCCGCTGGTCACGTTCGTCGCGGCCGGCACCGGGGCTGCGAGGTCGGGCTCCAGCCCGAGGAAATCCCAGGCCCTGGAACGCTCGAGCCGGGGCTGGTCGACACAGCGCTCGAACTGCTGAACCAGGACCTGGTCGGCCGGGAAGGCGGCGAGGAGACGCTCGAGCTGCGCTGCGTAACAGCTGCGGCGCAGCGCGTCCCCCGGGATCGCAGGGTCGCTGCGCCCCCTGGACGACAGCTCGTGCGCGACCCCCGACAGGTACCGCTCGACCGGATCGCGCAGCAGCACCAGCACCCGGGTCGCCGGTGCTGCGGCGGCGAGCATCGGTGGCACCCACCAGTCGTGCAGGTAACGCGGGGTCCACTCGCCTGCGAGCTGTCCCGCGGGGCGGGCGAACCAGCGCCGGTACGCGACGATGTCGTCGGCCCCGAAGGGCTCACCCCAGAACCGGTCGAAGAAGTGCAGCTCCTTCGGCCGCCGCGCAGGACCGTGGACCGCATGGTGTGCGGCAATGGTGTCGTACCACCATGTCGTGCCCGCCTTCTGGACGCCAACACCGACGAAGTCCGGAGCGGCGACAACGTCGCCGGGCGCGGGTGCAGGTGGTGTCGCTGGGTCCAGGTCACCGGCCGCCATCGGGCCTCAGAGCGTCGCGGGGAACCAGCGCAACATGTTCTCGAAGAGCATGACGCCGCCGGCGAGCCAGATCGGGACGAAGACCGCCCACAGCGCCCAGGTCGTCCAGCGGCGCCGGACCCCCACGAACCCGAGCACAGAGAGTCCTCCGAGCAACATGAACAGCATCACCGAGGACACCGCGTTGGCGTCGCGGCCGAGCCCCAACTCGTCAGGACCTGGTTCCAGGCCGGCCGGAACCGTCCTCAGCGGGGCACCGTCCGCATCACCGTCGAACCGGGCCACGACGACCAGCCGCTCCACCGCGCGGAAGGGCGGATCCGCAGTCACCAATGTCAGGCGATTCTCCTCGGTCCCCGCAACGACGTCCTCGTCCTTCTCGGGGGTCAGCGTGGCCACCCGCTCCACCACGTAGCGGTAGGTGCCCGAAGCGGTGCCCAACTCGATGCGGTTGCCCGCCTCCAGCTGATCGAGGTCCGAGAACGGCCCGCCGTACGTGGTCCGTTTCCCGGCGATGACGACGTTGCCCTTCTGACCGGGGCGCGGTGTTCCTCGGAGGTGTCCCGGAGCACTGCGCATCTGCTGGGCGCCGGAACCCTCGACCACGACCTGGTCGACGCCGAGGGCGGGGATGCGGAGAAGTGCCATCGCGTCCCCTGTCATGACGGGGCCCAGCTCCTCGGGAGCGTTGCCATCGTCCTGGGACTCGGAGCCCTCCTCCGGCTCGGTCCCGAAGGCGCCCTCGATGACCGCTCCGGCCACCGCGCCGCCCGACTCAGCGGTGGCGCGATCCACCACGAAGCGTTCCGCCAGGTCCGATCGCAACGCGTTCTGGTCCCGCTGCTGCAGCACCGCTGTGCCCCAGATCGCGAACAGTGCGAACGCCAGTGCAACGATGCCCGCCACGGTCAATACCGTCGACGCGAGACCCAGGCGCGACGGTGGACCGGCCGTCGCCGAGGGAGGACTCGGCGACGAGGGCGCTGGGGCCCCGGTCGCCTCGACGTACGGACTCAGGTCCGACGAGTCGTCGGCCCTCGGGCCCGGCGGTGCGATCGGTGTCCCCGTGCTCACGCTGTGCCGCCTGCCCGCCGGCGTCGATCGGCCCGCTTCAACACTTGTCCCGCGACGAGCGCGATCACACCGAGCAGGAGGAACGCCATCAGTGCCGGCGCACCAGCAGCCCGCTCGAGCAGGGATGCCGACCTCTCGATCGTCGAGTTGCCGGTCGGTTGGTCACCTGCTGCCTCACCGTCCGCCGACTCGGACTCCTCCTCGCCGAACTCGCCGGAGCCGTCCGAGAACCCATCCCCACCACCGAACGAGTCGAGGTCACTGCCGAAGTCGCCACCGGAGAAGTCCGCTCCACCCAGCACGACCTCGTCCGACGGCACGGACGTGGTGGGTGGAGCGGGGGAAACGCCGGGCGCGGAGATCGAGGCGGACGCGTTCTGTGCGACCTGGTCGATCTCACCGGAGAGAGCGACCAACCCCGCCTCCGCCAGGATCGACTGACCTTCTTCGGAGAGCAGGAAAGCGACCAGATCCCGGCCCGCCGCCGCCTTGGTCTCGTCGTAGGACCCACTCGGGGCCGCTGGCACCAAGGCGTAGATGACCGAGACGAGCGGGTAGGACCCCGGTGCGGCGGCACGAACGTTCACGTCGACCGCGTTGTCGGCACCGATCGATGACTGGTCGATGGTGAGGGTCACGGAGCCCGGAGTCGGCGAGACCCAGTTCCCGGACGCGTTCTGGATGTCGACCGTGCGGATGGGGAACAGACCCTCCTTCGCCGGCGCAGGGGATTCCTTGACCAGTTCGACCACTGCGGACATGTCGACGAACCCGACGCGGAGTCGGCCCTGGTCATTGGTGATCTGCGGAGTGGCTCCCGGCACGGAGCCCTGCTGGATGAACTCCGCCAGCTCGCGATTGTTGCTCTGGCTGAAACCGGTGGTCGCGGTGGGGAACTGCTCGGAGGGGGCCGCGACCGGGGGGTCCTGGATGGGTGGCCAGAGTGCGACACCTGCGTCATCCTTGCCCGCCGTGGCGAGCCACTTCGAGAACGTGTAATTGGCCGCGGATCGGCCGGTCCGGAAGTACCCGAGGACCGAGCGGTCGGTGGTCCGTCCGCTGGTGGAGATGCCGCACCCGCCGTTGTCGCGCCGCAGCTCGGCCGAGTCCACACCGATGATGAGGCCCCGATAGAGCTTGGCCATCGAGTCCACCGACAGGCGGAACCGCTGGATCGGCACGCCACGGACGTCCATGTTGTGGGCCGTGACCTGCGGCGACAACGCTATCGGCACCATCACCGTCGGCCGGCCGTCCATCTCGAGCTGCCCCTGCTGCTCAGTCGTGAGCGGCCGACCGGTGAGCGCGATGTCGGTCCGACCGTTGAGATACGCTTCGACGGCGCTCGGCGAGTTGAGCACCGTCGAGTCGAGATCGATGTCCTCCTTCACCACCGCCTCGGCCAGTTCGGGGAGCACCGGATCGAGCGCTTGGCCCGCCTGCACTTTCAGGGCACGTCCGCCGGCTCCGGCCGCGCCGACCCGAGCAGGTGGTTCGTCCAGCCCTGGCGACTCGGGCGGAGCGGCCAGGGCGGCCAGTTCGAGCTCCTCGTCGTCGCCGCCGACCGGGTTCGTGCCACCGAAGGGAACGCCGAGCGACGCGGACGCGAACTGACCCGGAGTGAGCTCCGTGTCGCACTCGGTCACCACCACTCCGCATCCCGACTCGCCGCAGAACAGCGCAGGGTTGGCGCCCAGGCCCTGCAGGGTGAACTGCCAGACCAGGAACTCGGCGGAACCGGTCCCGTCGAGGCCGGTCACCCCACCGGTCCAGGTCGGTTCCGCACAGGATGAGTTCCAGGAGAC
>Ga0105045_10004462_pt1 | contig 12166 bp, 12 predicted proteins | sample MAT02_FD_78089 | JGI IMG/M metagenome (GOLD analysis project Ga0105045, IMG submission 78089) | Freshwater microbial communities from Lake Fryxell liftoff mats and glacier meltwater in Antarctica - MAT-02 (megahit assembly) | ecosystem: Environmental > Aquatic > Freshwater > Ice > Liftoff... | reverse complement strand
CGGCCCGTGCTGACGCGCGTGGCCATCGCCGATGACAATGCGCCCGCAGCCCTGCGCAGCGCCTTCAATGACGAGACGCGCCAACGCGAAAGTGCCGCCGACGATCCCGCGCGGCTGATCCAGCTCCTCCGCGATGATCTGCCCGAAGGGGTCTTGCGCAACGGCCTCGCGCGGATCGAGGCGACGCTGCAATCCGAACGCCGCGCGCGCACGGATCAGGAAAGCCAGGCCATTCGCGCCCAGATGGAAGCGGCCGGCCACATGGCCCGGCAGATCATGGCCGCCGAGGGCCGCCGTGCGATCAACGGCGCGCAGGTCGAACGCCTGAGTAATGTGGCGCAAAATCAAAGTGCAGTCGCCACCGAGCTGGGGCGCTTGGCCGCCGCCACCCAGGGCGCGCTGCAATCGCGCCTGGCTGGCCAGGAGCGGGATATGCGCCGGCTGGGGCAAAATCTGACGAGTGCGGCTGATGCCCTCAACATCGCCGTAGGGCAGGCGCCGGTGCAGATGCGTGACCTGGCCGATGGCTACATCCGCACCATCCGCGCCCTGGGCGTCGCCTTTCCCCCAGCGCGTCTGGCCGAGGAGGCAGCACTGCTGGCGCGCGAGACGGGGCAGCGGCCGCAACCTCTCTGGCTGCCAGAGGCCCAGGCGATCGCGCTGGCCCATGTCAACGCGGCGGCCAGTGGCCGCCCGCCGGAGCGGGAGAAAATCATCCAGGAGCTGCAAGCGGAGGCCAACCGCCTGATGGACGCGCCCTCCCCTCAGCGCCGCTAACCAAATGACAGGCTTGCGCCAGCATCAACGCTGCGTTTCAGGCAGCAGCATATCAAGCCGTGGGCCTGCGACCCGGTGAGCCTCCAGGGCTGCGATGTCAGCCGGGTCCTTGATGCTCAGGCGCCCCGCTGCCAGGGCCAGGTCCGCGTGGCGAAGCAATTCCGCGCGTCGCTCCGAACGTGTCTCCACCGCGATCACGCGCCCCAGTGTCTCCCGCAGGCGGATCAGCACGGCCGGAGACCCCGCGGCGTTCTGCCGGATCATGTGGAACATCGCGTCGCACAGCCCGGCATAATCCGTCACCGGGCGATGCAGCACGATTTTGCCGCCACGCTCGACCACGGAACTGGGCAGGCGGCGCGGCGCGATCTCGCAGAGCGCAGCACCGAGACGGTCAAGGACGGCAATGGCCGTAAAAGGATCGTTGATGCCAGGTGACAGCGCCCGCAGGGCGATCTCCACCAGTTGCCGCACCGCGAACTCGAGGTCTTGTGCCGCCGCTTGCCTGGACCCGAGGGAGAAGGCTGCGCGGATGGTTTCCGCCGCTTCTTCACCCCCGCGCCCACCGACCAGTTCGGCGACGGCCGCGCCGGGGAACAGGTAATGGCCGGGGCGGACCAGCAACACCACCACAGCTCCCGCCTCCTCCGCCCAGTCAGCCAGGTCTTCTTCCGCTACCGATCGGAGGTAACCATGCTCCGCCAAGTTTACCTCCACCCCGCTTGGCTGAGCAGAATGGTTCACGACCCCTGGCTGATGGAGATCGAGCCGGTTGATTGCCTCCGACAACTCGCCATGCACGCCGTCGATCACGGTCTCGACGTTGATGCCAGCGGCAATGTGGTGGACGAACCAGACGAGGGTCCCCACACAGACCAGCGCCAATACCAGCGCGCCCGTCACACCCAGGTGCGGCACGAACGCAATCTCTTCGACAGAGCGGACGGTGCGCAGCACCACGAGAGCATATGCAAAGGTGCCCAGGAAGATGCCAAGCGCGTACTGATTGCCGCTGTCGCGCACGAAGTTGCGTAGCAGGCGCGGCCCCATCTGGGCCGAGGCCAGCGCCAATGCGGCCACGGTGATCGAGAAAGTGGTGCCAGCGACACCAATGGTGGAAGAGGCCACGGCGCCGAGCAGCGCCCGTGCCCCAGCCTCCCCCCCGTTATAGATCCACCCGTCCGGCATCCAAGGCAGTTTGGTATCGGTCTGCTCGGCCAGGACCGCTGCCTCGCCCAGAAGCACCCCACCCAGCACAAGAAGGCCGGGCCGGATCCAGAAGATGTCTGCAAGCGCCTCGAACCACGCTCGCACACGGCTGTTCACTGCCGATCTCCGGTCTGAACCTGCGCCGCCTCACGCTCAGCCTGCCAGCGTGGCCGGGGGACCGCGCGCCATGCGGCTGGCCAACCTTCGCGCTGACAGGCGCGGTCGCCATCCGTCTTCTCGGTCTGGTCGTGGAACAGGATTTGTGTTGTCGGGTAGGGCAGGTCGAGGCCAGCCTCGGTGAGCGCGAGCTTGTCTGCCTCGATAGAACCGTCCAGCGGGTCCATCGCCGAGCGCCGCCGCGGCGGATTAACCCAGAAGCGGGCTGCCATGTCCACACCGGCGGTGCCCAGGCCAGTGACCATCGCCTCAGGTGCAGGGTCCTCCAGAACGCCCGGAGTGGATCGGAGCGCCTGCACCACGACGTCGCGTGCATGTGCAATGTCATCGTCATTTCCCATTGTCAGGGCGAATTGCAGCCTCCGCTTCTCATAGGCTGTGATGACCTCGATCTTGTCGGTGAACAGAGAGGCGTTGGGGATCAGGATGCCGGCGAGCAGGTTCTGCAGCACGTCGCGGAAGGCGAATCCGATGGCAACCCCACCAATGCCCAAAAGGCTGAACAGGTCTGCGGCGGAGACCGAGGGGAAGGCGACCGCGGCGGCAATCAGGAATACGACCAGCATTACGACGCCGCCTGCAATGCGGTCGAGCACGGCTGCAGAACCGGTGGAGGCCTCTCGCCGGGACGCCGCGCGGGTCACCGCAGCGCGGACTCCGCGAACCACGAAAAGGCCAAGACCAGAGAGCAATATCCCCAGCAGCAGTCCCGGCAGGATCGTCGCAGCAGATTCACCCAGGCCCCTGAGCCGGTCCAGCGCTTCATCGAACATGATATTACCTCGTCGGGCTTGGATGCGTCGCGCCCTGAAAACCAACGCGCTGCATCGCTATAAGTTCCGGTCCGCAGAGGCAGATCCCTCGCGCAGTGACCCGCCATCATCACTGGTGACGCCATCCAGGGTGCCGATGGTTCCCGGTTGGCTCGTATTCTGAATGACGCTGAGACTTCCGTCCGTCTCCAGAACCACGGCTGCGACCTGCCCGGGCTCCGCCGCGCCTGAGCTGCGCAGGGCGGCAAGAACCTCAACGCGGGTCACGCGTTGCGAGTGCATTGCGCCCTCCAGGAAACGCCCGCGGTGCAGCAGAAGGCTGGGCTCGGACTTCACCAACTCGCTGAAGCGGGGGGAGCGGACCGAGAGCCAGGCCACCAGGTATTGCAGGCCCGCCAGCAGCATGAAGGCGACCAGCCCCTCCAGCAGAGCCACCGACTTGCTCAGCAGGACGGTGGCAAGGGTTGAGCCGAGCGCCACCGTCACGATCAGGTCAAACGCATTCAGCTTCGCCAGAGTACGTTTGCCCGAGACGCGCAGCAGCAGCACAAGCGCAAAATATGCGACGGTGCCGACGACCAGAACCCGCAATATGCCAAACCAGTCGTTGAAGAACATGTCCCCGCCCCTCCCCTGATGACTACGCGCGCGTGGAGGGCCGCGTAAGCTTCAAAGTCAGAAGCCCGGCCAGGACGGCGCCGCCCGTGTTCATGACAATGTCGAATAGCGTGTCGTACTTGCCCTTGATGACGTTACCGGGTGCGATCTGGTCGAAGACCCACTCGGCGACTTCCCAGAGCGCGCCAAGCGCGATGCCGACACTTGCGAGCAGCAAGACAATCAGACCGCTGCTGAGATGCTCCGTGTTGATCCCCTTGGCGAACACAAAAAGGGCCAGCCAAAGCGTGCCCGCAAGCGTCGTGCATGCGTGCAGAACGCGGTCGAACCACCAGAACTGGCCGTAAAGATCAAAAGCATAGCCTGCGATATTCGCAACGCTGAGGGCGATGAGGAGGGTCCACCCGATCAAGCGTCCTGCAGAAGTGGATTCCATCAAGATGTTCCGTTGGTTGCGTATTGGTTTGTGGGAGAAGGCGTTGAGCGTCAGCGCGGCCGATCGGGGGGCATTGCCCCAGTGCCCTGTTGCGGTGACGTTTGCGTCGATGTGCGACGCGGCGGCAGATCCGGCGCATCCGCGGCGGGAGGGAGGAGTTGCAGATCAGCGATGAGGTGGCGCATTTCCTCGATCTCACGCACCTGTCCTGCGATGATCGCATCTGCAAGGTGACGCACACGTGGATCGCGTCGGTGCGCCCGTTCACTTGTCATGATCGCGATGGAGTGATGCGGCACCATTGCCCTCATGTAGGCCAGATCGCTGACGGTTTCCTGGCTACGGACAAGCCAGAGGGAGCCCGCGAAGACTGCAACACTGCCCGCCAGGATGGCGATGTTGGCGCGAGGGTTCTTGTACATGCCGAGCATGAAAAGCAGCATGATGATGGCCATCGCGGCACCCATCAGAAGGGCCATCCACATCCGCGTCTGGCTGTAGAGAACGTGATCGAGGGCATAGGTGTTCAGATACATCAGACCGAACATCACCAGGGTGGAAGTGGTAATCATTGCGGCAAAGCGCCGGTAACTCAGCATTGTTCTGACCCCCGCATATTGAAAGGAGGAACGCCCCTCCTCGCATAAGGATGCGCGGTGCAGCCCGGGGGGTTACGCTGTCCACCTTGAAGGCAGGTCGAGATGCTTTTGAAGGACAAGCAGGGCCTGTGCCTGCATTTGCAACGAAGATCACCTGGAGCCGCCACCCTGCGAATCCGTCGCGGCCGGTTTTAGCCAAAGCTACTTCTGACCGACTGAACGTCTCACCCACCGGGTTGTCAGACTTCACGAGTCCGTCTCTCGGTTCGGAGGAGCCGCGTCGTCATTTGGCGCTGCCTCGTTTCCCAGAGGGCTTCAGGTGTTCACTCAATCGTAACCTCCGTCGTGCGACTTACGGCAGCCGCAAAGCGTCAGCGGCAATGCCTTGGTCCAAAGGGGATTCAAGTTGGAAGATTTCATTGCGGCCTCGCCCGCGAGGGACCGTGGGCCGGCACTTTGCGCGGCCTGTCCGGCACGTATACCCACCGACGCCCTGACCGGATTGGTGGATCGCAGCGCTTTCCGCGCCAAGCTGGAAGCAGCCCTGGCGGATTGGAGGCCCGAAAGCGCAAGCCCTGCAGTGCTGATGGTGGATCTGGATCGCTTCAAGGCCGTGAACGATGCGCTCGGCCACCCCGCCGGCGATGCCTTGCTGCGCATTGCCGCCAAGCGCCTTCGTGCGGCGGTGCGTGGTGGGGATGTGGCAGCCCGCCTGGGTGGTGATGAGTTCGCCGTGCTGTTGGCGGCGCCGGTGACGCCCGAAGCCGCGGCACAGGTCGCGGCTCGCCTCGTGGACCTGCTCGGGCGGCCCTACATGGTGCAGGGGCAGGCGGCCAGTGTAGGCGCCAGCGTCGGTCTGGCCTTCGCCGAGGCTGATTGCACCACCGTGGATGCACTGATCGGGCGTGCAGACATGGCGATGTACCAAGCCAAAGCCAACGGCCGGGGCCGAGTTGGCTTCTTCTCACCCATGTTGCAGCAACGGGCGGACCTACGACGCCAAACGGAGCAGGACCTTCGCGCGGCGCTGCCGCTTGGCCAGTTGGAGCTGTTCTACCAACCGCAATACGACCTTGAACTCGGGCAGTTGAGCGGCTTTGAAGCCTTGCTGCGCTGGCGCCACCCGCTGCGCGGTCTGGTCCCGCCGGATGATTTCATCCCGTTGGCTGAGGAAATTCGCCTGATATCGAAGTTGGGTGAATGGGTATTGCGCACTGCCTGCACCGAGGCAGCGCGCTGGCCAGGCGCGATGACCGTGGCGGTGAATGTGGCAGCGCAGCAATTCGAGTCCGGGAGGCTGGTCGGCATCGTCGAGGCCGCGCTGCAAGATGCTGGCCTGCCCGGGTCAAGGCTTGAGCTGGAAATCACTGAATCGGCCTTGCTGAATGACCCCGGTGGCCTCGTGACCGCTCAACTCATCGCGCTGAAGGCAATGGACGTGGCGGTCTCGCTGGATGATTTCGGCACTGGGTATTCTTCGTTGTCGCAGCTGCGCAGCTTCCCCTTTGATCGGGTGAAGATTGACCGCAGCTTCGTCAATGATGTTGCGGTCGTGCGTGCCATCGCCGCGATGGGAAGCAGCATGGGCATGCGCACCACCGCGGAAGGTGTGGAAACCGCGGCGCAGCTGGACAATCTGCGGCGCGAAGGCTGCCACGAAGTCCAAGGCTACTTTCTGGGGCGGCCGCTGCCGGCCTCAGCCATTCCAGAAACCCTGTCCCGGCTGGTTGTCGGGGCCACCTTGCTCAAGGAAGAGACATGATGACCACATCCCCTGACCTGATTAGGTTGGTTTATATCAGTCGCAATCTGCTGCCGAGGGCGGAAAGTGAGGCAGCCATCCAGGGTATTCTTGCCGCCTCGCGTCGGCGAAATCCAGCGGTGGGCGTGACCGGCGCGCTTTTGTTCAGCGATGACTGCTTCGCACAGTCGCTGGAAGGCCCGATCGCCGCTGTGGAAGCGCTGTTCGAGCACATCCAGATGGATGAGCGTCATGATGAGGTGGTCCTGCTGGAAGCCGGGCCGGTCTCCCACCGCGACTTTGGCGACTGGTCCATGGGCTTCGCCGGCCATTGTGCGGAGGCGGCGCTCCGCTTCGAGGCGCTGGTGGCCACGCCGTCGCAATCGAGTGGCCGCGTCCTGGATGTGCTGCGTGGCGCCGTAGGCCGGAAGACACAGGTTCTCGCCTGAAGCGGTCAAGGCGTGGTGGCCCGTGCGCTGGTTCCGTGCGCTGGTGCCGTGCGCTGGTGCCGTGCGCTGGTGCATCCAACCGGCGGAAAAATGGACCACGTAAGGTCCATGTCGTGGACCACGCGCCAGATTGGTCACCGTATTTTCGCTGCCCCAGTGAGTTGAAACCTTTTCGCCGTGCTTAATACGTCACGGATCAACGATCATGCCCCTGCATTGAACGGGCCACGCGATGGGCGCCGAAGTCTTCTATGGCCCCATGACCCTCATCGGGCCCTTGGCCAGCTCATGATGGCTGCTTTCGCCATGTGATTGGGCTTGACTGCGGGCTCTGGCCCGATGGACCCTCTTCCGCTGGGATTCGATGACCTGACGCCCGAACCGATGGCTTCCTCACGGCGCGGCAGAGATTATCGAATGCGACTGGCGCAGCGGTGGCAAGGGGGGATACGGTGATGGTACCAATGCTCATGCCTCCCCGGCAGCACAGGCACGGCTAACCCGGTGGTGATAACTTTGAACTGAAACGAGTGTTTCTACGCAGGGCGCGTCGCGTTCGCGGCGATTTGCCGCTTGCGCCATGACTGATTGAAAAGGACCGCGATGCCCATGCAAGGCTCCCCTCGAATCTTTTTGCTCGTCGCCCTGGCCATCGCATCACCGGCCACTGCCCACCAGGAGCGGCCGCTGCCAAGCGTCAACATCGAGTTTGCGGCCCTCATTCCAAAGATGCAGGGCGTCATCATTCTCGCACAAGGCGCGGCACCCGGCCCGACGGCTGCAACCTCCGCAGCCGCACCGGCCTCCAACCCGGCGGATTTCGCTCGCCATCCCCGGCCCGCCGGGCCTCGGGGCAGCCTTCCGCTCGGCGTCACGGCAGCCGAGGCTGGCCAGGCCATCGGCTCGCAGATGGGCAGTCTGGTCATGATGCTGCGAGTGTGCGGCTGGGCGGAGGAGGAGGCCCGCTTCAAGGGAGCCTTCGGTCTGCAAACGCATGAAAGGCTGGGCTTCACCGCCCAGGAAGCTGCAGGCGCCTTCGACCACGCGTCGGCGATGGCAGGCGAAATGATGCAGGCCTTTGGCTCCAATCCGGCCACGATGAACATCATGCACCTTCAGGTATGCAAGCCCGCGCTGCGCGACACACTAACGCAATCCATTGCCAGCGGGAATCTGTTCTGATGCGCCATCGCCTCGCACTCGCCCTGATCCTGGCCGGATTGGCCACCCCGCCCGCAATGGCGCAGCCGACACAGCCCGCTGGCGAGACCATCGTCATCCTGGACATGTCCGCCTCCATGTGGGGGCGCATCGGTGATCAGCCCAAGCTGGAAATCGCGCGGGAGGCGGTACGCGGCATGTTCTCGCGCTTTCCGGCAGGCAGCCGCGTGGGCCTGATGGCCTACGGGCACCGGCAAGCTGGGCAATGCACCGACATCCAGATGCTGTTTCCACCCGGCCCGGTGGACGCCACGGTGGCCGGCGCCGCGCTCGACCGGCTGACCGCACGCGGCCGCACGCCGCTGACCGACTCGGTTCGCCAGGCGGCGGCGGCGCTGCGCATCGGCGAGCGCGGCGGCACCATCATCCTCGTCACCGATGGGATCGAGACTTGCGGTGGCGATCCCTGCGCCCTGGCCGCCGAGCTTGAGGCCGCCAACGCCAGTTTCACCGCACATGTCGTCGGCTTCGACCTGCGTACACCCTCCGAACGCGCGCGAGTGGCCTGCATTGCCGAGCGCACTGGCGGTCTGTTCGTCCCGGCCGCCAATGCCGATGAATTGGCCGGCGCCCTGGCGCGCACCACTGAAGCCCAAACCGCCCCGGCCCCGCGTGCGCTACCCCCGCGCGGCATTGGCCTGCGCGCCACACAAGGACCTGGCGGACCCAATCTGGGTGACGCCACCTTCACCGTGCTGCGCGAAGGCGAGGAAACTCCAGTCCATGAGGGTGCTGGCATGCAACTGCCGCTCGCACCTGGCCGTTACATCGTCACCGCGACCACCCCTGACCGGATCGGCACCATCATCGCCGAGGTCACCGAAACTGCGCCGGATGAAATCGTGGTGCCGCTCGCCGACGCGCTGCCACGGGCGACCGTCACGCCGGCGCAGCCGAGTGTTGAGGCAACCGGCACGGTGCAGGTCGCCTGGACCGGCCCGAACGAGCCGGGGGACTATCTGGTGATCGCGCCGATAGGCCAGGGGCAGGAGGAGCCGGAGACCCGCCACTATGCCTGGACGCGGGACGGCACGCCGTTGACGCTGCGAGCCCCGGCCGCAGCCGGAGCCTATGAGGTCCGGTACATACTGGCCCGCGCCAACCGGCCCATCGGTCGCGCGCCGCTCACCGTCACGGCGGTGACCGCCACGGTGGATGCCGTGGCGGAAGCTCCGGCGGGCAGCCAAGTCGAGGTGCGATGGACGGGGCCACGAGCGCCTAGCTCGTGGATCGGCGTGGTGCCAGCCGGTGCAGCCCCCGGCAACTACATGGTTGGAGGCTACAAATATGTCGAGGACGCTGCGAGCCCGGTAAACCTGACTGTACCAGGCAACCCGGGCCCCTATGAAATCCGCTTCGTCGAAGGGGTGGACAACACGGTGCTCGCCGCGCGCCCGATCACGGTGACCGCGGCGACCGCGACCGTTGCGGGGCCGGCGGAGGGGATGGCCGGCAGCCCCATCACCATTCGTTTCACGCCGGCGCAGGCTGCGCCGGGAAGCTTCATCGCGATCGTCAGGCCTGATGCCGAAGCCTCGGCCTATCATCAGGGCTTCTGGAATTACGCCGAAGGTGGCGAAGTGACGATCCAGATTCCGTCAGAGGCCGGGCCCCATGAGATTCGCTACGTCCTTGTCGCACCGGGTGGCGTTCAGGTGATTGCCCGACAGCCGATCACGGCCACATCAATGGCCGCGTCCCTGCAAGCCCCTGACGAGGCAGCTTCAGGCGCCAGCATCACGATCCGCTTCACTGGGCCGCGCGGACGGGGGGACTACATCGCAGTCGTCGCTGCTGGTGCGCCAGGCGATCAGTATATCAAGTATTTCAGCGTGACAGATGAAGCGGTGGAGGGGAACTTGCAGATGCCGCCAACCGCTGGAGCCTACGAAATCCGCTACATCTCTGCGTCTGCCTCGGCGGAAAAAGCGGTGGTCGCGCGGCGTCCCATCCTGGTGCGTTAAGGTGGAGCTGACCATGGCGTTCTCGATCAAGACGAAGGCGACCTGGATGGGGCGCGTCATTGCAGCGCTTGTCTTGGCGGTGTGTTCAACCCCTCCGGCTTGGGCTCAAGCCAGCGGCGGCCCCTCAGCGCGGGGACAGGCGCAGGGCGCATGGAACGGCAACTGGACCCTCCAGCGCGACGATCCACGCATCTTTACCCGCGGAGGCGCTGAGACACTGCGCCTGCAGATCGTTCAAAACGCGACGGGGACGATCAAACTTCAATGGGTTGCAGATCGGGGCATCTGCGAGGATCCCATAGCTGGCCCCTGCGAGTGGGTGGCTGCGCGTGGCACCGGGCATGCCGTTTCGGCGGGGCCAGGGTCGCTGGGGGTGCTGTTACGTATCTCCGCTGACACACAGGACCCCTTCCTGCTTGTCCTTGAGCGCCGCGCGGATGGCCGCGCGACGGCGCGACTCATATCGGAGAAGGGCGGCATTGACTATCGGCTCGACGCGGAGCGGGAATGACGAGACGACCTTATGGACAGAAAGCTGGATTTAGGTGAGCGCGGGGTGATGGCGACAGCAAAGTGAGGCGCTCAAGCGCCTTGGATGCGTTGATTGCTCCGTTCGAAACCACGCTACGCTCGGCGGGCTATTTGGCGAAGGGCGGACTGATCGTGGAAGCGACGATCAGGGCAGAGCCGAAGCTACACAACACAGAGGCCAAGCGGGCGGCGTTCGAGGCGGGCGGGTTTCCCAAATCCTGGGCTGAGAGGCCCGCCTGGCTGCGCGAGAAGGTTTGCGACGCGCGCTGGACGGTAAAGGCGAGGCCGCGCGAGGACGGGGTACAGCAAGTGGATCTCGCGGTTCCGGTCTTCGGCTACTGGAACCAAGTTTTGATCGTGGGAGTCCACTGACGGCTGCGGCTTTGGCGTCTTGACGTGGATCAGGCGCTACTGGGCTGGAGGTTCCACGGCGCGAGTTCGCCGATGCGGTTGATCGAGTGATCAGCGATGCGCTCGAGCACGACATGCAGATAGGCCTGCGGGTCCCAGCCGTTCAGCTCCGCGGTGCCGACCAGGGTGTAGATGATTGCTGCCCGCTTGCCGCCCTCGATGGACCCGGCGATCAGGTAGTTCTTCCGACCCAGCGCGAGGGGCCGCATCCGCCGCTCGGCCGCCCTGGTAGAGGGCGTTGAACCCGGCATAGGCATCGGCCTGCAGGATACCGCAAAAATCGCGCAGGCGCCGTTGCGGGTGCTCGCCCTTCCGATCCGGCGTGAACTCAAAAAACACCGCGGGCAGATCACGCCCGCCGAATCGTCGGTCGTCGCGCAGATAGGCCCTGACCATGTAGGCCCAGACCCTGGCCGTTTGCGTGCGGCCGCGTCCTAGGGCGAGCATCGGCATCGGGGTGTCATCGGCATGCACCCGTGGCCCGGCCAGCGCATGGCGGCCGATGAACGCCGCCATCGGCTCCACCAGCCCGGCTGATTTGCCGACCCAGCCCGCCAGCAGTCCGCGCGGCAGGTCCCCAGGCCATCACGCGCGTAGATCTGCGACTGGCGATAGAGCGGCAGGTGGTCGCAGTATTTCGAGACCAGCACATACGCCAGCAGTACATGGGCCAGCAGTTCTGGGCCCGGCCTGCCGCGCTCGATCGGCAGCGAGGGCATCGGCGCCTGCACCATCGCCTCGCAGGCCCGGCAGGAGAAGGCTGGGCGGAGATGGCGCACCACCTCGAACCGGCCGGGGCGGTATTCGAGGACCTCGGTCACGTCCTCGCCCACGCGGCGCAGCGCGCCGCCGCAGGCCGAGCAGGCGCAGCCTTCAGCGGGCAGGTGCTCGACCTCGCGCCGCGGCAGGCTCTCGGGCAGCGGACGACGGCTGCGGCGGCGCGCCTTCTCCTCGGGCGTCCTGGTGCTGGCGGTTTCCTCCTCGGCGTCATGGGCGCCGCCCGCGGCGGCGATGTCGGCGAGCACCTCGTCGAGCCGCAGTTCGAGTTGCTCGACCTCGCCCGCCAGGCGCTCCGACGACTGCCCGAACCGCTCATGCCGCAGGCGTGCGATCTGCACCCGCAGCTGCTCCGCGTCCAGCGTCTTGGCCTGCAGGCCGAGCTCCGCAACGCGCCGCGCCGAACGCTCCTGCGCCAACTCGCCACGCAGCGCCGTGATCACCGCCATCAGTGCGGCGGGATTGTCAAACAGCGTCCAATAT
>Ga0105045_10004461_pt1 | contig 12167 bp, 11 predicted proteins | sample MAT02_FD_78089 | JGI IMG/M metagenome (GOLD analysis project Ga0105045, IMG submission 78089) | Freshwater microbial communities from Lake Fryxell liftoff mats and glacier meltwater in Antarctica - MAT-02 (megahit assembly) | ecosystem: Environmental > Aquatic > Freshwater > Ice > Liftoff... | reverse complement strand
GCGCCGCCTGCGGCGGGGTGTTCAATAACTACGCGATTGTGCAGGGCGTCGATGAGATCGTGCCTGTGGATGTCTATGTGGCCGGCTGCCCGCCCCGCCCCGAGGCCCTGGTCGACAGGATCATGATGCTGCACCAGAAGGTGATGCGCGAGAAGATCAGCGGCAGAAAAGAGGCGCCGATCCAGCTTCAGCGGCCACTTATTCAGGTGCAGTAGCAGAATGCAAAATGGCGCGCTGATGCAGGGGAGTGAAGGTAGCTATGGATAATCAGCAGCTGCTGAATCTGCTTAACGAGCGCTTTGGCGCGGGCATCCTGATCGCCAGCGAACAGCACGGGGACTTGAGGGTTACGCTTGCTCCCGAGGCGTACCTCGCCGCTGCCCAGCTGCTGCGCGACGAGCCGGCGCTGCGCTATACGTTTCTGGAGAATCTCTGCGGCGTGGATTACCTTGGCCGCGAGCCGCGCTTCGAGGTGGTGGCCCACCTGGTGAGCATGCAGCATAATCACCGCGTCTGCCTCAAGGTTGGCGCCCCCGAGGCCGACCCGCGCGTGCCCTCGCTTACGCCGCTCTTCCCCACCGCGAACTACCAGGAGCGCGAGGCCTACGATCTGCTCGGCATCCTCTTTGTGGGCCATCCGTCGCTCACGCGCATCCTGATGCCCGACGACTGGGTTGGCCACCCCCAGCGCAAAGATCACCCGCTGGGCGACGAGCCGGTCGCGTTCACCTTCAACCAGGACGCGATCTACGCGCAGAAGCCCTTCGCGAAAGAGTAATGCAACATGCAACATGCTGCAAAATCCTCACCGACAACTAACTGGCCTGCTGCCGTACAGCACAGCACTGGCCCTTTTTGCATTTTGCATTTTGCATTGTCGAGGCGCAGCCGATGACACTCCACGTCCCGACCCCACAAGAGATCACTGGGCCAGCGCTGGCGGGCCTCACCGACACGATGGTGCTCAACATGGGGCCGCACCACCCGAGCACCCACGGCGTGCTGCGCCTGGTGCTCGAGCTCGACGGCGAGCTGGTGGTGAATGTCGCCCCCGACATCGGCTTTCTCCACACCGGCATCGAGAAGACGATGGAGTACAAGACGTATCAGCAGGCGGTGGTGCTCACCGACCGCATGGATTACCTCGCCCCGCTCTCCAATAACCTCGTCTACGCCCTCACCGTCGAGAAGCTGATGCAGGTGGAGATCCCCGAGCGCGCCCAGACGATCCGCGTGCTGATGGTGGAGCTGCAGCGCATCTCGTCGCACCTGGTCTGGCTTGGCACGCACGCGCTCGACCTCGCCGCCATGACGGTGTTCCTCTACGCTTTCCGCGAGCGCGAGCAGATCCTCGATATCTTCGAGCTGGTCTCCGGCGCCCGCATGATGACGAGCTACATCCGCATCGGTGGCCTCGCCTACGACCTACCCGCCGACTTCGTCCCTACCGTTGATGCGTTCCTTCAGCAGATGCCTGGCCGCATCGATGAGTACGAGGATCTGCTGACCGGCAACCCGCTCTGGCTGGAGCGCACCGTGGGCGTCGGTGTGATCGACGGCGAGGCTGCGGTGGCCTTTGGCCTCACAGGCGCGAACCTGCGCGCAAGCGGTGTGCCCTACGATGCGCGCAAGGCTACGCCCTACTCCGGCTACGAGAGCTACGATTTTGCCGTGCCGGTGGGCAAAATGGGCGACACCTACGACCGCTACCGCGTGCGCGTCGCCGAGATGCGCCAGAGCGTGGAGATCGCGCGGCAGGCGCTGGAGCGCATCAGCGCCATGGGGCCTGGCGCGTACACCACCAGCGACCGCAAGGTGGCCCCGCCGCCCAAGGAGGAGATCACGCACAGCATGGAGGCGCTGATCCACCACTTTAAGCTGTGGACTGAGGGCTTCAAGCCGCCGCGCGGCGACGCCTACGTGAGCACCGAGAGCCCGCGCGGCGTGCTCGGCTGCTACGTGGTGAGCGACGGCGGCCCCAAGCCCTGGCGCGTCCACTTTCGCGCTCCGTCGCTGATCAACCTCCAGGCCCTGCCGCACATGGCCAGGGGCCGCATGGTCGCCGACCTGATCGCCCTCACGGCAAGCCTGGACCCGGTGCTGGGCGAGGTGGATCGATGAGCTCTATGCTACTAACCACCCACAAATCCGAGATCGAGACCGTCCTGGCGCGCTACGTGAGCCCGCGCAGCGCGGTGCTGCCGCTGCTCTTCATCGCGCAGGACGAGTACGGCCACCTTTCCGACGCCGCCATCCGCGAGATCGCAGACATCCTGGCGCTGCCGCCCACGGATGTCTTCGAGGTGGTGGGCTTCTACTCGCTCTTCTACAGCCGCCCCGTGGGCACCTGGATGCTTCAGGTCTGCGATGATGTGCCCTGCTGCTACCTCGGTGCGGAGGAGCTGATCGACGCGCTCAAGCAGAGCCTGGGCATGAGTGAGGAGCAGACCAGCGCCGACGGCATATTTACGCTCCAGCGCGTGAAGTGCCTCGCCGCCTGCAACCGCGCGCCCGTGCTCCAGGCCAACCTCGACTACGTCTACGATGTGACGCCCGCCAAGGTGGACGCGCTGCTGGCCGATCTACGCGCCCGCGCCGCCGACGCGAAGCAGCGCGGCGTCTCGGGCCGCTTCGCCGAGGACTTCGTGGTCGCCGCCGACGGTGTGGCGCAGCTGCCCCGCGAGGCACCTTACACGCCCCGCGCCTTCGAGGTTGTCGGACCGCCGCCGCCCCCGGCGCCCTTGCCGCCCCCGGAGACCGAGACCCGCCACGAGAACGCCGAGCGTCGCGCGTCGCCCTTGTAGGGGCGCCCCTCGTGGGCGCCCACAAGGGCAACGTGGGCGCCCACGAGGGGCGCCCCTCGTGGGCGCCCACAAGGGCAACGTGGGCGCCCACAAGGGCAACGTGGGCGCCCACAAGGAGCGCCCCGACGCGGCCCCACCCACACCATTGTGGTGAGCATCTAGAACCGGAGCAGGTCTTATGGCCCTCGCCGAACATATTGTGATGCGGGAGAACGACATCCCCGACATCAACGACTTCGCGGTCTACCGGCGCCACGGCGGCTGGGAGGCCTTTCGCGCCGCGCTCACCGAGAAGACGCCCGCCGATGTGGTGAACCTCGTGAAGGAGGCGGGCCTGCGCGGCCGCGGCGGCGCAGGCTTCCCCACCGGCGTGAAGTGGGGCTTCTTGCCGAAGGGCGTCTACCCGCGCTATCTGCTCTGCAACTGTGACGAGTCGGAGCCTGGCACTTTTAATAACCACCAGATCATTGATCGCAACCCGCACCAGCTGATCGAGGGCGTGGCGATCGCAACATACGCGGTCGAGTCGAGCACCGCCTTCATCTACATGCGCGGCGAGTTCGCGGCCGCCGCGATCACGCTGGAGCGCGCGATCGCCCAGGCCTACCAGGCCGGCTTCCTCGGCAAGAATATCCTCGGCACCGGCCGCGATCTCGATATCTACGTCCACCGTGGCGCAGGCGCCTACATCTGCGGCGAAGAGACGGCCCTGATGGAGTCGCTGGAGGGCAAGATCGGCCAGCCGCGCCTCAAGCCGCCCTTCCCCGCTGTGGCCGGGCTCTACGGCAAGCCCACGATCATCAACAACGTGGAGACGCTCGCCAACGTGCCGCGCATCCTGGAAAAAGGCGTTACCTGGTATCGCACCTTCGGCACGGAGAAGAGCCCCGGCACCAAGTGCTTCTCGCTCTCCGGCCACGTCAACCGCCCCGGCAACTACGAGCTGCCGTTCGGCCGCCCGCTGCGCGAGCTGATCGAGAGCCCTGAGTACGGCGGCGGCATGAAGAGCGGGCGCCCGGTGAAGATCATCATCCCCGGCGGCGCCTCGGCCCCCTGGCTCACCAGCGAGCACCTCGACATGGCGCTGGACTACGAGAGCATCGCCGCCGCTGGCTCGATGCTCGGCTCCGGCGCGGTGATCGTGCTGAACGACACGGTGCGGGCGCCACACCTGGCCTACAAGATGGACGAGTTCTTCAAGCACGAGAGCTGCGGTAAGTGTACGCCCTGCCGCGAGGGCACCCACTGGCTCGTGAAGGTGCTGCATCGCATGGCCGAGGAGGGCCACGCTCACGCCGACGACATCCCGACGCTGAAGGGCATCTACACCCAGATGGCCGGCAACTGCTTCTGCCTGCTCGGCGAGAGCGCCGTGATGCCGATCAAGTCGGCGCTGCGGCTCTTCCCCCAGGAGTTCGAGGCGATTGTGCAGGCGAGCGCTGTACGGGCGCAGCATGCTGCGCTTCAGAGCCCCAACGGCAAGCACGCGATCCCGCTCGCAATCAAGCGCTAAGGAGCGACAATGAGCACCACACTGCGCTGGACGATCTCCGATGTGGACGCCCTGCCCGACAACGGCAGCCGCTACGAGATTATTGATGGGGAGCTGTTTGTGTCGAAAGCACCACATTGGCATCACCAGGCGACAGTCAACAGTGTCGCGTTCGCGCTCACACGCTGGACGCTAGCTGATGACGCCGGCCTCGTCCTGCCCGGTCCTGGGATTGTCTACGCCGACGATGAGGCGGTGATCCCGGATGTGGTCTGGATGAGCAAGGCACGCATGCAAGCCCTGCTCGGCGAAGACGGCAAGCTCGCCGACTCGCCCGATCTGGTGGTTGAGGTGCTCTCATTTGGTGCCGCGAACGAGCAGCGTGACCGCGACGCGAAGCGGCGGCTGTACTCGCGGCGCGGCGTGCGCGAGTATTGGATCGCCGACTGGCGCGAGCGTCGTGTAGACGTGTACCGCCGGCAAGAGGCCGAGCTGCGCCACGGCCAGACACTCCTGCCAGGTGAGACGCTCACCTCGCCGTTGCTGCCCGGCTTCTCTTGTGTGATCGACCGATTCTTTGAGCTGTAGCACGCCATCCCGCTGGTGATCAAGCGCTAAGACGAACGCGAGGTTGTGATGGCAATCGGTCTGCTGCGCTGGACAACCGAGCTCGTCGAGCAGATGCCGCACGTTGAGGGCGAGCGCTATGAGATCATTCAAGGGGAACTGTTTGTGACGACAGCGCCACATCTTCGCCATCAGATCGCGTGTTCACGCATCGTAACAAGACTCAATGTGTGGAGTGAACCGCTGGATCTCGGGGTGGCGCTCGGCGCACCGGGCTTGGTTTACGCCGACGACGAGGCAGTTATCCCCGATGTTGTCTGGGTGAGCAAGACAAGATTGTCAGAAATTTCGGGTGCCGATGGCAAGCTTCACGACTCGCCCGAGCTAATTGTTGAGGTTCTCTCGCCCGGCAAGGCAAATGAGGAGCGCGATCGCGAGAAGAAGCTTGAGCTTTTCTCGCGCCATAATCTAGCAGAGTACTGGATTGTGGAATGGGAGACAATGGTTATCGAAGTGTATCGGCAGGGTGATGATGGCCTGCAGCTTGTTCAAACGCTCGGTGTTGGTGATACCGTGACATCGCCGCTTCTTCCCGGTTTTAGCTGCCTGGTCGAGCGCATGTTTAAGCTCTAGAGAGCATACAGATGCCCGATGTAAACCTGATCGTCGATGGGGTGGCGGTGAGTGTCCCGGCTGGCACCAACGTGGTGGACGCCGCGCGCCGCGCCGGAACCGCCGTGCCGGTCTTCTGCTACCATCCGCGCCTTAAGCCCGTCGGCATGTGCCGCATGTGCCTCGTGCAGATCGGCACGCCCCGGATCGACCCCGCCACCAGGCAACCCGTGCTCGACGAGGCCGGCAAGCCGGTGATCGGGATGCTGCCCAAGCTCCAGACGGGCTGCACCACCCCGGTGAGCGAGGGTATGGTGGTGCAGACTGCCACCGACGAGGTGAAGTTCGCCCAGAAGGGCGTGCTGGAGTTTCTGCTCACCTCGCACCCGCTCGACTGCCCGGTCTGCGACAAGGGCGGCGAGTGCCCGCTCCAGAACCTGACGATGCAGTGGGGCCCTGGCAACAGCCGCTTCGACTACAACGACAAGGTGCATTTCCAGAAGCCCGTGCCGCTGGGCGACCTGATCCTGCTGGATCGCGAGCGCTGCATCCTCTGCGCGCGCTGCGTGCGCTTCCAGGACGAGCTCGCCGACGACCCGGTGCTCGGCTTCGACCAGCGCGGCCGCAACTGGATGATCATCTCGAAGAGCGACCCGCCCTTCGACAGCAAATTCTCTGGCAACACCACCGACATCTGCCCCGTGGGCGCCCTCACCTCCAGCGACTTCCGCTTCAAGGCGCGTGTCTGGGAGCTGAGCCCCAAGCCCGCCGTCTGCACGCTCTGCCCCGTGGGCTGCAACCTGACGCTGGATATGCGCCACGATCAGCTGATGCGCGTGATGCCCCGCGAGAACGCTGCGGTCAACGACATCTGGCTCTGCGACAAAGGCCGCTACGGCCACCGCTTTGTGAACCACGAAAGCCGCCTGACCACGCCGCTGATCCGCAAGGGCGGCCAGCTGGTGGCGGCGAGCTGGGACGAGGCGCTCGATCTGGTAGCGGAGAAGCTCGGCGCCGTGCGCGCGAGCCAGGGCGGCCAGGCGATCGCCGGGCTGGCCGCGCCCCGCCTGAGCAACGAGGATCTCTACGCCTTCCAGCGGGTGTTCCGCGAGGGGCTGGAGAGCAATAATCTCGACCATGTGCTTGGCGCGGTTGGCGAGCCCGCCCACGACGACATGGGCGCGCTGCTTGGCGTTGGCGCTGGCACAAACCTGATGGCTCTGGGCGCTGGCACCACGGTGCTGGTGGTTGGCGCCGACCCCGAGGAGGAGGCGCCGCTCTACGTGCTGCGGCTGCGCGCGCTCGCGCAGCGCGGCGGCAAGCTGATCGCGGCCAACCTGCGGCCCACCAAGCTGGAGCGCTCGGCCAGCACGCGCCTGCGCTACAAGCCAGGCGCCGACCTGGCGTTCGCCCGCGGCCTGCTGCGCGCCGCCCTCGACGCGGCAGGTGCTGCACAGCTCGCCGTGAAGCATAGCGGCCTCGACCAGCTGCGCAAAAGCCTGAACGAGACGACGCTGGAAGCGCTGGCCACGGCCGCCGGCGTGCCTGCCGCCGAGCTTCAGGCCACCGCAAAGGCGCTGATCGAGGCGGAGAACGGCATCATCATGTACGGCGCCGAGGCGCGCAGCGCCGGTCCCGCGCTGGTGGAGGCGCTTGGCGCCCTGGCGGCGCTGACCGGCAAAGCTGGCAAGGCCAACAGCGGCCTGATCGCCCTGCTGCCCGGCGGCAACAGCCGTGGCACCCTCGATATGGGCGTGCGCCCCGACGCGCGGCCTGGCTACGTGCCCCTGGCTAAGCCCGGTGTCGGCGCCCGAGAGCTTTGGGCGGCAACCCAGGCCGGCCAGGTGCGGGCGCTCTGGATCGCGGGCCTCGACCCGGCGGCCAGCCTGCCCGCCGCCCGCGCCGCCCTGGATGCCGCCGAGTTTGTGGTGGTGCAAGACATGTTCCTCACCGCCACGGCGCAACTGGCCGACGTGGTGCTGCCCGCCGCGAGCGTGGCCGAGCGCGACGGCAGCTACACCAACGCCGAGCGGCGCGTGCAGCGCTCGCGCCAGGCCCGCCCGCCGGTGGGCCAGAGCCGCCCCGACTGGCAGATCGTCGCGGGCGTGGCCCAGCGGCTAGCAAGCGTGGCCGCCCCCGTGGCCGTTGGAAAAAGTGTGGCTGCGAAGGGCCGCGCCCCCAATGTGGCGGTGGCCGAGCCGGGCGGGTGGGACTACCTGACGCCCAGCGATGTGGCCGCCGAGATCGCGGAGCGCGTGCCGGGCTACGGCGGGGCAAGCTACGCGGCGCTCGCCGCCACGGGCACGCCAGGCAACTGGGGCCGCCAGGTGAACGAGGCGATCTACTACGACGGTACGAACTACGAGAACAGCGAGGGCGTCGGGATCAAGCTGCCCAGCCTGGTGGAGGGCGGCAAGACGAGCGTGAGCCTTGCGCCGCGCCTGGCCCCGGCGAGCGCCGACGAGCGCCCGCTGCTGCTGATCGCCCAGCCGCTGGCCTACGATGGCGACCCGCTGCTGCGCGGCTCGAAGCTGGAGAGCCACGCGCCCAGCGCCTATGTGGCCCTGAGCAGCGTGGACGCCGAGCGGCAGAATATTCACCCTGGCGACGCGGTGCGCCTGGACTCTGCGGCGGGCTCGCTCACGCTGCCCGCGCGCGTGCTCGCCGAGCTGCCCCAGGGCGTGGCCGTGCTGCCCGCGAACCTGCCAGGGCTGGAGCTGACCGCCGTGCAGACGGGGCCGCGCACGCGGGTGAGCCTGGTGAAAATTGTGACAGGGTGACACATGCGCTCGCTTCGCTCGCGCTGACCGGGTGACCAGGTGACACCTGACGGTGCACAGAGACTGCCCTTGTCACCCGGTCACCCGGTCACCCGGTCACCCGGTCACCCGGTCACCCGGTCACCTTGTCACCCGGTCAGGAAGGTTGCTTATGAACTGGATCGATCTGCTCATCCTGGTGGTGCAATGTCTGGTGATCGCGATCGGCGTGACTACCGGCTTCGCCTACCTCACGCTGTTCGAGCGGCGGCTGCTGGCGCGCTTGCAGAACCGCGTGGGGCCGAACCGCGCCGGGCCGAACGGCTTCCTGCAGCCCGCCGCCGACGCGGTGAAGCTCTTCTTCAAAGAGGACATCATCCCGGCAATGGCCGATAAGCCGGTCTACCTGCTCGCACCGGCGATGGCGGTGATCCCGGCGATCATCATCTGGGCGGTGATCCCGTTTGGCTGCCTGAACCTCAACTGGGACTACCGCGCCTGCTTCACACAGGATGGCGCAGGCCTGCGCAACATCCTTCATATCGCCGACATCAACGTGGCCGTGCTCTACATCCTCGCCATCACGAGCATCGGCGTCTACGGGATCACGCTGGCGGGCTGGTCGAGCAACAACAAATACGCGATGATGGGCGGCATCCGCGCGACGGCCCAGCTGATCTCGTACGAGCTGGCGCTTGGCTGCGCCGTGCTGAGCGTGGTGATGACGTATGGCACCCTGAACACGCGCGAGATCGTCTACGCCCAAAGCTGGAGCGCCGGCGGGATCTGGGGCATCGTGCCGCAGCTGCTTGGCTTTGTGCTCTTTATGATCGCCTCGACGGCGGAGGTGGTGCGCGCGCCGTTCGACCTGGTGGAGGCTGAGCAGGAGCTGGCGGGCGGCTACAACACCGAGTACGGCTCTATGAAGTTCGCCCTGTTCTTTATGGCCGAGTATATCAAGCTGATCGCGGTGAGCGCGATCGCCGTGACCTTCTTCTTCGGCGGCTGGCACTTCCCCGGCCTGGAGATCCTGGGGCGCGAGGTGACGGCGCTGTTCGGCCCGGTGGCGGGCGCCGTGGTGGTGGGGCTGCTCAGCCTCGGCTCGTTCCTGCTCAAGGTGGTGGCGTTTCTGTTCGTGTCGGTCTGGGTGCGCGCCTCGTGGCCGCGCCTGCGCTACGACCGGCTGATGGACCTGGGCTGGAAGTGGCTGCTGCCCCTGGGCCTGATCAACATCGCGTACACTGCTGTGGTCTTTGTGCTGGTGCCAACCCAGCGGCTCGCGGCGTTTGTGCTGTTTGGCCTGAGCCTGATCACGCTGGCGATCGCGGGCAGCTTCAGCTCGGCGCCCAAGCCTGTAGACAATGTGACCTACGTACAAGATACGAAGCGCCCCGCCGGCGACTAGAGGAGTCCCCCGATGCTTGGAGAGCTGTTTAAGGGCCTGGGTACCACGCTGCGCTACATGTTCAAGCAGCCGGTGACGGTGCAGTACCCCGAGGTGAAGCGGCCCGTGCGCGAGCGCTTTCGCGGGCGCCACGAGCTGAAGCGCTTTGAGGACGGCATGGAGCGCTGCATCGGCTGCTCGCTCTGCTCCGCCGCCTGCCCCGCCGACGCCATCCTGGTGGTGGCCGCCGAGAATGATCCGGCCAACCCGCGCTCGTACGGCGAGCGCTACGCGGCCACGTACGAGATCAATATGCTGCGCTGTATCTTCTGCGGCTACTGCGAGGACGCCTGCCCCACCAACGCGATCGTGCTGGAGCATCAGTACGAGCTCTCGTTCTACGACCGGCGCTCGTCGATCTACACACAAGAGATGCTGCTGGTGCCGCCAGACAAGGGCCACGGCGAGCCGCCCCCGATTTTGCTCCAGCTCCAGCGGCGCCCGAGCCCGCCTGCGCAGATCGATCTGTGAAAGGACGACCGACGACTGAACGTACGGACGCGCTATAGCGCGTCCCTCTCCTGCAAGCTGCAATTGGAGCAGAGATGGATTTTATTCTCTTCGGTGTCACCGCGGCAATCGCGCTTATCGGCGCGGTGGCGATGCTTTTGAGCCGCAACGCGGTGCATAGCGCGCTCTTCCTGCTGATGAACTTCGGCGCAATAGCGGTGCTGTTCCTGCTACTCCAGTCGCCCTTCCTCTTCACCATCCAGCTCACGGTCTACGCCGGGGCGATCATGGTGCTGTTCCTCTTCGTGGTGATGCTGCTTGGCGCCGAGCAGGTGGAGGCTACGCCCGACCGGATCGCGTGGCAGCGCCCGCTCGCCCTGCTGCTGGGCCTTGGCCTGCTGGGCGTGGCGGTGGTGGTCGCGCTGCGTGGCGAGATGGCGGCCGCTCCACCGGGCGGCGAGGCGGCGCTCAACTTCGGCGACCCGGCCCAGCTCGGGGCGCTGCTCTTCACCAAATATCTGCTACCCTTCGAGATCACCGGCGTGATCTTGCTGATCGCCGTGGTGGGCGTGGTGGTGCTCAACCAGCGCGGAAGACGGAAGGCGTAACCATGGTTCCGACCGGCTACTACATTCTTCTGAGCGCGGCGCTCTTCACCCTGGGGGTGCTGGGCGTGCTGCTGCGGCGCAACGCGATCGTGGTCTTTATGTCGGTGGAGCTGATGCTGAACGCGGCGAACCTGGCCCTGGTGGCCTTCGCCCGCCAGCGGCTCAGCGTGGATGGGCAGGTGCTGGTCTTCTTTGTGATCACCGTGGCCGCCGCCGAGGTGGCCGTGGGCCTCGCGCTGCTTGTGGCGATCTTTCGCACCAAGCAGACCGCCGACGTGGACGAGGTGAGCACGCTGAGGGGTTAGTTTTATGGTTGCGCTCACCTGGCTTCTCTGGCTTATGCCCCTGCTGCCGCTGCTGGGCTTCCTGCTCAATCTGTTTGTGATCCGCCAGGAGCGGGCCGCCGGGCTGCTTGCGAGCGCCATGGTTGTGGCCTCGTTTGTTGTGGCTTTAGTGGCCGTGGTTGGGCTGGCCGGGCTGCCCGAGGCGGAGCGGCGGATCATGTCGGTGGGCTGGGCCTGGATCAGCGCCGGTACGTTCCAGGTGCCCTTCGGCCTGATGTTCGACCCGCTTACGGCTGTGATGACGCTGCTTGTCACCGGGGTGGGCGCGCTGATCCATATCTACTCGATCGGCTACATGCGCGGCGACCCGCGTGTGGTGCGCTACTTCGCCTACCTCAACCTGTTCATCACGATGATGCTGTTCCTGGTGATGGGCAACAACCTGCTGGTGGTGTTCCTGGGCTGGGAGGGCGTGGGCCTCTCCTCGTTCCTGCTGATCGGCTTCTGGTTCGAGCGCAAGGTGGCCGCCGATGCCGCCGTGAAGGCGTTCGTGGTCAACCGCATCGGCGACGCCGCCTTCATTCTGGCGATGCTGGCGGTGTTCGCGAACTTTGGCACGCTCAACTTCTACCCGGTGGAGCTTGGCGGTGTAACCCAGCCCGGCTTCCTGGAGCGTGTGCCGGAGATCCTGGGACTCACGTTTGGCCCAAGCTGGCAGCCGATCTTGGTCGTCACCGGGATCACGTTTCTGCTGCTGATCGGCGCCGCTGGCAAGAGCGCACAGTTCCCGCTGTTTGTCTGGCTACCCGACGCGATGGCCGGCCCCACGCCGGTGTCGGCGCTGATCCACGCGGCGACGATGGTCACCGCCGGCGTCTACATGATGGCGCGCACCGAGGCGCTGTTCGTCGCCTCGCAGGCAACCCAGAGCTGGGTGATGTGGGTGGGCGCGCTTACGGCGCTGCTCGCCGGCACGGCGGCAGTGGCGCAGTGGGACATCAAGCGCGTGCTGGCCTACTCTACGATCTCGCAGCTGGGCTTTATGGTGGCGGCCTGCGGCATGGGCGCGTACGGCGCGGCGATCTTCCACCTGCTCACGCACGGGCTCTTCAAGGCGCTGCTTTTCCTGGCGGCGGGATCGGTGATC
>Ga0105045_10004459_pt1 | contig 12169 bp, 8 predicted proteins | sample MAT02_FD_78089 | JGI IMG/M metagenome (GOLD analysis project Ga0105045, IMG submission 78089) | Freshwater microbial communities from Lake Fryxell liftoff mats and glacier meltwater in Antarctica - MAT-02 (megahit assembly) | ecosystem: Environmental > Aquatic > Freshwater > Ice > Liftoff... | reverse complement strand
AAAATGGTTCCCCCTCGGGGACTCAATAATCCAAAATGTTAACGCCTAACGGGGGCAACTCACCCATGATTGAATACTTTTCAAAGTTTTTTGACACATCCGATTTTCCGGCACGTTGGCAATGTGGCAACTGGTCAGATTTTCTTGGCTGGCTTCACATCCTCAGTGATTTTGCCACCTTCGGTGCCTACTACGCTATCCCGGCGGTTTTGTTTTATTTCGCTCGCAAGCGAGAAGATTTCCCGTTCACAAAATTGTTTTGGCTTTTTGGTGGATTCATTCTAGCTTGCGGAACTGTTCACCTGATTGAAGCCATCATCTTCTGGTATCCAATTTATAGGGTGTCTGGAATGATGAAGTTCATTACAGCAGTCGTTTCGTGGGCAACAGTCATCGTGCTGATCCGTTACATTCCGAGAGTCTTGCACTTGCCATCCATCGCGGCAACCAACGAGCGGCTGAAGTTGGAAATCACTCAACGCGAACATATACAACAACGACTCAAGGAAAGCGAAGCGTTGGCGTTAGCGGCCAGCCAAGCCAAGAGCGAATTCCTAGCCAACATGTCGCATGAGATTAGAACACCGATGGCAGCGATCTTAGGCTTTGCCGACGTGCTTCTTGGACAGTTGAAAGACCCAGACAATCGTAACTGCGTCTTGGTGATGAAACGAAATGGGCGGCACTTACTGGAACTGATTAACGATATTCTAGACCTATCGCGAATCGAAGCTGGCAAGATGGATCTCGACGTTGAATCCGTTTCTCTGGTCCATCTAGTCAGCGAAGTGCAGTCTCTAATGCACGTCCGAGCGGCCGAAAAGAAGCTGGAGTTTCATGCTGAGTTTGCTGGCGAAGTTCCTGAGCAAATAAAAACGGATCCCACTCGCCTTAGGCAAGTACTAATAAACTTGATTGGCAACGCGATTAAGTTTACTGAAAAGGGTAGTGTGGTTCTAACTATTATTTTGAAAAGTGACGCACTTCTCACCTTTTCTGTCCGCGACACTGGTATCGGCATGAGCGTCGAGCAACAAGAACATCTATTCAAACCTTTCTCACAAGGCGATTCTTCCGTGACCCGAACTTATGGCGGGAGCGGTCTCGGTTTGGCTATTAGCAATCGATTGACGGCAATGCTTGGAGGTGACATTTCGATGGAGAGTAAACTCGGCGTTGGGTCAACGTTCACGGTAACGATCCCTATCGGTCCAATCAGCGAAGCACATCTTATAAAACCTAACGTGTTCAATCGACCGAACCCGGTTGAGGATGAAGAATTCAAACTAGACAAACTCACTTGTCGCATATTGATCGTCGACGACCGACGCGATGTTCGGCATATCAGCCAGCATTTTTTGGAAAAGGCGGGCGCGCAGGTATCTACGGCAGAAGACGGTCAACAAGGTATCGACGCGACCATTGCCGCTCGTGACTCGGGCAAGCCGTTCGATGTGGTAGTGATGGATATGCAGATGCCAAACGTCGACGGTTTGCATGCTGTCGCTGAACTTCGATCGATAGGCATTGAGGTGCCGATTATCGCGCTCACGGCCGACGCGATGAAAGGCGACCGAGAAAAATGCCTGAACGGAGGTTGCGACGACTATCTCGCGAAGCCCATCGATCAGGCCAAACTAATCTCGATGGTCGCCAAGTACACACAAGCGATTTCTTTAAATGAACTGCGACGTACCAGGTTGGAGCGAGTCCGCGCACTCAAAGCTTTGTTGAACGAAAAATGAGAGAGCGTGTATGCACAAGCCAAAAGGGCAAAGCGAAATGTATATTCACCGCAATGTTTTCGGAATGCGAACACTGGGAGCGTTTGCTCCGATAGAAATCACACTCGCGACGATCAATATTTGACCTAGAATTGGACTCGGTACTGATGGATGAGTTTAATGAGATCGTGGCGACTAATCGGCTTGGTGGCATATCCGTCGCATCCAGCGTCGAGACATTTTTGACGATCGCTTTCCATGGCATGTGCCGTCAGTGCTACGATCGGTAGCCCACATCCGTCGTTTCGCAATCTACGGGTTGCTTGGTAACCATCTAACTCCGGCATCTGCATGTCCATTAAGATGAAATCAAAAGGGCATTCGGCTTTCTCGATCAACTCCGCGGCGATGCGGCCATTATCAGCAACCGTGACTTCTGCACCTGATTTTCTTAGGTGAAATGATATCAATTTTTGATTATCTGGGCCGTCTTCGGCTAGGAGGATTTTCATCCCAGCAAGTGCTTGTTCTGAGACCTCCGACTTTGAACTTGGAGTTACATGAACGGCATTAACAGCTACTGCTGATAGTGCATTTTCATGCTGAGTATTTACTAAATTTCTGATTGAGCCTGCTGGGATGGTGACTGTAAACGTGCTCCCTTTCCTAGGGATCGATTCGACTTCTATCGAACCGCCAAGCAGTTGAGCCAAGGTATTGGAAATCCGCAATCCCAATCCAGTTCCACCAAATTGTCGAGTGGTGGAATCATCGGCTTGAGAAAATGCGACAAAGCTTGTAATGATTTTCAGTTGCTCGATGGTCATTCCTACTCCTGTATCGACAACACGAAACTGTATTTGATTGGTTGCTACAAAAAATGCAGTGTGAACAGCAACACTTCCTATCTCCGTGAATTTGATGGCATTTCCGATTAGATTCATTAATATTTGTCGGAGTCGAGTCGGGTCTGATTGGATGGTTGCGGGCAACAGAGTATCGGAAATCAAGACAACGTTAATCCCTTGTCCGATCGCGCGAGGTCGAAGAAGGGACGTCACTTCTTCGACAATTTGAAGCGGAGAAAAATCAATTTTTTCGAGTGTCATTCTTCCTGCTTCTATCTTCGACATATCCAATATGTCATTGATAACCGAGAGCAAGTGTCTTGCGTTCGATCGAATTGTTTTTATTGCATTCGACACTTCAGTTGAACTGCTCGAATTACTATCGATTTCCAGCAGTTCCGTGAAACCTAGAATCGCAGTCATCGGCGTTCGGATCTCGTGGCTCATATTCGCCAGAAACAGACTTTTTGATTCATTTGCCGCTTCTGCCAGTTGTCTAGCGGATCGCAGAGACGCCTCGAGCTGTTTTTGTTCTGTGATATCCCAATTCAATCCTACGAACCGAATCGGACGCCCATCTTCAAAGCGAATAATTTTTCCATGTGCAGCCAGCCAACGTGTTTGACCGTCCGATCGAATAATTCGAAATTCAGTATCGTATTCTCCCTTGCCTTGAATTGTTCTTTCGATTGCGATTCGGTTTTGTTCAATATCGTCGGGATGTACAATCCTTAGAAAATCAGAACCTGTCATTTGATTTCGAGGAAGGCCAGTGAGTGCGAGATGTTGGTCGTCCCACGTAACCTGATCCGACTCTGGTTCCCATTCGTACGATCCCATACGAGCAGATTCCAGTGCCATCGACAATCGTTGTTGACTCTCGATCAGTTCGTTAGAGCGTCGCATTGATGTTTGTTCCGCTATTTTGCGTTGACTGATATCGACTCCGGAAGGAATCAGATGTGTGATTCTGCCATCGTCAGAACGCACGGGACTAAGCATAAAGTCGATGGTCATACGCGTATCGCCCGCCATCCGAACGTCAACATCGTATCGGACTGTCTCCCCAAGGCTTGCACGACGCATTGCATCACGAAGTTGTTCGACCACCGCGTTGTCGCCGTATTTCCACCAATAGCAGTCGGAGAATTCTTTCCCAATCACGTCCCCGCGCTCGATGCCAGCGGCTGCAATTGCTGTCTTGTTAGCTTCTAGTAATGTCCCATTCAAATCGAGCACGCCTATGAAGTACAGCGTGTTATCGATTACGCGACGAAGATGGGCTTCACGATCGCGAAGTTCCGTTACATCATGAAAGGTAACGACAATTCCTTCGAAGTTACCGTTGTGCGATTGGTACGACAGTATTCGTCTAATGTAAGCCTTGCCTGATTTGGAAACTATCGTATCTTCCACTGGCAAGTCATCTCGAACCGTCTTGGGGTCCGGCAGAGGCGGCATGTTATCGACACTCGAAACAAATCGATCGAGCGGTCGTCCTATGTCACTGCTGATTAGCTCATATATCTCAGAAATTGCGGGGGTAAAGTGACTGATCCGGAGATCGTTATCGAGAAATACCGTCGCGATACGTGTGCTACGTAGCAGATTTTGTAAGACAGTGTGAGCCTTGGCTACTGCGACGCTTCCTTGGTAAATTTCTTCCTTCGATGTTTCAAGTTCCTCATTAGCGGCAAAGAGCTCTTCGTTCATCGATAATAGTTCTTCGTTCGACGATTTGAGCTCCTCGTTAGCGGCTTCCATATCCTGGATCGATTTATCAAGCTCTTTTCGAGTCGCCTCCAATTCGTGCTCGAGTTGTGAGATAATCTTATTTGCCGCAACCATACTCGCAGAGATTGGATCGTCGGACTCTTTACGCTCAATCGGCGCTCCCAAATCCTCGAAGACGATCATGAATACCTCCTCACAGTCCTCGCTTAGATGTAATGGGACTATGGTAATTTTAACTTGCTGGATTTCTTCGTTGACGTGAACGGAGACATTGTCCACCTGCACTTTTTGTTTTGTGTTTCTAGCATCGCGGAGTGCGGAACGCAGTCCAATTTCCAAGCCACTTGCAGCCATCGAGACAATATCAGTCTTGAAGTCACCGTCCGTTATTTTAAGGTACTTGCCAATGTTCGCGGAAGTGTTGAGGACCTTTCCAGCTACGTCAACAACACAGGACCTGGGCGAAAAATCTTCTAGCACTGATTGCTGCCGCAACGCGTTCCAGTTTACCTGTTCACGCGATGAACGACTGCTGCTAATCAACGGCGTAAGCCTCCCTTTCCGTAGTGGGAGCGACCTCACGATTTCATTAGACGTTTCTTTTCTTTGCGCGATGCGGTGCGTTGCGTCAGTTGTTCGAAAAAGTTCATGATGGGAGTCAAAATTTTCGCTCGGACCCAACAGTAAATATCCACGTGGCTTCAATGCGTAATGAAAAAGAGGGACAAGTTTTTCGACTAAAAGAGACCCAAGATAGATCATCAGATTGCGACAAGAGATGAGGTCCTGCCGCGAAAATGGCGGATCGCTCGTTACGTTGTGCATGGAGAACAGAATGATTTCTCGGATTTCTTTCGTAACCTCATAACGGTCGCCCCGTCTTACAAAAAATCGTTTAAGTCGATCGGCTGAAACATGTGCTTCAATATCGCAGGAATAGGACCCTGTTCTTGCAACGATCAAAGCTTGTTCATCGATATCGGTCGCAAAAATCTGTACACTTGGTGGGCTGGCAAGATGGCTCATCCTTTCGCGGCAAAGGATTGCTAGAGAATAAGCTTCGGCACCTGTTGAACAACCAGCGCACCAAATCCGAATAGTTTCCTTCGGATCGCGATTCTCAAATAATTTGACGAATATATTTTCATCAAGAAATGCAAACACCTCGGGATCACGAAAGAAGGTGGTAACGCCAATTAACAAATCTCGAAATAATGCTTGAACCTCGTCTTTGTGTTCTTGCAGATGAGAGACATATTCATGGACCTCTCCAATTTTGACCATCTTCATGCGGCGTTGAATGCGACGGGTCAACGTGCTTGTTTTGTAATCATGGAAACCATGATCAGTTGTCTTCCTTATAAGGTCAGCGATTTTTGGTATCGCCTGTTCAATCTGACCAGGAAGTTGGTCTAGCGATTTAGCGCTCTCTAGGTCCCTCAAGAGTTTCTGGAGTCGGACCTTTTCGGTACCTGCATGGTCAAAGGTAAATAGCTGATCTTCATCATTAGAACTATTCATCCGTTCATCCCCTAAGGTACTTCCAAGAGCCCGATTATCCTTAGCGACTGGTGCTGAAGGTTGATCGATGTATCTTAAATTACACTTGTAATTCTGTCACTCCTTCTCAGGGGATATATCTGCGTCTAAATTTGCTCGCGTTACAAAATAAGCTCCATTTTGCGTATCCGTAGACCAACGGCGACGACGAAATACTATGCCATCGCTGCTTGATTTTTTGACACGCTCAGTTTGGTCAAAGCTTTATCAGTCTTCTCTTCCTCATCCATATTTTCCCCAAGCAGCTTTTTGGCGTCGGTGTATCCAAGCTTTTCGGCCCAGGTGCACAGTGTACCGTAAGTCGCGATTTCGTAGTGTTCAACTTTCTGTGCAAGCGCGATCAAAATCGCATCCATGACCTCGGGATCTGCTTCCTCTTCCATCGCTGATTCGGACTCCTTGATAAGACCTTTCATTGCTTCGCAAGTTTTTGCCTTGGCGGCGTTACCGGTATCTTTAAACGCTTTCTCGACTCGCTCCACTTGAATCTTTGTTTGGTCAAGGTGAAGTTCAAATGCAGCGGTCAGCTTTTCGCAGGTAGCTTTCTTCGCCATTTTCGGGAGCGCTTTCACCAGTTGCATTTCGGCACTGTAAATATCTTGTAGTTCGTCATAAAACGCATCGGAGAGGCTTGTCATCTTGGACATGGTAATTTTCCTTTGTGGATGTTAGGGCAACTGAGTTGCATTGATGCAATCAATTAGAATTTTGTTGAGCAAGCCGCGTGCCAACTATCGCGATTACGCTCGACGCGATGAGATGCGACCTAGGCAATTTTTTAAGAAAGGTTGCGACGAATACCTTGTGAAGGTAATTGATCAGACTAACCTGATTTCGTTGGTCGACGATTACACACAGTTTACTTCCTTGAACGATCTGCTGCGAACCGTGATGGAACGAGTCCAATCAATCAAAGCGTCGTTGAAAGAAAAGGAAAACAGAACACTAACAGATTAGCTAAGTATTTCCATTTATTCTGCGAGTCGTTTTTTAGCGGTTGGGCGATATCAGCGAGGGTGGTCCGGCGATTGCTACATCTGTCTCCATCCAGGGGACCAGACGTGATCAATACAGCACCGTTTGAATATAAAAGAAATTGTCCGCTCGACGTCATCGTGGCTGACGACACGCGCTCCCAGCGTCTTTTGCTACTACGAATCTTGACTGCTGCTGGCCATCGAATTAGAGTCGCATCTGATGGCGAGCAGGCTTTGGAATTGGCAACTTTTTCCCCTCCGGATTTGCTCATCACGGACCTCGAGATGCCCATTCGCGACGGTTTTAATTTGATCGACGTGATCCGAAATGCGGACAATTATCTTTTACGTCAAATCTCAATCATCGTGTGCAGCGGATGTAACGAAAGCGATTCGCTAAAGCGTGCTCTGGATTGCGGAGCCACTTCCTTCGTCACCAAACCGGTCCATCAACGAGAGTTGCTAATGGCCATCAATAATCTACCTCAAGTCTCGAGATTCCGCCTTCCATAGCATACGGGCGGTGTATTTATTTTCTAAGTGCTACTTCCTCCACCGAGAATGGTAAGAACTTCGCCTGATATGTAGCTTGAGTCTGCCGGAGATGCAAAGAAGACAAACGCTGGTGCAACCTCTTCGGGTTGGCCTGGTCGTTGCATCGGCGTATCGAGGCCGTGTTTTGCCACACGATCGGCTGGCTTCGACACAGGTTGTAGCACAGTCCAGATCGGACCAGGAGCGACACAATTAACGCGGATCTTTCGCTCGGCTAAATTAAGAGCGAGTGATTTGGTAAACGCATGGATTGCGCCTTTGGTTGACGCATAATCGACCAACGTCTTGTTTCCTTCAAGGCCCGTGATTGACCCGCAATTGATGATAGCCGCACCCTCTTTCATGTACTTCAAACATGCTTTGACCATATAAAAATAGCCATGGATGTTGGTTTGGAATGTTAATTCCCATTCATCATCGCTAATATCTTCGACGGATTCGTGTGTTTGTTGATAGGCGGCATTGTTCACAAGGATATCCACCGATCCGAATTCGTTTGCGGTGCGGTCAACGGCTTGCTGACAAAACGCGGACTGGGTTACATCTCCTGGAATTAGCAATGCCTTTCGCCCTTCTGATTCAACGGCAGATTTCGTTTCATCAGCATCGCTCTGTTCCGCAGGCAAGTAAATGATCGCTACGTCAGCGCCTTCACGTGCAAAAAGTACTGCCACGCTCCTCCCAATGCCGGAATCACCACCGGTGATAATAGCGACCTTATTTATAAGCTTATCCGAGCCGCGATATTGAGGAGCTTTATATAGGGGGCGTGGCGTCATCTCGGACTCAAGACCCGGTTTTAGCTGCGTTTGGGCTGGCAATGACGTTTTCTTATCGCTTGCTTCTTGACTCATCTTAATAACTCGCTATTTGCCTGGGGGTTTGACGTACCTCGGATCTGTAATAAAAGGAAAGCAAAGTTCATGCCTAGAGGACATGGACCTTAGATAAATTCTCGAAAGGGGAAATTTCATTGCTTTTCGCAAGTGATGTCATCGCAACTCTACAGCCACGTACGGACAATTAAGCATTGAAAATAGTTAATTTGGATATTATACGGTGACTCAATGCACATGAAGGCCAACTTAATCTTGGCTAAATCCCGGAAATCGTTTGATTTCTAACACGCTTTGAATATTTTCTGGTTCAAACATGATCGTTTTGAACGAGGAACGTGGACAAAAATAATTAACAAGTTTAGATTCTCATTAAGGATCGCTCTGGCACGTAGCTTGCTCCTTTGTTCCATTTAGAACGCAGTTTTCACGCTCTTTCAATTAGGGAAATAAAGATGAGTTACAATGTTGTTTCGTCCGTTAGTTTTTTATCAATCGCGTGCTTTTTCGGGGTGGTAATGGCGGGTGATGATTCAAAGCGGTCGATTGACGTTCAGATTCAAGGTCGCTGGGAAATCGTCGCGGGCGTAAATCAAGGTCGAGAGCTTCCCCTGGCCGCTGTAGAGGGTAATTATGTCGCGGTGAAGGATAATCTTGTAGCCACTTTCGACAGCCAAGAGAATCAGCGATACAAAGCCACCATTATTATTGATGACTCTACGGACCCCGTCCAAGTCAAGATGACCACGGTCGTACAAGAAGTGGTCAACCATATTACGGACGGAGCTGTCCTTGCTGCGTCTGCGACGAAAGTGACCACCGAGTCGGTAGCACTTGGGATATTGCGAATCGATAGCCCAAAGAGATGGACATTATGTTATGCATTGCCCGGATCCGAGCGACCCACAAGCTTTAAATCTCCTGCCGGGAGTAAAGTGATGCTGTTTACTTTTGAAAAGAAATAGCTTTCATCTTGTCGATCTGTAGGAACCCTCCATCGGCTAACGTTTCGGTCAACCTATTTACTGGGAAGAAATGCATCGGGTTCAAATTGGAGTTGTCCATCGCGAGTTGAAGGTGGAGCGTCCATGATATTTTTCGGTAATTGATCCAACGGGTTTTCATCAGTTGGTGATGGGAGTCTAGTCGCGGGCAGCGTTTGCTCGCGGGGGTCCAGCGGAAATCTGGAGAGCGGCAGTTCCTTTGTCCGGCTGTCTGGTAGGATTTTGGGAAGTAGTGGTGCTGCTGGCAAATTGAGTGAGATTACGTTATTGAAAGATGCAATCCCAGGGTCTGGGCAAGGGAACTGACATTTGCAACAGCGATCACAAGTCTTGTTTGCCTTCCAAAATTGTAGGGAATCACGAAAGCTTCGGGATGCAACATAAATCCGGTCGCCAGGTTGCAACTGATAGTTTGTGCTCGTGTCGCCCAGTTGAGTTATTTCACGATAACAGATAGGTAGTGCGACTCGGCATGACGCTGGCGTAGTCGGCCGGGCAAGTAGGACTTTGCACTGATTGGCCTGGGTTGTGAGTCCACCTGCGGCAAGGATGCCGTCCAGCACCGTTTCGTTTCCAGCGAATGGATAGGCTCCTGGTGACGCGACTTCGCCTAAGACGTAGATTCGGTGTACTGCTTCTATCAATCGAACGTTGATCTGAATTGCATCTTCGCCTACGTTGACGATGGTGTTTTCAACGTGGTTTTCTGCTTGCTCAAGCGTCATACCGGCAACGATAACTCGACCAAACTTTCCAAGGTCAATCGTTCCATCGGCCATTACTTTTTGGTCCGCCGGGAAGATGATTTCTGAGTCGAACTTGACGGGCTCTACGATCAAAACATCACCGGGCTGCAGGAAATGTGTGATGAGCACATTCATGTCCAGTTCTCGCGAAAGTACTGCTTGACTAGTTGAGCGATTAAGAACCGATTCGGCCTGTTCGCTTAGATTATTTTGAGGAGGCGAAAGTGAGATGCCCAAGCTGCTACATCCTGAAGCATTCAAAAGCACAATAACGACAACTATAATTTTGTACATGTCGGATCCCTGCTGGCAGAATAGGTTACTCCATTCAACCCTGATTATCGGCCCAACAGTTACATGCATTTCGACAAATTGAGGAGAGTCGTCATAACTGGTATAACCCTAAGGCTTAGGGTCGGTTGCCAGGAGGCCGCCCGCACCAACGACGGGTAAGAAGGCTGACGCCGCCTCTCGGACGGCAAACCTTACCAGTTCTGATTCTAAACTCTTTAAGGGCTTTAATCGCAACCTCGGGTTACTAAACGGCCCCAGCACATCGACATAGAGAGTTCGATTGCTTAATAGCCGGTTAATCTCGAGGAATACTGCTACTGGAGGCGCCGCCCCAATCGCCAGTTGCTTTGCAACGTTTTCTACTACTGCGTTTTCGACATCGAAATTACCGGTTGATATGACGGCCGTTACATCCATACGTCCACTAGGAATTTGAACACGACCATCCGCAGAAACTTGAAGCTTTTGACCTATAAGCCGGAACTCATCAATCCGCGCACTTCCGCCACCAATGGATCCTCGCATCCATCCTTGATCGAAGCTAGTACTGGCCAGGGAGAAGGCGCCCAAGTAGGCTTGAGCGTTAATTAGCCCGGGTACGGCACGAGCTTGCACGCCTCCGAGATCTGCATTAAAGCGACCGTTTAAGTCGGCTGTTGTACGAATACCATTACCTTGCAGTGATAGCTTCCCGTCGATGTCACCTCTTGCATAGGAAGAGACACTTCCCCCAGCGTCACTGAGCAATCGACCAACGTCCAAGCGTTTTGCCTGCCATGAACTTGTTAAGTCAAAAGCTCCCGGGCGAACGGTTGACGATCGTAGTTCGGCCTCTCCTCGGATTCGACCGTTCCCAAGCGACGATTCCACTGAGAGAAATCGCAGCGACCATTTTGATAAGTCGTTGTTGGCAGTAGCAACGACACCTGCATGAGCGTCCCCTAGTGGAATTAAATTAACATGGCTGTCACGAATTTGAATGGCACCACTAGCACGTGCTAAACGCCCCGTCTTTACTATAAGACGTCCTGACATCGCACCCGAAGTAAACTGCGAAGCCGAATCTGAAAAAGGTTTAAGCCCGCTCGATGCATTGATACTGGAAAGCTGGACTTGCAATCGCCCCTCGCCTCCCGCGAGTGCGACTCTACCGACAACTTCTATTCGTCCTCCGGCATAATTCCCGCGAACCGACTCCACGATGATGAACTGGTCCTCCATGCGAAGCTCAGTGTTTAAGCGACGAGTCAAAAGCGTTCCATCAAGTACAGCATCTTCAATCGTCAACGACGCGCGAATATTGGGTAATGCGAGAGACGGTTGAGGCGAGAGCGTTAGCGTACCTGACACGAATCCTTCTAAGCGGCGAGCGGCACGGGGCTTCACGAATCTCGCTAATTGTGACAAGGCAACTCGACTCACCTGCAATTCGCCTTGCATGTCACCTCGAGGTTGATTCGCACTGAAGTCCAACGAGTCAACTATTGTCGCCATGGATGTCGTTGTTTGCACTCGAAAGCGACCTCCCAAAAGTTCGCCGCCGCCCTGTAGTTGCACCCCTGTCTCATCAGCTTTAAGGAACAATCGACCATCCGCCACTTTTTCGGAGCCTATCAACAGTTTCTCAATTTCAATTTTCGCGATACCGCGATACGCGTCTGGTTTATTGACTGATTCCGCTGGAACGGAACCGTCTATCTCGCCGCTACTTTGCAGTGAAACGTTCAAGGGAAGCGAGGTCCACGTTGCCGTATTTATCTGAGGTTCTATTTGCGACCAAATCAATTGAACGCGGTGCGGTTGCGATCCGTTTCGAGAAATGGAACTCGATCCACGAATCGTTCCACCGAATGCAGTTGCTTCGAGATTCGTTAGCTCAGCGGTATCTTTT
>Ga0105045_10004457_pt1 | contig 12170 bp, 5 predicted proteins | sample MAT02_FD_78089 | JGI IMG/M metagenome (GOLD analysis project Ga0105045, IMG submission 78089) | Freshwater microbial communities from Lake Fryxell liftoff mats and glacier meltwater in Antarctica - MAT-02 (megahit assembly) | ecosystem: Environmental > Aquatic > Freshwater > Ice > Liftoff... | reverse complement strand
CCATACTGGTGTCTTGAATAACTGTGTATTTAAAAATAATACAGCGTCTTTTTGAATGCTTTTTGGCACAACAGTGAACTGATTACCTGTCATATCATACGTTTTAGGTGAATCATAAATTCCACCTACATTCTTAGTTACATGACCCATGTATCTTCTAAATTGTCCAGTTAGAGCTCCGTATAATTCGTCAAGTTCGCTATAGCTTTCTCCTTTTTCGCTAGACCACTCTAATAAATTTGGAAGTATCCTTTTTAAGTTTTTGATTCCATATTCTGAAGCCCTCATTGCATTATCTCCAATATCCTCTGTTTGATATCTTGGATCGTAAGGACTTGTTTCTGTACCAAACCATAAGCGATTATTCTTGTATGCTTCCTTAGTCATCTCATTTAAGATTACTTTTTCTTCCTTTTCAGTATTTGCATCTACAAAGTAGGAGTAACCCCATTTAATAGCCCATTTGTCATAATCACCTATTTTTGGAAACAAATCAGTTATCCCGTCTTCTGGTTGAGCAACGTAGTTAAAACGGGCATAATCCATAATCGACGACGTATGTCCATTTTTAGCTTGGTATTCTTTGTCTCTTAATTTTTCTACGGGAGTTGCTGAACTCGCTCCCATATTGTGACGCAATCCTAGAGTGTGTCCAACTTCATGAGCAGCAACAAAACGAATTAATTCGCCCATTAATTTATCATCAAATTTCTTAGCTCTTGCAGCTGGATCTACTGCGGAGGCTTGAATTAAGTACCAATTTCTTAAAAGGCTCATGATATTGTGATACCAGCCTATATGACTTTCTAAAATCTCGCCGCTTCTTGGATCATGAACATTAGGTCCGTAAGCGTTTTGAATTTCAGCAGCAAAATATCTTAATACTGAAAAACGGGCATCCTCTAAGCTCATTGTTGGATCGTTTTCTGGCCAATATTCTCCACGAATAGCATTTTTCCATCCCGCAGCTTCAAATGCAATTTGCCAGTCATCAATTCCTTGTTTGATATATTTTTTCCATTTGTCAGGCGTGGCTGGATCAATATAATATACAATTGGTTTTAAAGGTTCTATCAATTCTCCCATTTTTTGTTTTTGAGCGTCCTCAGGAGTTTTGGGTTCTAAACGCCATCTAACTGCAAATACCTTGGTCTCTGATTTTTGAGATTCTTCTTCAAAAACGCCATATTGATTTGCAAAATAACCTACACGCGCATCAAATTCTCTTTTGCGCATAGGAGTTTTTGGCAATAAAATCATTGAAGTATTCATCTCTACGGTAATTACACCAGCATCTAAAGCAGATGGTAAATCAACACCAATTTTTGGTGTTGGCGTCAAATTAATTTTTGGTGGCGTAGTTGTAAAAGTTTTTACACTTCTAATTTCCGTGTTTATTGGAAAACTACTCACTTTTGAAATAAAAGATTTGTCTTTTTGAAATGTTAGAATGTTTAGTAACTGTTTTTTTATTGGGTCTAAAGAAAAAGTTTGAACATCAGCATCGAATGTTGTGGATAAGTCTAGTACATATCCTGTAATTTTTCCCGAATCATCTTTTTTATATGCCAGAACATCATAATTACCAATGATGGGATCTGAAGTCGAGTTTTTTACCGCTTGCGCCAATGGTTTATTTTCGTCAGGAGACATAATAACATAAGTCACTGAACGTAGTAATACATTATCATTTAATCCTTTTTCCCAGCGAACCACTTGTCTATTAATTTCTTCACCACCAAAAATTCCGCCTCCAGCAGGAGTTTTAGAATAGCGCGTGATTGTCATTATTTCACTTCCCAAAATAGAATCTGGAATTTCAAAAAGGTATTTATTGTTTAATTTATGAACCGTAATTAGACCCACTTGTGTTACCGCTGAAGTATCAATAACTTTGTTATACGGTTTTGGTTCTTTTTTTGCATCAGCAGGTTTTGGCTCTACCTTAGCTATGGCATTTTTATCTGCTTTTTTCTTTTTCTTACTTTGCGAAAATGTGTCTTGAGCCGAAAAGATAAAGAGCGACATCATAATAATTGATATTGTTTTTTTGATCATTTAAGTAAAATTAATGTAGTTACTATTTTTTTTGACATATTAACTGAGTTAGTCTCCCATTTATGTCCATTTGTTACCAAAACTATAATTATATTTTGAATTTTATTAATTCGAATAATTAAATTTGCACAATTAACAATTGTTGACTCAAACTCTTTTACATCAATTTTATGATTTTTCTCATGTCCCGAATTCATTTTTCTTCATAATTTTGATTCCAAATTGAAAACTGAAAGTATTTATTCGCAAAATCTCAAAAAGGAAGGTAAATAGTGCGCTTGAAAAAGTATTTGTTACAATAAAAGATAAAAATTTTGCATGAGAAAAATAAAATATAAGAAAGGTAAAAAGTTACAGCCTTATCATTTTGAATATACGGGAATTCACAAACAACTAGAATCCGAAATGCAATTATTTGTTTATGATAACTCTAATTTAAAGGAATATCATGATTTTAAGGTTTTAGAATTACCAAAATTCATTAATTATGAAAAAATAAATTGGCTTAACATTCATGGCTTAAATAATATTGAGTTAATTCAATCGGTGGGCAAATTTTTTGAAATAGATAATTTCATGCTTGCTGATATACTTAATACTACTAAACGAACTAAATTAGAGGAGTTGTCTAATGTACTTTTTTTTAATATAAAGTCACTTTTACCAGTTAGTGACTCTGATAATATAAGCGTAGAGCAAATAAGTTTCCTTATTAAAGATGGTGTTTTAATTTCATTCCAAGAGAAACGATCAGATTTTTTTACGCATATCAGGGAACGTATTCGCACTCATTCCGGATTAGTGCGAACGAAAAAAGCTGATTATTTACTATACATATTACTTGATGCAATTATGGAAAATTTTTATATTACCATAGAGAATGAGGAAGAAAAAGTAGAGGAATTAATTAATCTTTCAAAGATAAGTGCCGACCCAAAAACTTTAGAACGAATAGAAAAACACAGAGATAATTTTAACTTTTTAAAACGTTCTATAATTCCGCTGCGAGATTCTCTATACGGTATTAAGAGTATGAAAGATGACAATTTATTTAATGCTATAGACATTGACAGTTTCAGTTTCTTTTCTCGTTTGCATCAGAAAAGTTTAGAACTCTTAGAACAAATTGAGTCGGATTTAGGTTCCTTAGAAAGTGCTTCTAATTTCTTTTTTTCGGCACAAACACAAAAGATGAACGAAATAATGAAAACGTTGACCATTGTTTCTGCTATATTTATTCCGTTGACATTTATAGTAGGTGTTTACGGAATGAATTTTGAATTTATGCCAGAGTTGCATTATCGCAATGGTTATTATACTATTATTGGAATTATGGTTTTCATTGGAATAGCAATGATTTTTTATTTCAAAAAAAGAAAATGGTTTTAATTTAAAAAGTGCTACGAAAGTAAAAGTTTAGAAAAACAGTAAGAATTTTAAAATAATTAAAATGAATAAGGCAATTTACATAGCTACAAGCGAGCACAATAGTGGTAAATCGATAATCACTCTTGGTTTAATGAGCATGCTTATTGGGAAAACCGCAAAAGTGGGTTATTTTAGACCCATAATTGAGGATTTCAAAGATGGTAAAATAGACAATCATATTGAAACTGTAATATCTCATTTTGGCTTAGACATTGCTGTCGAAGATGCTTTTGCAATTACTAAAAGCAAACTGATCAAGAAGAAAAATAAAGGAAAAATAGGGGAGGTTTTAGACCTTATTATTGAAAAATACAAACGACTGGAAGAAAAATTTGATTTTGTTTTAGTAGAAGGAACTAGTTTTAGTGGCGAAGGCACCGTTATAGAATTGGATATGAATGTTTTGATTGCTAAGAACTTAGGAATTCCAACAGTTATAGTGGGCTCAGGCGTTGGTAAAACATTAGAAGAGTTGATAGACAGCCTTTATCTAGCGTATGATTCATTTAAAGTAAAAGATGTTGAGGTTCTAGCTGTTATTGCCAATAAGGTACAATTGCAAAATATTAAAGTAGTAACGGACGGGTTAAAGTCAAGCTTACCAGCTGCTGTTTCAGTCAATGCTATTCCGCTTATTCCGAGCTTAAATAATCCTACTATTAAAGAAATTGTTGAAGTTTTAGAGGCCAAAGTTTTATTTGGTGCAGACTTTTTAAATAACGAAGTGGGAAATTTCAGTGTTGGCGCGATGCAATTGCGCAACTATTTGCTACATCTAAAAGAAAATGCTTTGGTAATAACACCTGGAGACAGAGCCGATATTATTTTGGGAGCGTTGCAAGCTAATGAATCTGCTAATTATCCTAGTATTTCTGGTATTGTTTTAACTGGAAATATCATTCCGGAAGATAGTATTATAAAACTGATCGAGGGATTGACCACAATAGTACCAATCATAACTGTAGAGGGTGGAACTTATGGCATAACAAATCAACTGGGTAATATAAAGTCGAAAATATACGCCGATAATAAACTTAAAATTGAAGCTTCAATTACTACATTTGAAAAATACGTTGACGAAGATGATTTATCTAAGAAATTACTCTCCTTCATAGGCGATGGAATGACACCGAAAATGTTTCAGTATAATTTAGTAAAAAGAGCAAAGCAACACCGAAAACATATCGTTTTACCTGAAGGAAGTGACGAAAGAATAATCATTGCCGCTTCTCGTTTGCAAGCAATGGATGTAGTAGAAATTTCTATTATTGGCAATAAAAAACAAATTGAAAATAAAGTACTTGAGTTAGGACTTCCATTTGATTTTTCGAAAGTAAAAATAATAAATCCTATTGAGTCTGATAAATATGAAGATTATGTGAAAACATATTATGAGCTTAGAAAGAACAAGAATGTCTCTATGGCTATGGCCAAAGATTTAATGGAGGACGTATCGTATTTTGGCACAATGATGGTTTATAAAGGAGATGCTGACGGGATGGTTTCAGGAGCTGCACACACTACCCAGCATACAATTTTACCAGCTTTACAATTCATAAAAACCAAACCAGATACATGTATAGTTTCATCAATATTCTTTATGTGTTTAGAAGATAGAGTTTCAGTTTTTGGAGATTGCGCCATAAATCCAAATCCTACAGCCGAGCAACTGGCTGAAATAGCGATTTCATCAGCCGAATCTAGTTTGGCTTTTGGTATCGAACCCAAAATTGCAATGCTTTCTTATTCTTCTGGATCATCTGGGAAAGGGGACGAAGTAGACAAAGTACGAGAAGCCACCGAAATAGTTAGAAAAAAACGCCCTGATTTAAAAATTGAAGGTCCCATTCAGTATGATGCAGCAGTTGATATGGCTATTGGAAAAAGTAAAATGCCAAATTCTGAAGTTGCCGGTCAAGCTAGCGTTTTAATTTTCCCAGATTTAAATACAGGGTATAATACTTACAAAGCGGTTCAAAGAGAAACTGGTGCACTAGCAATATGACCGATGTTGCAAGGTTTAAACAAACCTGTGAACGATTTGAGTCGCGGTTGCACTGTAGATGATATTATAAATACGGTTGTCATTACAGCGATTCAAGCGCAAGGATTGTAGTGCTTTAAGATTAAAAAGTGATCCATGCCACAAAGGCTCAAAGTCACCAAGAGTTTTATCGAGTATCTAACAATAAACTGGATGCCTTTGCATATTAGTGGCAATGAAAAAACTTTATAAATATTCAAATATTATTAAAAAAGGCTTTGTGCCTTAGCGTCAGCGGAAAAATAGACTTTGCAAAAAGGTCAAAATTATTTAAAAAAAACTTTGTGCATTAGCGTCTTAGTGGCAAAATAGACTTTGCAAAAAGGTCAAAATTATTAAAAAAAACTTTGTGCCTTAGTGCCTTAGCGGCAAAATAGACTTTGCAAAAAGGTCAAAATTATTTAAAAAAAACTTTGTGCCTTTGCGCCAGAGCGGCAAATAGACTTTGTAAAAAGGTCAAAATTATTTAAAAGAAAACTTTGTGCCTTAGCGGCAAAAAAATAAGAATTTGTAGAGCCTTAGCGGTAAAAAAAATAAAAATGAAAGTAATAGTTATCAACTCCGGAAGTTCGTCTATAAAATACCAATTAATTGATATGCCTGCTAACATTGTTCTTTGTTCGGGTATGATTGATCGAATAGGTTTAGAAATTTCAAATTTAACTTATGTCACACAAATAACAAAAGTAGAGGAAGCAATAACGATTCGAGATCACAAAGTTGGTTTAGAAAAAATTGCTTCTCTACTAATGGATGAAAAAATTGGAGTCATAAAAAGCACTGATGAAATTGAAGCTGTAGGACATCGCGTGGTTCATGGTGGAGGTTCTTTTTCGAATACGGTCATAATTACAGAGGAAGTTAAAGAAAAAATCAAACAACTATTTGAGTTAGCTCCTTTGCACAATCCAGCTAATTTAGAGGGAATAATTGTTGCCTCAAGTATCTTTAATCAGGCAAAACAAGTAGCTGTTTTTGATACCGCTTTTCACCAAACAATTCCGGTCATTGCGCACAAATACGCTTTGCCAAATTATCTTTTGACAGAAAATAAGATTCGTTTATACGGTTTTCATGGTACAAGTCATAAATACGTTTCAGAAAATGCAATTCATTATTTAACTCAAAATTCATTTAGTAAGGATTCAAAAATCATAACCATTCATCTAGGAAATGGTTGCAGTATGACTGCAATAAAAAATGGGAAAAGCGTAGATCACACTTTGGGATTTGGTCCTATGAACGGATTGATCATGGGAACGCGAAGTGGAGACGTAGATCAATCTATAATTTTTTACTTAGTAAATACTTTAGGTTATTCACTAGAAGCTGTAAATACGATGTTGCAAAAACAAAGCGGAATGCTTGGACTAACTGGGTACAGCGATTTGAGAGATATTGAGGCCAATGCTGAAAATGGAAATGTAGACTGCCAACTAGCATTAGCCATGAATGCGTATCGCATAAAAAAATACATTGGTTCTTATGTTGCCGTTCTTGACGGATTGGATGCTATTATTTTTACCGCAGGTATAGGTGAAAATTCTTCTTATATTCGGAAATTGGTTTGTACAGATATGACTTATTTTGGAATTGAATTAGATGAAGCTAAGAATGAATTGCGTTCAAAAGAAATTAGAGAAATAAATACAATTGATTCCAAAACTAAAATTCTAGTAATTCCAACTAATGAAGAAATTGAAATTGCAAATCAAGTCTTTGAGTTACTGATGAAATAATACTGATAAAATTAAAGCCTCTAATTAGAGGCTTTTTTTATGTTTAGAATTGAAGAAAACTAATTATATTTGGATTTAAAACGCCACATTTTGAAAGCTAAATTATTATTAATCCTGGTTTTATTGTCATTTCAAATCCATTCGCAGGAGTTGCTTCCATTTGTCGAAAATTATAGTAAATCAGATTATAATGGTGACAATCAGATATGGAGTGTGGCTCAAGGAAATGATAAGGCGATGTATTTTGCCAATAATTATTATTTTTTACGCTACGATGGCGTAAAATGGGAGAAATATAGTTTACCAAACAAAACTATAATTCGCTCTGTAATGGTCGATAGTGACCGTATTTATACAGGTTCTTATAAAGAATTTGGATATTGGACTCGTAAAAATGGAAATATGGTTTACACTTCCATTTCTAACAAAACCAATGTTTTTGATGATAGTGACAATGAAGAAATCTGGAAGATATTTAAATTTGGCGCTAAAATTTATTTTCAGTCCTTTAATAACCTTTTTATCTTTAACGGGACCAGCATTAAAAAATTAAAGTTTGATTTTCTGGTCTCCTATTGTTTTCCTATTGATAATGAACTTTTAGTAGCTTCTGTAAGTGACGGGATCTATAAAATGAAAAATGGCAGGTTTGAAAAGATTGAAAACTGGTCTGTTCTTGAAAATAATGTGATTCATGCAATTGAAAAATTTAAAAATAAAACTTATTTTTTTACGCAAAAAAATGGCGTTTATGTTGAAGAAAAGGGCAAGTTATCGGCGTGGAATAGTTCATTGAATTCTATTTTAAAAGAGTCTAATATTAATGTTGCAAAATTTATCAAAAACAATAAATTAATCATTGGAACGGCAAACAAAGGAGTTTTTATCTTCGATTTAAATACTAATTCCTTCAAAAATATCAATCGCGATAATGTATTGATGAACAATTCAATATTGAGTATTGGGCAAGATAAAGAAAATGACCTATGGTTAGGATTGGATAATGGAATTGCTCATGTTGAGGTAAATTCTCCTATTTCCATCTTTTATGATAACTCTGGCGTTTTAGGATCTGTTTATTCTGTAGCTAGTACTGCAAAAGGCTATTTAATGGCGTCAAATCACGGTATTTTTAAATATGAAGGCAAAGAATTCTCTTTAATTTCTGGTACCCAGGGACAAGCGTGGAATATTAGCAAAATAAATAATAAATATTTAATTGGCCATAATGATGGTACATTTCTGTATGACAATGGAGTAGTTTCTAAATTAAATACTATCAATGGCGGATGGAATATTGCGAAAAGCACAGTTGACAATTCTTATTTACAAGCATCATATAGTGGCATTGTAATTTACAACGATCCAAATAATTTAACTCGTAATATAAATGTTACGGGCATTATAAAACCAATCAAATTTGTAGCTCAAAATAGAAAAAATGAAATTTGGGCTGCTGATAGTAATAGGGGATTATACCGAATTCTATACAACGACTTATATCAAACTACTGCTGTTAAAAATGTCGCCCAGCAAAGCAAAATTAGTAACGATTTTGGAGTTAAACTTTTTGAATTTAGAAATGAAATTCTTTTTTTAATTAATAAAACTTGGTATACCTACAATTCAATTAGCAATCAATTAGAAAAAAATGCATTGTTTAACTCTAATTTTAAAGAGGTTTCAAATATCGTTTCAATAGATGAGAATCATTTTTTAATATTGGAAGGCGGACTTTTATACACCATTTATACAAAAGGGAATGAATTTATTCGAAAAGTTATTCAGCAGAAATATTATAGAGGAAAAATAATCAACGACAATTTAAAAATTTTTAAAAACGAAAATAATTATCTGCTCAATTTGGATGATGGTTTTATTTCGCTACAATTAGATTATAAACAACAAAGCAAAACTAATATCAGTATTGAAGCGTTTGCAAATAATAAATTAATTGACGAAAATTCTAAAATTCCATATAATTCAGAGCTTCGAGTTCATGCACTTTCAGGCGTTTTTGGTGCAGCTCGACCAACATTATTCTACAGAATAAATAGTAGTAAAGAATTAATCCCTATTGATAATGGCTTAATTGTTTTAAATAATATGAATAGTGGGACTAATGAACTAAGCATTTTAGGTCATAATGGACTACAATATAATGAACTATCAACATTTCAATTTGTAGTTGCAAAGCCCTGGTACTTTTCGTCTTGGATGGTATTATTATATATTATTGCTGTAGGCATGATACTTTATTTATATTACAAATGGAATAAAATACGATATATTCAAAAATTAAAATTGCGCGATGAAGAGCTAAAACATCAAAAAGAGATTCTTGAAATAGAATTAAAATCTGAAAACGATTTAATCACTCGGGAATATGAAAAACATATATTAGAGCTAGAGTTACGATCCAAATCGTCAGAAGTTGCAGGCAAATCGCTCTCTATAGCAAAGCAAAGTGAAATGATTGAAAGTATTCAAGGAATTTTAGATTCAAATGTGGATTTGAATAAACTTAAAAGTGAAATAAAAAAGGTAATTAAAATTAATGCTGTAAATAAGCATGAATGGGAAACATTTGAGAGTAATCTAAATTTAATACATAATGATTTTATCAAAGATTTATCTAAAAAATATCCAGCTTTAACTGCAAAAGATATCAAGCTTTGTATCTTTCTTAAAATGAATCTTTCTTCAAAAGAAATTGCTCCGATGATCAATATATCGTATCGCGGTGTCGAATTACATAGATATCGCTTGAGAAAAAAATTGAGTCTTAATCAAGAAGAAAGTCTTTCTAAATTTTTATTATCCATATAAAAAATAACTTTTTATTATTGATACTTTATTATATGCTCCCTTTTATTGCAATATTCTAATACATCATTACTACATCATACTATACAAATTTGTTACGATTTTACCTTTGTTGTGTCCAGTAAAACAGCTATTTACAGACTAAATGATGGTTTTTGATGTGTTTATGTAGTACAGTATATTAACTTACTACAACGTTGTAATTATCTAATTTAGCTTCCACAACTTTAATACATTATTAATAATATGAGAAATTTTATTTTTAGCTTTTTAGCGCTTATCTTATTACCAGCGTATATGTCTGGTCAAATAATTAAGGGAAAAGTACTGGATAAGGACGGCATTCCTGTTCCTGCAGCGATCATCATTGCTGCAGCTTCTAATACCTCTGCCGATACTGATTTTGATGGTAATTTTAATATTAACGCGAATGTAGGCGAGGTATTAAAGATAAGTATGCTGGGATTTGAGCCAGTATCAATTGCTGCAACGGCAGGTTTAATGACTGTAACGCTGCAGGAATCACAAGATACTTCATTAAAAGAGGTTGTGATTATAGGTTACGGTAGCAGAAAAAAAATTGATAATACATCGGCTATAACTTCGCTTAGAGCTGAGGAAGTATCTAAAATGAAAGTTTTAAATGCATCACAAGCAATACAGGGTAAAGCTGCTGGTGTACAAGTTATTTCGTCTGATTTACCAGGTGCTGCGCCGTCTGTGATTATTAGAGGATTAGGAACTGCATTAGGTGGAAGAACCCCTCTTTATATTGTAGATGGAATGCCTACCGACAATATAAATAACATTAACACAAATGATATAACAGCATACGAAATTCTAAAAGATGCATCCTCTTTAGCAATCTACGGAACTAGGGCAGCTAATGGTGTTATTATCATAACAACTAAACAAGGAGGAGGCAATAAAATTTCTGTAGAAATAGAAACCTTTGCTGGTTTTAGAGCGCCTTTACGAACTGTAAAAATGGCTGGAAGTAATAAATACTCGCATTATTCTAACGCTGCTTTACAAACTACCACTTTTTCACAAGATCAACCAGTGAATACTGATTGGTTTGATGCTATTACAAGAACAGGAACGTATGCTCAAAACAACATTTCGGTATCAGGATCTTCAGAAAATATTAAATATTTCTTCAGTGTGGGTAATTATGAAGAAAAAGCAGTCCTCAACGGATTAGATTTCAGTCGAACCACTTTCAGAACTAATAATGAATTTAAAATTTCTAAGAAATTAACAGTAAGCCAAAATTTAAGTTTTGGTTCTTCTAATTCAACTCCAAAACCTTTGGAAGCTTTCACAACTGCCTACAAACAATCTCCTATTGTTCCAGTTCGTTTCCCAAATGGGGAATATGGAGTTTCTTTTGTAGGTGCTGACGGATTTGCAGGTGTCGCTGGTTCTTCATTTAACAATGTTGGTAATCCGGTTGCCCAATTAGATTATTTTGATGAACAACAGCGCAGTATTACTTTGCAAGGTGGATTAAAACTGGACTATGATATTTTAGATTCCTTAAAGTTTACTTCGCAGTTTAATGGAGAATATTATTCATTTAAAAATTATAATTTTGAAGATAGTAGAAGGATTTTCGAGACGAATAACAATCCAGGTCGTTTGAGTTCTATTACGTATCCAGCTGATAGAAATATAAACGTATTGACTAAAGGAAGAAATCAATATTTTAATTGGAACCTATCTAATTACTTGACTTACAATAAAGTTTTTGCTACTATTCATGATATAGAAGTTACTGCAGGTACTGAGACTTCTATAAGAGGTCCTCGAGAAGAATTACGAATTGTGAGAAGAAATGTTAATGAAAATTCAAATTATTGGTCACTAGCTGGCGTTGATTATGCAGCTACAGTTTTAAATGTCAATGATGCCGTTTTTAATGAAAATAGATTATTGTCTTATTTTGGTCGATTCCAGTATAAATTGATGGATAAATATTTAGTAACTGGTACGTTAAGGCGAGATGGCTCTTCAAATTTTGGTACAGATTTTCGATGGGGAACCTTCCCTGCTTTGGGTTTAGGATGGATTGT
>Ga0105045_10004456_pt1 | contig 12171 bp, 9 predicted proteins | sample MAT02_FD_78089 | JGI IMG/M metagenome (GOLD analysis project Ga0105045, IMG submission 78089) | Freshwater microbial communities from Lake Fryxell liftoff mats and glacier meltwater in Antarctica - MAT-02 (megahit assembly) | ecosystem: Environmental > Aquatic > Freshwater > Ice > Liftoff... | reverse complement strand
GTTTCCCCCGACCTTGTCGTAAATACTGTTGATACTCCTTCAAACCCCGGTGGTCGGCATAGACCATCTGGTAGATCGTTTCATGACTGATCGTTCTGTGCCCTTCGCGTTTGATTCGACCCGCGATTTGGTCTGGACTATGGTACTGTTTCAATCGCTGTTTAATTTCAGCTATACAGCGTTCCGTGATGCCACTAAACGCGGTTTTCGACTGCTGGCGTCGCGGCCTCCATGGTCTGTTGGGCTCTGTCGGGTAAATATATCCCTTCACTGCTTTGATTACGAGCCAATTCTCGTGACAGACTGCTCTGGCTTCGTCCTAGTTTCCCGGCAATCGCACGCATCGATAAATCCGTCGTCGTTCTCAATTGATAGAGCTGATTTCATTCAGAAACGGTAAGCTGGGTGTAGCTCATGAGGATGCCTTTTTGTTGTGGTAAACATCAGACTATCCCTATGAGTCCCTCCAAGCAAACCTTCTAGGTGATGCACTTCAGATTTGAATTGGCGGATTTCATTCTTTGTTCATGCCAAGGTAACACAATCAAAATAACAATTACAAGCATATATCCAGGTTCTTCCATCTGAGTAAAGATAAATCCATGAACAAAAACATTAATAATTAGGAACTTAGAAAACGTGTCATTGCACAACCGCCGCCAAATAATATACCAAACATATAAGTAAGCAACGATACCTAATAGACCAATATCTCCCCATATACCAGCCCAGCCAAACAAAGGAGAAAACATACTGGATGCCGGACCAATCCAACTACTATACACAGCTCGCCAAGCATCACTACTAGCCGGATGAATTGTGGCACCTAACGGCAACAGCAAGTTAGAGTATTTTTCTAACATCCAACCGCCCAACCGCCCAACAGTGTGTCCAGGGCCAAGCCCAAACAGCCAGTTTAGTGGCGATTCAAAGTAAGAAAGAATGATCCGATAGGATGCTGTTTTAAGGAGGGTTGCTTCTCCTTGCGGCCCATAGATTTCTGGACGCATCCAGGTTTTAAAAGCTCTAAATAACTCTATGTTCTCAATACACCATGACAAAATTATGCCAACAATAACTGCACTAAAAATATATTTAAAAGTCGCTTTTATATCATCTAAATTAATAACTATTAAAAGCAGCCAGGAAACTAGACCAACCAGTAATACTTGTTTTGCATCAGCAAATAATAATTGCATAAATGCAGCAAAAAAAACGCCTGCTCGCATCCACAATGGACGGTTCTTCTCACTAAGAAAGTAGTATAAACCGAACGATATAGAAACTGATGCGGAAACGACGTGTCCACTCCCTGACAAGTAGAAAACTCCCTGAATATTGTCTGCAGGAACACTCATCGTTGTTGCTTTTAAGATACCAACATCAACCAATATTTTTTGAATCAGAGAAAGGGTGATATTAAAGTAAATAAACTTAAATACCCATTCCTTAAATTCATTAAAACCATCTTGACTCACTGGAATGCAAACGAGTCCCAAGAGGAGAAGAAATGGTTCTGCCAAAAGCAGAAAAGATAAAATAACATTGATTAATCCAGCATCATTAAAAATGGCACTAGCTAGTTCAATAGACAATAATATTCCCAGGCTAAATAATAATTCTTGGCAAACAATAATTTGCTTGCGATCTTTTGTACGAGTTGTAAGTAAAGCTACTCCAACAGCAAAGGGTATAGTTCCAAAATGAGCAAGGTTTATGAATGACGGTGCGCCTAATGTGTCTAATACTCGGGAAAGAAACGCCGTCGCAAATGAGAACAGTAGTAATCGTGAACTTTTGATATGTCCTTTATTCTGCTTGACTGAGTTGGGATTGGTCAGTGATGTTTCTGGAGCCATTGTTGTTTTAAGCAGGTGTGCGTATTGATACTAAGTAGACTAGTAGTTGTTCGCAGGTGGTGCAGTGCAGATGTTGCAAAAGGAGCACCCCTCCATCCCCGTTGTAAACAAATAAGTGCTTCTATATTTATGAACAATTTCTTGCAACTTGTTCATAAATATTCATTAGTTGCTGATAATTTTGTTTTGCCGTGTATTGTGTTTCGTATGCTATTCGGACTTCCTGGCGCATCTGGTTTAACTCGACTGGGTGATCTAATAGCCATTCTACTTTTTCTGCTAAATCCTGAGGATCGCCGGGTCGAAACTTAATTCCGGTTCGACCCTCTTCGATCAGTTCTGCAATCGCCCCAATATCCGCTGCTATAACAGGTGTACTTTTTGCAAATGCTTCAATCGCCACACGACCAAATGTTTCATACCACTTTGATGGAAAAACCAAAAACCGGGCTTGACCGATTAGCTCATAAACCTCAACCAGAGGTTTACGACCTAACCATTCAATCCAAGGTACTTCCTGAGCAGCAGATTGTACTTGATCTGCTAGTGGACCATCCCCAATAATTTTAAGAGGAATTTTATACTTTAGTAACCTCCATGCGGATAATAAGGTATCTAACCCCTTTTCAACAGACAGCCGCCCAACAAAAAGAGCGAAACCTCCCTGTCCTTCGCCGACTCCAGGATCAGGATGAACAAAATTAGGTTTGACAAATATCTTCTCTTTAGGCAGACCGCCTTCAATCATTTTCTGCCGTGAAAATTGCGTGAGGGCAATATAGGCATCTACCTGTTTTGTCCAAGTGGGTAGCATTCGATGAACAGTTAGCATTGTGGCTACAGCCAGACTAGCTGCCTTGCTTTGGCGATAGCACCCATGTGCAACCGCTGGCCAGGGGACAAATCTTCCTAAGCAATCCTCACAAACCTGATTATCTCTAAAGAAGAGGGCATTAGGACAAAGTAAACGATAATTTCTAATGGTTTGTATAACAGGAATGCCTGATGCTTTGGCTGCATAGTGAACCGAAGGGGAAAGAAGTGGAAAAAAGTTCTGGATATGAGCAATGTCATAGGAGCTTTTTTGGGCAAGACGAGTGACATCTCGGTAAGCTGGGGTGGACCATATTGTTTTAACAGCAGCTCGTAAAGGATTAAGAGTAGAAATTATTTTGTTATCTGCCTCATAAACATCAACCGTATGTCCCATATCCTGCAGTAGACGGCGCTCTGATTCACAAGACTCATCTTCCCCACCTCTAATCTGGTAGAGATTGTGGATACTTAGAATATGCATCAAATTAAATCCTCTCTTTTGATTGAGGCAAAACAAAATGGACTGTGAATGTTAGCAGCTAGATAGAATAATTAACAGGGATGTAGTTTCAATTGATTCCTCCATGCACAGCTTCATAATAAAGCTTAGTGAGAAATTTTCCTTTACTTTCCCAGCTATATAGTTGACTCACTCTCTGTTGACCAGCCTTTCCCATTTGTATTCTGAGGTCTGGCTCAAGAGACAAACGCACCATTGCTTTGGACATTTCCTGTATAGCTTGGCCAGGGGAATTTACTGGTACTTTGACTCCTGTTAGTTCTGTGACCTGGGTTGCTGGGCCACCCATATCCAAACAGATGATAGGTCTTCCAGCCGCCATGGCTTCCAGGCAAACGGTCGGTGAAAAGTCATGCAAGCTGGGATGCACTAGGACATCGCATTCACCTAATTTTAATAATGTCTGCTCTCTGGCTAGACTCCCGAAGAACTTGACATGGTCAGAAATGCCTAGGTTTTTGGACAAATCTTCTAAAGCTTTTCGCTCAGACCCATCTCCAATAACCCAGTATTCGGCTGACTCTAAATTGGCTAGGGCAAAAGCTTTCAAACCTAAATGAAATCCTTTCCAATGAAGCAGTCTGCCAATGCTAACAAATCTGATCGACTGGCAATTAGAGACAGTAGGAATTTTGCTTAATTGTTCTAGTTCTTCACGATTAATGCCTGTTTGCCCATAAATCGTTTCAATGCGCTTTGCTCCTAAAAACTTTAACCGTTCACGGGTTTCTGGCGTCGCAACGATGGCAACCTTACTACGCTGTGCAGTCAGCAGAACGAATGGATCATGTTCACCAATCCATCGAACTAAAATCCGCAAAATTTCGTACATCTTGTTTGAGAAACTGAAATCATCCCAAAAGCTTACGGGTGCAGATTCTCCACCACCCACAGGTCCCCAAATGATGGGAACTGGCATGAACGACAAAAAGCTCGGAGAGGAATGCCTACCATAGGTAACATGATGAATAACATCAAATTTATGTTCTTGATTGAGTTTTTGAGCCAGAAAATAAATGCCGAGCTGCCAAAGATAGTGATGTAAATGTATACCCCGTTGCTCTCCTTTCCACCAGCGCGCCCAAACAGGAAGGTCGTAGAATACGACGTGAAGATTTTGTACTAAATTGGCTGATAATTCTGCTTCAATTGCCTGGCGATTATCTTCTCGCGTAATGACCCAGACATTGTGATGGCTGGCCATCTCCTTAGCCATATTCCAACCAACACCAGGTTCAGAGCCTTTATCGGGTCTGCAAGCATAGGCTGACATCAAGACATTTAGATTACTAGGGCTTGCTTTGAGTTGATAGTTTTCCATATGCTAAACCTCTAGAAAACGGGGAAAATTGAATTTCAGACAGTTATTAAAAGCCCAAAAATTACAGACGAAACCTTCACTCCTTTTCATAAAAACTTTCATATAAAGTAGCTACTTCCTCCGCAGTCTTTTCCCAGGTAAACGCTTTAACACGCTCCAAACCCTTTTGAATTAGCAGATTGCGATAATCAGATTGATGAGCCAAGGTATAAACTGCCTTAGACAAAGCCTCTATATCAGTTGGGCTAGCGAGGATTCCTGCATCTCCTGAAACATCAGGGAGAGAAGTGACATTAGATGTAACAACTGGAGTGCCACAGGCCATTGCTTCTAACAGAGTCATACCAAATCCCTCATATAAAGAAGGAGCTAGAAGAACATCGGCAACATTGTAGATTTCTACGAGCGCTGATGAATCTGGCGTGCCGAGATACATAATGTTTGCATCTAAGCCATGGGCACCAATAAAAGCTTTTTGCTCTGTTGAGAAATCTGCACCTGCTTTGAGCAAAACAGCAGGAAAGTTTTGTGACCTTAGAATCTGCAGAGTATGTAAAACAGCCATAATGTTTTTTCGAGGATGGCTAGAGCCTACATTCAATAGACAAAATGTTTGGGGTTTGATGTCAAGCTTCTGCCGCAAGGCAATCACTTGCGTCTGGGGTAGTTGCTTAAAGTATGGCTCTACTGCATTCGGGATGACTGTAATTTGTTCAGGAACAATATCGAGAAGGTGATTAACATCTTTGGCTGTATGCTTCGAGACAGCAATGATGTGATCAGCCTGAACTAGTCCCCCAATTGCAAACTTCCAAGCCATCATGCTGATCCATGGGATACGTGCCTGGTTTTGAATATTTTCTGGCTGGACAAGGTTAACTAGATCATGGCAGGTCACAATTTTGGGTTGTTTTGCATGCTTTAGCCAATGGAGAATGTGACCATCACTATGATCAATAATATGAAATATATCAGCCTGACATCGATTGATACTACTTGGGTATTGATAATAGCGTTCATAGTACTTACTTATACCCGAAAACTTACTAGTCCCATTGGGGTAACTTGTCTTTGGGATAAGCTCTATGAACTGCCAAGCCGGACGAACTGTTTTCAGCCCTCTTAGTAGACCGTCCGCATAAACGTCCATGCTGAACGAAGCTTTTGGTGCTCGTCGAATAATTCCTACCCGCATTTTGCTGCCTCATCCATGATCTATCGCTTTAATCTTTTAGGATTGACTGGTGTTCGGATATTGCCTCATCACATCACGCCAGAGAGCAATTGACTGCTCTGCGACGCGCTCGTTACTAAAATGAGTAGCAACTCTATCGAGACTATATTGTTGCATTTCTGAGTTCCACTTAGAGTCAGAGATAAAATGAGCTAGAATGGCAGCTAACTCCTGAGGGTTTCCTTCTTCAAAGATCAAGTCAGGACGACCTATCACATTAGGAATTTCGCCACAGGTTGAACCCACGGTTGGAATTCCCATAGCCATCGCCTCAATTAACACATGACCAAATTGTTCTTTCCAAGTCTCCACCGTGCGTGAGGGCAATACTAAAACATCAAATTTTCCCATTTCTTCTGGCACTTCATCATGGCGTACTCCTCCTCTCCAGGTCACATAATCATCTAAATGCTCTTCCTTAACCTGCTGTTTGAACTTATCATCATCGGTACCAGAACCACAAAATACGAGATTAAATTGATAGCCTTGTTCAAGCAATATACTACCAGCTTTTACTAAGGTATCGATGCCTTTGTGATGTGAGATGCGTCCTACATAACCAATACAAAATTCAGTATTTACACGTTTTAGCCGAGGTGAAAATTGCTCAGTATCGACGCCCATCTGAGGTATTATTTCGACCTTTTTTCGATAGCCCCATTGCTTTACGAGATTTGCTCCCTCATGATTGCCTGCGATAATACATTGGGTTGTGTCTAGTACAAAATTGCGAAACCATGTGCGGATAGAAGAGAGCTGGCGATCCATGTTTTCCCAGACAAATAACACCATGGGTTTATTAAAAATCTTTGCAAATAGAGCAGCTTCAAAACTGGAAAGAGAAAATAATTCTTCTTCAATTTGCAAGACATCAGGGCGGAAGTCTAAAATAGCAGCTAACATATCAAGAACAGGATAAAGATAGGCTCCACTGCGCCCTTCAAACCAGACCCGAGAGGGATATACCTTAATGTTTGGATAGGGACATTCTAACTGCAAACGTTTATTCCACTGTACTGCTTCCCATTTTTCTGGAACCAATAGTCCAACTTCTACATCGTCAGTAGCGGCAATCAAATCTAATTTACTTTGATTAATTCCGACAACGTAGGTATGGCTAATTACAAGAACACGGAACTTTATATTTTTGGGGTAGACGTTTTCTGAGGCAGTAACTATTGTAGGCGAGACATTATTCATAGATACGAACCTTCCTCTTGTAGTACTTACTATTTCTTTTTCCAACTATTCTTAGCTTTTATTTTAGAAAATTTCAGCTAGCTAGGGATCGTAGCTTAGTCAATGCCCAGTGAATGGGTTTAGGACGGGATTGAGGAGAGTACAACCATTGAATAGCTGGCTGAGCTAGGGGCAGAGGTGCAATTCCAACCCAAATTAACCAGGCACTAAAAATCAATCGTTTTTTCCAGGTATAGTCCGAATATTTCCAGAGGGCGCGGATGCCCAGATAAATTAAGTTTAATGGGCGGTCAGAAGCAATTAGATGTTCATGGGGAGATAACCTTAGAGAAACCAATCGTGACCAGATGCGCCCGAAGAAACGAAAGTCTAAATCTTCAGGCACATCGTACCCCAATTGAGGTGCCCTTTCCTTTAAGAGTTGACATCTTTGTAAATCATGAAGTATAAACCGACGGAAGCGATCAGCAGTTAGCGTTACCAATGCCCATTGATTACTATCATGCAGCCGATATGCGCCTAGAGGTTCTTCAATAGATCCCACAGCGCCGTACAAAGGAACGAGAACTGATAGATAATCATCAGATGTTGTGTTGTAATCAGCCGGTATTGGTATTATCTGAGCCAATGCTTGACGACTAAGGGCATTGCCGCTCGTTGGAACGCCTACATAAGTTCCTATGTTGACTAGCGATCGCCAAACCTCCCCGCTTGCTAACTTAACAGTGCCTTGAGGATAAGAGAAACCACGTTTTTTGCCGTTTACATCCACTACATCAAGGCGGTAATGAATTTTTACGAACTCCGGCTTCCACTGATCTACAATACGCTGTACGGCATGAGGGTAAAGGTAGTCATCCGAATCAAGAAATAGGACTATATCTCCTTTACTTTTGGAAAAACCACTATTAAAAGCAGCTCCTTGTTTGCCATTGACTTCATGCAGTAAAGGAATGATGCGATCGCCATAACTAGTAATAATTTCGCGAGAGTTGTCTGTAGAGCAGTCATCAATCACGATTATCTCAGTGTGTAGATAGGTTTGGCCGAGTGAACTATCAATCACTTTTGATAGGAATCGACCGTAGTTATAGTTATTAATTATGATGCTAACGAATGGTTGAAATGTCATAAGAGAAGTAATTTCAAGATGAGTAGTACGGATTAAAGTTCAAGGACATCACAGCTTAGGCTTCAATAATTTTGAACACTCATAAAAATATTACTTAAAGAGTCTTAGGACTTAAGCTTTACGCTTTCCGTTATTCGCTTTTTTGAAAATAAAATCTTTAAGCGCTTAAAGAAAACTACCAACTGTTCTAAACGACGAAAGCCCAGAATGTTTTGTACCAAGTTATAAAAAATTGTTCTATCTTTTGAGTTAGCCCTGAATGTTGGATGTAAAGACAGCACCTTATTCAAAAGTTCTTTATATTTCTGCGGTTCTGTTTCGATATATTTCCTAGCAAGAGTAAAGTAAGACTGAGCCAGAGCTTTCTGATAAATAGTCGTCAGTTGACTAGTTGCTCTCAGTTTCTGCTCTACTCTAGAGACGATGAGATAGTGGCTTTCAAGCGATCGCGCTCTAGAGGATGTGGACACAGTGACATTTCCATAACGTCTGTATATAGAATAACAGCCCGGTTGGTAAGCAACGTTTGCGCCATTCATCACCGCCGAGATGAAAAAGTCCCGATCTTGCCCAGCCTTCAGCTGCTCGTCCCATCCCCCCGTTTTTTCGACTATTGCTCTTTTAAAGAATAAGCAGGCGGGAGATACCCACCAGTCTGCTAGAAGTGATTCCAAGATGTCTGCTTGTATACCTGAAACCTGAATATCCTCTAATACAGCACGACCATCTGGAAAATGCCGCTTATGTCGCCAATCGCCGTAGACTACATTAGCACCTGTCTGCTTCATAAAGGTAACTTGCCTATCAATCTTTTCAGGCAAGATATAATCATCTGCATCTAAATACTGAATAAATTGCCCTTTTGATAATTCAAAGCCCCGATTCCTTGCATAATTACCACCCCGGTTTGATCCACTTTCCCAAGTAATTCTATCCCCATACCTCTTAATAACTGCAAGGCTCCCATCTGTGGATCCGTCGTCGATAATAATAATCTCTACATTAGAGTAAGTTTGCTTGAGGCAACTGTCGATAGCCTCTGCAATCCATCGTTCAGTATTAAAGCAGGGAATAATTATTGAAACCAGCTCAAGATCCGGCATACACATTCTCCTTTAAGGAATTGAAGTTTTTAGAAGAAATTAAATTGATTTTGAGGAAAGACACTTCTATTTCTACTTCTATTAGGATCAATATCATTCGAACTAGTTTTCAATAAGATTAGAAACCTAAGCAGGCTTTACCTTAGCAGACTTGACTGACTTTAGCATATCCAACAAAGTTTCCTTACCATTCGGCATCAGCATCCAGATACCGAGATACGATAGACTATAAATCAAACAATCGATAAATAGACTTGTAAAAATGTTGAGGTCAATATTCGGCAGATGATTGAACACTATGACAACTGTAGCTGCTCCAATGGACGCAAGAAATGGTTTATACACCGTTCCCGTAAAGTCTGAAAGTTTCAATATAGTTCCATGATAGCAATAAATAATTGCAGGTAAGGCAAATAGCGGTTGCGATAAGCCATAGGCAAGGGCAATTCCAGAAGCACCCCATCGAATACTAATAGAAAAGATTGCCACATTCAATATCGACAAAACAAGCCCTGCTCGCAACTGACGATCAGTTCGTCCAAGGGATTGGTAAGCCCACCTTGTAGCAACTTCAAAAGTACCCACAAACGCGGCAGGTGCGAGCAATTGAAACAGCGGAACAACTCCTAACCACCGAGTCCCAAGCATAAGCAGAATCACTTTGTCAGAAACGGCGAACATAAAAGCAATAATTGGCATTCCAAAGGAAGTAGTAGCCAAAATGGCCTTTCGATAAAATGCACGATAGCGTTCTGGATCTGTCTGCAATGCGCTTAAGGCAGGTAGTGCAACACTGTTCAGAGGGTTATTAATTTGCTGAACAGGCAACAGAAGAAGCTGATAGGCTCTTGCATATAAACCAAGCTGCTGAGACCCCCAAAATCGACCTATCAGAATATTGTCGAGGTTTAGGGAAAAAAAGCTGACACAGCGGAAACCCGCTAAGTTTCCACCAAACAGAAGCATAGAACGAATTCCAGCATTGCGAGATGGAGCTCCAGGTCGCCAACCAGAAGCCAGCCAAAATCCAACAGAATTGACAACTGCATCGGCCACTTGCATAAATACTAAAGCCCAGTAACCCATTCCATAAACTGCAAGAGCGATGGCGACCAGATTCCCGACAACGATAGATGAAATTTCTATCTTTGCAAGGCTCTTAAAATGCATCTGTCGCTGCAACAAAGCCCGATGCTGATGCCCAAGGCTGCTGATTAAGAAATTACCAGCTAAAACAAACGTAATGTTAATAAGACGGGGGTCGTGATAAAACAATGCAATAGTAGGGGCTATTGCTGCTACACATAGCATTAAGGCAAAGCCCATCGCTACATTAATCCAAAATAAAGTGCTGACTTGCTTATGGTTGATTTCAGCTTTTTGAATCGTTGCAGCAGAGAGCCCTAGATCTTTAAAGATTTCAATAAAAGTAGTAATAACCGTAACCATTCCAAGCAAGCCATAATCATCAGGAACTAGAAGCCTCGCTAGCACTATCATAGAACCCATACGGATTATGAATTTGCTAATCTGTGCAATCAAGGTAAAAGCTCCACCCCGAATAGTATTTCCCTTCAGGTCTTTCTTAAGACCTTCTGTGCTAAATATTTCGTCAGCATTTGTTGAGGTATTTTTAGTCTTGAATATTTTTTTAAGCATACTTGCCTCTCGCCTCTAGAATACTTAGAACGATCAAATCACACTCGAATCTCTAAAGGGTTTCTATCTGGTCATCTTTACACTTACTTTGTGAAGAAGTAAAGATGACCAGACAATCTTAATGAATTATCCAAATGCCTCTACCACATTGGTAAAGGCACTACCGGCTGTTGGCCCACCTCCTGCTACATAGATAATGTTGTCGATTGTGCCAAATGCAGCACCGTGACGAGGTGTAGTGATGGATGGAAGAGTACGCCATGTATTGGTATAGGGATTAAATTCTTCGTTCACAGCGAATGAGCCATTTGTCGAAGTGCGTTCGCCACCGATCGCCTGAATTCGTCCGTTCGCAGTTCCGACAGCCATCGTCCGTCGCCCTGTAGGCATTGAAACACCTACATCCCATTGCCCAGTTAAGGGATCATAAATCTCCATGGAGTCTAAGTTTTCGACTCCTGGCGTTCCATCCGCATTACGGATACGTCCGCCAAAAACATACAGAAGTGGATCGTTAGGAGCGGCTGTGGCAGGATTGTCGAGAATAACGGCTGAACCAGGATTGTCCCGTCGGATTTGCATAGAGGATGCGATTCTCCATGTGTTTGTCGTGGGGTTGTATATCTCGGTCACATTAAGAGAAGAACCATTTTGATCCATCCCACCAATAACATAAATCTCATTGTTTAAGACCTGAATGGTTGCTCCACCGCGACGAGTTGACATAGAAGTGAGAGCAGTCCAAGCTTGAGTAACAGGGTCAAAGACATACGAGCTGTTAACGGCACCGTTGAAGGCTTGGGTAGCACCACCAAAGGAGTAAAGTTTTCCTTGGAAAGCCACGACAGCAGGGTTTTCGACTGCAACACCAGGCAAGTTTGGAGCAGTCGTCCAAACATCGTCTGTCGTACTAATAGGATCCCCTGGATCGTAAACATACACAGTACTGAGATGCTGTGTAGCAGTTTTACCACCCACCATATAGAGCTTATCGTCTAATGTTGCACTGCCTGCATCCAGGATGGCGATAGGGACTGGTATGCTTGTTCGCCACGTTCCCAAAGGTTCCAGGATGGTAACTTGGCCACCACCACCACCATTGAATTCACCCACAAAGAACGTGCCTGAATCAGGTGAACCCATTGCAATGGCAAGCGGATCTCCGAAGCTTCTGACGAAGGATGATGAACTAACAACCGATGTCCCATCTTGTGAGAGCTCGATGCGGGTGATATCGTCTCCTCTGCCGTAGTTAGCAATGAGCAGATCGCCTTTTAGCTGTCCAAAGAACTTATTGGAGGTGTACTCAATAATGCCATTGGCAGAG
>Ga0105045_10004455_pt1 | contig 12171 bp, 9 predicted proteins | sample MAT02_FD_78089 | JGI IMG/M metagenome (GOLD analysis project Ga0105045, IMG submission 78089) | Freshwater microbial communities from Lake Fryxell liftoff mats and glacier meltwater in Antarctica - MAT-02 (megahit assembly) | ecosystem: Environmental > Aquatic > Freshwater > Ice > Liftoff... | reverse complement strand
ATAGAAACGAAAAAAGCCAACCGGTGGATGCATTTGTCGCAGAACAAAATTCCGGTTGGCTTTAGGGGGTGCAGCTCCTTGAATTATACCACAAGGGGTAAAGAAATGTCAACGCAGTTGAGTCTTTTTTTCACTTCGGTTCAACTGTGTGTTCTTATCCGCTTAGCTTAACGATGCCGATCGCCTTCTCTCGGTCGGCTTCGGCATAGATTTGCGTAACATCTACTTTGGCATGCCCTAAGACACATGATGAAGCCTCCAATCCGTGCTCCTTGCGAACTTTGGTTCCCACGTAATGCCGTGACTGATTAGGCGACCAGTGTTCAACACCCGCTTTCTCTGCGGCTCTTGTAATCGCTCTACCGTAACTTGACGTTGTGTAGTGGTCTCCGATCTTTCTATCGGTAAGTTTATTGGTATTCGACTTGCCCGGTCTATTGCCGTAACTTATTGGTGTTTCCCGTTTGTCGCTTCGGCGTTTTCGTTCCGAGTCTTGGGGAGAAAAGCAGAAGCTATCATCATCCCTTTTAAGGTAGGGCTCAAGTATCTCTTGGGCCTTCGGACCGACGTAGATCGTTCTCCCTTTGCCACGCCATTTCCCTTTGTGTTGCTCTAGCTGGATCTCCCAGACATCACCGGTTTTATCGACCATTCGCGGTTTGATCGAACAAACTTCACCGGGCCTGCATCCGACAAGCATTTGGAAGCGAACCATGTCGGCAATGACGGGTGGCATGTGAAGTAGGGATGCATCAACGACCGAAACTTTAGCGGGCGTTACCTTTTCGCATTCGTGAGCGTCAGTCCTTCCGAGTTTGAGGGGTGGAACGGTCTTTAGGGCTTGGTAAACTGTTACAGACGTCATCTCTTCGCTTGCTGCGTATTTGAACAGTACGACGATGTATCGAGTCAATCGATTGATATACACTCTCGACCGATCGCCCTCCGTTGCGAGTTTCTCCCGAACCGCTTTCATGGCTTTTGGACCGAAGTCGGACGCCAGCGAATCGCCGTACAGTTCCCGAATGGCTTTGAGGGTAGGCTTCATCCTGATGTACTCGGACGAAGCTCCGACGCCGTAGTATTTCTTCGCGTACCGGGCGTAGCTATCGATCAAATTCGTGATCGTTAGCTGATTCTTAGGAATTGCGAAGTTGTCCGGACAATCCTCGGTCAACAACTCGGCAACTAGCCGTTTGTACTTGGCTTTGCTGGTTTTGTGGCCCCATGGACCGCAGTAGAAGTTTCGTCCGGAAACGGTGAAGAAGGCTTGCCCCGTGGCGTGCTGACGTAAAGACGGAATCCGCATTGCGTATCTCCCTTGATAGGGTTCTAGGTAGTCTACCTAAAACTGGACTAAGGAAAACAACGCTCTGTCTAACGCTAGACAGGTAATTCCATGCGGTAATTCGTTGATATTCTAACAGTAGCGAAGACTGGACTTGAACCAGCGACCCACGGCTTATGAAGCCGTTGCTCTAACCAACTGAGCTACTTCGCCAAAATTGCAGGGTGGTTACGCCGCTGCTAATAAGTCACAGTTATCTACGAATTTCGGTGTGTGGCAAGCCCGGTTTTTCGGGACTGTAGGGTGGAGGGAGGGTGGAGGGGGGAAAGAGGATGAATTTGTTGCGTTGGTTTCTTGGATTTATCGTTGTTGGCGAGAATTTTCGCCTGAGGGGCGATCGAGTGTTGTTCTCTGGGCATTGAGGGCTTTTTGGAGCGGGCATTGGCTGACGGTCAGGTCTAGGCCGCGTCGGTAGCTGTCGAGCAATCTCCTGGATTCCTCCGCCAGCATTCTTCGGATTTCGCGGCGCATACCGGCGATTCGAGGGATCTTGAGGTGATCATAGCTGGTTGTTTGATGTCGCATCCAGGCGATTACAGCAGATTCGGCTCGACGTTCGATTGGAATTCTCTCGGTTCTTGCAACCGTTCCGCTGCCGATCGGCGTTGCGTGATCGGAGACGGCTTTAGCAAGTTTTACTCCGAGCGAGTGATACCTTGAATCAAAATTGAGGAAGGCAACAATGGCAGCTTGGAAATCTTCGACGTAGGCTGACTGCTTCGAGTCTCGACGGGCACGGCTGGACTCTTGTCGTTTGGCATAGGATTCCGTAGATCGCTCGAGTTCCAGTTCCTTGCGGATTCGATCGATCGTTGCCGCATCGGCGTACACACCCATTGAGAAAGTTCGACGGCCTTTCCTATCTTGAACCGTCCAAGTTGGACCTGCGGCCTTGACGCGACGCGTTAGCCCGGCGTCGCCCGGTGGCAGCAGTCTCCATGACTTCGGCACTTCTAAAACTACCCCGTTGGGTAGCTGGAAGGTTCGGTCTCTTGGTCCGGGGGTACCTGTGAAGGTCTCTTCCATGGGTTAGTTACTACTGGGGGTTGGTTGCTGCTGGTTAGTTATTGCGAAAAACAATTTGGTTAGGCGATCTGGCCTGCGTTGATGGATCAAAGGAGGCATAAAAAAAATGCTTCGACATGCAATACAAACTTGATCAGGATCGAGGAAATGAGAATTGACAATCGTAAAATGAAAACTGCAAAATCCAGTTTGGCTCGCACAAATGCATTCATTTTTTATTTTTCAGTTTCCAATTTAAATTTTGCAATGGATTCGCCACTTCGGAGAGACACGACTTCTCAGAGAATGCCCATTTTGTCCGCCCTTCATCATTTTCATTAGGCCAGAGTGGTCGGTGACGTTTATTTCAAGTTCAATTGTCTAGCGACTTCTTCGGCTATTCGCGAAAGGTCAATGTCTACTTTCAATTCGGTTTCCATCTTGCGGCATGCATGAAGCACGGTTGTATGGTCGCGATTACCGAAGTAGACGCCGACTTGTTGAAAGGAGTGATCGGTCCATTTTCTGGCGAGGAACATTGCTAACGAGCGTGCGCGAACGATTTGGCTCCGACGCGTTACCCCGCGAAGGTCACTTAACTTTAGTCGACATTCTTTTGCAACGCGTTTAGCAATCTCCGAAATGGTCGGAGTCGCTAGAATGCGTTTGGCTTGGATGATTTGTCCAAGGGTATGCTTGATGGCTTCTGGCGTGATCGATCGTTCGACACGCTCTTGATGAAGCCAATTCATTAATACCGAGTAGAGCTCCACTGCCGAAGTCGGTTCCGGCAATTGGTTGGAGAGTCGATCGAGCTCTTGATCATCCAATCTTGTATCCAAAGCCTTGGAGAAGAGCTGAAGAAGTTTTCGACGGGTTGTACGTCCTGGGTATTCAATCCTTACCGAAAGCCCGCGAATACATCGTGACACGATCGATGGCCGGATACCTCGAATCGTCGTCGGTAACGCCGTCGCTGTAACCACGACGGGAACGCGGTGCTGCTCGAGCGAGTCAATTGTCATCGACAGTTCCTTTTGTGCCGCCTCTTTGGTTGCCAGCTCATGCAGGCCATCGACTACGAGGATCCCGCTGCCACGAAATCGCAGTCGAAAACGCTCCATATCATCGGCGTGGATGGCTGCTGCGTAGGCTCGAGCAAAGTCTCCTCCAGTGATGAACAGGGGATCCACCCGGTCGTGCAATCGGCAGTAACGGGCCGCTAGCGAATAAGCAAGCGATGACTTGCCGCAGCCATTGGGACCAAACAGATAGACTGGCGAGTAATCAACGAGTCCTTGTACGGTGTCTGTAGCGAACAGTCCGTTGATCGCGTTATTTTCGGGACCGACGAGAAAAACATTAACCAACGCCCGTGGCGATTCGGAATGCAACAAACCGCCAGTTGGCTTGCGAGTGGGGAGTCGGTCAAGCGAGAGCGTTTTCACAGCCAACGGCCTCAAAATCGTTTCTATTAAAGCCACCAAAAATCCCTACGAAAACCGACTAACCTAACGCAAGTGTTCTAATCGAAACTGTTGCGGCACAGAAGAGAAGGTTCCCTCGAGTTACTAACAAGTCGTCAAAGCCGAACGTCCGATAAATTAGATGGTATTCTCTTCTATTCGCGTTAAGGCTGGAAATCATGATTCTTCCGTCAAAAAAACTGGCGACCATCGCTAGCTTGGTTGGCGGCTTAGCCTATTTTTCGCAGCATTATACGATAGACGGCCTGCGAGGGCTACGAATTGAGCCAGTCTCTCGATCGGCCTTTCAGCCCCTTAATTCTGCGTATTCTCCCTTGTCGAGCACGCCGTTCTCAAGCTGGGAACAGCCTATTCACTCGACAAGCGGCCCGCTAGGATCCTCCAACCAGCCGAATTCGCTGTCGAGTTGGCTCCCAAATATAGCGAGGTCGGTCGCGACGTTTACCTCTTCGACAAGTGTTCCGATTCAAAGCCAACCACAAGCTAGCTCGGCCATGCTTCAAAGTATCCCGCAACCGCATCCCCCCGCCCAGTCGCCAAACCTCCGTGCGCCGACTCTCAAGATCGCGTCCTTTAACTTACAGCACTTTGGACATCACAAAGCCGAAAATCCATTTGTTGCCGAAACCGTGATTCGAGTTATACGGCAGTTCGACGTTATCGCCCTTCAAGAAATATGTACTCAGCAACAGGATCTGATTGCCATTGTTGTAGATCGAGTCAATCAAGCGGGAGGTCGCTACGATTACCTTATCGGTCCCCGTGTCGGAACCCGAGAGAACCTTGAGCAGTTTGCCTTTATATTCAATACGCAAACAATTGAAACAGACCGAGACCAGCTTTACTCGGTGGAAGATCCAGACAACCTCATATTGCGAGATCCACTGGTAGGTTGGTTCCGAGCGAAACAAAGCGATGCACGTAAGGCGTTCACCTTTACGTTAGTCAACATCCATAGCGATCCGGAGCGTGCGGATGCTGAAGTTCGTTTGTTGCCTGAGTTGGTACAAAGCATTCGACGCGATGGGCGCGATGAGGATGATGTCATTTTGGTAGGCGATTTCGGAGCAGATACTCTATCGATGGCTTATCTAAGGCAGCAAGGCTTTACGGTTACACTGAGCGAAACCCCCACGCTTGTCAGTGGTTCTAAGACGCCAGATAATCTAGTACTCACCTCAAAAGCGACCGACGAGTACATTGGACGAGCGGGAACACTAGATTTTTTACGCAAGTCCAATCTGTCGATCGATCAAGCTTTGCAAGTAAGCGACCATCTCCCGGTTTGGGCTGAATTTTCAATCGTCGAAGGCGGAGCTTATTAGCCGGAAAGAATCTATTGAACTTAAAGCTTTTGGCTCGATGAAACCTGAGCCGATGGCGCTAGCCACGGGTGACGCGCGGCGATAACGTTTATTCTAATTCATTCTGGTTTCATGCTCTGCCTGGAATCCTAGGTATTTGAGGCTCCTGCCTCCTCATGGCTTGCAACGGACACGTAACGAGGCAGAGCCTCTTTCGATTGGCATTCCAGGCCGAGCCTGGAACGAGGAATCATCAAGCTAATCCCCTTATTAAACTCAACCAAGCATCCAGCGAACGGGCGATAGGATTCTCCGAGATTCGTTGTTGCCGGACCTTCTCCGCTGCGTTAAGCCACTTTGGGTACTCCGATAGCCAGGAGCTTAACATCGCGACGTAACCGTTGACCGTCGCCTCACTTGCCGCTAGTTCGTGAAGTGCCATTGGCAAGCTCGCTTTTGATTCGCTATCGAGTACGGATAGAACTGGCAAAGCAGCGCAAAAGGCCTGTTCCGCATAGTACTCCCAACCTCCGTTGTTCGGTAGGCACAGCAATCCATCGGCGATCTGAATAATGTCCTCGATCGAGTCGAGAGGAGATTGAAAAAGGATATCATTTTGACACGAGACGTCTCGAACCAGTTCATGTAAAGAGCGAATTCCTGGTCCTAGTCCGATCATCCATATCCGAAACGTAAGGTCTTGTTCGAGCAGTCGTGTTGCCGCGCGAATGAAGCTTCTTGACGGGAGATCATCCCGAAGAGGACCCATGTAGACTAACAGTGGTGTTTCAATTGGGACTAGAAAATCACTGTTGATTAACCTCAGAGACCGGTACGAATTTTCTCGATATGCTTCCGTTCGCTCGATGGGATTCCACGCAACGTCTTCGATTCGCACGATACGATTCGGTTCGAGTCCGCTTGCTCGTAGCTGTCTTTCGGAATGCGCGTTGGGTACAACGACTCGCGTTGCCAATCTACATGCTTCGGTCGCTTGAGCAGTTGAAGTCGGTTTTGTTGAGAAGACATGGCTTAAATGCGCTGGAACAATTCGATCATCGAGCGCGGTCATCGGAAAAAAACCTGCAAACCTTCCAATCACCGGAATCAGGTTTGTATGGTTCTTGTTGGCGACCTGTTGCAGCAACGTTCCCGATTCGTCTACATAAATCAGATCGAAATCTATTCGATGTTGCGAGATCCATAGACCAACGTTACGTAAAAAAAGACTTTCGTTCCACGCATTCTTTGGTGCCGGCAAGAGTCGAACAACATCGATTTCTCGTAACTTGGACTCGGCAGGCCAAGAACTGTGCCAGCGTCCCGTCAGAACAGTTACTTGGATCCCATTACTTCTAAGAACCGACACCCAGGCCATCAATCGATGACAAGATTCGTCACTGAGCGGCCAGAACCTTCTCGCAACGACAAGCAGTCTTCTAGTCATACTGCGATTCATGCTGGCGGATGAGCTAAATGATGTGCATCGAGATCCGTTTGCTCCATCACTCCAACGTAAGGAAGATTTCGATAGAGATCTTGGTAGTCAAGGCCGTACCCAACGACAAATTCGTCTGGAATCTTAAAGATAAAGTAATCCGGTTCAAGCGGGAATTCCTGTCGACCTTCCTTGTAGAGAAGCACAATGCTTTTCAAAGAAGCTGGACGCAACTCCCTGAGTCTTTCTGTCACTCGCATTAGCGTTTTACCGGTGTCAAAAATGTCATCAACCAGCAAGCAGTCGCGAGCTTGGATATCGAGCATCGAACTATCATTGACGTCGAGTGCCCCTGATTCGGTGCCACCACGATAAGAACTAGCCTGAATTAAACTCACTCTTATTGGCATTTCAAGCCGCCGAATCAAGTCCGCAAGAAGAACCAAGGAACCAGTCATAATCGAAATAATTGTGATGGGTCGCTCGCCGTACTCAAGGGAAATTTGTTTTGCAAGGCGCTCAATTCCAATTTGCAGTTCTTGCTCGGTGAGGAGAATTTTCACGATCGGTTCTTTGATTCAGCAGAAAGAGATATGACGGGTAGCGGATTGTCCATGGGCAAAGCAAGCGTCCTTGTCAAATCCACGAAGGGCTATATCTTGACGGCAACCGAGTTGGTCTGCAATGTAGGGTCCTAAATTACTGGAAAACAAGACTCTTCTCGCTAATCGCCAGCATCGAACCTTACAAAATCTTACTTCTACCAAGTGGAACGGTGCTTTTACTCGATTTCGGAATCGAATACCGATCGAGTACGAATACCGCCGATGGCTGAGTACGAGTACGAAACACGCAGAATTGGTTATGTTTCAAAACACGTTCAGGCATCCCCCAATAGGTGGCTTGACGACGCGACTTGACGACGCGACTTGACGACGCGAATTGACGACGCGAATTGGATTCACTTCGGGACTTTTTATGAAGTTTGACTACGTGCTTGTCGGAGGAGGAACTTCGGCGTGTGTCCTTGCAAGCCAACTGCTCAAGCGCGAGTTGAGCACGGTCGCGATCATTGAATCCGGTAGTACGCCACGTGGCCCTCGGATTTCTACTCCTGTTCGATACACGGAAACATTCGCGACACACTGGGACTACGGGCTTCAAACCGAACCTCAATTGGAACTCGCCCATCGCAAACTTGCTTGGCCAAGAGGTAAGATGCTAGGCGGAAGCTCTGGGATCAACGCGATGATCTACGTCCCACCCTGCCACGAGGATATGAAGTCCTGGCCAGTCGCATGGGCTTTCGACAAAATCGCACCGTCCCTTAGTGAAGTCGAAAGCCGCTTGTTCGCAAGTGACAACTTCGCAAGTGACAACTTCGCAAGTGACGATATCCAACCCGACATTCATCCGTTGTCCCAGTGCTTTCTGCAAGCCATCAGTGAATACAACCACGAAGAACCCCAAGACAATCATCGGCTTGACATCGACACACCGAAGATAAGCCCGATTCGCTTTCGAAGGACTCAAAGCAATGGACGACGTCGGACGGCGTATCACGTTTTTCTAAAACCGCTTTTGGACCACCCGAGACTGACCATCATTGAAAACTCGCGCGCCTCGCGGGTTCTACTCGACAGCACACGAGCGCGAGCGGTGGAGTTTGAACGCAATGGCGAAAACTACTCTGTTGACGCTCGAGTGGCAGTCGTCCTTACTGCTGGAACGGTTTTTTCTCCCGCAATTCTTATGCGAAGTGGTATCGGTCCGAGGGAGCATTTGAAAGAACACCTGATTGACACTCGGTTTGATTTGCCAGGCGTTGGAAGAAACCTGCAAGATCATTTAATTGTTCCGCTCGTTTTCGAATCGAGCAATCAACCCTCACTTGAGAAATATTTTTCCAAAGCCACGCGACTCGAATATTTACGGTCACGGACCGGAGCAAAATCCTCTAATATCGCGGAAGTTGGAGCGTTCTTGAAGCTTGTGTCTTCAGAAATCGCTAATCACCAAAACGATGTTACGGAAACTATTCAACTTCACTTTACACCAACCCATTATCTCGAGTATCCGACCCGAAAGTCCCCCACCGATGCCTGGACTATCGGTGTTACTCAGTCCAAACCGCTCAGTCGCGGGGAGGTTCGATTAGCTCGGACGGATAAGTCGAAATATGGCTTGTCGATCGACCCCAAGTACCTTTGCGAACAATTCGATTTACGCGTCTTAGTCAGCGCGATTCGCCAAGTCTTGCCGATCGCCCAACAACCAGCTTTGTTGAAAATGTTTAGTTCAACATTGATCCCCAAGGGCTTAGTGGGAACCGTAGGTAGTCAAGAATCCTTAGATAAACAACTAGAAAAACTGATTCGTCGATACGCAATGACACTGTACCATCCAGTGGGAACATGCGCGATGGGCGATGATGATCAAGCCGTTGTAGACGATCGACTTCGAGTGCGAGGAGTCGACAACCTCTACGTCGCGGATTCATCGATCATCCCTCAGCTTCCTATCGGTAACCCTCAGTCTTTCGCAATGTTGATTGGTTATCAGGCTGCCCAGATACTTGAAGGCAACGAGGCTTAAACTTAAAGTCCGCGTTTACTGTCTGAGGTGGTGCCGATTTCACGGATAGATCTCAGCCTTAGAATGCTGGGTACGAAAAAGAACGTACTATGCCAAGGATGCCAGCTTTCTATTCGTGGAAGGCTTCAAAGCGTAGTCGATCTTTTCTTGATGAAAGAGGCGAACTAGCTCTCGAAGTTCTGATTCCAATGTTTGCAAATTTTCTTCCGTTGGCTGTTAATCGAACAAGGAACACCGAACGATAAATTGGAAGAAAAAATTGGAAGAAATAACACTTCAAATTTCAACATTTCTTGTTCGGTATTCGATATTGACCAATCAGGTTTGTAAGTCCCACCGTACGCCACCACACAATTTGTCTGCCCTCATTCGTCTGCCAACAAACCATCATTCGAAAAACCGTTTTTATGTATCCCCCAACTTTTCGACATTTGCTGTTCGCGTAAATTAGAATGCTGATAAACATTTGTGGCCTTAGTGCCCAGCTGCCCATAGTGATCCCTGAACGAATGCACGAAGGAAGACTGGGTCTTGGAAAGTTTCGCTGGAGTGACCAAAGGTTGTTCCGAAGACTCGAGCCTTGCCATATTGATTGGTCCAGAAGACGGGGTGCTTGGAGCCGTCTTTCTCACTGGTCGAGGTCGCAAGAACCGTGGTGTTGGGCCATACCTTTTCAATAATGTAGAGCTCATCTTTGGCGGACGTGTGGTTGGCTGGAAAGTCTTTCATGATTGCATGGTCGGGTTTGGTAACGTCGATCTTGTAGTTGCTTTGGTGATCGTGACGGCGACTGGTAACGCCCAGGAATTGTCGCCAGTCATCAATGTCAACTCCTCGATAAGTGTGCATCGCGCAGTGAACCACAACTGCATTGACGCCATGTTCATGGGCTGATGTGATTCTTCTGATGTAGTCTATGTTTTTCGTGTTGGCGAAGCACTCGTTATGAATCACAACATCGTATCCCTCGGCCCACTTCGGGTCATCATATAAATCGATTTCAGCATCGGTTCCGGTTCCTCCTTGATTGATCACGGTCCATTCGATCTCCTTGCCCGAGCTTTTGAACGCATTCATGATTGCTTCGGATTGGAATCGATAGTCGTGGCAACATCCTCCGGTAACGATCAGGGCTTTGATCGCAGGTTTAACCGGAGTTTTGTCAGTCGCTTCAACTGCTTTTGGTTCTTGGCCAATTGCCTGAAGCACTGCGACCTGAAACATTGTCAGTGCGAATAGAAAAGTACCAAGACATAGTTCGCGCGATTTGATCATGTTAAAAACTCGTTTTGGTTGAACAGGAGGGGATGGAATCGAAAAACGTTGATATTGCTTTGTCTACATTTGAGTTTTGGGTAGCTGGATTCGTAATAATTCAGGCGGACTCCGTTGTGGCGGTCAAAAAAATGGATTCTTCAGAAGTCTTACGACTTCTGCTACGAGCGAAACCTAGAAATCAAATTTAGTTGAAGCACTAGGTCATCTGAAATCGGACTATTCGAACGATTCGGTCGAGGCGGGAAAATTACCGGCTTGGAGATCGCTTTGGAATTGTGCGACTGCATCCTTCGCGATCTCGGAAACATTAGCATATTTGCGAACGAACTTGGGGGATAGCTTTTCGGTCATGCCAAGCAGATCATTGATCACGAGAACTTGCCCATCGCAATCGGGGCCTGCACCGATGCCTATCGTTGGGATTCGAAGCGCGTCGGTAACTTCTTTGGCGAGCGATCGCGGAACGCATTCCATCAGCACCATAAAGGCACCGGCTTGCTGTGCCGATTGGGCGTCTTGCATCAGTCGGGTCGCATCGCGTTGAACACGATAACCGCCGAGTGCATGAACGCTTTGGGGCCGCAAGCCAATGTGAGCAATCGTCGGAATTCCCGCGTCGACCAAAGCGGCAATCGACTCGGATTGCTCATGCCCACCTTCCATTTTGACAGCCTGACAAAGAGTCTTTTTCATAATTTTGGAAGCAACCTTCAACGTATGTGACACCCCGCGTTGTCCGACCGGGAACGGCAAATCAACGACCACCATCGCGTGCTTTGCCGCGCGTGCAACTATTTCTCCGTGGTAAATCATTTGTGCCATTGTCACTGGAATGGTAGTTTCGCGGCCTTGAACGACCATTCCCAACGAGTCTCCGACCAGTAGGCAGTCGACTCCGGCTTCATCCAAAAGACGGGCCATCGAAAAGTCATAAGCCGTCAGCATCGATATCTTTTCAGCGTTCGTCTTTTTTTGCTGAAGCGTGCGGACATTCACTTGCGAGGGGACTGAAGTCATAGATTCTTAAAGATTCGGAGAGGAGTATTCGCGAAAAATTCCCAAACCCGCCTTGGAATCACTTATGATACTCGAAACGGCTTCTTGTTTGTAAAAATCTGACACCCCCGGAGGTTATCACAAATGTACTTCTACCCTATCAATTTTCGGCGTGCTTGGACCGCCTACGCTCGGCAGTCTCTTGTTGCTTTTGTTCTAGCCTTCGCAATTTCGGCGATGTTTCCGCCAGCATCAATTTTCGCCCAACCCGCTGGCCGTGGTGATATTGATCTTGAAGGTTCTTTCGAAGGAGCCCAAGGTGCGATGGTTCGCTTGAAAGACCCGCAAGGAAACTACGTGATGGGAACGGTAGATCAACGAGTTGGTGGTACGGTGTCTTATCGCGGTAAGGCGGACCGCGCTGTTCTCAAGCCTGGGACGTTCGTGAAATTCGCAAACTTCGCAACTCCAGATGGAACTTTTCTAGCACCACTGAATAAAGTCGATCTCTACATGCCGAACCCAGAGGTGCTCAAACGCCGAGCAACTCCCGCGCAAATGTCTCTCACACATCCAGGTATTTATTTCATGGCGGCCATTACGCCGCTCCAGCCAGGCGGGTCACCCGATCCAGAAGTGCGAGTCGTCGGAAGAATCGTTGCGATTGAAGAAACGTCGATGACTTTGCAGTGTGGTGATAGACCGCTGAAGATAGAAATT
>Ga0105045_10004454_pt1 | contig 12173 bp, 10 predicted proteins | sample MAT02_FD_78089 | JGI IMG/M metagenome (GOLD analysis project Ga0105045, IMG submission 78089) | Freshwater microbial communities from Lake Fryxell liftoff mats and glacier meltwater in Antarctica - MAT-02 (megahit assembly) | ecosystem: Environmental > Aquatic > Freshwater > Ice > Liftoff... | reverse complement strand
GGGCTCAACAACTTGACCTTGATTAATACGACTGCGGAATTCAGCTAATATTACCTCGCGACTTTCTTCAATTAGTTCTGGATTAGCATATAAGAATTTCTTAGCACTTTCACGACCAACTCCAAGCTTAATTGGTTCTTTGCCAGGTAGTACTAGGGTGAAAGTATTACCACTCTTGGCAATAACGCCGTAAGTTTCGCCAATATCTAAAACTTCACCGCCAAGTGAAAAAACACCAGGCTCATTGAACATCATATCAAATTCAGCGATTTTGAAGGGGGCTGCCATTTTGTTCTTTACGACTTTGACTTTGACTCTAATTCCAACATCCTCAGTACCACTTTTGAGCATTCCGATTTTGCGAACATCGAATCGTTGTGAAGCGTAGAACTTCAATGCTTGTCCGCCAGTTGTAGTTTCAGGGTTACCAAACATGACACCAATCTTTAGTCTAATCTGATTAATGAAGAAAACTACAGTGTTGGATTTGGAGATAACTCCAGTTAATTTTCTCAAAGCTTGACTCATCAACCGAGCTTGAACACCCATAGAGCTGTCACCCATATTACCTTCAATTTCACTTTTTGGAACCAGAGCAGCTACCGAATCAATCACAATTATATCAAAAGCACTAGAGCGGACTAAGTTATCCACAATTTCAAGAGCTTCTTCGCCGTTGCTTGGTTGAGAGACATATAATTCGTTAAGATCAACTCCGAACTTAACAGCCCAAGATGGATCAAAAGCATGTTCAGCATCAATCAGAGCCGCAACACCGCCCTTCTTCTGTGCTTGGGCGATAGCAGAAAGGGCCAGGGAAGTTTTACCACTGGATTCAGGGCCAAAAATTTCAATAACTCTTCCTTTTGGTAATCCGCCAATTCCGGTGGCAAGATCTACAGCAAGAGATCCAGTAGAAATTACTTCAATATCTTCACTAAGAATTTCATTCATTTTCATAATTGCTCCAGCGCCGAATGAGGTGCGAATCTGTGAAACAATTAAGCTTGCCATTTTTCGCTTTTCTTCGATGTTAGTGATTTGGGTGTTAACGACTTTGGAATCAGTTTTTTTGGCCATAATTAAAGTATAAAAGTAATCTTGGCCTGTATATCAAAAGTGTTTTTGTCAACAGATTATCTTGGCTTATATTAATAGTAAATATAGAAACTGATTTTGACCACAAAACTCGGGTAAATCAATTTTTCAACTTAATTTCAATTAGTCCAAATTTATATCCCTATCTCGAATCCAGTTAATGAACCGGTCTGGACAGGTCATCGTTGAGAGTCTGGAGTTGCGAACGAGGTCAAATTCTGGGAAAAGGCCTGTTAGTTTGATTTTTTTGAGTGTCATAATCTCACTCTCAGCTTCAGTAAATTCTTTGATTAATTCCAGTTCAGCCACCCAACTTGGTCTTGGGTCTTGAAGATTCAGATATGGGTCACTAATTACTTTAGCTAAGCCAACAATTCGATTTTCACCTTGGGAATGGTAGATCAGAATGTAGTCACCAGGCTTCCACATTTGGATAATCTTGATAGCTAGGAAGTTATGAACGCCGTCCCAGACGGTTTTTTGATCAACTACAAAGTCTTTTATTGAATAAGTATCGGGGTCACTTTTGGCAAGGAAGAAGTTAGGCATATTTTGATCAAGTGTAGAAAATAACAACGGTCAAATTTGCTCATACTTGTAATCTTTAGGGTCTTAATTGAATTTTACAGCCGCTTAATTCTTAAACTAGTGAATCTTTGTTGCCAAGTTATATACTTATTTTGCTACTTCATTACTTGCCAAAAAGTGTTTTTGAGTTTGCCTTATCTTTTAACCTACCTATGAATTATATAACTTTTGATATTGAAACTTACAACATCGACGAAACAATTACGCGAATTGATCCCAAGAACATGAGAGTTAGTGTCATTGGTGCTTATTACAGTTGGCTTGATAAGTATGTGGCTTTTACTGAGGATACGGTACAGGATTTTCTTGAGTCTCTGAAGCTGTGTGATATCGTGGTAGGCTTCAACCATCTTTGGTTCGACTTACCGGTCCTTGCTAAGTATTCTTCGTGGGATTTTGGGATTCTTCGCAGTTATGATATTCTGCTTGAAGTAGAAAAAAAACTAGGCTTCAAAGTCAAACTCGATGACCTGGCCAAAAGTAATTTGAATATCAAAAAAACTGATAGTTACGAGCACTTTCGATATTATCACCGAGATGGCAAATGGCTGGAGTTGATTGATTATTGCATGAATGACGTATTGATTACTGAAAAACTTTTTGGACTAATTCTTCAAGGTCAACCTCTCAAATATGCTGATATGCTTCAAATTCGGGAAGTGACTCTTGATTTACCAAAGACTGGCAGCCAGACTAGTATCCAAGTTGACTCGCTATTCTAGTCAGTCGTTTGGGAAACAAATAATACTCTAGACTAAAAAAAATTAGGTGATCATAATCAATCAAATAATTTGTCATAAACAAATATGCCTTTCAAACAAATATTCAAAAAAAGTCTTTTGGTATTCCTACTTTTATCGCTGACGATAGCTAGTTCCGGTTTGAATTTTAATTCAGCTCCAGTTACCACCAAAGCTGTCTCAGATTTTGCTCCAGTGGTTAGTTTACCCTCGCCAATTCCGGACTTAGCTGTTTTTAACTACACTCTTGGGTACAATTCTAGTTCCAGCGCAGCAATCATTAGTATTCCGCTCATGGCCGATTCTGCATTGGATCTTAGAATTGATCAAAACTATAATGGTAAGGGTAAATTTGAATTATATAAGCTACAGAAGCAAGATCTGTTAGAATTCTTAAAGTACGAAGTTACTCAAAAAGAAAATCGAAGTAGCCGGGTCGACCAGGTAAATAAAGTTTTTTTTGACCCTAGTTGGCCTCAGGTTACCTCTTTTGAAAAACTCCTGAATATTACCCAGTATCAATCTCAAAAGTTAGCTTTACCGATGAATGACCTAGGGATATATTTACTCAAATCAGAGATCAATAGTCTAACCAAAAACACTATAGTAATTAGAAGTAAATTCGGAATTGTTGCCAAAAAAACTCAGACTGGAATGCTTTTTTGGGGTCAAGATATGACAAACGGCAGTAGTGTTAACGAAGGTGCGATAGAATTATATAGGTCTGAAAACGAAGTCAAACTTTTGTCTAGCACTAATCTCGATGTTCAAGGTTTGGCAGAAATAGCTACAGAACAAGTGCCTGACTTTGCTGTCGGCGAAATCCAAAATCAAATAGTTTTTGTACCTTTGAACTTATCAGGAATTAATCGCATGAATTACTATTATTCCAACTTTAGTAGCGATTACGAAAATTATGGTAATCAAAGTAAAATTTTTGTCTTTACAGATCGACCAATCTATAAGCCTGGTGACGCGGTTAAATTCAAAGCTATTGCAAGAAACTCAGACGATATAAAATATTCAATCCCGCCATCTACTGAATTCCAAGTCACACTAACTCGTTATGAATATAAGCCAAGCTACAAGGAGATTGTAGTTTCTAATCAAGTTTTGAATAGTGACGCTAGTGGTGGAATTGATGGCAGCTTGGATCTCAATAAAGAGGCCTCTACAAGTTCAAGGTATCAGCTTCGAATTACGGTCAAGGGCGATAATGATGATTACAGTATTGGTGATAGCGCAAGTTTTGAAGTTCAAAATTATGTTAAGCCAGAATTTAATTTGACCGTTGATAGCTCTAGTCTTGACTATATCAGTGGTGACAGAGCTATTTTTACTGTTCAAGCTAAATATTATTCTGGCCAGCCGGTTGCTAATCAAACAGTGCAATATAAAGTTAGCAGTAGTGACTTTAATCAGTATTCCAGTTCTCAAAACCTAAGTCAAACTTTAGATTATAGGTCGAATTACGGTACTTCAATCACTCAGGGTGTAATTAATCTCGATAATCAAGGTCGTGGCGAGATTCTAATTGAGGCTAAGGCTGAACTACCGCCAAACTATAAAGAACGTTATTCAAGTCCAACTCAGGGACAAGTGGTAACACTTCAGGCCAAGCTTGACACTGGACTGGCATCTCCTGCAACTGGGTCCAAAAATATTTTGGTTTACAATTCTAGTTACGATATCTTTAATAAGAATCTCGCCAGCCAATTCCAAACTGGCAACGCCCTAACCATTGCGATGGAACTTACTGCGAATAAAGATACTAGTAATCAAAGCCTAACTGCGAATCAAAATATAGAATTCAGTGGATATATTAATTCCTGGGAAAAGAATCCAGGTTATGATCCCAAAGTTTATAATTCTCAGCAGTACAATCCTAGTGAAGAGTTATTAACCAGTATTCCAAGTATTACAACCAATAACGACGGGAAGGCTAATCTCAGCTTCAACCCGACGCGCCAAGGTTCTTATACAATTACTGCTACTTCAAAGGACTCAGGTGGGCGGGCAAGTGCGAAGAGATTCTACTTTACTGTTACTGAGCCTAATCAGATTCTAGTTACAGAGCGAAGTAATGGCGTCAAAATTAATATTGATAAACCCTTTGATTATTCCAACCTTACAACCAAGTATGAAGTTGGTGATCAGATGAAAGTCAAAATTGCTTTGGAGAATTCAACCAGCGATGTTCTAGTTACGATTGAAGGAATGTTCGTCAGATCTTGGAAAATTCTGAAGCTTCAAAATGGTAAGTCCGAAATTGATGAGTTGATCCAGGAAAGTTATATCCCAGACATGTCAATCGTGGCTACTACTTTTGATGGAAGAAACTTCAATTCTAATTCTGCCAGGTTCAATATCTCCACTAACCTCAAGAAGTTAGATATACAGATTGCCACACCTCAATCAACTTATAAGCCTGGAGAAGAGGTGAATTTGGATCTTAATATCAAAGATAACAGTGGCGCTGGGGTCGCCGCTCAAAGTACAGTTATGTTAATTGATAAAGCACTGCTTAGTCTTAGTGATCAATCCTATCCTTCAATTCTCGAAGCATTCTGGGGGCAGCGTTATAGGTATTCCATAACTTCAGATTCGCTCCAACTTCTTTCTACTGAAAATAATGGCCTTGGCGGCGGTGGCGGTGCGGGCGGAATAACCAATCGTGCCAATTTTCAAGACTTAGCTTACTGGAATCCTGATTTACAAACTGATACTAACGGTCAAGGAAAAATTAATTTTAAACTTCCAGATAATCTTACGACTTGGGTAATTTTGGTTTATACTGCAGACAGTTTGACTAGAGTTGGACAAGAGTTAGCTGAAATCCAAGTTTCTCAAGATCTGGTAATTCGACCAATAGTTCCGCAAAGTCTTTATCCAGGTCAAGAGTTAAGTGTCGGAATGCAGATTCAGAATTTTGGCCAAGAGGAAGTAAGCGCTGATCTAAGTCAAAGCTTTGACTCTGGCCAAATTATCGCAGTAAGTGACAAAACCATCCTCCTTGCTCCAGGCGAACAAAAAACTGTTTATCTACTCATCAAAGTTGGAGCCGGCGAAAAAGATAGTAAGCTCTCTTTCCAACTCAAGGGTAAGAATGGGGCGGGTGATTCAATTACCGTTACAATTCCAGTCAAGCAGCCTACTTTTGAGCAAAAAGAAATTCTAGTCAGTGATCGCAGCGTCCAGCAAAATGTAATACTCTCAGCTGATGCTAAGATAGAAAAAACTAATATTCAATTAAATATTTCGCCAACCTTACTTGGAAGTCTACCTCAACAATCTACAGATCTGATTAATTCCCCAGCCTGTAGCTGTACTTCACTACTAATTGCTAAGCTTCAAACATTAATGGTCGCCAAATCTAACCCTAAGCTTTTCTCAAGTATTATTGAATATGGACAAGTTGATACAGAGATCAAAAGTACCCTGGCCAAATTAATAGCTATTCAAAACCCCGATGGCGGCTGGAGTAGCTGGGGAGCTGGTGGTCCTACTGAACTGTGGACTACAACACTGGTAGCCAGAATATTGAAACAAGTCAAAATGGCCGGCTTCGTAATTGATAATACTGTATTCGAAAATTTAGCCAGGCTAACTTCTACCAGTCTCTTAACAAATTCAAATACCAAAGCCTATGCTCAAATTATTAGTAATTGGCTGCCTGAAATAGCCATGTTCAACACCCAAATATATCCGATAGCCGACTTTGATTCCCAAGATCCTGATCTTTTGGCAATGGCGGCTCAGACAGAAGTAGTTAAAGAAGGTTCTAATCAAAGCTTGACTAATAGACTGGCTGCTCTAGCTCAAAGCAATGACAGAGAAGCTTTTTGGGAAGAAGTTGCGGTTAACAACCCTGATGATCGCCGATTCGTATCAAGGCGTATGAGTACAGCCCTGGCTCTTGAGACCTTGATTACTTCCCAGCGCATTAACAAAAATTCCAAATATAGCGATTTGGTAACCAAAGCTGCTAGATATTTGGCTAATTCTCAAACTCAAAATACTAGTTATGGAATTGAACTATCACAAACTCTTACTGGTCAAGTAGGCTTTTTTGAAACTACTAACCAACCAGAACCAGATCTTAACTGGGAAGTGTATATTGATGATAAGTTATTCGAGTCCGGTAATCAAAGTCAGAATAGTGACCTTAAGCAGATCATAATTGATCCAATTGCAATTAAGCCCGAGGGTTCAGTAATCAAAATTCAATCAAAGAACGATTCACCAATCTATTCAACTCTGATAATAACCCAGGCCCGTACCAAGTCGGAAGAGCTGCAAAACTCCAAAGCTTTAACAATTACAAGGAATTTGAGTCTAGTTAACCTTGATGGAAGTGTTAGTCCAGTTACTGACAATAATAGTCTAAAAACTGAAGACGTAGTTCAAGTTGATTTGCAAGTTGTTCCCGATCAGGTTGTAACTGATAATGATCTTGTTGTTATTGAAGAAAATCTTCCTGGTGGCTGGGAAGTTATTAATTCCAATCTAGCCACTCAAAGCTTTGATAGTAAAGAGACTTTTAATTCCAAATATTCTCGAGAGTTTACTGCCGCCGGCCTGAATTTTGTTGCTAATCAAATACCTAAGACTGGACTTAACATGACTTACAGAGCTAGAATTGTAGTTGCTGGACAACAGCGATGGTTACCAGCGTCAGCATCAGTTCTAGGTCAAAGTAGCGCAGCCTATACCAATCAACTGAGTTTCCAAGTACAGCCCATAAGCCCAATCAAATGGCAAATGCTAAACGGGGAAGCTAATACTGACATTTCGTTCGGTGATTCAATTAGTTATGCTCAATCTTCGAGTCAGTTAAAAGATTCAAGTAATGCTAATTCTTTAACTAACAATCGATTAGCTTTGTGGATTGGAATTGGGTTATTAGCCTTAGCTGTTTTTGCAGCAGTTATGAGTTGGCTTATCTGGATCAAAGCTCGGCAATTGAAGCAAGTTAACAACAAGAGTATATATCAAGATAAAAAATAATAAGATAACTGGCTACTATTGAACAGTTTAGCTTTTGAAATATAATTTGTTTGGCCCAAATAATAACAAAAACAACTTTTCAGACTATTTTAATTATTTAATCACCAAACAACATTTTATCTATAAAAATCATTGTTAGAATTGTCCTATAGGCAAAAAAACTGTGGTCGTTTCGGTGTAGGCTTTTAGTTCAAAGTATCAAAGTAGTCGGTGTCTATATTCTAACAACAAGTTCGAAATAGTGAGGCGAGATACTGTTAATTTGTTGGTAAAACTCGGACTGGACTTGGTTAGCTTGCTCGTCTATTACTTTTTGTGTATTTTTGATTAGGGTTAGTTCGGAGGATTTGGAATAGATTCAATATCAGTTAGACTTAAAGTTTTTGACGCTGGATTACAAAAAGTGTCTTCTAATAAGTTTGCAAATAGTCTTACCAAAAAAGTTGGTGTTAGGGTAGTTAATTTTGCCTGAGTAGTTCTTGACCGCAACTGGCAATTGCCAAAGATCCTCGACCGCTAGACTTCAAGAATTTGGCTTTTGTAAGGTAGGTAATTGCCTAACTAACTTGATCAACGATTCGTAATTGTCTACTGATTACTGTCTCTGCCAATTCTTAACGGTTTAAGTCTAACTGTGAAGATATGGTTTCCACAATATCCTTCCTAGGGTGAATCTCCCGTCATAGAATAAACTAAATATTGGAAGTAAAAATTCGCAAAATTCGCGAACGGCCATTATTAATCTGAATTAGCCAATGGGTTGAATGAACTTGCGAGGGTTGTAACACTTCACTCGGCCAAAAATACAAGAAATTCCGTTGTCCAGTGTGTCAGCAAGTAACATGAAGTGAACATGGACGCCGCAAGGATAAGGAATAGTGAATCCAGTACAACCCATTGCACCGACTCTATCACCCTTTGTTACTTTATCCCCAATTCCACGATTACTTTCGTTTTGCATGTGTGCGTAGAGAGCATACACAATTTGGCTGGACGGTAGAATGTGTTCAACGATTACGTAATTGCCGAAGCCGCCGTTGCAATTAACACCAATACAGCTAACGTTACTGCTTTTGCGAACTACTGTACCTTGAGCAATAGCCAGAAGTGGGGTTCCAAGATTATTAGCAATATCAACTCCATCATGAGCACAATGAAAATTCTGTGTAATGAAGCCGCTACTTACAGGTCCGAAGTAACCTTTGTCTACATTGAGGCCATCGACTTCGAAGTTACAACCTCCTTCAGCTGCTGGAGCATTAACTCCATTGTAAGTTGTAGTTCCATTACCTCTCAAAAGACTGCCGCTGTTAGTATTGTTATTAGTGTTAGAATTTCTTTGGCTTTGTAACAGTCTCTGCCTGGCTGCCTCTTCGGCTTTAGCTTTAGCTTCTTCGTCCAAGATACTTTTGACTTCAGCTAAATAGTCAGTGTTAGCTAGATCTAATTGATTAGCAGCTTCTAGGCGTTCTTTTTCTAGATTTTTTAATAAGTCCTCATATCTAGATTGTTGACCGTTAGTTAGTTCGAGAAGATTCTGAAGACTACTTTTTTTGGAATTTAGAAGATTTTTGGTACTTTCTAGTTCAATGGCTGACTGCTTTTGCAGGTCTTGATTACGGGTTAATTCTTGTTGAGTCTGAAGAACTTATTGGGACAAAAGACCAGCTTGATCTTGCAGTGAACACAGGTTGTACATTCCATTAATGGCATCACCAAGATTCTTAGAAGTTAGAATTGTTTGTAGGGGTGTCACTCGATCTAGTTTTTGAATCTCGATAAGTATAGAGCGGATTTTGGATTGGACTTGAGCAAGTTGTTCCTGGTTATTTTTAATCTGTAATTCCAAATCGCTAATGACTTGTTTGGTGCTAGTAATTTGTTTTTCAACATTAGTAATTTCAGCTTGTCGATCAGCTATTTCTTCGGTTAGAAGCTTTTTTTGAGTAGTAGTGTTTTGGTATTTTAGAGTTGTTTCAGCTAGATTTTTGTCAACTGCAGCTTTGCGTTCAGCGATCTCTTGCTTCTTGGCTTCATAGGCAGTTTTGAGGATTACTTTGCGGTCCTGACTCTGAGTAGTTAATTGATTACCAAAAAGCCCAAAGGTGATCATTGATATGATTAGTGTGAGTTGAATAATCTTAGTTGGTAACTTGAATTGAGAATTGAACACAGTAAAAAAATTAAATCACAAAATCTTATGCATCCTGAAAAATAATCAGGCGCTTGTCAAAGCCTCTAACTTTTTTAAAAATACCGAATCATGCCGACTTCTCAATCAACTTTGGAGTATATTCTGGATCAACTCAGCTTTTTACCTAACGTCACAACACGCAAGATGTTCGGTGAATACTCGCTATACAATCATGGAAACTATTTTGCTATGGTTTGTGATAGTAAATTATTTTTCAAAACCACTGCTAATCTTGTGAATTTGATCGGCGATGATGGACTTCGAGCATATGAAGGTTCTAAAAATTCGCTTCATATTCCTGATGTAATTATAGAAGATAAAGATAAGTTGAAAGAGATTACGAATCAGTATTTACTTGGTTAAAGTCTAACTTGTTGACCTTGCTTTAGGTATCTGACTGGACAATTAAGTATATTTTCTAATTTTACAATTAATCATGTCCCAATCAATTAATACAACCAAAGTAGTTATTGCTTCAACTAACCCAGTCAAGATTAAGGCTGCAAGCACAGGTTTTCAAACTGCTTTCCCGCAACAAACTTTCGAATTCATTGGTGTCAGCGTACCTTCCGGAGTTAGCGATCAACCAATGACAGAGGGCGAAACCCACACTGGCGCAATGAACCGAATTAAAAATACCAAAGAATTAATACCTGACGCGCATTATTGGGTCGGGATTGAAGGTGGCTTGCAGGAAAATAATGGTATCATGGAGGCTTTTGCTTATATTATTATCTCTTCCGATACCAAGACTGGCGAATCTAAGACGTCGAGTTTTGGAATACCTGACAAAGTCAGTGATCTGGTTAAGCAGGGCTATGAACTTGGACACGCCGACGATATTGTCTTTGGCTCGACTAATTCTAAGCAAAACAACGGAAGTGTAGGTATTCTTACACATGATATAATAACTCGCAGTAGTTATTACGAACAATCGGTGATTCTCGCTTTAATCCCTTTTATGAATGCTGAACTATATTAGTTTTGAATGTTTAAAAATTAACCTGCGAAGTTGTTAAAAATAAAATTATGACTTTGAACCCTCAGCAAATCACTGAAGCTATTGACGAGATCCAAGCTCGTAATCGTGCCGTTGATCTTAACAAAAAGTGGGAAACTAGCCTTGTCCGCAAAGCTTTGATTCTAATTACAACTTATTTTTTAGCTAGTGTAACAATGTTTATAATCGAGGATTCAAGGCCGCTGGTTAGTGCCGTAATTCCAACTCTTGGTTACTTTTTATCAACACTTGGTTTTGGCTGTATGAAAAGAATTTGGATTGAAAAACTTGAGAAAAATATTTAGCTTATTGTAATTTACATAGGTTTTGGGATAAAAAAGATTTGACTATTCAGAGTTTAAGTTTGAATTAGATTTTACCAAATTACCTGGATCAAATAATTCAAAATATTGGAAGCAAGATGTATAAGCTTCAGCCGAAAATCAACTTTTAAATTTTTTTGAGTAACATGTTCAAAGACTTCATCAACTGGATACAACAAAAAATATCGCTTGATAGAGAAGACCGGGTTATTCCTTTTCGTGAAAGAGAAGTGTGGAGGTGTTCAGTTGGTGTGAATCTTGGTTGTGAAAGTAATGGTAAAAACCAGGGTTTAATCGGCCAGTTCTAGTTCTGCGCAAGTTCAATCACAGGCAGTTTTGGGGATTGCCGCTAACTACCAAATCTCCCAAAAATCCCGAATACTTTTTTGAAATCGATACTAAAGGTAAAATTAGTTATCATATCCCTAAGTCAACTTAGAGTACTTGACGTTTCTCGATTAAGCACCACTCTTGTCAAAGACTACAAGGTTCCAGAACCAATGTTTGATAATATTACTTGCAGAGTCATAGAAATCTTACAAAAAAAGTCACTTTCTTTCGGAGGATCATCGGCCAAGGCCATTAATAAATAGAATTTAAAATTAATTCAATGACTGTCAAGCAATATGTCCATATCCATTAACTCAAACAACTTACAAGGCGAAATCCGAATCGTCTACTATACTAATCAATTCGAAATAACTAGTGATTTTTATTTTAATATCCTTGGTTTAACAATATTCAAAACCTTTGATCACGAAGGTGAGTACAACCGCGGAACTGTGTTCCAACTCGGTAAGTTATTAGTTGAAATTCTAGAAACCAAAGATCAAGTTAAAAATAATAGCAGTTCTTATCTTTACATAGAAAGGAATGACATTAATGACTTCTTTGATCAAATTAAAGATAGTGTTACAGTTATTTCACCACCTGAAAGCTTTCCTTGGGGTCATACAAGTTTCTTGATTCAAGATCCTGATGGCAATCAACTCAAATTCTTTTCACAAAACTAATTAACTATTTTTTATGTCCATCTCATCCACCTCCAACAATTTACAACAAACTAGCTCAGGTATAAAAATGCTAAATTCAGAGTTTATAAAACATCTATTTAAAAAAACATTATGGTATTTTTTGGGATGTTCAGTTTTAAGCTTGCTTTTTTATAATTTCTCCGTTATCCCAGGCTTGAACTTTTTTTATTTCGTAGGTATCTTCAATCT
>Ga0105045_10004453_pt1 | contig 12176 bp, 8 predicted proteins | sample MAT02_FD_78089 | JGI IMG/M metagenome (GOLD analysis project Ga0105045, IMG submission 78089) | Freshwater microbial communities from Lake Fryxell liftoff mats and glacier meltwater in Antarctica - MAT-02 (megahit assembly) | ecosystem: Environmental > Aquatic > Freshwater > Ice > Liftoff... | reverse complement strand
GGCAGGTCATCGCGCACGCTGCCCAGCAGCGCCGCGGCCCCCGAACCGCCAACCCGGGCCGGCAGGCCTGCGCTAAAGGCGATATGGTCGAGCAGCGAGACGGCCGCCCCGCAGACCACGCTGACCATGACACCGGCCAGCACGAGTGCCCCGGGATCAAGGCTCGGGCCGATGCGACGGCGCGACGGACTCCAGCTCGCCAGCGCGTACACCACCGCCAGAGCGCCGAGCGCGCCGAGTAGCGCGGGCACCACGCCATACAGGGCAAACCGCAGCACGGGCCCAGCCGCACCCACCGCCGCCGCGCCATTCACAGCACTATCAAGCCACAGCCCCACATACGCCGCGCCCACCACCGCCAGCGATGCGCCGCTCGATGGACCGATGAGGTCAGGGCTAGCCAGCGGGTTTCGCAGCAGGCTCTGCAGCACCACCCCGCTGACGGCCAGGCACGCGCCAATAGCGATCGACGCTGATACGCGATCCAGCCGCACCCGCATGATGACCGCCAGCGTCTGTTCGTCGAGGCCGCTGATGCTCGGCCCGATGAACAGGCGGGCGATCGCCAGTACCACGACGGCCGCAAGCACCGCGACGAGCAACCAGGTTTGTCGGCGGCTGTTTGACAACCGGCCAGTTTACCCAAGCGGCGGAGAGGCGGATCATCTCGTTGAAGCGCTCACGCTTTGAACGCCACCAAAAACGACGACGCCCCGTGTTGCGGGGCGTCGCCGTTGTGCAGATGCAAAGTTGAAAGACCAGGCCGTTGCCCGGCTCAGCAACCCGCAATGAAGGACGCGATGAAGGCGTCGAGATCCTCGGAGCCAACCGTGCCGTTGGGGTTACGGATCAGGTCCAATGAGTCGCTGGCCACATCGGCGATGGCGACGTTCCCGGCGATGAAGCCGCCGATGAAGGCGTCCAGGTCCTCGGCACCGATGCTGAAGTTGGGCGAGTAGGTGGTGTCCGTCGCGTCTCCGGCAACATCGGCCAGGCAGTCGCTGTAGGGGCGGCCGATCGACTCAGGAACATCAAACCACCCCTGCGGGCGGCCAAACTGCCCCGGGGTCATGTTGGTGCGTGAGCGGGCAACGCGGATGAAGGCACCAGCGGTCTGACCGGCAAACAGCGAGTTGGTCTTGGGGGCCCAGCCGCCCGTGGCGTTCGGGGCATACTCGCGAACCACACCGCTGTCAACAAAGATCACCGCGCCGGTGTCAGTGAACTGCGGGCTGCGGGGCTGGGTTCCGGCGGGTAGAACGATCGTGTCTAACAGCACGAGGTCGCCAGAAAACATGCCGCCCGTCGGCGATGCGACCGGGGCGGCAAACCGGTAGATGATCGGCGAGCCGGTGCAGGCCAGTAAGATGTTGCCGCTAGCATCGCAGGCGATCGTCGGCGTGCCGATGATGGCGATGCTCGCGGGGATCGTGTTGCTGCCCTTATCAACGATGGTGTCGCCGTTAACATCACCAAAGAAACGGTGGATGCGGTGGCTGCGACCATCATTTCCCAGCGAGAGGCAGTGCTTGGTGGAATCGTCAAAGGCCAAGTCAAGCGAGGGCAGCGGCAGCGGGCAGCCGCCGCCGGGCGTGGGGGCGCTCAAGTTGCCGACAAACCGCACGAGGTTGCTGCCGTTGGCAGCAAACACCTCAAAGACACCGCACACGATGGGGCCGGGCGTGGGGGTGGCAAAGTCCATGACCTGATGGAAAGTGTCATTGACTTGATTGTGCAGCCAGAGCTTGGCGGGAATGCCGGGCATGGGCATGGTGCTGATCCAGGCGTGGGTGGCCCGAGCATCGATGTCCATGCCAGCGATCGGCGCGTTGTTAGGAACGGGAGCGCTGTGGGTGGGGCGAGGTGCATTGGTAAGACCCACCGGGCGGATCTGCTTGGCCACACTCGGCCACACTCCGTGAATCGGATCGGGCGTGATCGCATACGTGCTTGCGACTTGCGAGTATCCATCGATCGCCCTGAACTTTCCATCGTTGAGTTCCGGTTGAATCACCCACATTGTGCGTTCGGTGCCGCTGCACACATCACCGCCCGCTCGCCACTTTGCACTGAGGGCCATCGAACCCGAAGCCTGCGTGAAAAAGACTGATTGGGTGCTGTTGGTGGCATCGTCGGCAGGGTTTCGAAGCCCCAGCTCGGGGTAGACTCCGCAAGCGTTATAAACGTGGCGGAGGGTGACGACGTGGCCACCATCGCGGTACAGCGCACACGCAAACCCCTCACCAGCGGCATACTCGGCCTTGTAACGGCCATACGCGATATCCACCAAGCCACCGAACTCGATCATGTCACGAAACTCGAGGGGAGATGGGGCGTACGTTCCGGAAGCGCCGCCGGTCGTGACAAAGAACCCGCCGTCGGTGCGACTCGCCAGCCAAGCCGTCAGGCCGTTGTGCCAACCGCTGCCGCCCGTGCCATCTTCCGGCGTGGTGCCCATCATCAGACCCAACACTTCGATGCGAACTGTGACCGAGTTGTAGCCAGCGGGAACATCCCAGTTATCGATGTTGTCAAAGACGCCGTTGACGTTGGAGTACCGCTCGAGATACGCAAGGCGGTTTGCGGCGCTCGTCGGCACGCAGTGCGCGCCGCCATTGCCAGGCAACCCGAGAATGCCGAAAGCCGGCGACCGCTTCTGATCAAAGTCGGGGAAGCCCAAGCGGTAGATATTGCACTGGGCCGTGGCCGCGGCAGCTAAGGCAAGCGGTGCGGAAGCGGACAGGGCGACAAGAAAGGCGTTGCGATTCATGATCGGTCTCCAAAGAGTGGACGGGTGGTGAGAACCAGTTTGGTTGCCCGGGCACCATCGCCAAGGCATCTGGAAAGTGCGCGCGTGGCCTTGGGTGTGACCAACATTGTTTAAATTGCGACTGTTCACGTCGTCATCAAGAAACGACTGCCAAAAACACGCCGCAACAGCGTGCTTTTCGTTGTTGTGCCTCCCGGCACCCGAGCATTCACATCAAATAAACCTCAACGAAGCGCCCACGATTTCGCGTTTGTACGGTTTCCGTGAGGATATTTTGTTCATCCTTGATCGAATCCGGCACGCGCCGGAACCAAATCAGGAGATGTTCGTCTAAAGTATTGGTTCGATCTACACTGGCCATCGCGGTAACCGCCGCGAGCCACAGAAAATCGACTTGTGTTTGCCAAGGATTTATGCGCATGAAGAACACTCCACGTCGTAGTCGCACTCTTTCCCACCTTGTTGCTGGCCTGAGCATGTCTGTCGCGACCGGGGTGCTCGCTGTCGGTATCGCAATGCCCACCGCGGCAATCGCTCGCCCGCTGGCGAGTGCGTCAGAGGCGGCAACGTTCACCATTGACGTCGCCAAAGTTGGCGACAAGGTCACTATCAAGCTCAAGGACGGCCGCACGGTCATCGGCGAAGTAATCTCGATCGACGATGGCGTGATCAAGCTCCGCCAGCAGGTCGGCACGATGACCGCCACGATCGAGTATCAGCGCCGCGAGATCCAGTCGACGACGCTGACCGAGCCCGCGCCCGAGATAAAGTCGACCGAGACCAAGTCCCCCGAGTCTACAGCTCTTGAAGCCAAGTCCCCCATCTCCAAAGACGTACCCAAGCCCGCCAACGCCAACACGCCCAAGGTCTACATCGTTCCGTTCAAAGGCGAGTTCGGCCGCGACGTAACGGTCACGCCCGTGATGGATGTGATGAGGGATGTCAAGAAGGCCCAGCCCGATTACCTGATCATCGAAATCAACTGCGATTTCAAGTTCCGCGGCGAGGAGGGCCGCGATGCGGTGGATGTTGACGGCTTAGACCTGTCGTGGGGCCCAGGCTTTGATACAGCCGCTGAGCTCTCCACGCTCCTGACCGATGCCATCCGCGACGACAAGACCTGGGTCAAGAAGCCCAAACTGGTGATGTGGGTTCGCAAGGCCATGGGCCCAGTCGCCTTCCTGCCGTGGGTCAGCCCGACCATCTATTTCGCCAGCAACGGCCGGCAGGGCGGCATCGGTTACCTGGATCACCAACACGACGGGCGCGGCGACGAAACAGTGCGTCAGAAGATGTATTCGCTGCAACTTGCCCGCGCACAGGGCCTCGCCAACAAGGGCGGTCATGACGAGAGGCTGGTCCGGGCCATGGCTTATTTGAAGCAGGTGCTCTCGGTGAGCTTTGTCGGCGGCGAGCCACAGTATTTTGAGAACGCCACCGGCGATGAACTGCTCACCGATTCGGGCCGGGAAAGCGAACGCGACAGCCTAGAGGATATGGTTCGGCTCGAAGGCAACGACTGTCTGAACCTCAACGCACAGTTGGCCATGAAACTAAAGGTCGCCAAGGGCGTCGCCGACACCAATGAAGAGCTCATGTACGAACTGGGCATCGAACGAAACTTCGTCATGGTGAAGGGCAAGGCGGAAGACATCTTTAAGAACTGGTCGCTTGCCGTCGACAAGGCGGATCGGGACATCCCCCGTATGTATCGCGAAGCTCAGGAGATAGCCATCACCGGCGCGACACCCGGCGAGCGCAACAGCGCTCGCGGCAGGCGGATGGGCCAGCTTAACAAGGTCATCGACCTCGCCAATCGTTTCGAAGAGGCCCTGCCGCGACGCACCCGCGGCGGCCAGCTTCAGGGCAACGCCCGCATCGAAATCGCGCAGCTCCGTCAGGCCATGACCTTGGATCGTTGAGAACAGCCCACCCCGTTCGAACGCGTCTTCTTCCACGAATTACAAACCAGCCCGAGTTATTTTAGACCAGAAGTTCTAAAGGAGTCAGTCGATGATCAAGCTACTTTCCAAGACCCTTAAAGCCTTTGTCCCGGCAATGTTGCTGGCCGTGGCGATCAGCGCTGCCGCCTCCACCGCCCGCGCTGACATCGTCACCCTCAACGACGGCACGAAGTACGACAACGCCACGGTGATCCGAGACGAGGCCGACTTCGTCATCATCGAGGTGATCGTGAACGGTAAGAAAGAACAAAAGATCCTGTCCAAGAGCGACGTCAAGTCGATTGTCAAGCAGGCCAACCCGGCCGATGCCACCAAGCCGGCCGTGGCCCCCAACGCTCCTGCCAAAGACGAGAAGAAGGCCGAGACCAAGGACGAGAAAAAGGCGGAGTCAGGCAAGGATAACTCCACCAATAACAATGATGCCACCGCTGGCAAAGGCAAGAAGAAGGACGACCGCTCCACCCGCCAGCTCACCGGCAAGGCTCAGCGCGTAGCGGTGTTGAACTTCGGTCCCCCGCGCTCGTGGCAGGGCAAGGCCGAGGGCATGGTCGGTCAGGAAATCAACGCATGGGCTTGGGGCCAAGCCGTGCCGTTGCTCGAAAAGGACAAGATCGACATCGTCGTGGTCCGCATCCATTCCGGCGGCGGCTACACCGCCGAGATGAAGCCCTTCAATGACCTGTTCCACGACGTCTACTCCAAGAAATTTCGCACTGTTGCGTGGATCGAGTCGGCTATTTCCTGTGCTGCGATGAGCCCTTGGGTACTCGAAGAAATGTACTTCCTGCCAGAAGGCGACATCGGCGGCTGCACCGAGTGGTTTGGCGCAATGCAGCTCTCTAGCCCACTGAGCCAGGCCGAGCGCCTAAACGAGATGGTAAACGCCAGCAAACTCGCCAACCGCGATCCGAAAATCATGCGTTCGATGCAGATCATGGAGCCCCTCTCGGCCACCATCGACGAGAGCGGCAACGTCAAGTTCTTTCAAGACATGTCCGGCGAAATCATCGTCAACCGCCCCGGTGAGATCCTCACCCTCACCTCCGAGATGGCCGAGAAGATCAAGTTTTCACGCGGAACCGCCGCGACGCTTGAGGAACTAATGCAGGACATGGGTGTCAGCGAGTGGGTGCTCGCGGGCAAGGCCGCCACGGAGTTCATTGACGACAACATTCGTGACTGCACCCGCACCGCCAAAAACATCCGCGAGGTTGACGCGAAGTACCTCATGGCCCTCCGCGCTGCTGAGGGCCTTCGTGGCGATCCCCGCCAGGCCTCGATGATCGGTCAGGCCCGCCAAGCCCTCAATCAGATGAAGCGGTGGATGGCCGTCAACCCCAACTTCACTTGGATCTTTAACCGCCCGACCGAGTGGTTCGAGGAGCAGGAAAGGATCCTTCGCGACCTCGCCAAGTAACAAGTAAGGCGAAGTTTAAGAGGACAATAACACAAATCCAAGGGCTCCGCCACACCAGTGTCGGAGCCCTTGTTATTTTTAAACTTGGCTTCCGCTCTCGCGCCGGATTGTGTCGGCCCACCTGCCACTACTTGAGCAACTGCCCCAGCCCGCCGCCAATGTCGCTGCCCAGATCCCCCAGCCCCAGCTTCTTGGCCTCAGCACCGATCTCCTCAGCGATCGCGTCTTTAGCACGCGACAAAGCCGCGTTCACCGCCCGGCAGATCAACTGCTCCATCGCCGCCCGCTGAGCCTCGCTGGCTGCAGCATCCGCCACCACCCTGGGGTGCAGCGAAATGCTCGTGACCGTGAGCTTGCCGTTAACCTTGACACAGATGGACTTGTCAGGCGCTTCAACGCTTATCTCGCGTTTGTCCAGCGACTCATGCACGCTGCGAGCCGCATCCGCCATCGCCTGCTTGTTCTTCATCAGGCCGGCCATGGCCGACATCGCCTTGAGTTGGTCAAACATCGCTCACTCCTTCGTCGTCGTTGGCATCCTCGGAAATCTCGGCACCGAGCACCACGTCGCCCGCGGGCCCGCCCGTCATTGTTTCTGCTTCCTGATCAGCCCGCGGCACAACCCGCGTTACGCGTGCCCCCAGCACATCGATCACCTTACGCACCAGAGGGTGGGCCGTCGCCTTGGCCGCGTCGATCTGAGTCAGCCCGCCCGCCACCGGAGCCGGCGGCAGCTGCGCGGCGGCCACGGGCAGCGCCTCTACTCGCACGCTCGGCCCAGCCGCTCGCACGCTCGCACCAACGCTCTGCGGCAAATTCGGCCGTAGCGGCACCGGATCATGAGCAACCGTTGATGCCACAAACGCCACCGTGATCGACCGCCCCATCAGTTTCGTCGCGGCCTCGGCCAACGGCTTGCTGGCCAGACCGGTGGCCAGCGTCAGCACCGTGGCCGGACATTCCAGCACCAGCCGCGTCGGCTCGACAGTCCTGAGCGTCATCTGAGCCAACATGCCCGCGATTGATCGCTGCGAGGCGAACATCTCAACAAGCGTGGGCCAGAGTTGCTCGTTAGAAATCGCCGCCGCCGCGATGAAACCCTCGCCAGCGGGAGCCATCGATAGCGGCCCGGACTTGACAGCCGCGACATCAGCGGCCGCAGGCAGCGGCAACGCCGCTGCCATCTGCATCGGCTGTGCCACAGCCCGTATGGGTATCGCCGCAGGCACTGGCATGGCTACGGGCTCTTCCGCAACCACCGAGGCCTGCGGCGTCAGCGTTTTTTTGGCAGGGCACCCCCGCCAAACTGGGCCGTAACTTGATTGGCAGCGATCACCACCTCGGTTACCCCCGCCATCTTGTCGCTCATCGCCAGTCGCACCAGCAGCGCATCAATCAACGCTCTGCCAAAGTTGCTCGACTTGGCGCTCTTGCCCACCGACTCGCACAGAGCGATGTTGTGCACGATACCCGTAGCGTCAAGCTTGCGAGCCTGGGCCGCGGCCTGCGCCCGGCCGTCAGCGCTGAGATCAACAAGCGTCGTGTCCTCGCCGCACACCCTGATAACCAAGAGATCACGAAATCGCTCAATCAGCGCTGAGAGCATGGCATCGCCCGAGGGGCTTCGCTGCAGCAACCCATCGGCCAGCCGCAGCGTGGTCGCCGCGTCGCCGTCGCTGATGGCGTCGATGATCTTGATGATCACATCGCGGTCGGGCAGCCCGACAAGTTCTTCAAGAAACTCGGCCGTGAGTGGGTCCTTGCCCGTGGCCAGCAGCCGATCCAGCAGCGAGAGAGCGTCACGCATCGAGCCATTCGCCAGGCGGGCCACCAAGTGGAGCAACTCGCCGGTGGCCTTACGCTTTTCGGCCTTCATCACCGCCGTGAGGTGCTCGACGATCTTGACTGTTGAGATGTTGCGGAAGTCAAATCGCTGGCAGCGGCTCTGGATGGTTGCTGGCACCTTGTGCGTATCGGTGGTGCAGAGGATGAACACCACGTGCTCGGGCGGCTCCTCCATAGTCTTTAGCAGGGCCGCAAACGCTGCCGGCGAGAGCATGTGGCACTCGTCAATAATGTAGATTTTCCGGTGGCCGCGCATCGGCAGGTACGCAGCGTTAGCAATCAGATCGCGCGCGTTCTCGACAGAGTTGTTGCTGGCCGCGTCGATCTCAATGGTGTCGGTGTCGCGCCCGGCCATGATGGCGTCTTGGATCTCGGGCTTGTCGCCGGGGTTGTTGAGCGCGTTGGCAAAGATGCGGGCCGTCGAGGTTTTGCCCACACCGCGCGTGCCACAGAACAAATACGCGTGGCCCACGCGGTTCTCGGCGATGGCGGCCACCAGCGTGTCAGCGATGGCCTGCTGGCCGACGAGTTCGTCAAAGCCTTTGGATCGGTACCGACGTGCGAGGACTGTGTAACTCATAGCCGCCGAAGGTAGCGCGCCAGATCAAGCCGCTTGATGCCCTCGATCCAATCACCAAGCCACTGTCCCCGTGGCCATGGCTACGCTGGGCCAATGGCGGACCCCGACATGGCGCATTCGTTGCCCGGCGACAAGCCGCACGGCCGGGCCTCAGGGGCTGTCCTAATCCTTGTTACACTGCTTTCATGGGCCGCGGTTCCGCTGTTTTTGCGGGTGCTTTCGCGCGATTGGGACCTCGACCCATTCTCGGCCAACATGTGGCGGTACACCATCTCGGCCGTCTTCTGGTTACCGTTCCTGATCTACGCCCGCCGCAAGGGCAACCTGCCCAACAAGCTCATGGCCCTGGCGATTGTGCCCGTGCTGTTTAATATCGTCGGCCAGAGTTTCTTTGCCTGGGGACCCAAACTCCTCGACCCCGGTTTCTTTTCGTTCGTGTTCCGGGTGCAGGTCGTCTTCGTCACCCTCGGGGCTTACTTGCTCTTTCCCAGCGAGCGCCACGTGCTCCGCTCGCCGCGCTATTGGCTCGGGCTGGGCGCAGTTGTGCTCGGCTCGGTGGGGCTGATCCTGCTGGCGGATCGTACCATGGGCCAGGTCACCACGGTTGGCGTGCTGGTGGCCCTCGCCTCCGGCGTGATGTTCGCCGGGTACGGGCTGGCCGTGCGGTACTATGTCTCTGACTACTCACCGATCCTCGCCTTCGGCGTCATCTGCCAGTTCACCGCCATCGGCGTCATCATCGCCGGTCTGATCTTTGGCGAGCGGTTTGGCGCGCGAGCCTTGGAGTTCTCGCCCTGGCAGTGGTTCATCCTGATCGCCTCGGCGTTCGTCGGCATCGCCATCTCGCACGTGACCTATTACGCCAGCCTGCGGCGCCTGGGCGTGTCGGTCAGCGCGGGCATTATCCAACTGCAACCGGTGTTTACCGCGGCCGGTTCCATGTGGCTCTTTGGCGAGCAACTCAACGCCACCCAGTGGCTCTGCGGCCTCTTTGGCGTGGGCGGCGCGCTGCTCATGCTCAGCGTGTCGGGCAAAAAAGTTCAGACCGACGAGGCCAGCAGTTAGCGGACGATGTTGGCCACGCCCGCCCGCGTGCCCACCAGCGAGGGGTCGGCCGTCAGGTGGATCGGCAGCGTCCGCTCGACTTGCGAGTTGCCGATCTCATCGCGCACCGTGATCTTGAGCACGTAACTGCCCGGCCCGACCGTCGCGGGAATATCAATCCGCCGCGCGATAAACATCTCACGCCGCGGCGACTTAGCTGACGAGTGCAACTCTTCCTGGCCGTGGTTAATCACCGGCACGATGCCCGCTGGCGAGAGCAACTGAATCGACCCGCTCAGGTGTACGGCGTACTCCCCGCCCGTGCCCGCATCAGCCGCGCTTAGCGAAGTCCCCTCGCCGCGCCGGTTCTTAAAGTCCGCAACCTCGGCATACACCAGCAGCGCGGTGCGCTGGCCAGAGATAAACGTGTCGCCATTGATCGGCGCATACCGCCCAAAGGACTCGACGGAAGTGGCCAACGCCACTGTCGAAACCGTCAACGGCGTCGCGCTGACCGAGTGCGCGGTGCGCCGCAGCAGGTCTGAAAGTTGCGTGTCGTCGTAGCCCGGGTCAGCAATGGCCGCACCGATGGCGGCAAAGGCCTCGGCCCCGCGCTGAGCGCTGAGCGGCAGTTGCGCCTTGAGCCCGTCAAGCGCGGCTGTCGCGCTCGGCTCGATGGTGCGGAGTATGGCCAGAGCGGCGATGTCCTGGCTGCGAGCCCGCCCAGTTGATGACCCGGCCCGCAGGGCCAACAGCCGAACCAGCGATCCCGCCTGGCTCGAGATGAGGTTGGCCGTCAGGGTCGAATCAAACCCGCCGGGCGTCTGAATCGCGCTCGGCGCCGGCGGTTGGCCGATAGGCGCAGTGATGAGTTGCACGGGAGTTTGTAGCAACTGAGATTCGGTGCGCGCCTCCGAAAGCAGCGGTGCAGGCGCCGCCGTCGTCGCATCAGCAGCAAAGGGTGACGGCGGCTGGGGCAACCACTGAGCGGGCGCGGGCGCGGCTGGCTTGGCGGCGCGGTTGACAACAGGCGCCCGTCCGTCACCACCCAACGGCGACGAAACTGGCGAAGCGACGGCCGAACGCGGCTGCGATTGCATCTGTTTAAGTTCCTGAAGGCTCAACAAGGCTTGGGCCAGTTCAGCCTCAGTGGCCCGCGGGGTTTGTGCCGCCTGCACTCCACTTGTAACCGGCCCGGTTGCCGGGGCCGACTGACACCCGGCGATCGTCGCCAGCAACACCACCGCCGCCGCGGTTCCGACCCGCCCGAGAGTGGCAGCGGCCACGTTGACACCAAAAGCACCAGTGCGCGTTGATTTCATAGCCACAAGATCGGACTAACGGCCCAGTTGGCTGCGAAACAACTGGGTAACGCGCAAAACCAGCACCTCCACCACGTGCCGCGGGTTACCTTGGCCGCTTTTGAGACAGGAATCTGCCTCAACAACCGCCCGCATCATGGCCGCTGTTCGGTCTGGGTTCATAGACCTGGCCACCCGTATCACCACATCCTTAAGCTTCCAGATCTTGCACCGCCCCAGCAGCGACTCGGGCCGCTCGCCCGCGGTCATGCCGCGGCACGCGCCATCGATCTGCCGCACCATCGACTGCACCGAGATCATCAGCCCGACGGGGTCGTGCAGGCTGACATCCAGCAGCGACCGGAGTTTAACTAACGCAGCGCTGACATCGCCGGAGGCGACCACCGACTGCAAACCCCAGATCTCATCCTCGCGAGATTCGCCCGTGAGTTCGGCCACATCGTGCTGTGTGATCACCGCCTTGCTCAGATCAGCGCCGGCCCGGCGTGCCGCGGCCAGCGACGAGATCGACAGCTTGGACAGTTCGCTATCAAGCTTGCCCAGCCCCACTCCTACCGCACTGACCATCGCCATCGCGGCTTCCGGCTCGATCGCGACTTTGTGTTCCGAGACCGCCCGGTTGACAACCCATTGAGCGGCCTGATCATCACTCAGTTCCTCGCACGCCTCCACCTGCCCGCCCTCAGCGAGGATGGACTTGTGCAGGTTCGTGGACACCAGCCATGAGTTAGCCCGCAGCAGCAGTGTGGCGCTAGAGTCGGGGGCTCTGGAGTAATCCTCCATCAACTCACGATTGGACTTTCCGTGCTTGCGTTTGCCCGGGCCAGCGGCCGACTTCTCATCGTCGTCCTCATCACTGCCCTTGAGCATCACATCCGCGTTCTCGACGATCACCAGCTTGTGCGTCATGGCCAGGCTCATGGCCCGGCACTCATCAAGAATGACCGCCGGTGCCGTCGATTCACCGTTCCACACAAAGACTTCCACATCGCCGTGGGCCTTGAGGATCGCGGCCTTGAGCGCCTCGGTGCGTTCGAGGATCAGCAGCCGCTCCGGGCCAAACAGCACCACCACGCCCGGGATCGGCCGGCCTTTAGCCTGCTGCGCCGAGTTGCGAGTTGTCGATGCGGAGGCCCTGGCCATAGCGGCAAGGTAGCGCGACCGCGGCAGCGAAGTAATCCCGGCAGCCGGGCCCAGTTGCAAAACGGTGTCACCGGGCGGGGCAGTGCCGGAG
>Ga0105045_10004452_pt1 | contig 12177 bp, 10 predicted proteins | sample MAT02_FD_78089 | JGI IMG/M metagenome (GOLD analysis project Ga0105045, IMG submission 78089) | Freshwater microbial communities from Lake Fryxell liftoff mats and glacier meltwater in Antarctica - MAT-02 (megahit assembly) | ecosystem: Environmental > Aquatic > Freshwater > Ice > Liftoff... | reverse complement strand
GATTGATCGCCCGCCCCGGCCAAAGCCTGAAGATGTGACAGCGGCCGAATTTGCGCTGGGGCTGCTTGATGGCGAAGACCGTAGCCGTGCCTTGCGACGGCTATTGGCCGAACCGGCCTTTGCTGCCGATGTCGAATTATGGCAGGCGCATTTTGGCGGCTTGTTTGAGACTTGGCCCGAAGTCACGCCCCCCATCGACGGGGCCGCACGACTGATGCGGGCGATTGCGCCTTTTGCCGCCAATGCTGCTGATCCGGTGACCGTGATGCACCTGCCGTTGCTCCGCTGGCAGGGCATCGCCGGGGTATCGAGCGCGCTTGCAGCGGGCCTGGCAATTGTATTGATCATGCAACCTGCACGCACGCCCCGGCAACCGTCACCCGTTCAGATCGCCGCACTGCCCAACCTGCTGGTGGCGACGATTGCGCCGGTTAAAGATGGCCTGCCGATTCCTGCCATCTACAATGCCGACACAGGCGAACTGCGAATTGCGGCGGCGGCCTTGGTCGATGTTCAGCACAGTGCCGAATTATGGGTGATCGCCGCTGACGGGGCACCGCACTCTTTAGGGCTGCTCAATGCTGCAACGAAAACGACGGTCAAGGTTCACCCCAATAATCGCATTCGGTTTGTGGCTGGATCAACTTTGGCAGTCACGGTTGAACCGATTGCCGGTGCCCCGCAAGGCAAGCCCACCGGGCCCGTAATCGCTGCTGGCGGACTGACCCTGAGCTGGTCGGCGCAACCAGCTGTGGCTGCTATCGATAGCCTGAGGGTGGCTGCAAAAAAGCGGGCGGGGGATCTTGCCCCTTCCCGGCAGGCCTGATTCCGTGTAACCGTCGCTTGACTGTCATCGAAACGTCATTGCTTTGTCCTAGCGGACTCAGTCTAGGGATGGGCGGTTGCCCCCAAGGAGATTTTCCATGAAAGCCCCGCGCAATCGCGCCGTCCGCAGCGCGGTCCACCGCCATGATCACTTGAGCAAGCAGGGGCTGCTGGAGCGCGCCTTTACGTTTGCGTTCAGGGGCCTTGTCTATGCCCAGATTTGGGAAGACCCCGAGGTCGATCTGGAGGCGCTGGCCGTGACGCCTGATTGCCACATCGTCGCAATCGCGTCAGGCGGGTGCAACATCTTGAGCTATCTGACGGCTGATCCGCGCGCGATCACCGCTGTTGATCTCAACACCGCGCACATCGCCCTCAACAAACTCAAGCTGATCGCAGCACGCGAGCTACCCGATTATGCGGCGTTCCACCGCTTTTTTGCGCGGGCCGATTCCAAGGAAAACATTGCCGCGTATAAACGCTATGTCCGTCCGCATCTGGACGAGCCGACCAAGCGCTATTGGGAAGGCCGCGACATGATCGGCAGGCGGCGGATCGGCGGCTTTGCCAAGGGCGTTTACAAGCGCGGCCTGCTCGGCAATTTCATCGGCGTTGCACACCTGATCGCGCGGCTCAACGGGGTGAACCCCAAAGTGATGCTCGCCGCCAATTCAATGGCCGAACAGCGCGAGATTTTCGACGCAAAGATCGCCCCCGTCTTCGACAAGGGATTTATCCGCTGGCTGACAGATCAGCCCGCCTCGCTGTTTGGCCTTGGCATCCCGCCTGCGCAATATGAAGCGTTGGCAGGCGACCAGAAAATGGCGGTTGTGCTGCGCGAGCGACTCGAAAAGCTGGCATGTGATTTTGACCTGAAGGAAAATTATTTTGCCTGGCAGGCTTTTGGTCGTGGCTATGGCAAGGGGCCAACCGCGTCGCTGCCGCCTTATTTGCAGGAGGCAAACTACACAGACATCGTTGATCGCGTTCGACGGGTGGAGGTGTTGCATTGCAACTTTGGCGAGTATCTTCGCTCCAAGCCCGACGCCTCGCTTGACCGCTATGTGCTGCTCGACGCGCAAGATTGGATGACCGACGATCAGCTCACCGAACTGTGGGGCGAAATCACCCGTACCGCAAATCCTGGTGCGCGCGTGTTGTTCCGGACGGCGGCCGAGCCTTCGCTGCTACCCGGCCGCGTGCCCGAAAGCATCCTGTCACGCTGGCACTATGAGGCGGAAAGCTCGCTCGATTATACCCGGCGTGACCGGTCGTCGATCTATGGCGGTGTGCACCTTTACGTGCTGGCAGACGCAGCCTGAGCGCCGCTGGCCATGCGGGACATATGGACGCGATCTACCGGACGCAGCGCCATTTCTATGATCTGACCCGCAAATATTACCTGCTTGGACGCGACGAGCTGATCGGTAACCTCGCGCCACCAGCCAACGGCACCGTGGTGGAGATTGGCTGCGGCACCGGCCGCAACCTGATCGCAGCAGCACGCGCGTGGCCCAAAGCACGCTATTTCGGCATCGATATTTCGGAGGCGATGCTGGAGACAGCGCGTGCTGCGATTGCCAAGGCGGGCCTTTCGGATCGGATCATGCTGGCGCAGGGTGATGCCACCGCATTTGATGGTGAAGCGCTGTTTGGTGTTGCGCGCTTTGACCGGGTTTTCCAAAGCTACACGTTATCAATGATCCCCGACTGGGAAGCGGCACTGCGCGAAGGGGCGGCCAAGCTGGCCCCCGGCGGGCGGCTCGACATTGTCGATTTCGGCCAGCAGGAAGGGTTGCCACACGCTTTCCGGTCGGCGCTGTTCGCCTGGCTCGCCAAGTTCGATGTAACGCCGCGCGCGACACTGGAGACAGCGCTGGTCAAGGTGGCCGCAGCCAACCAGTTGAGCATGGGGTTTACACCAACGCACAGGGGCTATGCCTGGGCGGGTCGCCTGACCGCATGATACCGCCAAAGATCGCGCGGCTGCTCGGGCTCGCCGGGCTGTTACCGCAGATATTCGTGGTGCTGGTGCTGCTCGAACATAATGGTGAACTGCGCTATCTCGCGCTGTCGCTTGGCTATGCCTATGCCGCGCTGATCCTCAGCTTTCTGGGCGGCATCTGGTGGGGGCTGGCAGCCAGATCCGACACGCCGCCGGTCTGGCTGTGGGTCGTCGCCGTCATCCCCTCGCTCATCGCACTCGGCAGCGCTGTCCCATGGGCAACGGGGCAGGCTTGGCCCGGCCCGTCTCTTTACGTCCTTGGTGTGTCGCTGATCCTGTCGCTGCTGGTCGATTGGCGGTTGCAGAAAATGGGCCTCGCCCCGCCCTGGTGGCTGCAACTGCGGGTGCCGCTCTCGGTCGGGTTAGGGACCCTAAGCCTTGTTATTCCGCTGCTTTAAAGCTGCATCATCGACCCCAGACCGCGCAACTCAAGCGCAGGCGCCAGCGCGCGCGCCGCCGCGTCGATCCGGGTAAACACCGCCACCCCTGCGCCCGGCGCATCGGGCCAGTCCTGCCCCGCCGTCAGCGCCACAATCCGCCGGGCAATCCCGTCGCTGCCATCAACAAAGCTGATCGGGCGGGGGCAAGCCGCCGCCAGATCATCAACCACCAACGGGAAATGCGTGCAGGCGTTGACGATCACGTCGATCCGGTCGCCGCCGGGCTGGTCAAGCAATCCGGCAAGCGCGGCGGCAAAGCGCGCCCGATCAACATCGTCGCCGCGCAACCGCGCTTCTGCTGCCTCGACCAGATCGGCTGAGCCGTGGCGGAGCACCAGGCAGTCCGCCGCAAAGCGCGCCGCCAGATCATCGACATAGGGTTGCCGCACCGTCGCATCCGTCCCGAGAACCCCGATGACACGCGATTTGCTCAGCAGCGCGGCTGGCTTGATCGCGGGCACGGTGCCGACAATCGGGACATCGAGCGCGGCGCGCACCGCGCCAAGCGCAATCGTTGAGGCCGTATTGCAGGCAATCACGATCAGTCGCGGATGAAAACGTTCGGCAAGACGCCCCAGCAGCGCTGGCACACGCGCGGCGATATCAGCCTCGCTCCGCAAACCGTAAGGGAAGCCAGCTGAATCGGCTGCGTAGATGAGTGGCGCTTGCGGGAGGAGCCGCCGTGCCTTGTCGAGCACCGAAAGCCCCCCCACCCCGGAATCAAAAAAAAGCAGCGGTCTTGCGTCCATTACGGTGCAGATGATCGTCCACAACCGCTTTGGCAACCGGGTCTGCGCTTTGCGTGTTCGGAAGAGTCCGCTAGGATGCGCTGCATCATTATTCAGGAAAGCGCCGTTGCCCACCGACTATCTCTGGCAATCCCCCGCGAGCGCTTTGTTGCTTGGCTATCTGCTGGGTTCAATCCCGTTCGGGGTGATCCTGACGCGGCTTGGTGGCGCGGGTGATTTACGCACGATTGGCTCGGGCAATATCGGCGCGACCAACGTGCTGCGCACTGGCCGCAAGGGCCTGGCCGCAGCGACATTGCTGCTTGATATGGCCAAGGGCTGGGCTGCGGTCACGCTATCGGAAATCTGGTTCCCCGGGCACGGCGTCGTCGCTGCGGCCGGGGCGTTTTTGGGGCATGTCTTTCCCGTCTGGCTTGGTTTCAGAGGCGGCAAGGGTGTCGCGACCCTCATGGGCATTGTGCTTGCGCTCCACCCGGTCAGCGCGCTGATCTACGCCGGGGTCTGGCTGGGACTGCTCGCGGCGATCCGGATATCCTCTGTCGCCGGTATGCTCGCCGCCGTCAGCGCGCCTGTCGGCGTCACTCTGTTAGGCCGCGTTGACCTGTTACCGCTGCTGCTCGGGCTCGCGTTGATCGTGCTTTGGAAGCATGGCGAGAATATCGGTCGGCTGCTTAAAGGGGCGGAACCGCGCATCGGGGGATCGCGTGGCTGAGGAGGCAACGGCGGCAAGGCTTCGGTTGATCCGATCCGCCAACATCGGCCCGGTTACTTACCGACAGCTGATCGCGCGCTTCGACAGCGCAGCGGCAGCGCTCGATGCCTTGCCGATGTTGGCGGCGCGTGGTGGCGGACGCGCCCCCGTCATTGCCGACCCACGGCTGGTTAGCAGCGAAATGGCGATCACCGCGAAATTGGGCGCGCACTATATTTTTCTGGATGATCCTGCCTATCCCGCCTTGCTCGCCGAGTTGGAAAACGCCCCACCCGTCCTCATTCTGCGCGGCGATCCGGGATTGCTCCAGCGACAGGGCATCGCCATGGTCGGCGCGCGCAATGCGTCTGCTGCGGCATGTCGTTTTGCGCGGCAACTTGCCCATGATCTTGCCGTTGAAGGCATGTCCGTCATTTCCGGCCTTGCACGGGGAATTGACACAGCTGCCCATGTTGGCGCGCTTGGCGGAGCAAGCGAAGGCGGCGGAACGATTGCGGTGATCGCAGGTGGCATCGACATTGTTTATCCGCCTGAAAATGCCGAGCTTCAGGCACGAATTGCGGCAGAAGGCTTGCTGATCGCAGAACAGCCGCCCGGCACCGAACCACGCGCGCGACATTTTCCCTATCGCAACCGGATCATCGCAGGGCTTGGCCTGGGCACGGTGGTGGTGGAGGCCGCGCCGAAATCCGGCTCGCTCATCACAGCAAGGCTTGCCGCAGAGGCAGGGCGCGAGGTGATGGCAGTTCCCGGAAGCCCGCTCGATCCGCGCGCGCAAGGCTGCAACACCCTCATCCGGGAAGGGGCAACATTGGTGCAGGATGCGCGCGATATCTTTGAACAGGTGCGACCGATCGACGCGCGCATGGTCCGCGCCCAAACCCACAGCTTTAAAGCTGGCCCCGCCGAAGATGCCAGCGACACGCAACGCCGGGTGGTCATCACGTTGCTTGGCCCCGTCCCCGTCGCAATCGACGAAGTGATCCGGCAATCCGGGCTAACCCCTGCGATTGTCCAGGTAGTGCTGCTCGAACTTGAGCTGGCGGGCAGGCTGGAACGACAGGCGGGCGGACGTATCAGCCTCCATCTGGGGTGAGACGATGACAACCGACTGCGCGGAATTGCTTGACGAATGCTATTGGGGGTTCCCACCCTCGCGCGTGTGCGTAAGGGAGCCTTCATGCAACTTGTTATCGTCGAATCGCCCGCCAAGGCAAAAACCATCGAGAAATATCTGGGTTCGGATTATCGTGTGCTGGCGAGTTACGGCCATGTCCGCGATCTGCCACCGCGCGACGGATCGGTTGATCCCGACGCCAATTTCGCGATGGAATGGGAGAATTATCCCGACAAGGCAAAACAACTCAAAGCGATTGCCGATCTGGCCAGGACCGCCGACCGGCTGATCCTGGCAACGGATCCTGACCGTGAGGGCGAGGCGATCAGCTGGCATGTGCAAGAGGTGCTGCGCGCGCGCAAACTCCTCCCCAAGCAGGTCGAACGCGTGACCTTTAACGCGATCACCAAGGCAACCGTTACCGAAGCGATGAAGCACCCACGCGAGCTCGATCATGATCTGATTGATGCCTATCGTGCGCGGCGCGCGCTGGACTATCTTGTCGGCTTCACGCTCTCACCCGTGTTGTGGCGCAAACTGCCGGGCGCGAAATCGGCCGGGCGCGTCCAGTCAGTCGCGCTGCGGCTGATTGTTGAGCGCGAGCGCGAAATCGATGTGTTCCGCCCGCAGGAATATTGGTCGGTCGCGGCTGACATGGAATATGACGGCACACCGTTTGTCGCGCGGCTGACAAAGTGGCGCGGGGGCAAGATTGACCGGCTGACGATTGGCAAGGAGGGCGACGCGCTATCCGCCAAGGCCGATGTTGAGGCCGGGCGCTTTTCGGTCAGCTCGGTTGAGACAAAACCGGCGACCCGCAACCCGCCGCCGCCCTTTACCACATCGACGCTGCAACAAGAGGCGGCGCGCAAGCTTGGTTTTTCGGCCAGCCACACGATGCGGATCGCACAAGGGCTCTACGAAGAAGGCTCAATCACCTATATGCGCACCGACGGTGTGCAGATGGACAGCAGCGCCATTTCCGCCGCGCGCAAAGCAGTCGCTGATCGCTATGACGCAAGCTATGTCCCCGACAAGCCGCGCCAGTACCAGACCAAGGCGAAGAACGCCCAGGAAGCGCATGAGGCAATCCGCCCGACCGAGTTCACCAAGGAAAAGGCGGGTTCCGGCGATTATGCGCGGCTCTATGATCTGATCTGGAAGCGCGCGCTTGCCAGCCAGATGGCCTCGGCCCGGATGGAGCGCACGACGGTGGAGCTGAGCGATGGCAGCGGATTGCACGGCTTGCGCGCGACGGGCCAGGTTGTGCTCTTCCCCGGCTACCTCGCGCTGTATGAGGAAGGCTCTGATGACGCGGCAGACGATGATGCGCGCCGCCTGCCCAAGCTGCGTGAGGGCGATGCGCCCGCCAAAAAGGCGGTCAATGCCGAGCAGCATTTCACCCAGCCGCCGCCGCGCTTTTCCGAAGCGAGCCTCGTCAAGCGGCTCGAGGAGTTGGGGATCGGGCGGCCTTCAACCTATGCCTCGATCATCCAGACGCTCAAGGACCGCGCCTATGTTCGCGTCGAGAAGAACCGCTTTTTTGCAGAGGAAAGCGGGCGGCTGGTAACGGCGTTTCTCGAACGCTTTTTTGAACGCTATGTCGGGTATGATTTCACCGCCGGGCTTGAAGATGAGCTTGACGATGTGTCGGGCGGCCGCGCGCAATGGCAAGCGGTACTTGAGGCGTTCTGGAAGGATTTCAAACCGCTTACGACTGAGGTGATGGATTTCAAGCCATCCGAAGTGACCGTCGAGCTCGACAAGTTCCTCGAACCTTATCTCTTCCCGGTCAAGGAAGATGGCAGCGACCCCCGACTCTGCCCCAATTGCGGTGAGGGCAAGCTGGCGCTGCGCGGCGGCAAGTTTGGCGCATTTGTCGCGTGTTCCAACTATCCAGAGTGCAAATATACCCGCCGCTTCGCGCAGCCAGGTGGCGGTGAAGGCGATGATACCGGCCCTGAAGTGCTGGGGAAGGACCCTGAGACGGGGCAAGATGTTTCCAAACGCTCGGGCCGGTTTGGGCCGTATGTCCAACTCGGCGAAGGCAAAGAGGCCAAGCGCGGGTCAATCCCCAAGGATTTGCCGGGTGAGCTTGATCTTGAATGGGCGCTCAAGCTGCTCAGCCTGCCGCGCACCATCGGCGCGCATCCCGAAACGGCGGAGCCGATCACCGCGTCGATCGGGCGTTATGGCCCGTATCTGGCGCATGCCGGCAAATATGCGCGGCTGACTTCGACCGCTGACGTGTTTGAAACCGGCATGAACGCAGCTGTCGTCAAACTCGCCGAGGCAGCAGCAGGCGGTGGACGGCCACAGCGCGGCGCTCAGGCCCCGCTCAAGCTTTTGGGGCTGCATCCGCGCACCGAGGCGGAGATCAAGCTGATGGAGGGCCGCTATGGCCCCTATGTCACCGACGGCGTCACCAACGCGACGCTGCCCAAGACCATCGAGAAGGATGCACTGACGCTTGAGGAAGCGGCCCAGTTGATCGACGCCCGAGCAGCGGCAGCCCCCGCCAAAAAAGGCAAAAAACCTGCGGCGAAAAAGACAGCACCCAAGAAAGCGGCGGCGAAAAAGGTGACGGCGGCGAAGAAACCCGCCACCAAGAAGGCGGCGGCATCAAAGGGCTGAGAGCGCGGATACCATGATGCCGGGATGCCGGATACCCAGATGCCACGCGAAGCTGTTGAGCCAGCCAAAACACAACGGTTCTTCGACGATCGCGTCACAGGACAGATAGCGCGCACCCGCAGTGATCGACTGCAATCGGCAAAAAGTCGCGCATCAGGGCAATTCAGTCTCGCAATCGCCCGAATGGCAGCAAACGCTTGCACAGCGCCTTGATCGTCGCGGCATCGCTTGTCTTCATCGCCATCAGCAATTCGGCAGCGCTCTTTTGAATGGTGCGGTCAAGCGCGGTCGGCGCGGTGCCGTTCACGGCGGCTTCGGCAAGCGGGCGGACGCGGGGGTCGCCGGGGTCTAATTCAGCGCGCAGCAACGCGGCAAGGCCAGTAAACATCGCGCGGTTACCCCCTAGCACGACGGACCTGTCGAGCGCATCAATCCCAACCGCCTTGCGCGCGCCCAGCGCCATGCGCGCCACCATGGAGCCCAGGGTGGCCAGACTTTCGATATGCCAGCCGCCAATTGCCGCCTGCGCCTCGGGGTCCTTGGGATCAGCGGCGGCGAGTGCTTCAAACTGCAGCCGCGCCGCCAGCGCGTCACTACGGCTATTGCGCAATTTGGCGATGTAGCTGCGGGCGATTGCCTTGGTCATTTGTGCCTCACGGTCGTGGACATCGCGCGCAAGCAACGCAATGGCCCCTGCTTCCGCGCTCATGACCTGCCTGAGCGCATCGGCGCGGACGGTGCCGGTAAAGGCCGCGCGAATCAGCGTGTCGCGCGGTGTTTCGGTCCCTGGTGTTTTGGCCGGGGCGGGGACAGCAACAGCCAATAGCGTTATGGCACCCCAAAGGATGCCAAGCGCGCCAAGGCGCTTTGTCATATCCATGACAGGCCGATCTTGCTTCATCGCCCTGTCATAACCAGCGTTGGGCAAAGGCCAAGGGGTGTTGATGCTCAATCATCCTCATCTTCATACACCGTTACCGCCAGCGCGCGCGCTTTGATCTGGCGGGTCATGCACCAATGCACCAGCGCATCATCGCGACCATGCGTCACCCAGACCTCCTTTGGTGCAATCTCGATGAGCGTTGCGGTCAGTTCGTCCCAATCGGCATGGTCGGACAGGATAAGCGGCAGCTCAACCCCGCGCTGCACCGCGCGCTGGCGCACGCGCATCCACCCGCTCGCCATCGCGGTAATTGGATCGGGCAGGCGGCGCGACCAGACATCGGTGAGCGCAGAAGGGGGTGCGACGATGATCTTGCCCGTAAGGTCCGCCTTGTCCGCCCCCGCCACGGTGCGCAGATCGCCCAGATCAACGCCGTGCGCGACATACAGCGCACAGAGTTTTTCCATCGCGCCGTGGAGATAGATGGGCGCATCATGCCCGCGATCCCGCAACTCGCGGATCAGCCGCTGCGCCTTGCCCAGCGCATAGGCACCAACAAGCACACACCGGTCCGGATTGGCGTGGAGCGCGCGCAACAGCTTGTCGATCTCGCCGCCCGTTGCCGGGTGGCGGAACACCGGCAGGCCAAACGTCGCCTCAGTGATGAAAACATCGCATTTGACGGGTTCAAACGGCGCGCAGGTCGGGTCCGGGCGGCGCTTGTAATCCCCTGAGATGACCACGGTCTCGCCGCGATGCTCCAGCACGATCTGGGCGGAACCCAGCACATGACCGGCCGGCACGAAGCGCGCGGTCACTGCGCCAAAATCAACCCGTTCGCCATAATCGACCGGCTGGCCCGGCTGCGGCCCATAGCGGACGTCCATAATCGCAAGCGTGGCGCGCGTCGCCCACACCGCGCCGTGCCCACCGCGTGCATGATCGGCATGGCCATGCGTCACCAGCGCGCGCGGGCTGGGGCGTGACGGATCAATCCACGCATCAGCTGCGGGAATGTAAATGCCGTGGGGGTGGGGTTCGATCCAGTCGCCGAGCTTGGTCATCGGACGGATATGGGGGGCGGGAGGCTGACAGCCAACACCGCCCCACCGGCGGCGTCAATCGACAGCGAGCAGACGTTCGATATCCGCGATGGGCGAATTGATGAACGTCTTTGCGTGTTCGGCAATGATCTTTTCCGTTACCGCCTGGTGGAGCAGCGGCCGCATCTGGCCGAGCGTCTGCGGATCGGCAATCAGAACCAATCCAGTGAACTTGTGCTTGTGCGCCATGCCATAGAGCCGCTGTGCAACCTGCTTGGCAAAGGTTGCCTCGTCCACTTCGTTTGGGGAATACTCCGGCGGGGTGCTGCCGCCAGGTCCATCATCTGCCAGATCAGATGGCTTCCAATGATCCTTTTGGGCAAGTCTGCCATCCTTGACGCGGAACAGCTTTGCCTCCCGTCCCGTCGTGACGAGGACAAGCGTATCATCGGGGAGTTTCGAGGTGGTCATTGCGGCATCCTTTGATGGTTATCGATCAAGCGCCGGGGCCAATGCGCCGCCGGGCAATGAGTAATTAACGCATGGGGGCTCCAGTCGTTGCATGCCGACGTGCCAAGGGCGCCCGACTTTCAATATCGGGTCAAACAAGCGAGCCGGTTCCCCCTAGCCCAACCGCCCATTGCACCCCCATATCAAGCGCGTGACCGCTACCCTTCCCAAAGTCCTGACCGACTGGTTCGCCGCCAAGCGCTGGCAACCGCGCCGTCATCAGCTCGAGATGCTTGCCGCCGCGCGGAAGGGTCAACACACGCTGCTGGTTGCGCCGACGGGGGCGGGCAAAACGCTTGCCGGGTTCCTCCCCAGCCTTGCCGAGCTGATCGAGATACCGGGTGAGGGGCTCCACACGCTCTACGTCTCGCCGCTCAAGGCGCTCGCGGTTGATGTCCAGCGCAACCTGATTACGCCGGTTGAGGAAATGGGCCTCGATATCCGCGTCGAGACGCGCACCGGCGACACCCCGTCCGACCGCAAGGTCCGCCAGCGCATCAAGCCGCCGCACATCCTGCTCACCACGCCTGAATCGCTTTCGCTGCTGCTCAGCTATCCCGATAGTTTTTTGATGTTTGCCAATCTGAAAACCATCGTCGTTGATGAGGTCCACGCCTTTGCCACGCAAAAACGCGGGGATTTGCTGTCGCTGTGCATGGCGCGGTTGCAGATGATTGCGCCGGCGCTGCGCCGGGTTGCGCTATCGGCAACAGTCGCTGATCCTGATGGCTACCGCGCCTGGATCGCACCCGATGGCGATATCGATACCGTCACGCTGGTGACAGGTGATCCCGGTGCCGCGCCCGATATCTCGATCCTGCTGCCACAAGGCCGCGTGCCCTGGTCAGGCCATTCGGGGCGCTATGCCGCCGAGCAGGTGATTGCCGAGATCGAGACGCACAGGACCACGCTCATCTTCTGCAACACCCGCGCGCTGGCGGAACTGATCTTTCAGGATTTGTGGAAGGCCAATGATCTGCAACTGCCGATCGGCATCCATCATGGCAGCCTGGCGCTTGAGGCACGCCGCAAGGTGGAGGGCGCGATGGCGGACGGGCGGCTGCGCGGCCTTGTCTGCACCGCGAGCCTCGACATGGGGATCGACTGGGGCGATGTCGATTGCGTCATCCAGATGGGCGCACCCAAGGGTGCCTCGCGGCTGTTGCAGCGGATCGGCCGCGCCAATCACCGGCTTGATGAGGCAAGCGAGGCCATCGTCGTCCCTGGCAACCGCTTTGAATATCTCGAAGCGCGCGCCG
>Ga0105045_10004450_pt1 | contig 12179 bp, 9 predicted proteins | sample MAT02_FD_78089 | JGI IMG/M metagenome (GOLD analysis project Ga0105045, IMG submission 78089) | Freshwater microbial communities from Lake Fryxell liftoff mats and glacier meltwater in Antarctica - MAT-02 (megahit assembly) | ecosystem: Environmental > Aquatic > Freshwater > Ice > Liftoff... | reverse complement strand
TTCCACCGACCCGTGCGTCCGTCTTGCTCGAGGATCCACTTGTCGTTGTCGTCGAAGTCGTCGAGCAGGCTGAAACTGCCGCCCGCGCTCGACGTGGCACCCCAATCGCAAGACTCGGCCGCGCCGCCCGTCGATGGCCCAGCGCCCCCGCTCGACGTGAGCGCGCCGCCACTCGGAGCTCCTCCGCTCCCCGTGTCGGACTGGCCGCCGCTGGATGCAGTTGCGCCGCCAGCACCGCGGCCGCCCGATTCGCTTCCCGCATCCGCGTCGCCGATGAGCGAGGGATCGTAGATCGAGCAGGCGGAAGCGACGCAGACGGCGCCGAGCGGCAGCGCGCCCCAGGGCAGGGCGCGCCAGCGTTTCATTTCACCCACTGCACGTCGTCGATGTAGAACTCGATCGGGTCGAGAGAACTCACTTGCGCCACCCAACCAAAACCACCGAGAACGTAGTCGTAAGTGGAGCCAACCAGGTTCAGCTCGTAGGTCGTCGGCGTGGTCGTGACCGTGAACTCGGTTTCGACTTTGAAGGTGTCGCCATATTCAGTGTCCACGCCGCCGATTCCGCCAGCCATGAACTGCAGAGTCTGCGAGCTGGTCTTCGACCAGGCGGTGAAGGAGATCTTCGTCGCGCCGGCTTCGATGCGCACGCCTGGCTTTTCGCCCCAGTTCAGTTCGGGATTCTGGAAGAACATGCCAGCCCACGACTGGCCCGAGACCTCGTCGAGTTCCTGCGGCGTATAGACGACCGAATAGCACAGGCCCGCTGCACCTTCGGCGCGTTCGGGGCAGCCATCGGTCGACATGACGATGCCGTCGGTCTCGTTCTTCGTGCCCTCGCGACCCATGAAACCGCTGGGACCAAAGAGATCGGTCATCGCAGCCGGGAGCGGCTCGATTGGTGCGTCATCTACGCTACCGCCCGTGCCGCTGCCGGTATCCGAACCACCGCTCGCGGCAGTGGCTCCGCCGCTGCCTTCGCCGGTCGTTCCGCCCGAACCCGAATTGATCGGATTTTCGTCGACCGCATCGCTGTCGGTCGCCTCGGTGGCGCATGCGCCCAGCCAAAGAGCGAGCGGAAGGGTGGCGACCCAGGTGGCCGTTTGTACTGTCGTCTTGAACATCTCGAGTTCTCCTGCTTGAAAAAACGCTTATCGTGAGGAAATCGAAGCGCTGTCTCTCGGCGCGCGCACCCGTCTCACTCTTCAACAACAACCATGTCGGCACGCGCGCTGTCTGCTCCCGAAAACCGAACGCAATGTGCGCGGCGCGCCGCGAGCGTTGGCCGAGCGCTGCTCCTGTTGCTGCTGCCACTGCCGGCGAGAGCCGACGGCCAAGAGCAGCTGAGCCTCGACTACCAGTCCGACAGCGGCTGCCCGGACGTCAAGAGCTTCGAACGCGCACTGGGTGAGCTGACGGCCAAGGTACAGCTCAGCCCGCCTTCCCAGCACACGCGACACGTCGAAGTTCGTATCCACATCCTGCCCGAGGGCGGCGCTGCCGGCACGCTGACGATGCTGAGCAACTCGCGGAGCGAGGCGTCGGCAGAACGCAGCTTTCACGGCTCCACCTGCCAGGAGGTGACCGACGCTGTGGCACTGGCGACGGCGCTCCTAGTCGATCCCGATTTACTGGGCACGTCGCCCGCGCCAGCGGCTGAACCGACGGTCGAAGGCGACGACGAGGACGAACAAGACGAAGAGCAACTCGTGACCGACGGCACGGCCAGCGCGCCGAACCCCGAAGCATCCGGCGCTTCGCGCTCGAGACTCGCCGTGAGTGTCAGCGCGTTCGGCACACTCGGCCTGGGAACGACGACGTTAGGTGCTGCTTTGGGCCTGGAGGCGCGAACGGAACTGGGCCGTCTGCGTCCCAGCCTCGCCGTCGAGCTCGGCGCCGCCAGCAACTTCGTCGACGAACGCGCGCCTCTTTCGCTTTCGTGGTTACCCACGATGCGCTTCGTGCTGTGTCCGCATTGGCTCGGAGCTGAGCGCTCCGGCCTGTCAGGCACGCTGTGTCTCGCAGCCGAAGCGGGAGCATTGCGCTCCAATGCGCGAGTGGGCTTCGAGAGTTTGCAGGAAGCGGTCCGTCCATGGGGCGCCGGTGCTGTCGAGTTGAAGCTCCGCTGGAGGGCCGCGCCGTTTTCGGTCGAGTTGCGTGGCGGATTGCTCGTCCCCCTTGTCGATCAATCGTACTTTGCGAGTTCGAGCGGCGCCGACGAATTGCTGTTGCAGATTGAGCCTCGCGCCGTCGGCTTCCTTGGCTTGGCCGGACTTTTCGACTTTCTTTGATGCATACGACTTTGCGATTCTCCAGGGTCTCGGTCGCGCTTCTCCTCTGGGGATGCACGTCGGGTGGAGAGCGCCCGAGCGATGAGGGTCTGGGTGGCGCGCCCGCCGCGGGCGTCGAGACACCGCTTGGTCTGCCGTTCGCGCTCACTCAGTACTACGTGCCCACGGGCTTCATGGGTGACGGCGTGCAAGGCGAAGCACTCTTGCTCGACACGAACTGCCGTCTCGACTCGCCTCCTGCTGTTCAAGGCGCCTGCTTTCGCTTTCGTTACGAGCCCGAAAAGAGCAAACCCGTCGGTTGGGCAGGGTTGTACTTTCAGAGCGAACCGGACAATTGGGGGAGTTCGCCGGGTCACGCGATCGAGCGGGGGGCGCGCCGGGTTTCGTTCACCGCAGCCAGCAACCGCGACGTCTGGGTCAAATTTTTGGTAGGTGGCATCGGCACCGCCAGCACACCCTACGAGGACGATTTCACGCAGTCGGCAGACTTCGAGGTCACACCGACTTTTCGCGAATTCGAGATCGACGTCAGCCGCGTATCGTACGAGCGGGTCTTGGGTGGCTTCGGTTTCGTCGTGCAGAAAAGCGCTGCCGGCGCGGGCCAGCTCACTCTCTATTTGACCGACGTCGTCTGGCACTGACTCAGCACGCAACGCGCGCCGGGCCCGCAGGCATCGTCGCTGGCGCACCCGGCTGCCGCGCTCCAGTTGCCTTGGTAGTTGCGCTGAAACGGCTCTTGGTAAGGGATCCAGAGCGGCGGCGACGAAGGATCTCGGCCCCGGCCCAGCGCACCCAAGTCGATCGTACTGAGCCACAGCTGCGCCAAGGTGCCCTCCGCCTCCGACTCCAGGGTATTCTGTCGCGAGTAGCCATAGTCGCGTTTGGAGCTGAGCGAGAAGAAGAAGATGCGTTCGTCGGGCGCGCAGGTCTGACTGCCGCCCGGGCACTGCCATGAGGGCGCAAAGCGTGGCCAGCTTGCCGAGGAATCGGCCGGACCGGTGGCTGCCGGCAGTTCGTACACACGGCCGTCCGCGACGGAGACCAGTCGCAAACGCGCGTCCGAGCGCGCGTAGCTGTCCCGTTGATCATCCTGCTCGGCTGAAACGAAGGCGATCCAGCGACCATCGGGCGACCAGGTTGGGTAATAGTGAAACAGCCCGTCGCCCTCGGGCACGAGCATGCGCGGCGTCTCAGCCAGCGCATCGCCTTCCATGTCGACGATCGCGATGCTGCCATTCGTGACGGCGATCTCCTGCGCCCGATCGGAGCCAGCCGCTGGGTCGCGCGACAAGACGAGAACCACTTGGCTGTCGTCGGGCGAGAACTCCGGAAAGAAGCCCGAGACGTTCAGGCCGAAGGTGTTGGGTGGCACTTCGTAGAGCGATGCTCCATCGGTCGCGTCGCGCAGCACGAGGCGCCTGTCGAAGGCGGTGAGCACGCGTGTGCCGTCCGAGTTGAAGGCCAAGATGGCGCTGTCGCTGTCTGGCGCGTTCGGGGCGATCAAAAAGTCGTCGGGCCGAGCCGAATCGACAACCGCCAGTTTGCCCGCGAAGGCCGCGTTGGTTTCGATGGCCAGGTCGGGGTCGCCTTCGCCGAGCGTGTAGCCGATGACGCGCCCTTGCCGGCTCACCCCATGGCAGCCGCCGCAAGCGTTGGGGTTGTCTTCGGTCGGCGGCGTCACCAGGGGCACGCTGCGCTGGGCTCCAAAAACCGCGCGCTGCAGGCTGTGCGCGGTCCCCGAGCGCGACCAATAGTGAAAAGCGCCTTCGAGCGCCGTCGGCGAAAAGCGAAGGGTGATCGGCGGAGCCGTGACCAGGCGTCCACTCGGTGCGATGCCGAAGAGAGCGAGCTCGACCTTGCGATCCGCGAATTGCGCTGCAGCCTGGCCGAACTGCTCGCGGGGCAAGCGGTACGAGCAACCTCGCGCCTCGTTCTTTCCGGAAGTCAGGCACGGTACGTAAAAATCGTAGCTGTCGTCACCCGCGCGCAAGCGCAGCCGAAACCGACTGCTGCTGCTGCCGCTCGGATCCCAATGTACCGTCAAATCGTGCACGTTGATCGGTTGCACCGCGCCGTCCAGTGGGTAGACAAGCTCGAGCGAGCGCGCAGTCCAGCCTGCTGAAAACGCGGCAACGACCTCGGCTTGCGCGCCGAGCGAGTCGTCGATGAAGCAACGACCGGGGGCGCACGTCGCCTCCTCGATCACCAAGCCGACGTACGCGGGCTCTCCTGCGCAACCGGCGGCCGTCGCAAACGAAAAGAGCAGACCCGCCACGCCGGCGAACCTGCTCTTCTGCGAACTGGGAGCGAGCGAAAACGCCACGTCCGCGTAATTTAGCTCGACATCATTTGCAAGTCGCCTGGCAAGCGTCCTTGCCGTTGATCTTGCCGCGGTGGGGCAAGCCATCACACGGATTGTTGCTCTCGAGCATGCGATCTTGGGTCGTCAGGCAAGCGCCCGGATTCATGGCTTTGCACGGGTAGGTCGAGTCTTCGTCCCACTTGTAAAATCGCACCCACTCGTATTCGCTGTGCATGGGGTACTCGTTGTTGGCACCGTTGGGGCCACCGAAGCCGCCGCCGTTGAAGATCCACAGGTTCATCATGATCTTCGCCGACATCTCCGGAATGGGCAGTCCACCGTCGCTTGCCAAGCGCTCCTGCATGACCTCGCCGTCGAGGTACCAGGTGATGCGATCGGGAACCCACTCGAAGGCGTAGTCGTGAAAGTCGCTGCGGCTGTCGAGTTCGGGGACTTCGTGACTCTCGACCTCTTGGATGTTTGCGTTCCAAGCGAAGGTGTCGTCGGCAGTGATCAGGTTGGTCGTGACCGTGCCGGGGCCGTTGCCGGTGACTTCGATGTCGATCTCGCGCCAGTTCGCGAACTTGGGGGTACGAAAAACGAACAATGTCGCGACGTAGTTGCCGTTCGTGACCGTGTCGTTCGGTTTGACGCTGGGCGCTCGCAGCCGTGCTTCGTAGCGGCCGTAGCGGAACATGTTGTGCTTGGTGCGCATCTCGCCGGAGATCAGCGGCTTGTCGAAGACCGTGCTGTACTCGGCGTGCGAGCAGCTCTGGGTCGTCGCGCCGACATCTGCGGCCTCGTCGACCGTCAGCATCATCTTGCCATCCTGAAAAGAGATGCCCTCCTTGGTAAAGCGCACGAGGCCCTCGCTCAACCCGCCGTCCGACCAGGTCCAAATCGGGTCGGTGTCCAGATCGATAGCGCTCTCGAATTCCTCGACCAACCACAGCTTGAATCCCGGGTAACTCGGGTAAGTCGCAGCCGTATCCGGATGTCCGTAGGGCGGATCGCCCGGAAGATCGTCGGCAGGATCGACCGAGGTGGTGCCACCCGTGCTGCCGCCGATCGTCCCGCCAGTGCCCGCATCGCTGCCGTCCGTACCGTCCTCGATGCCACCGTCGGGCTCGTCGGCAGGCGGAGGATCGGAGCAGCCCCAAACGAGAGCCGCACCCAAGAACGCACACGGGAGTGTCAGTAGGAGACGCATACTGGAACCATGTCCACGACTGCGCCGATTGTTTCGAAAAACGTCAGCGCCAGGCAAGCGAGCGCGCAGGCACGCGCAGCGTCTTGCCATCCGAGAACGTCACCGTGCGAGCCGCTGCATCGGGATTGAAAGCGCTGTAGCTGCGCTTGTCACCTTGGACGAACACGGCAGCCGTGGCGACGTCTGCCGTCGTGGTCGTATCCAGGTGACCGAGCCCTTCCCAGGCCTGGAGCCAGTGCAGCGTGAAGGCCATCGAATTGCCGAATTCTGGCAAAAAATGCGGGTCTCGCTCGAAGTGCTCACGCGCCAACTTTGCATCGGCCGTGGCCAAGTACATGAGCACGTAGTCGCGCCAGGTCGTGATTTCGCCGTGGCTGCGACCGAGCAGCACGTCGAAATTCTTTCGCACGAATTGCGGTTTGCGACCCAGGTACAGTGATGCGCCGGTGAACGGCAAGAAGTTGATGCCGTGGATCACTGTCGGATCCTGGTCGAACCATGTGTCGTATTTGCCACCTGCGCCCCAGACCATGGCCACGACGGGGTGCTCGAACTCCGCAGGGAAGACTTGGTCGTCGACGTCGAACCAGTACTGCTCGACGGCTGCGATTTGTTGCGTCACCAAGAAGGCGCCCAACGCCTGGATCTCGCGATCGTGACGGAGCGTGCCCCAGAGCAGGCTGGCGCTCGAGAAATTGAGCTCCTCGCTGGACGCCTCCTCGTTGTTGCCTTCCTCGAATTGGGCGGGCCCGTTCGCCCAAGAGTGGCCGGCGTAGGCGTCCATATGCCGCAAAAACGGCGCGCTTTCGTCTTCGCGCGACCAATTGGCAGCGTCGCGAATCAAGCGTTCGACGAACGGAGCCCAAGCGTCGGCCCAGGCTGGATCGAAGCGCGCCACCGTCGCCGCGGCCATGACGAAATAGCCATAGTGGAAATGGTGGTCGTTGATTTGTGTCGCCGAACCGTAGCTGTCTGGAAAGCCCATGAAGCTGCGCCACTCGGCGTCGTAGTGGAACAAGCGCGGCTCTTGACCGTCGAACCAATCCTCGAGCCGTCGTTCGATGGCGCCGAGCAGTCGGTCACGAAGCTCGGTCTCGCCGAGTTGGTCGGTCAGCTGCACCAAGTTCGATAGCTTGCCGAACGACTTGCCTTCCCAGTAGGCGTCGTGGTCCGGCCTCTCTCCCAGGCCGCGCGGGAACAGCTCGGGTTCGTCGAGTACGGCGTGGATGTGGTTGGTGATGCGGCTTTTTTCGTGCCCAGGTACACCCGGCAAGATCGGCAAGATCCCGGTCAATTTTGCCTGCGTCTCGAAGTGATCGGCCGCGAGTAGCTTCATCTGGCCGCGCGGCGAAGCGTATGTCCCAAGCAGGTACGCTTGCTTGCCTGCGTTCAACCACTGGTGCCGATACAGAGCGAGCAAGGGTTGACGACTGAGACCAGCACAAGCGTTGCCCGTGCACTCGGCCACGAAGTCGCTCTCGACAGCGAAGTCGCTGCTGACAGTGCTCGTCTTTTCGTCGAATTTCCACGACACGCGCGTTGCACGCACCGCGGCGTAGGCGTGCGTGCGGAATAGCTCCAGGGTCTCCGGCTCGCCGTCGGGCAACAGCGCCAAGGAAAAGTGGCGCGAAGTGCCTGCTTCGAGCGAAAGTCCGGCATCGTTCTTCAGCCATCTTCCGCCAAGCGGCGCGAACAGGCCGTAGTGGTGGTGACCGACTCGAACCCCGACGGCTTCTTTGTACTCGGCGAAGATCGTCCAGTTGCCCCGCTTTTCCTTGGAAATGCCGATGACGACAGCCGAAGCGTCGCGGCGCTCACCGTAGACGAACGGCAGGCCGTGGCCGAACGAGAGCCGCAGCCGATCCTGCCAATCGGCTGTAACCATCCAATCCGAGTAGGAGGCCACTCGTGTTTCGGGAGCGTCGAGGCCAGCGAGACCGATCAGCAGGTCTTCGCTGAACTCGTGCATGTACGAGCGCGGCGTCACCGTCGGCACGTCGGGATAGCCGACTTCAAGGCCTGCGGCGCGCGCGCGAAGAACCAACGGATGAGCGTGGAGAGCGAACGAATGCCGATTCTTCGGATCGTACTTGAACATCAGCGACGACCACCAACGATTGCTGGTCGGCGGGCCACTGAAGTCGGAGGTGACGCTGGGCTTCACGCGATGACCGGCGCTGTCGATGGCGCACAACGCTCCAGCCGGCGGCTGGGTGACAAAATAGCCGGGGCCCAGCTTTTTTGCAGGCAGCGTGGGCTTGGTGGCCCGGGGCGCCTTGGAGTCGGCGTGGGAGCAGCCAGCGGCGAGCGTGGCGCCCAGCGCGAGAGCGGCGAGCCAGATGCGGCCGCTCACAGATCCCCCCAACCCATACGCAGGCCGGCGTTGAACAAGTGCATGGTCTTTCCCAGGTTGTAGAAGTATTGCGCGTCGTAGCCGACGGTCAGCAGAAAGGCGGTGCCGCCGATGCCTTGTTGGAAGAATTTGAACCAGAGCTCGGCGCCGCCACGCACGTTCTCATAGTCGTTGGGCCCTTCGACGGCGGCCTCCCAGTGCACCGGGATGACCAGGTTCAGCATGTCGGGTGCGAAGCCGAGAGCAGAGTCACCGACGCCCGGCGTGCGATCGGGATCGAGCAGACGGTACTGATAGATTGCCGTAGCGCGCGCGCTCGCGAAGTTTTGCGTCGTGTCGGTGCGCTCCTGGGGCGCGGCTTGGTTCGGGTCCACGAAGATGGTGCGCGATTGGTAGTAAGTGCCCTGGAGCTGGAGCGCCCAGCGCGCCGGGCTGTCGAAGCGCGTTCCACCATACAAGTCGCGGCGGACGACCCGGCGCACGCCGTAGGTTTCGTCGTCTTGCAGTGCCCCGACGTAGAATGCCCAGCCGCGCGTCGCAGCCCGGTAGGGTTCGCCCGAGCCGAAAGGGAAAGCGGGCATCGTCAACGGTGAATACAACGCGTACTCGAGCTTGCCGCCGCGGATGATCTTCTCACGCAGAGCCTGCTCGGGTACGCCGCCCGGTAGGTCCGTGATGTTCATGTTCACGTAGGTGAGGTCGAGAGTGATCTTGTCCGACCCGACGAAACGCGAGAAGCTGGGTTTGAGTTCGAACGAGTCGAACTGCTCGCGAAGTTCGGGCAAGAACTCGGTGGCTCCACTGCGCTCGATGCGCTTGTAGTTTCCGGCGAGCCGCAGGTCGAACAGCGGGTAAAGCGGGATTACGCGCTCGTAGCCGGCGCCCAGGTGCGCGACGTTCACGTCGACCAAGTTCGACGTCGGCATGTAAAAGCTCTCGATCTGCGCAGATTTCGACTGGTGAGCGCTGTACAGCAGGTCGACTGCGCCGATGAAATTGTGCCGCAGCCGGAGGCGCGTATCGAGTTGTCCGCGCAAAGGGGCGCGCGCGAGATCCCAGGTTTCGCGGTCCGTCAGTGCACGATCGGCGCGCACGTCGCTCTGGGCGAACAGCTTCTCACCCGTAAAGGTGCGCATCTCCGAGTTGTAGAAAAAGTCACGAGTGTCTCGAGACAAGCGGAGCTGCGCCGATGCGAACGCGCCGGGCGCGAGGCGGCCCGCGCCGGTCTGCTCGTAGGCCTTCCAAGGCAAGAGCGGTTGACCGTCCTGCTGGTAGAGCACGAGCAAGCGCTTCTTCGTCCAGTCTTCGACCGTCTGGTGGTAGTCGCGATAGAGCCCCGCCTTGCGGAGCTCTTCGAGCTTGTCCAGGGCCAGATAGAGATGCGTCTCCGCCAGCTCGACAACGGGCGCTCGCGCGCCGCGCGCCATCGACCAGTACATACCAAAGAACAGTTCGTAGCCGGGTTCGGCTGGATCGGTGGCGATGGCTTTTTCGAACCACTCGCCTGCGTCGCTGCCGCCGAGGCGCTGCTTGAGGCGCGCGATGACGCAGTATTTCATGGCGGAGACCGAGGCTGGCTCCTTCTCGGCGAGCTGATCGAACTTCTTTTCCAGTTCGACGCGCACTTGCGCCATCGTGCGGTTGCCCGTTGCTGCTTCGTAGCGTCCATGGCACTCGAACGGATTGAGCCGCGGGCCATTTTCGCCTTCGACCTCGCCGGGGGTGAGCGACTTGGCGCCCGCTGGAGCGCTCCAGGTGAGAGCGAGCAGCGCCAGACGGCCCAGCACTTGGCGAACGCGGCGGGGGGCCCAGGCGATCATCGGAACACCACGCTGTCGAGATAGATGACGACGGGCTGGGAGCGATCGGCCAAGTAGGGGTAGTCCGAAGGCTCCGTCATGACGTCGATTTGCGGAAAGGGTACGGCCCACATGAAGGCGCCGATGAGCGAGTCGAAGGCGCCGGTCGAGCCGAGATCGATGGTGAATTGCTGCCAGTCGGGACCGACGAGCGGCTGCGGTTGGTCGCCGCTCGCGAAGTAGCTGACGCCGATGGGGTCGGAGTACTCGAGCCCGGGCTTGGTCGGCGCGATGCCACCCACCTGGAAGTTGAAGGGTCCCAGGATCGTCTTGGGCGCGCACTGGTCGTCGCGGCAGTAGAGGCCGGCGCGACAATCGTTGCGCGTGCTGCAGGCGGCGCCGACGTCACCCGCTCCCTCCGCCAAGCACTGGTAGGAGTCATTCTCGACGCCGCAATGCAGACCAGCAACGCAGGCTGCATCACTGCCCTGCGCGCAGGCTTCGCCGGCGGCGCCGGCACCCGCGGGCACGCAGGTTTGCGCTAGGCACTGTGCCTCGCCCTCGCACTCGCCGCTGACCAGGCAGTGCTCGCCGAGCGGCTGGCTTCGGGCCGGCTGGCAGCTGCCCGCGTCACAATCGAGACCGGGTCGGCAATCGGCCAAGGCGGTGCAGCTCGCGCCGATGCCCTGTCCCTTGGGTAGGGTTACGCTGTATTCGGCCGCGATGAAGAAGCTGACGTCCTGGAAAGTGGCTTCGATCTTGCGGCCGGGCTGGCTGCCCCAATTGTTGGCCGGGTACTGAAAGTAGCTACCGGCCCATTTCTCCGAGCCCAACTCGTACGAGAAGCGATAGCAATTGCCCTCTGCCTTCGGCGGGCGCGCTTTGCATTCTTCGTTCGTGCTGGCCGTCAAGAAGCCCGAGAGCATGCCGTCCCCCATGAACCCGCTCTGCGAGAAGTAGTCAGAGACGGCGAATGGGCCGTCGATGGGGCCGGCGTGTTGGACGTTCCCCGCTAGATCGACGGGGCCGCAGCCGCCCCAACCGGCGCCGAGTGCCAGAAAACCGAAGAAAAGGTGTAGGGGGCGCATGAGGAAATCGCGACGCACGCGAGCGCCTCGTTTTCCAAGTCATGTCCAGCGCGCGTCGAGATGATCTGCGAAACGCGCGCTCAGCGCACGATTGCTCCGCAGCTCGTGAAGTCGAGATTCGTGTCGACTCGAAAATCCGAATAGACGACGGCGCGTTCGGCGTGGAACAGATCGAGCGGGTACTCCTGGCCCACTTTTAGGCCCAGCTCGTCCGCTTTCTCATCGAGCACGACCTGCGCGGCGCTTTCGACGTGCAAGCCGCCCAGGTCGATGACGAGCTGTCCGTTGATGAATACCCACAGGTCGTCGTCGCCAGTGAAGGTAAAGTGATCGCCGGCCCGGTAGCGAAAGGCGAGGTGTAGCTCGGTGGTGAAGTGATAGTTGTGCGCGAGTCCTTCGACGCCGAAACCGGCTCCATCGAGCGGAAAAAAGTCGCGGCTGTAGAAGGTGAAGTGGCCATCGTTGGGCGCGAGCAAGAGTTGGAGCGCATAGGGCTCGTTCACGCCTGGCACGTCGCGAAACCATTGCTCGAAGCGCGAGCGACTCGTCGTCTGCTGACCGTTGCTCGAATCGACGAACGGACCGGCGCTCGAAGACACCGGCTTGCGATCGGGGTCAAGCGTCCTTTCGATCATGCCCAAGCTCGGAGTCGAGCCCGCAAAGGTCTGGAAATCCGGGTGGCCGTCGAAGCCCTCGTCACCCCGTCGAAAGTCGCGGACCACGGCACGCACGACCGAACCGCACGAGCTACCGGGCTCACCCGCCCCCCCCGCCCCACCGAGCCCGGCTCCGTCCGCGAGAGCGGCATCGAGCCGAAAACCACCAATGTCGGTCGGCGTGAAGCCTGCGGGCAGTTCACCGTCGATCGGCTCCCCGTCGCCATCGATTGCCAGATCGCCGCCGTCGTCGCTCGAACCGGTGTCGACGGTCGGCGAAGCACAAGCGGCAAACCCGGATGCACAGGTTGCAAAGCCGAACGCACCGAGCGCGAGGAACCGGAAGCTCACTGGAAACAGTGTGCTCTGCGTGGTCCAGAGTGCACAAGCAAAAGGTCCCTACCGGCCCAACTGAACGCTGCTCGGAAAATTCCAAACGGGAGCCGTTTCTTTGGTGGCAGGCAGCCCGTTCGATGCGTTT
>Ga0105045_10004447_pt1 | contig 12183 bp, 8 predicted proteins | sample MAT02_FD_78089 | JGI IMG/M metagenome (GOLD analysis project Ga0105045, IMG submission 78089) | Freshwater microbial communities from Lake Fryxell liftoff mats and glacier meltwater in Antarctica - MAT-02 (megahit assembly) | ecosystem: Environmental > Aquatic > Freshwater > Ice > Liftoff... | reverse complement strand
TATCAGCGGTTCTTAAATTGTCTGATGAATGCAAGAATCAGCTATATCATTTCATCCGTCTTATCAGCGGTTCTGAAATTGTCTGACGAATGCAAGAATCAGAATTATCATTTCATCCGTCTTATCAGCGGTTCTGAAATTGTCTGAATTGCCTTTCCCTACTTCATCTTCCCCTTTAAAAGCTCCGTGCCAAGCGTGATCAAATGCCCAATGGGCTGTCCATTCCGATAGGCCTGAATCCGCATCGTGATCGCCCCTTCTGCTGGAATCAGGACGGGTTCTTTATATTTTGAGGAAAAATTGTCCGGCATAGATTCGTCTATGGTGTAGAAAATGTCTATGCCCGGCACCTCGGAGGATAGGTCGATCAATAATGCACCTTTTTCCTTTTTAAATTGAACCACAGGATCATAAATGGCGTGAGAAACTTTAATACCAGCAGCTTCTGCCCTCAGGATGTGCTTTTCAACTTTGCCAACAAACCGGTTCCAATCCTTGTTCACGCCCTTGGGAGACCATAAAATCTCAGCAGTGGCCCAAGCCCTGGGAAAAGTCATATATTCGACATGGCGAAAATTTTGAATCTGCTCAGTCCAAACATTAGATTGCCCACCGAGCACCATTTTATCATCCAATCCCTCTGGTGTGGGGTCAAATTTATACACATCCTCAAGCCTTAGGTTGGCATAAACGGCTGGCTCAATCGTTCGGTCGCCTTGAAAATAATCAAAATAGTTGGTGCTCGTCGGGGACATAATCACTTTATAGCCACCCTTCTTTGCCATGGCCAACACATCTGGTCCATGAAAAGCCCGCCAAAACATGATCGTGGCATCGTTCGACATTCCGCCCTCCATCACCTCGTCCCAGCCGATCACTTTCTTGCCCTTTTTCTGAATGATATCCTTCACCCGATTCATGAAATAGCCCTGTAAATCTTCCACATGCCGGGTTTTCAACTTCTCCATCAGGGCTTTGCAATTGGGGTCCTTTTTCCAATAACCCTTGTAGCACTCATCCCCGCCTACATGGATATAGGGCGCTGGAAACAATAGAGCCACCTCTGTAAATATTTTATCCAGAAATTGATACACCTCTTCATCTGATGGATTTAAACTGTTGTCTACGTGCATTTTAAAGGTACTGTTTCCATACCAATCCGAAAATTTACTTCCAGGATTCACCTTTGTATTGGTGTCTTTCATGCAGCTTATTTCCGGATAGGCAGCAATGGCAGCAAGGCAATGTCCGGGAATGTCTATCTCAGGAATCACCTTAACACCCAGATTTTTGGCAAAGGCCACCACTTCTCTGATGTCTTCGTGGGTATAAAATCCGCCATAAGTTGCAGCTTCTCCTGGCATAGGGGGCTTTCGCTCAATGGAATTGTATGCCCCAAAACGCGGCACCCGCCAAGCCCCCACAGAGGTCAGTTTGGGTAAGGATTTGATCTCGATCCGCCAGCCATTGTCGTCGGTAAGGTGCCAATGAAATGTATTGAATTTATAGGCCGCAATTTCAGAAATATATCGCTTCACCTCGTCTTTGGTGAAAAAATGACGGCTTACGTCCAGCATCATTCCCCGCCAGGCAAACCTTGGATAATCCACAATTGAAACCGCTGGAATGCTCCAGTTCAGGTTGGATTTGGTTTTCTTTTCTATCTCCGCCGGAAGCAATTGCAACAAGGTTTGCATGCCATAAAATATGCCTGTTACCGCATTGGCCCGAATCTCAATTTTCTCTGGATCTACTTCCAAAACATAGCCTTCAATTCCAATTTTGGGGTCTTTTACTTCATTGATGCGGATGAGAATGTCACCGGATTTGCCTGATTTTAACTCAAAAGAAAAACCTGTCGGCGTGGCTATTTTTTCTTTCAACCACGAGGCTGAGGCCGACAAACTGTCTGTGGAATAGGCAACCGAAAGTCCGTTTTTTAGAATAAATGCGCCTTCTTTTGCTTTGAGCTCCACAGGTTGGGGAAGAATTTGGATGCGTGGCGGTGTCTGCGCAAAATCTGAACAGGCGCATAAAATCAACAGGAGAACGGTTGCTAAACTTTTAATGATCATAAATTATAAATATCTGTTTTGGTTGTATGCTAAAAGATGGGCAAATATGAGATGGATTCCATTAAAGTGTTGCCCTAACTGGATTCTGGCAAAGCTACATTTCCTGTCAACCGACCGTCGGGCTCAATGATAAAAACTTCCTTTCTCGCCCTGGTGACTGCGGTATAAAACCACCGGTAAAATTCTGTATCCAAAGGTCCTTCTTTCAGAAATCCATGGTCAATGAAAACGGCATCCCACTGGCCGCCCTGGGCTTTGTGGCAGGTGAGCGCATATCCAAATTTGATTTGAAGGGCATTCGCAAAAGGATCGGTTTTCAGTTTGGCCCAAAGCTTTTTCTGATTTTTTTCATCATCCGCCCATTCTGCCATGAGCACCTGGTTATATGTTTTAAGCTGTTCTTCCGAAAGTTGCGGAAGATCAGAATACAACAATTCGGCAAAGGCGATGCAATCCACATCTTCCTGATCTTCAGACTCAGAAATCCTGATTTCAAGCTTGACCAGCCGAAGCGGATAATCATCAATATGCTTTCCCACCCTGCCAACTGTGGCCAGATCGCCATTGGCCAGGAAGCCAATTTTGGAATCAGATTCCACCACGGAATAGTTATTTTTCACAATGATAATCCAATCGCCACTTTCAATTTCCTCTTCCCGAAATAAAATATGCTGCCTGATTCCCCGGTTGTAGTTCATGGCCTGTTTGTTGGTTCTGGTCAAAACGAGGGTGCGCTCCATGCCATATTTCTGATAGGCATAATCGATTCCTTCAAAAAACCGATTGGCCTTCACCCTGAAAATATCCCCAAAACCAATGGTGTTGAGAATAAAAGAATTCGTTTTCCCCCGGATGATTTCCCGAAGAGCCGTGGCATTTTCTAAAATCCCGGAATCTTGTTCCTGCCTCACCACATCCGAAAGTTCATGCTGGACCACCGAAAGGCCAAAGCGCATTTTCATTTCATCGGCCTTCAGGGCAAGACTTAAATCAGTCCCAATGGGCGGAAGTTGGGCGGTGTCGCCAATAATGAGCAAACGATTTCCCTTATTTTCAAACACATAGCTTATCAATTCTTCCAGAATGCCTTTGACGCCAAATTCACTTTTGTTGCCCACCATCGAGGCTTCATCTATAATGAATAAGGTTTTATGAAACGAGTTTTTCTGCCGCCTCATGTTTGGATAGCCCCACTGATCGACCTCGTATTTAAAAATTCGTTTATGAATGGTGAGTGCCATTTTTTTGGTGTAGCTGCTCATCACCTTGGAAGCCCTTCCCGTAGGCGCCATCATCTGAACCTGTAGGGGAATTTTTGGCAAAATCTTTATCAGCGTACCCAAAAAAGCAGTTTTTCCTGTCCCTGCATAGCCACGGAGAATGAAAGTTGGCTTCACAGAATCCTTGTCATCCAGCCATTTTTCCATCAGGCGAAACAGTTGCCTTTGCCCATCGGTGGGCTCAAAAGGAAATAATTTCTCAAGGTTTTGGGCAATTCCTGACCGTGGAGCTAGGGTTCCTCCTTCTTTTTTATCAGGTTTGGGTTCTGAAAATTGATTCGGGTTTACTTCCATGTCTTCTCACCAGCAAATAAACAACAGCCAGCCGTCAATCCCAATTTCATTTCTTGCCCAGGTGGCCCAAACCATCTTCGCAGATTATGGCGCAAACATGATGCAAGCCGCCGTGGTGATGCCCAATACACGATCGCTGGCCTATCTGAAAGATGAATTCATCAGACTTGCCCAGGGCAAACCCCTCATTTTGCCCAAGATGTTCAGCATGGATGGCTTGGTTCAGGATTTGTGCGGGGTGCACATTCTGGACGATCTTGAGGCAAAAATTTTGCTTTTCAAAAGCTTTCGGAAAATCAAAAACTCTGACGAAAGTTTGGAGTCATTTTTTCCTTTGGGTCAGACTTTATATGCAGATTTTGAGGAAATTATCAGAAATCTAAAACCAATCCATCTTATTTTTAAAGAACTGAGCCAGTGGGAAGAAACCGGAGCAAATTTTGCCGATTTTCTGGATGAGGAACAAAAAGAGCTCCTGGAGCGATTCTGGAGCCATTTCGATGGAAATAAGCTGACGGAAATGAAGCTGAGATTTATTCAACTTTGGAGGAGCTTGCCAGCTATTTTCGAAGATTTTCAGGCCAATATCCGATCAAAAAATGTGCTGACTTCAGGCATGGCTTATGCAAAGGCTTCTGATTTTGATGCAAATTATGACCTGATCAAAAGGTACACAAAATTCTATTTCATTGGTTTTGGACATCTTTCAGAAACAGAAATCCGGATCGTCTCAAGGCTTGACAAACTTGGTAAGGCAAAACTGATTTGGGACCTGAAAGCCTGGTACCTAAAAAATTCTGAGCATGAAGTATCCAGACTTTTCACTCGTTTGAAAAGAAAACCAGAGCTTCAGGCCACTTTAGATCAGGCCTTTAAGCAGGATGATATATCACTTCCAGAAACAAATTTCGAAGTCATTTCTTGCCTTGGTCTTTCCGGAATGGCACAACAGATCATTCATTTGGCCAAAAATGCAGACCATGAAACGGCAATCATCATCACTAATCCAGGCCTGATTCAAGCTTTGGTAGAGTTTGGAGGCGGAGATAAATTTCCTTTCAACATCACCATGGGCTATCCTTTGGCTTACACCCGACAGGCCCGATGGATTCAAAAAATATTCAATTGGTTGGAGCGAAAGGAGTTTCAATATTCAGAAAGTCTGGCTCCAGTCCTGAACGATGGTTTTTTTGAATTGGCCTCCCCTTTTGCATTTTCAGATTGGAAGCATTTGCAGGTAGCCACCACTTTTCAATCTAAAACCTCTGAAATCCAAAAAAGGCTACCCATGGCCCCGGATTGGCTTTGGGAGTCTGACTTTAAAATCTGGACATCAAAATTTTTAAACTGGTGGAAAGAAATCCAGACCCAAATGCAGGATTCTGAAATGGATCTTGCCGTTTGGGAAAATTTCCTTGGCATATTTGAAAAGTTAAATTTTATTATAGAAAATATTGAAAGCAAAGAGCTTAGCATTAAATTTATACAGCAATTGTATGCGCCCTTGTGTCATCGCTACCCCGTGGCCATCAAAGGTTCGTATAAAGAAGGCGTTCAGGTTATGGGTTTGTTTGAAAGTCGTTTGCTTGATTTCAAAAATGTGATCGTGGCACCCGCCGAAGAAGGTGTGTTGCCTGGAAACTCCGGCGGACAGTCATTTTTAACCGGGAATCTGAGGCGGGCATTTCAATTGCCGGACCGAAGTCAAAAGGCAGAAGATGAAATATATCAGTTTTACAGACTGAGTCACCGTGCTCAAAACATCACCCTTTTGATTGACCAGGCCGCAGAAAAGCAGCCCAGTAGAATTGTTCAGCAGCTTCGGTATTCGCCGGGTTTCAAATTTCAGGAAATGGTTCAGAAGTTTGGCCATTCCATGCCTTTGCCAAAAGAAATTATAGTGGAGAAAAATGCTTTCATTTTTGATCAGATAAAGGTTTTTCAGCCACAAAAAGAAACCCCATCACAATCTTACCTCAGTCCCAGTTCTTTGCACGATTTGCTGCAATGTGAACTTCGGTTTTACTATAAAAAAATAGAAAAACTACAGGAACCTGAGAACATTCAAAATTTGGAAATGAGCCCCCTGGATTTTGGAAAATGGGTGCATGAAACCATTCAGAATCTGTACGAACAAGTAGGTAAAGAAGGAAATTTTCTGGAGAAGCTGGATTTTGAAAACATGAAATCCGGCTGGGCATCAGAGCAATACAAAGTTTGGAATGGTTTGAAAGAAAAGATTTCCGAAGGCGATCTGGACCATTTTATGATTGAAAAGGAAGTAGGAAAGGTGATGGCCTTCCGCTTTCTGGACCACATGGCCCACCAGGAAAAACACCGATGGATCAAAAATGAAATGGACCTTGAGCGGGGAACTTTTGAGTTTGAAAGCCAACAATGGACCCTGGGTGGACGGGTAGACATTGTGCTGAAAACAGAAACGCAATATTGGATCATTGACCTTAAAACAGGAGGTTTTGATAAGCCTTCTTTTTATCAGATCAATCCCCAAAAGCCCGAAAAGATTTTCTCTAAAATCCTGAATAGCAAGGACCTTTTTCAAATGCTTTTGTATGATTGGCTTTCTGCAAAATCTGGTTTTTTCAATGGATTGAAGGTTCGCTCCCAGCTTTTTTTCATGGCAGATCCCGCAGGAAAACTGGTTGATCCTCTATCACTTACCGAAAGTTTTGAAGATGAGGCATTGATTTTAAACGAATTGGAACAAATCATTGGCAAGGCACTGCAATCTTTTTCCAACCCTGAAACAAAAATCAGGCAAACAGATGAGCGAAAATATTGCGTCTATTGTGCTTTTGCCTCTATTTGCAGACGTTAATTAAAACCGGATGCTTCAATCATTCATAAACTGGCTGCGGGATTTTAAAATCACTTATGCCTTTTTTAATATCTTTCAGTACACAAAACTGAAGCATAATATTCCTCATTATCAAAGGATAGGTTTGAAAAAGTCTTATTTTTCATCCATTTCAAGTCTGGATTTTACAAATTTACCCAAAGCTGAAATCCCAAAAACCATTCCGGTTTCAGATTCGCTTAATACACAAAAAGAGATTTTCAATAAAAACGGATACCTGATTCTAAATCAATTTTTCAATGATGCTCAGATAGATAAAGTCAATTCTGAAGTCGATAGAATTGTAGCCGGCGGAAAGAAAAAATTTGCCCACCGCCACAAACTCATGTTCGCCATAGACGAATCGGATTTTCTGATGAACATTGGCAAAGATCCTGAACTACAGACCATTCTAAACACGCTGCTTGGCGACAAAGCCGTACTTTTTCAAAGCATCAACTTTGACTATGGCAGCGAACAAGCCACCCACTCTGACAGCATCCACATGACCACATACCCGCTCGGCGGACTCATCGCCATTTGGATTGCATTGGAAGACATCGGGCCAGACCAGGGGCCACTCCACTACTATCCAGGCAGTCAAAATCTTGCTTATTACTTAAATGAAGACTATGACAATACGGGAACAGATTGGTCCTTAGGCGATAAGGGATATAAGGCTTATGAAGAAATGATTGCAGGAAAAATTCGCGAATCTGGAATTGAAAAAGTGAACTTCATGGCCAAAAAGGGAGATGTTTTGATCTGGCATGCCAATCTTTTTCATGGTGGAAACATGCAAACCAACAAGTCCAAAACCAGAAAAAGTATGGTGATGCACTACTTTGCCGAACACTGCATCTGCTACCATGAAATCACCCAGCGGCCTGCTTTGATAGAACCAAAACGGTTTTTATAGTCTTATATTTTTGAGTTTAAAAACGGAGGTAAAAATGATAAATAAGTCTGCACCAAAGTCTGAATTTTTGAATTCAAATTTTGAAAATCACCTCATTTTTTGTAGTTTTAAGCATTACTTTTTAAGATGAACGAATCACAACTCAGGCCCAGACCAAATATTCCAGCCAACTTGCTTTGGGAGTTTGATTACGAGAAATTCAACTTCGATAAATCATACAAAATAGTGATTGAAAGGGTTTTGGAAAGAGGAAATCTAGACCAATGGCGTGAAATGGTAAAATATTATACCAGACCTCAAATTTTAGAAACCATAGATTGGTCTGCCCAATTGGACAAAAGAGATAAGGACTTTTCTAGATTTTTCCTTAATTCTGAATTTCTTTTAACCAATGCTTCATAAAGATCCTTTCATAATCGACCCACAAACTTTTTTATTGGTGCAACAATTACAGTCAATTCCAGAATTGACAAATTTTCAACTTGTCGGTGGAACTGCACTTGCCTTGCAGATGGGCCACAGAAATTCCATTGACATTGATTTGTTTGTTTATGAGGAATTTAATACTGTTGATTTAATCGAAACTTTAAGACACTTTTTTAGTGTGGAAATTGTCTTTCAAAAAGAAAAAAATACCTTACTGACCAATCTCAATGGCATAAAAACGGACTTCATCAGACATTCATATCACCTTATCAATCAACCTGTTTTTGAAGAAAATATAAGATTTCTTTCCAAAGAAGATATTGCAGCCATGAAGATAAATGCAATCGTCAATTCAGGAAAAAGATTGAAAGATTTTATTGATATTTATTTTCTGTTGGAATATTTCACAATGAACCAAATTATCAGTTTTTACCGTCAAAAATATCCAATAATGAGCCCAATGGTTGGCATGAAAGCTGTTTCATTTTTTGATGAAATTGATCCGGATATGGATCCCCCTAAAATGAAGAAAATGCTAAAATTGGAGAGAATTAAAAAGAGAATTTTAGATGCAGTTTTGCACCCTTATAAAAAATTCCCGCTTACTCCTTAATCACCTTTCTGGAAAACCTCTCCCCATTTTTTTCATATCGGAGAAAATACAATCCAGGCCTGAGCTCACTCAGGTCAAGTTTTTGTTGAAACCTGGGACTCAATTTTTGCTGTTGAATTTCACATCCCTGAATATTAAAAACCTGAATGGAAATGGTTTCCTCAGAATCATTTTTGACCTGCAACACTCCTGAAAACGGATTTGGAAATACCGATATCTGGCCATTGATTGTTATCGGATTTGAAACCCCGGTTATGATTTGAGTTGTGCTTCTGGCAATCAACCATTTATCCGGATCGAAAATCATGCTGGTTGGCGAAACCGGCAATGTAAAATTAAAAACCTGACCACTACTTTGATGTTGAAAAATCAGAATGGTATCCATGCCCGCTGCCCGGAAACGGATCGGAACCCTCATTTCAAAAAATGGAACCGAGGCATTAGAAGTGGTTTGATTGATGGTCAATTGCATATTTAATCCATCTTTCAACAACTTTAAATTATAAATAGGAAAGCCTTGTCCGGTGAACCAATCCGCCATAAAACCATTCAAATTCTTTCCAGATGCAGTTTCCAGATGTTGAATAAAGTTTTGAGTGGAAGCAAACCCAAAACCTAAACTGGCATCCGCCTGATAACTTCTTACGCCTTGCCAAAAAGACTGATCCCCCAACTCCCAACGAAGCATGTGCAAAACCAAGGCACCCTTCAAATAGGTCAATCGGTAATCAAAAATCCGATTGATATTTGAGGTGTCATCCACCCAAACAGAACCCCCACTTTGGGCCCTCACCGAGGTCTGGCTACTGTTTAGCCAGGTAGTGAAATTGGAAACGGCAAACCGCTTTTCAGCAAGTGCAGCCAGATAAGTAGCCCAACCTTCGTTCAACCAAACATCCCGCCAGCTTTTGCAGGTTATAAAATCGCCAAACCATTGGTGGGCAAGTTCATGCGCCTGCAAACCAAAGGAAAAATTAGTCATAAAGCTCATGGTTTGGTGCTCCATGCCACCGCCCCAGCCAAACTGTGCGTGGCCATATTTCTCTTTCCGAAATGGATATGGCGCCACCAATGAATCATAATATTGAAGAATAGGCAAAACCTTCCGGGTGTTTACAATTGCAAGGGCCTGCGTTTCGGGATATACAAAATTGACCACGGGCAACGAATCGCCTGCAACCTGCGATGGCAAATGAACTTTCTGGGTGTAGGCTGTATAATTGGTTACAGCAGTGGCTATCAAATAGGTAGCAATTGGATATTTATGCTTCCAATGATATATTTTTTTGGATCCCACCGTGGTTTCACTAACCAAAAGTCCATTTCCTGCCGCACGATATTGGGCCGGTGTGGTAATGATCAAATCTATGGAATCGGCCTTGTCCTCAAGGTTTTGCTTGCAAGGCCACCAATCTCTGGCGGCATAGGGACAACTCAACGTCCAGATTATCGGTTGGCCGGCATGCATTTGCTTGTTAAAGGCTCCAAAACCAGAATTGTTGGGCACGCCTTTGTAAAAAATACTGACTGAATCTATTGAATTTTGAGCAAGAACCACTCCGGTTTTCACCCAAAACAGGTGGGTGCCCTGAAAGCCAAAAACCTTTTTCTGACCTTGGAAAATAACTGAATCCACCGTCAGGCCGTTAAAAAAATCGAATACCAACTGGCTGGCAGTGTCAGAAGTGATTTTAAAAGTCGTTCGTACTTTTCCACTGATATACCGAACGTTGGGATCAATTTCCCACTCGCAGCGGTAGTGCTTCACATCAAAATTGGATCCGGAAATGGAAGCCTGATTTTGAAAAAGCATGGAATGAGACTCTTTTTCCTTTTCACTGATTTCTGCCCCACCAAGCGCCTGAGCTACAGCTACTTTTGGCAAAAGCAAAGTGGAAACCGCCAGTAAAAAGATCCTTACAAGGAAACTTGTATTCAAAAAAGTCAATCCAACAGTCATCCTTTCAATGCAATAGATTTGACAAAACTACTTTTTTAACAAAGCCAAAATCTCTTCAATTTCAGGGGTATCATTCAAATGCCATTTACCCTTCACCACTCCGTCCTGCAAAAGCCAAAGACCTGCATTGGAGCGCATTATGGTTTTTAGAACCGTTCCATCCGCATAAAAATAAGGAATTGCCAGTTGAGCCTCATGCCTTAAACTTTCCAGTGATTCCCGATCGCTTCCTGTTAAAACTACAGATTCAATCTTTACGCTGCCCAGCTTTGCCAGGTTATTGGTCAACGAAACCGTTTTCTTCAGATCTTTTGGATCCACTTTATCTGCCTTCCGGATGATGACAAAAAGCTTATTTCCCTCAAAAGATTGCTGCGTAAAATCCCCATCATCGTTCCAAACGCTGTAATCGGTTATTTTTGGCTTCGCATCCGGATTGGCCACATCCATGGCCTTGTATTTCCAGGTGGTATCCATCGGATATTCAGTAAATTCTTTTACCTCACCTTTTCGCTCCATAGTGTAGATATAGCGCAAAGGCTCAGAGGCTTGCATATTTGCTTTGATGTCTGCGCCCACTTTGTAAGGCCGAAAATCGAACCTTGGCAAATGCTGAACTGCATCCCAGGGTACATACAAACTGATGACCAAAGACAGCGCAACAGCTGTAACATTCACTGAGTTTTTAAATTCAGATTCCAGCTTTTTTCTCCGCCAGAATAAAAATAAGGTTGGCACCAACAGGATCAGATCTTTCAGAAAAGATTCAGAAGGCCGCAGTTTTATAAAATCGCCAAAGCAGCCACAATCGCTCACCGCATTGATGTCAGCCGGACTTTTTACACCTGCAAATGAGGCAAATGCAATGGCAAAACTTGTTTCCTGATGCTCTTTGGCATAAAGTGCTACGGCAGTATATCCGGTCAGGAAAGTGAAAAAAATCATCAGCAAAAGAAACAACCACATATTCACCCTCATTTTGTAAAAAAATAAAAGGGCGACCCCCATCACCACCTCAGCCACGCACATAAAAATGGCAATCGGCAAAGCAAAATCCACAAAGTGCTCAAAAAAAGGATGGAAAGCCTGGGCAAAAACTTCAAAATACTCCTCCATTTTAATCTGTGTCCCAACCGGGTCAATGAGCTTAACAAAACCAGAAAAAATGAAAAGAGCGCCTGTAAAAATCCTGAAGAACTGAGTTATAAATTTCATGCCTAATTAAAAACGTTTTAACAAAGGGCAAAATTGAACAAAACGAACCAACCTAGCAACGAATTGAAAAATTGAACTTGTTAAATTCTCTTAAAAAACCTTTTCCTGCTACCTGGAAACGTCTTTTCAAACCCAGGCAATGCTTTGATGATCCAAAAATGAAAAATGTGGGCGGGAAATTCCGGCTATTCGCTCCAAATCCGCCTCCCCGCAATGCCAACCCGCTTCGGGTTTTCCACTGCTATCCGGCCCGCGGTCCGTGGCTTACATTTCTGTGATGTTCATAAATATATTAAATTGATAAAGAGTTTATCCAAATGTAATCTCCAAAATAAAAGGCTTTACTTCAAAATAGCATTCGCCACTTTCGGATCTATAGTCACAGTATCATGCTCAAAGTCAAGCTTGATGTGCCACTTTTGAAGGGTGTTTCCGCCAATAATCACATCCCCTGAAAGACCAGGAATGACCATGAATTCGTCAGAAAGACGAATGTCCTGGAAATAAATATCTAACCGGACTGCATGGGATATTTTTAAATAAT
>Ga0105045_10004446_pt1 | contig 12185 bp, 8 predicted proteins | sample MAT02_FD_78089 | JGI IMG/M metagenome (GOLD analysis project Ga0105045, IMG submission 78089) | Freshwater microbial communities from Lake Fryxell liftoff mats and glacier meltwater in Antarctica - MAT-02 (megahit assembly) | ecosystem: Environmental > Aquatic > Freshwater > Ice > Liftoff... | reverse complement strand
CCGTCCAGGTGCGTCGCCAACCCTTGCTGGTGTGCCCACTGGCAAATTGACTCCGCAATGCCGTCGGGCTGGACTCGGCCACCGGCACGATTGTGCGTATTTTCCAAACACACCAATCGCGTCCGAACCATGTGATCGTTTTCGGGTCTCACCAAATGCCGGAGTTGGTCAACGTGCATGATTCCGTTGTTACCGGGGACGGTTTGGGCGACGACGCCCGACAATTGGGCGAATGCGGCTTGTTCCCAATTGAATATGTGGCAACCCGACTCGCAGATAAACTCCGTGCCCCGGTCGCAATGAATCCGGATCGCGATCTGGTTGGTCATCGAACCGCTCGGCATAAAAAGCGACGCTTCCTTGCCCAGCAGCTCTGCGGTGATGCGTTCCAGACGATCGGTCGTCGGGTCAACGTCGATGACGGCATCGCCCACGGCGGCATCCGCCATCGCTTGACGCATCGCCGGGGTGGGACGGGTAACAGTGTCGCTGCGAAGGTCGATCATGGCGATCCAGTGGTGGCCCTTGGTTGAAGGCGGTTGGGTGACGACCGCGCGAGAATGACGGGTTAGCAATCGTAGTATACCCGTTTAAGATAGTATCCCGGTTTCCCATCAACATTCGGCCAAGCGTATTTATGTCTGTGACGATCCCAGCGGCCCCAAACGCGGCGGCCCCAAACGCGGCGTCAATGATCACCCGGGTGGATGCCAGGCAACCAGGTCTGGGTGGCACGGCCGCAGCGACGGTGCTCGCTCAATTACGCGAAAAGCTGAGCCCACGTGGCAACGTCGTCAGTCCCCGTGGCCGCGCGTTGACGGAAAAAGTTTTTGGCAAACCGTTGACGCCGGTCGAAGTAGTTCAAACGATTTGCGACGACGTGCGCACCGGTGGGACTCGCGAGGTGCTGCGTTATGGCGAGGCCCTCGATCAGGCGAAACTGGATGCGGCGTCTCTGAGGGTCTCGGCGGACGAGCTTGCGGCCGCTCACGCCAGCGTCGACCCGAAGCTGATCGACTCGATTCGCCGGATTCGTGACAACATCCGCGAATTCCAAACCGCGATTCGGCATCATGACGTGCGTGTGTCACCACGACCGGGCGTCGATCTTTGGCAACGATACGTGCCCCTGCGGCGGGTCGGTGTTTGTGTCCCTGGCGGCGCCGCGGCGTATCCATCGACGGTGCTGATGACGGTCGTGCCGGCTCAGGTTGCGGGCGTGAAAGAAATCGCGGTGATCGCGCCTCCGACCGCGTTTGGTGCTTACAACGCGGTCATGTTGGCGACGTGTCACGAGCTTGGCGTGACCGAGGTCTACCGCGTCGGCGGTGCTCAGGGGATTGCCGCGCTCGCTTATGGTTGCGATGCGATCCCGGCGGTCGACAAAATTGTCGGCCCAGGAAACCTGTTTGTCGCGCTGGCAAAGAAGCACGTGTTTGGCGTCGTCGATATCGATTCGTTCGCCGGCCCGAGCGAGGTGATTGTGATCGCGGACGAATCGGCCAACGCCGCGTTTGTGGCCGCCGATCTGTTAGCCCAAGCGGAGCATTCCCCCGGTTCGGCGATCCTGATCACGTGGGATCCGGGGCTTGCCGATGATGTCGTCACCGCGATGCAGCACCAGATCTCGCAGCTTGACCGAGGTGAATTGACCGCCGAAAGCCTCGCGGCGTTTGGTGCGATCATTCTGGTTCGTGACGCCGATCATGCGTGCGAGTTGACCGATCAATTCGCGCCCGAGCATCTGCACATCCAAACCCATCAACCGGCATCGCTGATCGCGAAAATTCAAAATGCCGGTGCGACATTTTTGGGCGACTATACCCCGGTGGCGCTCGGTGACTACGCTGCCGGTCCCAGCCACGTCCTGCCGACGGGGGGAACGTGCGTTTGGGCCGCAGGTTTGTCGGTGAACAGCTTTCTTCGTTCGGGCAGCGTGACTCAATTTGACCGCGATTCGCTCGGGGCGATCGCGGGCGATGTCATTCGCTTGGCTAGCCAGGAAGGTCTGACCGCCCACGCGGCAAGCGTTTCCATCCGCATGTCAGGCCCCGCGAACGACGGTCTCGCTAACGACGGCCAAGGAGCCGATTGAACTCGCGATGCAAAACACGAACTCACGATCGACGCTTACCGGATCACCGTTTCGGCCCGCGCTTGCGTCAATGAAAGCGTACAAACCGGGCGAGCAGCCACGGGGCGGCGAATTGGTGAAATTGAATACCAATGAAAACCCCTACCCACCGCCACCGGCAGTCGTCAAAGCGATCTGCGATGCCGCATCGGGACCGCTGAATCGATACCCCAATCCGATGGCCGATTCGTTTCGCATCGCCGCCGCCGAGGCCCTGGATTTACCGGGTCCCGATTGGATTCTCGCCGGCAATGGCAGCGACGAAATCCTGACAATCCTGGTTCGTGGGTTCGTCGGCGAGGGCCAGCGATTGCGATTGCCGCACCCCAGCTACATTCTTTACCGAACACTCGCGGACATTCAGGGTGCGAACTGGGAACAGGTCGCGTTCAATCCTGATTGGTCATTGCCGCCATCGTTCACCCAAAATGACGAATCGTTGCGGTTGGTCTTGTTACCCAACCCCAACAGCCCCAGCGGCACCATGATCGCGCCGGGCGATGTTGAGCGAATTGCCGGTGAACTGGATTGCCCGCTGGTCGTCGACGAGGCGTATGTCGATTTTGCGGATGACGACTGCCTCGATCTGGTCCGGCGTCATGAAAACATTATGGTCACGCGAACGTTGTCAAAATCTTATGCGTTGGCCGGCGTCCGATTTGGTTACCTGGTCGCCCAACCGCACATCATCGCCGAATTATCCAAAATCAAAGACAGCTACAATTGCGACATGCTGGCAATCGCTGCCGCGACCGCCGCGATCCAATCGCGTCAGTGGTTATCGGAAATTCGCGAAACCATGATCGCGACGCGGCATCGCATGTCATTACGGCTTGCACAAATGGGTTTTGTTGTGACGCCATCGCAGGCAAATTTTGTTTGGTGCCAACACCCCACGGCGGACCATCAAGCCATTTATGAACATTGCAAGGCGGGCGGTTACCTGATTCGTTATATGAACTACCCCGGTTACGGCGATGGCGTTCGTGTTTCCGTGGGAACTGACGCCCAAGTCGATGCGTGCTTGGATTTGATCGAAGGATACTTAAAAAGAACATGATGCGAACCGCGACGATCGACCGGAAAACCAACGAGACCAACATCCATCTCGAATTATCACTCGACGGCACCGGTGACGGCACGCGTGACTCGGGAATCGGCTTTCTCGACCACATGCTTGACCTGTTTGCCAAACACGCGGCCGTCGACTTGCAAATCAAAGCGTGCGGTGATCTGCATGTCGACGACCATCACACCACCGAAGACATCGGCATCACGCTGGGCCAAGCGGTTGATGCGGCGCTGGGTGACCGGTCGGGCATCAGCCGATACGGGCACTTTACGCTGCCGATGGATGAATGCTTGGTCACCTCAGCGATCGATTTGGGCGGTCGTTACGCGTTTGAATACCACGCTGATATCGCCGCCGCCAAAATTGGTAATTTTGACAGCGAACTGGTTGAACATTTTTGGCAATCGTTCGCCTCCAACGCCAAAGCGAATTTGCACGTCGTGCTGCACCATGGAAAAAATGGCCACCATATCGCCGAGGCCGTGTTCAAGGCGACCGCCCGGGCGTTGCGAATGGCCGCTTCCAAAGATGCACGGATGACCGGCATTCCCAGCACCAAGGGCGTGTTGTGAGTCGACGAATCTGCCGCCTCTGCGACTCACTTTCCGTCCCTGCATTGTGACTTCAGGTAACTATGAAAATCGTGATCATCGGCGCGGGTGCGGCAGGCTTGATGGCGGGCGCCATCGCCGCCCTTTCGCTGAAAAGTCGCCAATTAGACGGTGACGTGATCGTTCTGGAAAAGAATCGCAAGGCAGGCGTAAAAATTTTGATGAGCGGAGGAACCCGGTGCAACATCACGCACGATTGTGGTCCCGATGGCATCATGGAAGCGTTCGGTCGCGGGGGTTCGTTTCTGCGTCAAGCACTCGCGATCCTACCGCCTGATCAAGTCGTCGCGCTGTTTCATTCGCTCGGCGTCGCCACGCAAGTCGAATCGACTGGGAAGGTTTTCCCGGCCAGCAACCGTGCCTTGGATGTTCGCGACTCGCTGCTGCGGTATGCCGTCGAAGCGGGCGTGGACGTGCGGTTGGAATCGGTGGTCAAAACGATCGATCGCGATGGTGACGGTTTCGTGGTTCGCACCGAAGCGGGCGATCTGGCCGCGGACCGTGTCATCGTGACCTCCGGCGGACGCAGTTATCCCGGTTGTGGAACGATCGGCGAGGGGTACGTATGGATGAAATCTTTCGGACACACGATCGTGCCGACGCGGCCCGCGCTCGTGCCACTGGTCGGCGGCACGCCTTGGATGCACGACATCAGCGGCGTGACGCTGGATCACGTCGCCGCGAGCGTCTGGAACAATCCGGAACCAGGCAAAAAATCGGACAAACGCCCCACGATGACGCGTGCCGGTGGCTTTCTATTCACGCATCAAGGTTTCTCAGGACCGACGGCGATGGATGTCAGCGGTTCCCTCACGGCGGCACGCGATTACTCGAAAGTTCGTTTGACTCTCGATCTTGTTCCCGAGAGATCGCTGGCATCGATCGAGTCTTGGTTTGACGAAACCCGCAAGCGGGATGGACGGCGGAAAGTCGTCGCGGCAATCACGGATTGGATTCCCAAACGATTGGCCGAAGCGATATCGTCTGACGCGGGCGCCGGCGAATGCACGTTCGCCGAACTGCCACGGGCATCAATGACGCGGTTGTGCGGTAACTTAAAACAATTGCCTCTGCCCGTTTCCGGAACTCGGGGTTTCGAAAAAGCCGAGGTGACCGCGGGCGGCGTTTCGCTTCGCGAAGTCGATCCCAGGACGATGCAAAGCCGCATGGTGCCGAACCTATTTATCGCCGGCGAGATCCTGGACCTCGACGGTTGGATTGGTGGCTACAACTTTCAATCTGCGTTCAGCACCGGGCACGTCGCCGGACTTCACGCGGCCCAATGAGTTCGAAACTTATGCCGGTCGTGCTCATTTTGACGATTCTTTTCGCGAATAATTTACGGTAACGTTCGGGGGGGCTGAAGACTGTGGACGGTTCCGTAACGAGTGATTAACATTCGGCAGCGTGGGTGACGGTCGTCGCAAGAACCTGGCTGCCTAGGTTGAGTACATCTCTCAAAAGCTTTTCGCTGCTTCATCGCGTTTAATGATCTCGATCGTCATTCCGTTACTGAACGAAGAAAAATCATTGGACGCGCTGGCCGATTCGATCGCTGTATCGATGCGTTCGATAACGGAGCCTTATCAAATTATCTTTGTCGATGACGGTTCCACCGATGGCTCGTGGGCAAAGTTGCAAGCGATGGTCGCGGCCAGCGTGAATTTGAGTGCGATTCGCCTGCGTCGAAATTTTGGCAAAGCCGCCGCACTGTCCGCCGGATTCGATGCCGCGACCGGCGAGGTGATCGTCACAATGGATGCGGATTTGCAGGACGATCCCAAGGAGATCCCGAGATTCATTGACAAGATGAACGAAGGATTCGATGTCGTCAGCGGCTGGAAACGTGTTCGCCATGACCCGTGGCACAAAACACTCCCCAGCGCGGTGTTCAACCGAATGGTTTCGTGGCTGACCGGGGTCCAATTAAACGACCACAATTGCGGGTTCAAATCCTACCGGGCCGCCATCTTTAAAGAAGTCAAATTGTATGGCGAACTGCATCGTTTTGTCCCCGTCCTCGCGTCCGCCCGCGGGTGGAAGATTGCCGAGATCGAGGTCGAGCATCATGCACGTTCTTTCGGGAAATCTAAGTATGGCATTTCGCGACTGCCCAAAGGATTTCTCGATCTCTTGACTATCTACTTTTTGACGAGCTTTTCCCAGCGCCCATTGCACCTGATGGGATCCGCTGGCCTACTAGGTTTTCTTTCCGGCAGCTTAGGATTGGCGTCGCTGTCCTTGGTCTGGATCGCTAGCCGGTTATGGGGAAGCACACCATTTCATCTGCATAAGCATGCGCTGTTTTATTTTTGCATCACGGCAATCTTATTAGGAGCTCAATTTTTGGTAGCTGGTCTGCTCGCGGAGTTAATGACCGCGATCGCTCGTCAAAATCGATCCCCCTCGTCGGTTGCTGACGCGATTGGTTTTGGAAGACCTAACGAGGCTGCCAACGAGATGATCCAATGAACGCTGAAGCAAAACGCTACGAACGCAACGAATTGACGACCATCGGTTACGTGATCATCGCGATAACGATCGCGATCGCGGCGGGACGTATTGCCGTGGTAAAAAGCCGTGAGGGAGACACGGCGTTTCTAAGCGCGAACGATCGCAGCCGGTGGTGTACGATCGCCGCGCTGGTCGAGGATGGAACCTTTGTAATCGATCGCCAATTGGAGATCACCGATCCGAGCGGCCGCCGTCGTCCGTGGTCGACGATCGATCGCGTCCGGCACACGGGCACCGATGGCGTGATGCACTTTTACAGCAGCAAGCCGCCTCTATTTACGATACTGATCTCGGTCGTTTATTGGGTGATCTACAACGCCACTAATCTTTCGTTGACCGATCATCCGATCTACGTGGCGCGGATGATTTTAGGAATCGTGAATTTGCCGATGCTTGCGATCCTGCTGGTCACGATCTGGCGAATTTTCCTTGGGTTTTATATGCCCGATTCGGGCAAGATTTATGGGTTAGCCGTCGCGTGTTTTGGAACCGCACTCCTGCCGTTGACGACGACGCTGAATAATCATTTGCCTGCTGCCATGACGACCGCGCTGACGTTGGCTTTGTATTTGAACGTCGCGGGCAAAAACGAATTCAAATCAATCGCTTCGTCGTTTTTGTGTGCCGGTCTCGCCGCTGCGGCGACAGTCGTCAACGAATTGCCGGCATTGGCGATGTTCGCGGTCTGGACAGTCCTATTTTTTCAGCGTCATGTGATCGCGACCGCAACGGTGTTCCTACCCGCAGCATTGCTGGTCGGATCGGCCTATGTCGTGACCAACCAAATTGCGCACCAAAGTTACCGCCCGCCCTACATGCACCGGTCCGATGGCGACGTGATCGCAACCCTGCGGACCGTGGGCGACAACGCGCCGAGCAAGGAAGCGGTCGCGGAGGCGATGGCGACGCAAAAAATGCCAAAAGCCGCCCGCCGAAAAGAGTACACGCTGGTGACAACCTCGTCGCCGGATCGATGGATCATCGAATCCAATCAAGGTAACGAGCGGCTGGCGCTCGCAAAATACGCACCGTCGTGGTGGTCATCCGGCGAAACCGATTCGTCGACGATTACCTGGGAAATTCGAGAGTGGGACCATTGGTATGACTACCCCGGCAGCTACTGGACCGGCAAACGCCGTGGCGTCGACGCCGGCGAACCGAGTCGCCTGATCTACGCGCTCAACCTGCTCATCGGGACGTTCGGAATTTTTTCACTGACGCCGGTTTGGTTGCTGATCCCCAAAGGATTTCAATTGCGAACCGAAACCGCACAGGGGCGATTTCGCATCAATCTGGCCATCGGGATCGCGGTGGCCACGTGTTTTTGTTTACTTTTTTACATCGCGCGTCCCCAAATCGATCGCAATTATGGCGGGGTCAGCTCCAGTTTTCGGTGGATGCTCTGGTTCATGCCGCTGTGGTTGTGGGTGATGGCACCAGCATTAACCTGGGCAATGGAAAGAGCATGGGCAAAGAACACCGCGTATGCTTTGTTGGCCATGAGCGTCTTTTCGATGTCGACCGTGCTCGAAAATCCCTGGCAACACCCCTGGATTTACCGCTTTTTCGCCTTTTTGGGATGGATCGAACCGTGACGCTGCCCCTATGATCCCCGCGGTGACTCATTGTCCAAATGGAAAACATGACGACAGGCGATTCTGCGCTGAATGATTGAGAACGCGGCATGGATGCCGATCCGACGAAGACCAAAGCGAGACGCAAGAACGTTTTCACCGCGACATTGATTTTCTTGGCAATGTTGTCGGTCGCGTGTCTGCTTGCGCCCCAAACGATCGGCGAACAGTCGCGACGTTCGATCCTGGCGGCGTTTCGTGATCATTATCCCGACATCACCGTAACCATCGGGACCGGACGATTGGCCAGCGGCGTGGGCTTGGTTTTTAAAGACATCGATTTTACGCTGCCTTCGTCCGCTGGACGTCCCGCTCAGCGGTTGCTGCATATCGATGAATTGATCGTCGAGACCGACGTCACGCTCGAAAAAATCCTTGAACGCCAAATACCAATTTGTGCGAAGCGGATCATCGCGGTCGGCGTCGAAGCCGATCTGTGGCTGACAAAGGATCAGACCTGGTCGATCGCGAAATTATGGCCACCGCCGAAAATGGGCCCCGGTTGCCCATGCGTCGAAGTGCATGACGGTCGGCTGCGTTTGTACCGAGACGACGTTCAAGCCTCCGCGTCAACGGGCAGCTCTTCCACATTAACAAGCCGCCCTATCGAGCTCGACCACCTGCGTATCGTCAATCAAACCTCGACCGATCCAAACGCCGCGCAATCGCACGCGTTCACGCTGCAAGCCACGGGCGAGTTCGTGACCGCCCTCCGGATCGAAGGCACCGGCGATGCGAGCGGATGGTCGATGCGAGGTGTCGCCGAAGGCTTGCGGATCGATCCGACGTTCACCAGTCGACTGCCACTGGTCGGCGAGAAAGTCAGCAAGCCACTGGCCGGTTTCACATCGACGGGCGATTTTTCATTCACGGTGTCAAAGACAAAAAACGATCCGATCGATTTTTTGACGTCGTATACCTGCAATCAGGGACGTTACGAGCATGAATTGTTGCCCCAGGCGGTCGATGACATTCGTGGCATCATGACCATGCGTCCCGGAGGGGTCACAATCCAATCCGCGCAAGCAAGGTTCGGAGACGCGCAATGCCGCGTCTCCGGTTCAACAGATGGTTATACCGAGGGTTCGTCTCTAAAGCTGCGAATGGTCGCTTCGAACCTCCTGCTCAACGAACGCTTGGCCGCGTCGCTGCCGCCATTCGCCCAAGTCTCGTATGACAAGTTCCGGCCCCGCGGACATGTCGATGTCGACTCACGAATCGAACGCATCGATAAAAAGTGGTCTGCCGACGCGGTCGCCGAATTGCATGGGATCGATATCAACGTTGACAAGTTTCCCTATCCGGTGTCGCAGGTGATCGGCAAGGTCCACTTTCGCCAATCGCAATGCTGGAGCGAACAATTAAGCGGGCGGATCGGATCGCAACGAATTAATATCGCATTTCTCAAACCCTACATCGCACTGGGCCAAGCGTCGTGGCTCCGCCTAGCGACCGATGGACCGATCACGATCGACTCGACCCTGCTGAACAGTTTGACGACGCGGGGCGAGCCAGTATCGAAGCTGGAAAAATTTGTCCGTTCGTTATCCCCACGCGGAAACGTTAATTTGACCGATGGCCGTTGGGACACGACGCCAACGGGTGAAAAATCTCAATACCTCGACCTGCGGATCAGCGGCGGAAGCCTGCGTTATGCGTCGTTTCCGTATCCGATGTACGACGTCGGCGGACAAGTGATCTGCGAGAATGACATCGTCAAGATCAACGGTTTCACGGCGAAGAACAGCGACAAAGCTTCGATCACTTGTCAGGGGATTTTTGAAAACCTAAACAATGTTGCCCCTCAAAACCCCGAGGGCGATTGGCGGGTCGGGCTGAAATTTCAGGCAACGGATCTACCGCTGGATGAAACCATCCGAGCGGCCTTGAACGAACCATCCCAACGAACATGGGACGCCCTCGCGCCGACCGGCGTACTCGATTTGATTAACGTCGCGGTCTATCACAACGCAAATCTGGCGGGCCCCCAATTAAAGATCGCGGCCCAACAATCACCCGGCGTCATCGATAATCGAACCGTCAGCCTGCGCCCATCAATGTTGCCCTATCGCCTCGACATCCATGAGGGATCGGTCAGCTTCGACGGTAACGAAGTCACCATCCATTCGCTCGACGCCCGACACGATTCGACACGCCTGGCCGCCGATGGCCGATGTTTCCCCACCCAAACAGGCCAGTGGCGATTGGACCTCAACGTCCGCAGCGGCAGCCGACTTCACCCGGATACCGAATTGGTCAATTCGTTGCCCAGCCACGTTCGCGGCGCGTTCCAGCGATTGCAATTGCGAGGGCCGCTGAGCATCCGCGGGACCACCAACATCCTCATGCCAACGACCGAGTACCCCGACCCAACGATCCAGTGGGGCATGACGGTCCAACTGGAGGGAAATCGTATCGGCGACGTCGGACCATTTCATGATATGCGAGGCGAAATCATGGTCCAGGGAATCCGTGACGGATCCAAGGTGAGCGCCGACGGAACCGTTAACATCGATTCGATGCACGTCGAGAATAAACAAATCACGGCGATCACCGGCCCCTTTGCGATTCGCGACGATCGCTTGCTGCTTGGCGAAACGATCGCGCTCGCTGGCGCCCAAATCGTCTCCACCGATCCGAGACCAACGATCAGCCCGATCGAAGGTCGGCTGTTTGGTGGAATCGCATCTCTGTCCGGCGATGTGCTGCTGACCAACGGAAACTTTGACGTGACGATGGCGATTCGCGAGGGCGATGTACCGACGCTATTGGCCGACTTTGGCGAAACCAACAGCACCGCAATCGGTCGATTCGACGGACGGGTGCGCTTGGAGGGCACCGTCGGGATTACGCACCTGCTCAAAGGATCGGGCAGCAGTCGCCTGACCGGTGCCAACCTTTATCAGGTGCCGATCCTGGTTCAAGTATTTAATATGCTCAGCGTGAAACCGTCCGAGAAAGTCGCATTCACCGATGGCGATCTTCGATTTTCAGTCTATGGCGACAACGTCACCTTCAATCAAATTCAATTGTGGGGCGACCTGATCGCGCTGCACGGATCAGGCACCATGAACCGATCGAAGGAAGTCGATATTTCTTTCAATACCCGAGTCAGTCCACAGAACGGATGGAGCCACGTGATGCGTCCGTTCGGCGAAAACCAATACACGCTGTGGACCATTAATGTCAAAGGTCCGCTTTCCAATCCGACCATCGAACGCCGCGCCTTAACAACCGTCAACGATACCTTGGAACGAATGTTCCCCGGCATCGCGATGCCGGCTCAACGCGACGGCCCGATCACTGAACGTATCCGAGCCACACAAACCGTGAGGTAAATTGTCATGCAAACGCCACCGATCTCCGCTTCGTACGCTGCTTCGTTTGCGGGCACCAGCCGCGCCGCCGAGGCGCAATCCGCGTCGGCTGCCGCCGGCGATCAATCGCCCACCGCTCCCACGGGGCGAAGCGTTGACGGCGTCGAAAAGGACACGGCGTCCCAGGATTCTGCGGCTGACGGTCGCCAATTGCTCGACACCTTCGAAAAACACTCGCAAGACAACCATGAAAGCGACCGTGGTCGCCAAAAGCCGCCCGTTGTGGTGAAATCAAATCGGTCCGCGGATGGTCATCTGGATTTCGACGCGTGATCGTTAAAATAAGATTTCATCCTGAACGCAGCAGACCATCCCCACAAACCCAACGATTCATTTGTCCGATCAAGAGCCCGAACCGCTTTCCGTTTCCGATTTGACGGCATACCTCAAAGGCGTCGTCGAGGATGCGTTTCCCAGCGTCTGGGTGGCCGGTGAGATTTCGAATCTATCGCGTCCACGGAGCGGTCACCTCTACATGACGCTCAAGGACGATGCCGCCCAAATCCGAGCGGTCATGTGGCGATCGACGGCGGCTAAATTGCGATTCGATCTGAAGGAAGGTCAACATGTGATCGCGCTGGGTGGTATCGAAGTCTACGCGCCGCAGGGCGTATACCAATTAAACCTTCGCAAGATCGAGCCCCAGGGCATCGGTGCGCTACAGCTCGCGTTCGAGCAATTGCAACAGCGTTTGCGTGCCGAGGGTTTGTTTGATCCGGCAAAGAAAAAACCGTTACCCGCCTTTCCGCTTCGTATTGCCGTAGTGACCAGCAGCACGGGGGCGGCCGTACGCGACTTTCTCGAGATCGCGCTTCGGCGTTGGCCGCGATTGCACGTGACGAT
>Ga0105045_10004445_pt1 | contig 12185 bp, 11 predicted proteins | sample MAT02_FD_78089 | JGI IMG/M metagenome (GOLD analysis project Ga0105045, IMG submission 78089) | Freshwater microbial communities from Lake Fryxell liftoff mats and glacier meltwater in Antarctica - MAT-02 (megahit assembly) | ecosystem: Environmental > Aquatic > Freshwater > Ice > Liftoff... | reverse complement strand
TGGCAGTCAGGACGCCGAAGTGGCTCCTTTACGCCGATCCTGAAGTGGCTTTATTACGCCGATCATCGACTGGCTCCATTACGCCGATCCCGGAATGGCTCTATTGGGGCGGTCGGTGACACGTGCGGGGGAAACTCCGACGAATCTGAAAACCGCGAGGCATTCAAGGGACCATCCCCGCGCGTGCGGGGGAAACGTCGCGCCGCTGTAGACCTCCGCGCCGGACTCAGGACCATCCCCGCGCGTGCGGGGGAAACCCAAAGCGATCGGTGAGGCTGGTGATGTCCTGCGGACCATCCCCGCGCGTGTTGGGGAAACGTGTCTGGCCGCCTGCGAATCGGCGGCGAAGAGGGACCATCCCCGCGCGTGCGGGGGAAACTGCCGGCCCTTGCGGTTGAAGTTGACCGTGATGGGACCATCCCCGCGCGTGCGGGGGAAACGGCACGCCGTCGCGCCAGCACAGCCCGACGAAGGGACCATCCCCGCGCGTGCGGGGGAAACCGCACGATCGATCTCTCGCATGCGCGCCATGAGGGACCATCCCCGCGCGTGCGGGGGAAACAATCACGGCGCCCGTTGCATCTTCTTCCCGAAGGGACCATCCCCGCGCGTGCGGGGGAAACCGGCGGTCGCTGGCGTGGGAGTAGATTCCCACGGGACCATCCCCGCGCGTGCGGGGGAAACGGTGCGTCAATTTTCACTGGGCGTGCCTGTTGGGGACCATCCCCGCGCGTGCGGGGGAAACATCGTGGTCGGCCTCGGCGGCCTCGCGGTTGCGGGACCATCCCCGCGCGTGCGGGGGAAACTCCCCGTTGTGCTCCTTGAGCACCTGCAGCATGGGACCATCCTCGCGCGTGCGGGGGAAACAACCGGGCGTAGCAGCTGAGTCGGGAGATCAGGGGACCATCCCCGCGCGTGCGGGGGAAACCCGCTCAGCTTCTCAGCGAGCCAGGGCCAGCGGGGACCATCCCCGCGCGTGCGGGGGAAACCGAAGTTGACCGCCGACTGGCGGGCTGGTGATGGGACCATCCCCGCGCGTGCGGGGGAAACTGACGACGGCCTGCCAAGGCCTGGCCGTTGCTGGGACCATCCCCGCGCGTGCGGGGGAAACCCGGGGTGGGGTGCGGGCGGGCAGAGGCTCGGGGGACCATCCCCGCGCGTGCGGGGGAAACACTCGGGAGACCAGCGGCGGCCCGGTGTGCACGGGACCATCCCCGCGCGTGCGGGGGAAACATGCGGGCTCCGGCAGTTGGCAGAGCCTTTCGGGGACCATCCCCGCGCGTGCGGGGGAAACGTTCTGCCCGCCGTCGGCAATGGCCGATACCAGGGACCATCCCCGCGCGTGCGGGGGAAACAAAGGATCGCCACCAAAATGCGGCGAGTCCAGGGGACCATCCCCGCGCGTGCGGGGGAAACGGCCGCAGTGTCTCTGCGCCGATTCGCGCCCAGGGACCATCCCCGCGCGTGCGGGGGAAACATGGACTCATCGATTGAGCCCGTCGCAGACAAGGGACCATCCCCGCGCGTGCGGGGGAAACTCATCAATCTCAGTCGCTTCAATCCGTCAGTCGGGACCATCCCCGCGCGTGCGGGGGAAACCAACCGTGCGCGGTGGTCGCTGTGGTCTGCCGGGGACCATCCCCGCGCGTGCGGGGGAAACTCGACCACAGACCACAACACCAGCCCGTTGACGGGACCATCCCCGCGCGTGCGGGGGAAACTGCAGCGCCCCGCCCTGAACGTCGCGGACCAAGGGACCATCCCCGCGCGTGCGGGGGAAACTAGCCGGGGCGGATCTCCAACGTCGGCTGAATGGGACCATCCCCGCGCGTGCGGGGGAAACGACAGCGATTGCGTCGCGAGAATAACGGCACAGGGACCATCCCCGCGCGTGCGGGGGAAACAAGGCCACGTAGAGCGTGCGCAGGGTGCCTGTGGGACCATCCCCGCGCGTGCGGGGGAAACTTCGGGCCGCCGGATGCGCCCATCGCAGCGATGGGACCATCCCCGCGCGTGCGGGGGAAACCTGCTGACGTTTACGCAAATTGGCGGCAGTGAGGGACCATCCCCGCGCGTGCGGGGGAAACCTTGTTCGCGGCCCGTCGACCGAGCTTTCGCCGGGACCATCCCCGCGCGTGCGGGGGAAACACCAACGTATGCCCCACGTCGCCGACGTGCAGGGGACCATCCCCGCGCGTGCGGGGGAAACGGCGTCCAGGTCTGCGCGCAGCGCCTCCGTCGGGGACCATCCCCGCGCGTGCGGGGGAAACTTGGTCGCATTATCAACACCCGGCTGCTGGGGGGGACCATCCCCGCGCGTGCGGGGGAAACGGCCGCCGCCACCGACACGCCGCGCACCGAGAGGGACCATCCCCGCGCGTGCGGGGGAAACTACCCCTCAAGCACGTTAGTCGAGGACTCTACGGGACCATCCCCGCGCGTGCGGGGGAAACTTCTACTTTTTCAAAGTTAAGGGACCCTTCAAGGGACCATCCCCGCGCGTGCGGGGGAAACTAGAACTCGCTCCCGATGTTGCCGAATGCTAGGGGACCATCCCCGCGCGTGCGGGGGAAACCTGCCGGCGCGAATCGTAACCAACGCGCTTGCGGGACCATCCCCGCGCGTGCGGGGGAAACCTGAGCGCGCGCCTGTCGACCGACAGCGATAGCGGACCATCCCCGCGCGTGCGGGGGAAACTCCGGCCCGGACGGCGCGCCGCCCCCCGGTGGGGGACCATCCCCGCGCGTGCGGGGGAAACGCATCCGCAGAGCTGTAGAAATTCACACTCATGGGACCATCCCCGCGCGTGCGGGGGAAACCCTAGATCATAAAGCCATGATCACATTGGATTTTCAAAGAACACGACCTCACGCCTGCGGTCGGTTGCCGCGCTTCACGATAACCATCCCATCCACCTCTACCAGTTGCCGCGGTGGTTCGCCGAGATGCGCGAGGCCCTGCCCTCCGGGTGCTTCAAGGGCCTTCCATGTCATGACGATCGAACCGCGTCCCAATGCTTCGTGCCATTCACACATGACCTCCCAGATTCGGTCCCGAACACCCTTACTGAGCCGTGGGCTGGTGTAGACACCCGGCGAGATTTCCAACATCACCGAACTCAAGAAGCCCCGGTAGCGGTCTTCCACGTCACGGGTCACGATCACCGTCATGCTCATGGCGTCGGGTTTTCGGGCGGTGTAAGCAGTTCTTTGATCTTGTCGATCATCGAGGGGATCAGCGCCAGCTTGCGAAAAGTCCGCGACGCCTGGATGCGTACCAGTCGGTCGATCGGGTCGGCATGGTTGTTCTGCGCGTGCTTTGCGACCGCAAACGCGATTGGCAGGGTCACCGATTCACGAAACAGGTCGGCAATATCGAGCACGAACGATTGGTCCGAGTCCTCATGGATGAAGCCGAGCTGCGGCAGCGCCGACAGTGCGGCTACAGAAATAGCCGCAGCAGCCTGAACGGCGGTAGCAGCGTGGTTCAGCGCTTGGTTCGCTTCGTCAGCCGCCGTCGGGTTGGCCCGGTCGTAGCGCCGCCCCGCCCAGCGCAGGCCGAAGCGTTCGGCAATCAGCTTGTAGCTTTCCTTTACCCGTGCGCCTTCGATTCCGCGCAGCACCGCGATGTCCCGATGCGGTAGCACTTCTCCGAGCCGCCAAGCGTACATTCGACGCGCGGTATCCAGACGCTTTTTCGGGTCTGCCCACAGCACTGCTTGATGGCGCGCAAGGTCGGATCGATCCGGTCCTAGAGGCGGCGCGGTGTAGCACCGAACGCCATCTGTACCGACGGCGGCCATGGCCGTTCCGTGGCGCGCCATCAGTCGCAGCGCGTCGTGACTCACGCTGCTCCCCGGTCCCAGTAGGACCATCGAGACGGCTTGGTGCGGGATCCGGTAGTCACCCACGTCGATGGCGCCGCCAGCGCTGACGAATCGAAGGCAGCCGTCCTCGACGGTCAGGGTGCCGCGATCCAGCCAGATCAGACCGTGTCGGTCTGCATGCGGGATACGTGCCTTTTCCAGCCCGAGTCGACCCTTGAGCACGCTCTATTCCAGAACGCCGGGCGGCGCGATCAGCAGACAACCGAAGCCGAAGGCGCGATGCCTACCAATACCGCGGCGGAGCAACGCGTCGAAACTGACCGGGTCATTTATTTTAAGCCGACCGCGCAGCCAAGCATCCGGGCCTTCAACTGTCGCCCAGCGCCGCCCATTGCCATCAGCGGATGTCCGGCGCGCTACGCGTGTGCGGCTGAATGCGTGCAGGCGCGCTCCCATCAATGCGGCGGCGCCATCGCGGGCAAGTTGCACGCCCAGCCACTCCAGATACGCCTGCTCGCGCGGGATACCCGGCTCGCGCTGGGCGCGATGCGGGGCGACATCAATCTCGTCGATGGCGCCGGAGCGTGCGTGGGTTCGAGACCTCACGACTGGCCGCGCGCGCACCTCGAAACTGAGCTCTCGTCCCGCACTCCATGCCGATGGCATGTCCTTGACCTGAATACGTGATAGCCCGAGCGCCGAGTAGGCGGGGTTGTCGGTACTGCAGCTGCGAATACTCTCCTGAATCTGCGCGGGGTCCGCAGCCACATAGCCAAGAATCTCATTCGACTGCATATTTATCCGGTCGACAAACGGTTGCGGCGCCAGGTTGGTAAACGCTGCTTTCAGCAATGAGTGCCACGCATATCCCTGATCGGTATCGGCCGATGCAAGCCGCCGCTCCGCAGCCCAGCGGGCGAGCGCTTCGCGGTCGGGCTGCAGCCGCACGAGCGAAAGCGAGCTGTTCATGGTTTGACCACCCCCGATACTTCGGCCCAGAAGTGCGCGCCCTGATGCACGTCGCTTGCCCAGTTTCGCAGCCCATAAACCCGCCGGCTGCCGGGTGTCGACAAATCTGCCGTGGGAACGAAGCAGCGTGCCGACCTATCGCTATCGTCCGCCGGCTCCGCACCCTGCAATGCAGCGAGGTGAGAGTCTCGCTCAACCACGCCGAGCAGCAATCGTCCGCTGGGCAAGCAGGGCTTGCGTCCGATGAACAGCGGCCGTGCCGGAAAATCGAGCGCATGCGCCAGCTCGTCAATGTCCGGCTGCAGTTCGGCCGGTGCAAGATCGAGCGCAATCGTGACTGCTGCATCCGCATGAAAATCGCGATATCGCTGATGTTGCCCGTCGTAGCTACCGGCGCCACCGGCGCGACCCTCGGGTTGGCCGCGGGTCGTCCAGCCTTGGTCGGCCTTGTGCAGGTCCGCCGTCTGGTAGTCGGTGATTCTGTGCCCCGGGCGATCAATGCGTACCGCAAAGCGCAAGCGGTCCTGCAAGCCTTGCAGCTCACGGGTCTGAGTTCGTCGCCAGCCCAATGCATTGCCGAGCAGGCCGGTCAACAGCGATGCCGATGGCAAGTCGTCGATCACTCCGAACGCATCCACCGCCACGCCACCGAATGCAAGTAACGGCGATTCGAGCCGAAGCAGCAGGATTCTCATGACTGCGCCATCGCGTGCGCTGCCGCGAAGCTCGCAAGTGTATCGAGAGACACGCGCTCGACACCTTCAATATCGGCGTCGACGACGCTCAACTGGCGGCGTACCTCGGCTGCGCCATATGCCTGGTCAAGACGCTGGATATGTCCATCAAGCGCCTTGACCGCACGCTCGCCGATGTCGGCCCCCCGCAGCGGCAGCGCCTTGCGGAATGCGTTTGCCAGCGTGCGCGGCTGTCGGTCGCCCGCCTCGATGAGCATGAACTCGGCGTAACTGTAGGGCGCGGTCGAACCTTTCTTGGCACCGGGCGATACATCTGCGATCAGATGGATCAGATGCTCGATCACCTTGCCCGCCGCCTCGGCATCACCCGCAAGGTTGGAAACCAGCAGGCTGACGTCAACAACGGTGTAGCCGTAGTACACGCCCGATGAAAGCTCCATGTCGAACATCCCCGCCGATCCTGCGTCATCGGTGGCTTCTGACTTGAGGTCATCCACCACGGTCATGAAATCGAGCTCACGCTCCATCGCATGCACACTCAAAGCGTGTGCGACATGCACCGCCGCGTCCCGGTTGGCGGCGCGATCGGAAGTCACCATACGGCCAAACAGCGCGCTTTCGAGCCCGGCACCATGAGTGAGTGCCTGCAGGTTCTTTCGCTCGCTTTTGAAAAACTTGTTGAGATAGGCCGCCGCAGCCTGCGCTTCGCCGAGCTCCAGGGCCGCGCGCGCCTTGCCGGCAAGGTATTCGATCTCTGGCTGACCGAAGAACAGCGCTTGGCGCTTCTTGGCATCTTCGGCTTTCTCGCCGTACAAGCCCTTCAGTAGCTCAACACGCACGGCTGCGAGCAGTTCCGGCGATGGGCTAAGGCCATCGGTAGCGCTCGGCAGGATGGCGCGTTCGACAACTTCCTTTGATCGCGACCCGGTTGGCACGCCGACGCGCTGCAAGGACCACGGATGGCGGTCTGCGGTCTCAATGCTGGCTTCGCCGGCCAAGCGCCAGTGGCGTTTAAGGCACTGCGATGAGATTCGCGAGCGGGTTTCGCCACCGAATGGCATCCGCTTTGCGAGGCCGGCTTCGTCGCGGTTCAGCAGGGTTGCCGGATAGGAGGCCAGCCAATGGATCTGGATGAAACGGGCAGCAGTGCTCATGATGCTTTCCTCGATTCTTTTTCGTGGTGGGCGGCGATGACGAAGCTTTTTGCGATGTCCTGACGAGCCTTTTCGGCCTTGTCAGAATCGCGGTCGATGTTGAGCAGCAGATTGGTCAACTGCGAAAAATCCATCCGCTGCGACTTAGAGTGCAGGCGGCGGGCCAGACGGGGCACGATGTCAGCGAGCACAGCGAAGTCGGCGCTCAGTAGCTGCTCAAGGCGCGCTTCGCCAAAGTTGATCGCGAACAGTGCGGTGCCAATCGATATCGATTTTTCATGAGCACCATGCGCAAGGGCGAGTGCATGAATCAGGACGGTCCAGCGTTGTACGAGCTCGGCGTGATCGAGCGGCACATCTAACTCAGCCAGCAGCCCGTACACCACTCTGGCGGCTCGTCCCGCAGCGAGAGGCTCCATCCTGCGCAGTGCCGCGTGATCGCCCATGGACAGGCCAGGAACGTTGCCGGCTGTGTTGCCCGGGTTGGCGAGCCTTCTTGCTAGGCGCGCGAGCATCTCAGTCGGGGACATCGGTAGTTTCCTCTTTGGGGGCGCGCAGCGCGGGAAGCTGCTTTCTGATTGCGTTGTGCAGCATGTTTTCTGCACGAGCCACGGCCAGTACACGTCGCTGATCGCCACGCGGGGCGGCGTTGGCGGCCATGTCGAACACGTGCCGCGCACTCGCTGCCAAGTGCTGAGACCAGACCGCTTCGGCGTCCTTGTCGGAAAGTTCCTGTTCGAACGTCTGCGAGAGCACGGCATAGAAATCCCTGTCGACACAGGCGTCGAAACGAAGGGTCCAAGGATCAACCAGCGATGCGTTGCTCGGTTTCTTCCAGTCCGGGTCCTCCTTGCCCTGGACCAGTTGGATCAGCGCCGGGCGCAATGCCTTGCCGGACGCTGCTGCAGCGAACTCGACAAAGGCAGTGGAGCGCTTGGTGAACGCTTGGTTGTCCTGCGCAAACGAGGCAGTTGCCCGGGGCGGTAGTTCGATGCGCCGGCTCTGCAGCCCTTCCGTCTTGCCCTGACCTCGCGCCAGCGCTGCTGCATGGATCACCAAGGACGTCCCGGAAGCACGCTCGGCAGGCGACGGTTTTGCCAAGAGCGGCCGCTCATATTGAGTGTCATCGAGCAACGCGACCATGCGCCGATAGCTGAATCCCTCATGGGTCACTGTGAACGCTTTTATTTCTTTCAGATCAACCGGGATCCACGGGTCGCCGAGCACGCCTTTGGCATCCTTGGCGCTGACACGTGCCACCTTGCTGCTGGCGCTCCGTGCTACCAGCAACGGCTCGCTACCGACAAGGCGGACGCGGCGGCACACTTCAATCGCGAGCGGGTGGAGGTGATCAAGCCCGAGACTGTCGACACCATTCCAGGGCAGCAGCCACAGCAACGTGTGGACCGGAGTGACCTGGCCGATTCCCAGCGATCGCGCAGTCTTCTGGATTCCGTCCATGCCGGCGAGCAGAACGTTCACGTCCCGAAATACCTGGCCTCCGACTCCAAGCGATGCGGCCGAGCAACGCATCACCGGCCGACTGGCGAATCCGCCGTTCATGCGTGCAATGCCGTAGTTCCCCACACCCAGGAATCCTTCAGTAGTCTGCAAGGTGACGAGCGCGAACAGCCATTCTTCCGCTGTCGCCGCGATCATCCGCTCGGCCTTCTGGTCGTGATTTTTGGATGTCATCAGGACATCCAGCGCATCGGCACTTGGGTACTCGCGCTTGAAGTCCGCGCGTTCGGATTCGCGTGCGCACGGCGGCTGCAGGAATGCCGGACGCGTCCAGTCGTCGACCACTAGGCACCACGGCTCGTCGCGGTCGAACCCTGGCGTCAGCGCACGAAGCAGGGTTCGCCAGCCATCCGCGGAATCGCAGCGTTCCTTGCCTGCCGCCAGCAGCGCGAGCGTAGCGAGCTGCACCAGAAGGACATGCCACGCCGCAGCCTGGTGGGGTCGAAGTCGTGGGAAATCGACAACTTCGTCGTTAGCGAGCGCAACCAGCAACTCAGGGAGCGCGACGCTGCGGCTCCCACCGGTCACAGCGTGGATATTCAGGAGCGGGTCGGACAACAGGTTCACGGCCGCTCCTTCGTATGCGCCCCGCGTGAGCGGGGGAGATGCGGAAGGCCAGTCCTGATAGGGCCCATCCCCACGATAGGTGGGGTAGCTTGGGTGGGAGCCACAGCAGAGGAAGGATGGCAGGTCGGGGCCTCGCCGGCCAAGTGCGCAGCGAGCGCAGGAAAATCTGCGCTCGGCATTCGGGCAAAGCCGGCCGCTCGGTCGCCGCTCCAGTACACGCAGCCCTCACTAGTTATTCGCAACGTACCGGCCATCGGAGTGCCATCAGTGTTCACGGGGAGGAAATCAATGTGGTCCATGCAGGTACTCCAAAGCGGGTGTGGCCGTAGTTTGCGCTGTCGTCACGTAAATCGCAATTATCAAGACTGTTCTTCATACGAGGGTACGTCGCGAAATTTTTTCGTTGCTCGTGGCGGCCTCCTCTTCTAGCCCCAGTCGGCTGTAGCAGAACGCTTGCGCATTGACCGAAACGCTCAGCGTGCCGGCCAGCATCTCGACAACCACGTTCACGTCCACGGCACCGCCGCCGCGCCACATCCACGCGGGCACAGCCAACTCCTCCAGCTTTGATCCGAACGGCGACGTCCAAGGTGTCGGCAGCGGAATCCGGATCGCCTCCGCACCCAGCCGCGTGCGGATCTTTTCCTCGGAGTTGGGGAAGGCCGAGTCGTCCCATTCGGTCGACCAGTCCAGCCTTGAGAAATGCGCTTCGTGTCGTTGACCCATACCCTTGCCCTGCAGCTGCCGAAGGTGATCGACCCAGGCTTGGCCCTTCGCAGCGGCGTTCGCGTGCAAACGCGCGGTGTCGGTTGAGCGTTCGACCAGAACGCGGTTGTCGTCTGGAATCACCAGCTGGGGACGATCCGTAAGCTCGCCCCAGGTCGCGTCGATCGCAAGCAGGTTGGGATAGACAAGCCCGCCCAGGCCGTGACGATCAGGCCCCGCGCGAAGGAAACCGCTGAGGTCACGCTCTTCAGGCGTGACGACGACGACTTGGGGCGCGACGAATCCCGCCGGGCGACTGCGGATGGCGTGGCGGTGCAGTCGACCTATGCGCTGCAGCAGGACATCCATCGGCGCGAGATCGGTGATCAACAGATCGGCGTCGATATCCAAGGACTGCTCAAGCGTCTGCGAGCCACACAGCACGCTCGGGCCGGCCGTGGATTGCTTGCCGAAGAAGCGCTCAATGGCGGCATCGAGAAGCCTGCGGTCTGCGGCGGCATACCTGCCATGGTGCGGACACGCCACACCCACACAGCGGAACAGGGCGGGATGATCGATGCCAAGGATGGCCTCCAGCTCGCGCTGCACGTCGAGCACGCCACGCACGGTGTTGCGAACGACTAGCACGCGGGCACCGTGCTGCACTGCTGCGGCGGCGTGCGTAGCGATAGCCGCGGCATCTGCCAGCCACGGGCGAAGTGTGACCTGCACCGTTTTCACCCTCGGCGACGCAGCAATCGCTCGGCTCGCATGCGCATCAGAGATGCAGGGGTAGGGCGCGGATTCGCGCGCCTGGCTGGTCTCGCCGCCCGATGTGACTTTATCCCCGTGGATCAGGCTGGCGCGCGCCGCGACACCCAAGGTCGCCGACAGAAGCAGCGCATGTCCGCCGGCGGCAGCGTGCCGCTCGAGGATGCCCTGCATGATCAGCGTCATGTACAAATCCGACGCATGAACTTCGTCGACTACGAGCAGGCTGCGCATCATCGAGAACCCACGCAGGTGCGCATGCCGGACCCTGAGGCCAGAGAGAAGCACCTGGTCGATCGTGCCCACCGCACAGGCCGCCGCGAGATAGCGCTTGCTGTTCTCGGCGGCCCAACGCAGGTGGGCATTGCCTTCGGCGTCGTTGTCGGGCCAGAGCACATCGAAGGGAGCAAGCATCCCGTCCGCATCGACGCCACTTACGCGCAAGTAGCCCGGCACCGCCAAAACCACGTTGGGCCGCAAAGAGTCGTCAGGAAAAAGCCGTTTGAAGAATGTATTGACGCGGCCTTCGATCTGCACGGCAGAAACGCGGGTGGGAAGCACGAACGCCAGCGCGTCGACTTCGCCGGCTTCGAACAATGTCTTGAAACGCCATAGCGCCGCCTCTGTCTTGCCGCTGCCGGTCTCTGCTTCGACCACAACCACTGGCCCAAGCGCAAGGTCTCCCATTGCCTGCTGCAGATCCGTCGGCTGCTGCGGCTGATCCGCGGGCAGGTCGCGGAACAAATCGCCGAAAGTCGGCTGCCTGCGTCGGAGGTCGCTACGTTGAGTATCGACATCGATGCGCATGGCCTTGAGGACTTCGATTGCCCGAAGGCGCGAGATCGGCCATCGGGATTCGCCTTGGCCGAGATCGTAGGGGAAGAACCCTGCCCGCGTGCTGGAACCGATCCAGTCAGCCAGGGAAACCAGCCCCGCAAAAGCGTGAGCAAAAGCTGGCGCTTCGGGTAGTGGACGGAGCACAGGCCCGAACGCTGCCGGAAAATGGATTCGCGCTGCTTCAGCCAGACCCGCGAGCGCGTGCATCGGGTCATAGCCACCGAATGCAGCCCAAACATTGCGGAATTTGGATTTAAGGTCGGCGCTACGGAGCGGCGTTCCGTGATGCGAAACCGCTGCAAGTAAGAGTGTGTGTTCGCAATCCCATTCGAACAGCGCATCGAGCTGAAAGATTTTTTCGAATCTCGACCGGATCTCGCGATCATCGAACAGCGGGCCAATCTCACGCGTGTGGCCGCATTCGGACCACTCACATCCGATGGCGCGCAGACGGGCGGCGCGAGCGTCATTGGGCAAGGCCTTGCTCTGGAAGCCTTGGTTTGCCTTGCCAATGTCATGAAAAAATCCGAGCACGCTCAAGCGCTCGATATCCACTGCGTCGAGCGCGCGCGCCCCGAGAGTCTCAAGTCGGCGGCGGACAGTTGATACCTGGAGAAGCGCTGCGACCACAGCAGCAACATCGACAGAGTGAGACTGAAGATCCAGGCGCGCAATCTCGTTTCCATCTGAATCTCGTTGCAGCTTTCCCCAAGCGATTATCATGACGCTCGACGACACTCCCGGTAGCTACTTGATCGCATTTGCGACGGCCTACGAGTCAAATCCCCCAGGGCGGCATCGCCAGCGCCAACCGTGGCCCCGTTCAAACCCAGCTGCATTGCCTTCCGACATTTTTCGCGAGTCGCAGCTTAAGTGTGCCCGCGCCACGCGCGCAATCCGGCCTGCGCGCTGCAGGGGCGAACGCGCGAAGCGCGTCAGTAGATACGCAGCCGAATCCTCAGCCCGCCCCCACCCGACAGGTAAAAAACCCATTCAGGCTAAGCCTGCCCATCGCCGGATCGATGGTGAGCTTTTCCGGGCGGGCGATATCGCCGCTGTGGAACACGTCTCCGCGGTAGAGGATCAGCCGGTTGTAGCGGGCGGGGACGGTGGCGGTGCGTGCGAACCAGGCGTTGCTGT
>Ga0105045_10004443_pt1 | contig 12185 bp, 11 predicted proteins | sample MAT02_FD_78089 | JGI IMG/M metagenome (GOLD analysis project Ga0105045, IMG submission 78089) | Freshwater microbial communities from Lake Fryxell liftoff mats and glacier meltwater in Antarctica - MAT-02 (megahit assembly) | ecosystem: Environmental > Aquatic > Freshwater > Ice > Liftoff... | reverse complement strand
GCATATATAAGGTATATTGCTTCTAAATTTGTAACAATCGGGAATTTTGAAAAAGCAGAAAAAATTATCAACAATTTACCTGACATCGAAAAATCCGAATACCTAAAAAGCTTTGAAAAAAGAAAGTCTGATCAAGCTATCATCAAAGAGTTTGCAGGTAAAGGTTCCATTAAAAAATACGAAGTTCAGTCACTACTGGAATCTATAGAGAAACTTGAAAGTAATGAGAAAAAAGTTAGTGTCTATAAAGCTGTTTTTAGCGAGTTATACTGGAATCAATCCAAAGAAGAACTCGATGCTTATGGAAGGAATCTTAACCCTGAAATTGAGAAAATTGTCTATCGCCACATCTTTCGTTTAAGACGAAAATATGGTTAAAAATTTAGGCTTTTATAAACTAGATGAGGTTTTAAAGATAAACTTTATTTTTTGCTGCGCCCTGTTAGAAATAAACGATGTTTGGCAAAAAGGCGATACATCGGGTCTAGGATAGGCCTTAAAAAGGGGATGTTTAGAATAGTTGCAAAGACATAAAAATTGGATCTGGCATAAGCCTTTGCAAAAGCATCTAAAGCTACGAATTTATTGCCTTCATTATCCATTGCATGCATCGCAGTCATGGCGGTCCCATATTCCAAAGTTCCACGATTTTTTGAGAACTCCTCCTTGGAAGTAATATCAATAAATTTCAATTCATTATTTGGCTTTGCTTCTTTTAAAACACAAACCCCTCTTTTGCAAATAGGACAACTTCCATCATAAAAGAACTTTAACTCATCTTTGTTATCCTTTTCCTTCCAAGTTTTTTTTGCAGCTTTATCAATAACATTTTTTAAATAGCTGATTAGATAAAAATAAGTTCCAAATAAGCTACCGATTAAAATCCATGTCACATAAAGAGGATAAGAAAAGTTTAATCCGGAAAGCGAATAAACAACAAAATAGCTTATGGGTGCAATAAGCAATCCTAGACAAAAGCTAAAAAGCTTATTTTCCATTATTTTTTCAAGTGTTTGATTGCAAAGAAGGGAAAAAAGAGGATAAAGGCAGATGATATAAAGGGGTGGAAATAACCAATGATTTTCATAGCTGATCAATTGAGTTTGCATCAAAATCATTTCCAAGATTATCCCTGAAAGGGTGATAAAAAACATAAGGATTAAATCTTTTGTGTAAATTAATACAGATTTATTAAAGTATAATTGAAATGAGATGAGGGTTATGGCGCCAATAAGTGCAAAAAATGTATATCCATGTATGCCCCACATGACACACCAAAGCCAACCGATTATAAAGTACGTCAAATTCAAAACATTACATTTCATATGTGTGGCTTCCTTTTGTAAACTTTAGGCTATTTGCTTCTATTAAAGCCAATTTTTCAAGTAATATAATGCAGCCTGCGGCCATAACATGCTGATTCCTAGGGCAACGCCCAATGTCATCAACTTAAGAAAATTCGCTCATTTGGAGTGCGGTGACGAGTCACCGCTCTACTCTAAACCCGACTTGTCGGGTCCATTAATTCTGAATTTAAATTAAAATTCAGAATTAATGGCAAATCGACAAGTCAATTTGAGCAGCAGAGCGGTGACGAGTCACCGCACTCCAAAAAACCGCAAAGTTTTGTACTGCAAAATCCTTAAGTTGATGACATTGGGCAACGCCCCTAGGTATCAGAATGTTAGAGTTTGCAGGCTAGACCTGCTTTATAATTTTTTATATAAAGTAAAAATCTTAAAGTTTCAATTTGAAGTATATTTTTGGAGGATGGCCTTTAAGTGATCGGGGATGGCAACCTTTGTTCTTTTTAATTTATCAATCGTTACATGCGTGGTTTTGGCGGTTCCTGTCAATGTAAGCTCTTTTGTGGCCCCATCTTCTTTGTATATTTTGTAATTCATTGTAAATGAAGACGTCCCGATGTTTTCTGCAACAACTGTCACTTCCAATTTATCGGCAATCATTAGAGGTGCCAAATAATTGGCCTCCACATGAACGATGACGAATAAAAAATCTTCGTTATAAAAAATTTGGCTAAAACTCATGTTTTCTAATTCAACAAGATCCTCCCACGCATCATGGACAAAACGAAATTGATTTGCAAAATAAAGAACCCCTGCAACATCTGTATCGTTCATGCGAACTTTATTATATGAAATAAACATCGATTAATCCTCACGTGTTGATGTAAATATAATCTTAGGAATAAAGGGCGCATGTTTACAAATAAAAAATGAGACTTTGGTTAAAATTTTGTTCATCATCACTTGATGCAGAAGCTGGCCTCTTTTAATTCTTGGTCCATATCTTTTTTTCCAGGCTTTATGAAACAAAAGCGAATCTTCTGAAACGGCATAATCTGCTGCCATGTAACCTGAAGTGATTGCCATTCCAAGACCGTTACCGGTCGCCGGTGCAATACCGCCGGCAGCATCGCCTATAAAGTAAATGTTTTTTAAGTGAGGGTTGGCTTTTGCTTCAAATTCCGGCGCCTCTGTAAATAGCCATTTATCAAAAAGCATTTTACCGCCTTTTAATTTCTCATTTACAAGTTTTGCCCCTTTTTTATTCAAAAAATCTTCAATGAACTTTTCAGGATTTGTAATTTTTTCCGTGACTTTTGCAAGACAGGCGACATTCACCACATTTTTTTCAATAGGAGAGATCCCAAGATAACCATTCTCAACCGCATGCATTTCAAGAGTTTCTTCAGAATCAATGCCCGAAAAATGGGCTTTAAAGCCCAGGTAAGGCATTTTTGGTTTTAAAGAATTTAAAGATACATTGAAAAATCTACCACCCCCGACAAATACATTTCTTGCATAAAGAGTTGTTCCGTCTGACAATTTAGCTTCATAAAGGGTTGTTGGGCTATTAACTACCGCGGTTAGTGCAACAACCTTCATATTGGTTATAATTGTCGCCCCATTTTCTTTTGCGCGATCGCAAAGTTTTTTGTCCAACTCATAGCGCGACATGCTTGCAGCTTCTTTTGGAAATGTAAAATCAAAAATGCTATTTTCGGTAAAAAAGGTTGTTTTTTTAATTTTGTTTTCTGGAATAATGCCCCAATCTTCCAAATAAGGTAAACTTTCAGGAGATAAAAACTCGCCGCAAATTTTATGGGATGGGTAGTCAGAGGCCTCTATTAAGACAGGGGTTTCTGCCAAATCGACAAGGCGATTGACAACGCTGAGTCCTGCGATGCCTCCGCCTATAATTAAAAAATCTATGGGGATATTAGACAACTTTTGAAATTCCATTTGGCTTTTAAAATTACCTTTTTTGGCTTGTTTTTCGCTAAATTTTTCGACCATATAGCTATATTCTCTCAAAATTTTTCAAAAAACAAGCGAAAAAAATTCTAATTTTATTAAGCAAAGCAATTTTCAAAAGAGGTCTATTGTTATGATCCATCTAAAAGGGAATTTCCATTTAATTGTGTAGTGTTCAATTCCTGCTTTTTCAAGGTAGGAGACCCACTCTTTTTTTATAAAACTTCTTCTTATGGAAAGAAGACCGTCGTTTGTAATTAACCTGTTTCGAAAAGCAAAAGGGGCTATTATCGAGTAGCTTAAATAGGCAAGTGGGTGCCTGTGCAAGTCATTAATGATAATGCTTTTAATGGCTATTTTTTTTGCTCTTTTTAAAAAATCGATGAGTTCTTCATCATTCATATGATGACAAACAAGCGTGGTTGTTATCACGTCAACGCTTTTTTCTGGCTTTTCAAGCTCCAAAGTTGATGGCACTTCAAATTTTAAATTTCTTATTGGCTTTTTTGCAAGTTGATTATTTGCAAAGCAAATCGCGTCTTTTGAAAAATCGATGCCGGTAACAGTCGCTGTAGAATATTTTAAAGCAAGCAACCTTGTAAAGCTTCCTCCGCCACAGCCCACATCAAGAATTGATTTTGGAGACTCTTTTAGTTGATCAAAAGAGGTAAGTGTCGCTCGATTGCCCATTAGTAGCTTACCCACACGGCCCAATTGTTTTAAGCAATCATCATACTCTTCTTTTGTGTAAAAATCAGATCCAAGATCAATAAACTCTTTTTCATACGACCGTTTTTTCATAAGAGTGCCTTACTTTTAAATGAGACAGGTTTGCATTATGGGACGGTTCTTGCATAAGTGCATAACTTTTAATCGAAACATAAATTTTTCACCTTTTAGATTACGATTAAAAGTTATGCACTTATGCAAGAACCGTCCCTTAAGTTTTTTTTTATCTATTAACAAGAGCTGGCACTCTCATGATTAGCCTTTAATAAAATACCTTCAATAGAAAGCCCTGGACCAAACCCGAGACCAATCACATGCTCATGAAGCGGTTTTTTTTTAGACAGCTCATTTAAGATAAAAAGAAAAGTAGCACTAGACATATTTCCAAAGTTTTTTAGCACATCCCATGCATTGGCTGTCTGGTTTTTTGTAAGGGCGCAACGTTTTTCAATTGCTTCAACAATGGCTTTTCCACCAGGATGAATAGCCCAAGTACAGTTTGAAAAAGGAATGGATTTACCAGCAAGATTATTAGAAAGAAGTGTGCCCGCAAAATTTTCAATATGTGCATCAATGAGTTGTGGTACCTTTGCAGAAAGCTTCATCAACATGCCGCTATTAGCAATTTCCCAACTCATTTGATCCTCAGAGTTATCTAGTGCAAACGACTGGTTTTTTTGAATCTCAAAAAGGGATGTTTCTTCTGTTTGTACATCACAACCAATAATGGCTGCTGCTGCACCGTCTGCAAAAAGAGCATTGGCAACAAATGCTTCTACTGTTTTATCGCTTTGAAAGTGAAGAGAGCAAAGTTCTGTACAAACTAGCAGTACACGCGCGTTTTTGTTTTCCATTGCAAGCGCTTTTGCTATGGCAAGGCCTTTAAAGGCGCCAAAACAGCCCATAAAGTTAATTCCAAGTCGCTGAACGCTAGCGTTTAGTTTCAAGCTTTTAATCAGGCTAAATTCAAGCCCCGGTGCATACATACCGGTACATGAGACTGAAATGACATGAGTAATTTTTGATGGATCCTGACCCCATTTTTGAAGGGCTTCTATTGCTGCTTTTAAGCAAAGCTTTGGTGCTTCAATGCGATAAAGTTGATTGCGTTTAAGGGTGCAGGGGACTTGATTTGGAAAATTATTGCCGAAAAGACCTTCTTTAAAAAATTTATCTTCAGAATTGGCTATAACACTATGACGCTTTTCAATTTTAGAATTTTTAAAAATTAAATGCAGCTTTCTTGAATCCTCTTCAGAAAGTTCAAGAGCCTCGCTAAATACTGCTGCGATATTATTTTGGGAGAAGATTCCCTCTGGCACAACAGAACTTAAGGAGAAAATATGGGGATTCAAATGGCCTCAAACTTTTTTTTAATGCAACATTAGCAGATTTTGCATAATTGCGATATCCTTTTTTTTCAGCTTGAAGTAGAACGTGGATATACTGGTGCTACTTAAAAGTAAAATATAAACGATTTTCTTTTTAACGGTATAAATGACTTATAAAGTAATTATCAATTAATTTCAAATTTAACGTATAAGATGAAATGGCACGAAGAGGTTCCTCGTGCCATCAATGATTATTTTGTTTCCCAGAACTTAGGATAGAGTAATGCACCATCAGCATTATTAATATCTTCAATGTAGACTTGATCAATGCCAAGCGATTTCATAAACCCACTGACCAAGATCGGGTTTGTGATGAATACGTTAGCATAATCTCCGCCACCAACTTGGAGATCAGTTTTACCGACAAGCTTTTGCAAACCCACATTGAGCTGTTCTTGGCTATAAGGGGATTGCGCACAAACTATCGGGTGAATGTTATAGGCAAAGATGTTGCCGACACCTACAACTTTTGTTCGAGGGTTTAGAATTTTTTCTCTAAAAACAGCATCCACTTTTTCGGCTATTTCTTGTGCACGATTTTCTGTTAAGGACAATTCCCTTGGTGAAATAGGGTTTGGTGATTTAACAGATGAAATATCTTGTCGTTTGATGTGAGTGATCACATGGTTTTTAAACGGCACTGAAGCTTCAGATCCACGATGAACAACGATTTTTCCATCTTTATCCAACGTTGTAAATTGGTAGCTACCACCACCAATGTCCCAAACTATTAAATCTTCAGCCGGGAAAGAGACTTTTTCTGTAGCCGCTTCAAAATTTAAAATTCCTTCCAACTCCTGATCAATAATATAAATTTGAATACCCGTTTCTTTATAAATCCGCTCAATAAATTCTTCTGCATTCTTTCCATTTCTAAAAGAGGCTGTGGCAACCCCTACAATTTTTTCTGCACCGAAACTATCCGCAACAGCTTTTGCTTTAAGCAGAGCATTAATTCCATCTTGCATCACTTGTTCGCTAAATAATTTATCGGGTGAGGCCTCCAAGGCATCCTGATACTGCACAGAATAGTTTTCAACTGCCAACACCTGATCAATTTTATTGGTGGTCAAATTAATTTCTGCAACTTTTAATTTAGTGGCACCAGAACCTATATCTAAGGCTGCTCTAATGACCTTTTTCTCGGTTTGCTGTTCAGATACAGGTTGTTCTAATACAGCATTTTGCGTTATACTATACCCAATTAAAGGCATCGATAAAAAAAGCATAAAGACACAAGAAGTTATTTTTTTTGTAATCGTATTCATAGAAAACCTCCCTTTCTAGAGCAATCCATGCATTAACCGTGCCAACTTATAAAAAGTGAATTAAAATGGTAAAAATAGAGCCGATCGGTTTTTTTCAATCAACTGGGGATGAAAAGTATGCAGTTTCACGGCAACCCGGCGTCATTAAGGGAAACCATGGGAAAATTATCCCTAATAAAAATGCAAATTTTGAAGAAGCTTTAACTGATTTAGACGGTTTTGATCGCATTTTTGTGATTTATCAATTTTCGCGAAACAAAACGTGGAAGCCAAAAGTAATGCCGCCAAGAGGAGATAAAAAAAGGGGAGTTTTTGCAACAAGATCACCCCATCGGCCCAATTTTTTAGGGCTTTCCTGCTTAGAATTAGTCGGTATTGATGGATTGACCTTAACCGTCAAGAATCATGATTTACTTGATGGCACGCCTATTTTTGACATTAAACCCTACGTTGTTTATGCCGATTGCTTCCCCGATGCAAAACAAGGTTGGTTAGATGAGCTAAATGATGAGCCTTTATTTACATTACACTTTGAGAAACAAGCTTTATTAAAAAAAACTTACCTTGAAAAATTTAATGTCTCTCTTCTAGAGAACATTGCCCCGAGACTCCTAGTTCACCCCTTTCCCAAAAAGCAAAACCGGATTAAGCTTTTACAAGATAACTTTTACGAAATTGCCTACAAAACTTGGCGCTTGAGCTTTACGGTAGATAAGCCACGAGTCATCATCCACGACATCTACAGCGGCTACGATCAGGATACCCTACAAGGCAAACGTCCATGCCCCTACGGCGACTTGGATCTGCATCTACGGTTTATAGAGTCCATTTAAAATGTTTCTTTTTGGCCTCTTTCTCGCTAAATTCCGAAGGCCATGTGTACGCATAGGCCCTCGAAATTTATCAAAAAATCTGCTCAAAAATAATCCATTTTGTATGGCCCACACTACTAGAATTACTCACACAAGATGATTTTATTATTTCATTGAAAAGTTTTGTCATTTTTGTCCTTTAAAATCCCTTACTAATGTGGGTAAAATTATATATAGCTTATCCTTAGTGTTTTAATAAAAGATGGACTTTTAAAGTTAAATTCAGATAATCGGGTAAAAAGGATTTTAATATAAAAAAAGGGGTGCTGAAATGAAAAAAATAATTTTACTCATCGCAATTTTATTCGCTGGATTTACAGGGCTTTGGCATTATAATGCAGCACGAGCAAAACAATTTGTAGCTAGTAAATTTGATGAAGCCACAGCATATTTTGACAAGGAAGGCTACATACTAAAAAATGAAGGGATTGATGTAACTGGTTACCCGCTTGACTACCAAGCTGTTATAAAATCACCCTCGCTAATAAAAAAAGAACAGGCTAAAGAAAAGAGTGATCCTGTAGATTCGATTTTGGTAGATGGTAAATTAAGTTTAATCTCAAACTTATTTGGAACAGAGTTTTCTGTTGAAAATAACGGAAAAACCCGCATTATTGTTAAAAATGGCGATTCAACAGATGAATTTATACTGATCGGTGATAGCTCAAGTAGCTTTAGTGTTGAAGGAGTGCCTTTTATTGAAGCGATAAAAAATCCTTTTAAAGCATATTTCCATGAAATAGAAAGTAATGACAAACAATTTTTAATTGGCAAGAACGGTTCTTTTTCAGGAAAAAATTTAAAGTTATTCAATGTTAAAAACCCATCTGTAACTCTTTTAGAAATGGATAAGGCAGATATTGAATATGCACTAAAAGATACAGATGGAGAATTATCCTTTATTAAGTTTAAAGGTGATGTTAAGGGCTTAAATATTGATACATTAATTGTAGGAAGTGATGCCTACAATCCCGGAAATACAAGATCTTTAAAAGAAATTTCCATGATGTTATCGATGCCAAAACCCGGAAAAACAGATATTTCGTTTGATATGGAACTTGACGCACCCTTTAATCAGTTTGAAGATTTAGGCAAAATCGCTTCCCTAAATGATCTTGCGCCATTTAATCTCGATTTAAAAAATTTTGACATGAAAAACGATTTTGGCTCTTATTTTCATAAAGGTTTATTTTCTTTTAAAGATGTAAAGGAAGCTAAACAATTTCAATTGAATTTATTAGGGACTCAAGAAACTTCAAAAGAACAATTTGCAGCTTTTAGAGTTCAATGGGAAGAATTTTTAAATAATTTACCTATTTGTACAAAGAATGTTGAAGAAAACTCAACAGATGTTTGCCCGCTTGTGAAAGGATTAGTTCCACAATTGGATACTTTTGGAAAAATTGTATTTGATATAGATGCTTTATTTGATGTTAGAAATCCGGTCGATCTTAGCGATAATTCAACGCTTACTATCAATCGTCTCAATTTTTACAGCGCACTTTATGGCATGAAATCAAACAGTCTTTTTAACTTTAAAAAACCTGAGATGGTTGTTTCAACTTCTAAAATAGAATTGCTTAATTATCAGGCATTTTTTCAAGATTTATTTAATTATTTAAAGAAAGCTGAAAAGATTTTACCTCATCTTATGAAGGAAGGTGAAAGTTTTCCAAATATTCAAGAAAAACATGTCAAGCTGATTACAGATTACTTAAAAGCTATTTCTGATGAACCAAATAAAGATCTTAAAGATTTGACAATAACCATTAAAGTCGATGGACTAAACGAAATTAAAATAGGTACACTTCCAAGCAATGATTTTATACAAAAAACAATGATCTTTAATTCGGAATTGATGAAAGATTTTACAAAACAAAAAGTTGAAAACCCAAAACCAGTAATAAAACAATAGTCATAAAGGATTTTTATATATGAGACACATCGCTTTTTTTTTAGGATGCCTGATTTGCTTAACTTCAGCTCTGTCAGCTGATTATAATGATTTTGAAACAAATACCTACATATTACCGGAAGCAAGAGAGAGAATGCGGCCTTATCTGCTTCTTAAAGATCATCCGGCAAAGGCAATACTCGATAGAATATTCCACTCTTCAAGAGCAAGTTTTGATGATGAATCTCTGATAAGTGCAGGATTTAAAATTAAATATAAGCAACCAAGAAGTTTTATTAGGGTAGTGAGTCATCCAAAATTAAATGGTTATCTTCTTAAAATTGTAACAGATGTCGAGATGCGCCAAAAAAATGGCAAGCCCGATTGGCACTGGTTTGTCAATCGTTGTGTGGGGGTAAAGAAAATTCAAGATGCCATTAGTCAACATAAAATTAAATATTTTGTCGCCCCAAAAAAATGGATCTACCCGCTTCCTATTTATCCATATCCTGAAAATGCAAATGTTTCCAATATAAGAAAAATCATGGTCTTACTAGTAGAAGATATGAATTTGACTTCTAAAGAAGCAAATCTTATCGCGTGGAAAACCGAGATCACCAAAAAGCATTTAGATGAGCTTTATTTAATTATCAAGCAGGTAGGTGGAAGAAGTTACCGCGCATCAAATATTCCTCAAACAAAGCAAGGCACTTTTGCTTTTATTGATACCGAATATCCAAGAAGCTCGCCTGACTTTAATACGATTAGATCGTATCTTTCGTCCGGCAGACGCTCCTACTGGGACAAGCTTGTCGAAGCCAAACAATAAGTTTCAAACTAATATAAACCGTTTTTTTTTTTTTTCAAACTGAAAAAATAATAGCATTTAAATTATGTGTGGCTCACATTTCAGATTGGGGACGGTTTTCTCTTGAAGTGAGTTAACTTTTAATCGAATACTCTTGATTTAAGTATTCCTAACTTCGATTAAAAGTTACGCACTTCAAGAGAAAACCGTCCCCCATCTGAAATATCGATTTATTGAAAATAGCCGCTTTAGCGATCCTGCAAATCCTGTAAAAAATCGATGATGTAATAGATTGTAGAGGTCTAATGTTTTCAGATTGAAGTAGAACCAGTATACGATTTTTCTTCTCTAACTTGCTCCTTAGGTTTTCTTAAAAAGGGCGTAAAGAGATTACCGTTTTTGTAAGTCGAAAAGGTAGATGATGAACATCCGTACAAGATAAATAGAGATGGAGATGGTAATAAAGATAGATAGCCCAATATAAACATAGGCTGTCGGATTTTGATAAACTTTAATAAAAAAGTTAAGTCTTTCATCAAGCAAATTTGAGCTTAAAAATAACAAAAGCAGATAGAGACTAAAAAAAGTGAGTCCAATTCCTGCTGTCATCCACATCTTTTGTTTAAAATTGTATACTAAAGAACGAAAGGAAATTGGTTTTCGTGTGACAAGCTGAGTCATTTGAATAACATTATATAAAATAATGAGTCCGATGCAAATGATTCCAAGAGTGATGGTTAAGGCTTGTAGGGTATTCATAATGTCTCATTATACAGAAATTACTTATCGAAAAAAAGTGTAAAATTAGCAATGTAAAAACCAGGATATGTTTTCTTCTTGATAAAATTTTTTTATGTTATCATCAAAAAAACGTATCTAGAAGCAATCCTAGAAGTTAAATCCAAGCCTAGCACCCCATTGGTAGCTTGTTGATGTTAGGCGGGTAATACGATCTGAATAGGGTGAAGGTGCATCAGTAATACGTCTTGATGGGTTATTATTAGTAATAGTAATCTTCCACCAAGCTGCAACAGTCCAGTCCTTGCTTAGGTTGTACGCCATGCTAAACTGTAAGTTACCCTGTAATGTATTGTAATGTGAGTTTCTGTAGCTAGGACGTGGAAGAGTGTTTGTTGTGCTTTGTGCAAAAAAACCTTGACCTTTTAGATCTACACGAATGAATCCGCCATAATATTGGACAGCCCAGTTGAAATCTTCAGTTACAGGCATACTGAGTCTTAAACCGCAAAAATATCCATAACCCCATGAAGTCACTTTATTGCCACGACTATCTTGGTAAAGAGGGCCCGAGTTATTTTTTCTTGCTTCGTAACGAAAGTAAGGTGTCAAGCTACCCTTCATGCCAGAGGGAAGTTGTAAAGTATAGCCGAAAATACTGACAAAACCTGTTCCATATAAATTTTTCTGTTCTCTGTTATTAATCGGATCTACAATTACAGGAAAACCAGCAGTCGGAGGATTAGCCGTGATGAAGTTCAAAATTCCGTATCCACGTAATTCAAAGAAGTAATGATCTTTAATTAATCCGCTTAAGTACCCGTAAATGGTACCTTTAGACGAGGTTTCTTCATGAGCTATACCGATTTGATATTTACCAAATGGTTTGCATGGGCTAGCATATGGTATTGAGCATACTGGATGACAATCCTCTGCATATCCTGCATAGGTTGTAGCGATGATCATCAATAACAGTAAAATGTATTTTTTCATTTTATTTTTCTAGTTTTGTGTTAACTTAAAGGGATCCTAGCATGTTTATCAAATTTAAGGAAAATTAAAAATGATGATATACCGGTTCCAATTCAATCTGAAAGATCTTTTAAAGTTATTTGGGGTCAGGCTTTACAGAATTACAGTTTTCGTTAGTATGAATACAGTTATTTCAGAAAAACTGTCATTCTGTCAATCCAGACCCCATAGAATT
>Ga0105045_10004442_pt1 | contig 12187 bp, 12 predicted proteins | sample MAT02_FD_78089 | JGI IMG/M metagenome (GOLD analysis project Ga0105045, IMG submission 78089) | Freshwater microbial communities from Lake Fryxell liftoff mats and glacier meltwater in Antarctica - MAT-02 (megahit assembly) | ecosystem: Environmental > Aquatic > Freshwater > Ice > Liftoff... | reverse complement strand
TCCTCGTTACCGATGAAGAAGACTGCTCCGTGCAGAACTTCGAGATCTTCTCGGGCGTAGGGCGATTCGGGGGCATCCCACCCAACATTCGCTGCAACGAATTCGCTGAGGACGCCGACATTATCTATCCCGTCGCACGCTACGTGAACGGCTTCGTCGGCCTTCGCCGCAGCCCGGAGCTCCTCGTCTTCTCGGCGATCGTTGGCATCCCGCCCGCGACGGAAGCCGCAGCCTCCGCGAACGACTTCGCCAGCGTGCTGAGTCACCCCGACATGCAGCCCGTCGTCGACGAATCTGGAACTCTGCTCAACCCCTCGTGCATGACCGCAAGCGGAACGGCCTATCCCCCCGTACGCATCGTCCAGACCGCCGCAGCACTCCACGCGATGGGCGCCAACGTGTCCGTCACCTCGATCTGCACAGCCTCCTTCTCGCGCGCATTCGACACGCTGATCAACCGCGTGGAAGTCGCGATCGACGCTTGCTATTGAAGCGGGTGACCGTGGAGCGCTGTGGGGCGAGCCAGCAAATCGATTGCCCGCCACAACACCCGTGATAGAAGGCGCGTCCCTTAAGGGCGGTGCACATGGGTGCATCGAAATCCCACACACCTCTCGCCATTCCGCACGTGGAAAGGCAAACAGCCAGGCTCGGTGCTCCTTCGGGGGTTGCTTGGTTGAAGAGGTGGCGGAAACAACCGGAGATAGAAAATGACCGAGACCCAGACCCAGACCGCCGCAGAAGAGCTCAACGAAGAGTTCCCCCTTAGCCTCCGCAGCCTCATCGATTCGGGCGCCCACTTCGGCCATCAGACACGCCGCTGGAACCCGAAAATGCGCCCCTTCATCTTCGGCGCACGCAACGGCATCCACATCATCGACCTCGACCAGACGGCCGTGCTCTTCAAGCGCGCGTACGACTCGCTCGTTGAGTCGGTGGCGCGTGGCGGCCACGTGCTCTTCGTCGGAACGAAGCGCCAGGCAGTCGACGTGGTCCGCGAAGAGGCTTCGCGCGCAGGTCAGTTCTTCGTCACGGGCCGCTGGCTCGGCGGAACGCTCACCAACTTCCGCACGATCAAGACGGCGATTGAACGCCTTCGCGAGCTTGACCGCATGTTCGACGACGGCTCGGCTGAGGTCCTCCTCAAGAAGGAGCAGATGAAGCTTCGTCGTGAGCAGGAGCGCCTCGAGAAGTTCATCGGCGGCATCAAGATGATGAACGCGCTTCCAAGCGCAGTGTTCATCATCGATCCGCATCACGAGCACATCGCGATCAGCGAAGCGCGCAAGCTCGGCATCACGGTCATCGCGATCACGGACACGAACTGTGATCCCGACCTCGTCGACTTCGTCATCCCAGGCAACGACGACGCCATCCGCTCCATCAAGCTCTTCACAGCCAAGATCGCCGACGCGTGCATCGAAGGCCAGCAGAAGCGCCGCGCCAATCAGCAGGGCAACGGCGGCCGTGAGCAGCGCACCGACAACGAGATCGGCATGAAGGTCGAGGTCGACTTCCAGCGTGCCCGTCGTCCAGGCGGCCCCGGAGCCGGACGTCGCGGCGGCCCCGGTGGACCCAGCTGAACCACAGCCTCTTTGGAGAATTCGAACATGACTCAGGTCACCGTCACAGCTCAGCAAGTGAAGTCGCTCCGTGATCGCACGGGCGCAGGCATGAATGATTGCCGCGGCGCACTCATCGAGACCGCCGGCAACGAAGAGAAGGCCATCGAGCTCATCCAGAAGAAGGGCCTCGCGAAGGCGGCGAAGAAGGCGGGCGCCATCGCCGCTGAGGGTCACGTCCAGGCCTACATTCACCCGAACTATCGCATCGGCGTTCTCGCCGAGATCAACTGCCAGACCGACTTCGCAGCCAAGAACGAAGAGTTCATTCAGTTCGCGAAAGACGTCGTGATGCACATCGCTGCATCAGCACCGGTCTACGTGAAGCGCGAAGAGATGCCCCAGGCAGACATTGCGAAGCAGCGCGATCTGTTCGCAGGGCAGCTTGAGGAAGAGGCCAAGGCCACGGGCAAGACCCGCCCGCCCGAGGCCATGCAGAAGATCCTCGACGGCAAGATCGACAAATGGTGCGGCGAAGTCTGCTTGAACGAACAGGAACTGATCACGCGCGACGACAAGAAGACGGTCGGCACGATCGCCGATGAACTCGCCGCCCGCATCGGCGAGAAGATCGGCGTTCGCCGCTTCGTCCGCTTTGAGCTCGGTGAAGGCATTGAGAAGAAGGTCGTCGACTTCGCAGCGGAAGTGGCTGAGCAGCTCAAAGGCTGATCCTCCTTTCCGATCCAATCGAAGAGCCCGTTGCAGCGATGCAGCGGGCTTTTTGTTTTAGAACTCGCCGTGGCTGGGTTTCATTTCGGGAAATTCCTCACACATCGCTTCGGTTGGCGATTGCCGGGTGATTCAAAAGCCCCAAGCTCGCGCCTATGCACGCTCTCGATGACGTCCCCGTTTTCCCCCTTCCTGGTCTCGTGGCACTGCCCGGCAATGAGGTGGGTTTTCACTTCTTTGAGCCCCGCTATCGGGCGCTCGCGAAGGACCTTTTGGCCTCGGAAAAGCGGCTGATGGTGCTCGCAATGCTGCGGGATACTGAGCATCCGGCAGGGTCCGAGCCGATCATGCATCAGATGGCCTCGGTGGGTCAGGTCGTGGGCGAGGATGTGAACGAAGACGGCACCTATGACGTGCTCTTTCACATCGAAGCGCGCGTGAAGATCGTGACCGAGCTCGAGCCCGGAACGCTGCTCTATCGCCGCGTGAAGTGCGATGTGCTGCATGACATTGAGCCCGAGGCGACGGTGGGTCGCGTGCTCGACACGACGCTGCGTACCTGGGCGCGTGAGTTCGGCGCGCTGGAGCGGGAGCTAGGCGCGAAGCAGCCGCCCATCGATCTCGACTGCACGCTGGGGACGCTCGCCGATCGACTCGCCGATCGCTACCTGCGCTCGAACGTAGCGCTGAGACAGCGCGTGCTTGAACTCGCGAACATCGAAGAGCGAAGCGAGTTTGTGAGTCGCGCGCTTGGTGAGCTGCTCGGCACGATTCGAAAAGCCCGCGGCATCTCGCTCAACTGAGCGAGATGATCGCCGTCGGCTACCTGCGCAAAACCTACGCTGCGCGAGCTCGGCGCCGACTTCCAGGCGACGCATCTCCTCTACTTCGAGGTATTCGAAGAGGACGACGAGGCGCACGCTTGGGAGCCAGTTCCGATCCCGAGCGAGCCCGTGGACGTCAAACGCCCAACATCGTCCAGGCTCGTCGGCTACGACGTCTGCTCGTTCTCGACGCGCAGCAGCATGCCCGGGTGCTCCAGGCTCTCGTGCAGCGCGCTCTCGACGAAGGTTTCAACGAATGAGCACTGCCTCTTCGCCACGCCGAAGACGCGAAAGACGCACTCTCACAGGGCGTCTTCGATCACTCCGGCCCGGACCCTTTCGCGTCTTTGCCATCTTCATCGTCGACGACGAAAACGCGACCGAAGAGTCATGACATCTCTGCGCTAGGCGACGCCTGCTAGAACGTCTTCGCCGGTTCGACGCGTGCAGGATGCGTTGCCTTCGATCGATCATGTAGAGTGCGCCGCATGACCGAGCTCAAATTCAAGCGCGTGATGTTGAAGCTCTCCGGGGAGGCACTCGCTGGCTCCGAAGGCGGCTTCGGCATCGACCCGAGTACGCTCTCTATCTTGGCCGCGGAAGTCGCCGAGGCCCATGCGCTCGGTGCGGAATGCGCAGTCGTCATCGGTGGCGGCAATATCTTCCGCGGGCTCAAGGGGAGCGGCCAAGGCATGGACCGCTCGACCGCTGACTATATGGGCATGCTCGCGACGGTGATCAACGGCCTCGCACTGCAGGACACGCTAGAGCGCTTGAAGGTGCCCACGCGCGTGTTGAGCGCGCTCGATATTCGTCAGGTCGCTGAGCCCTACATCCGTCGTCGCGCTGTGCGTCACCTTGAGAAAGGCCGTGTCGTCATCTTCGCCGCAGGCACAGGCAACCCGTTCTTCTCGACCGACACAGCCGCCGCGTTGCGCAGCATGGAGATCAACGCGGAGCTCTTGTGCAAGGCGACGAAGGTCGAGGGCATCTACGACAAGGATCCAGCGAAACATGACGATGCAGTCATGTATCGCCGCCTCTCGTTCGACCGCTGCTTGAGCGAACGCATCGGCGTAATGGACTCCACCGCCATCACGCTCTGCCGCGAAAACAAGATGCCTATCCGCGTCTTTGCACTGCTCAAGCGCGGCAATATCAAGCGCGTACTGCTCGGCGAAGACGTCGGTACGCTCGTCAACGAACACGGCGAGTGAACCTCAACGCCCCACCTTCTGCGATTCGCCGTGAGGTGAATCTGCGAACAGAGCCCCTGAATCACCAAACCACACCTTTGGAGACGCCATGATTGAAGAGACGCTGCAAGAGACCAGGACCAGCATCGGCAAAGCCCACGACGCGCTTCGTCGCGAGCTCTCACGCGTGCGCACCGGACGCGCCAGCCCCGAGCTCCTCGACTCCATCCGAGTCGACTACTACGGAACGCCCACGCCCGTCTCGCAGATGGCCAGCATCGCTGTGCCCGAGCCACGCATGCTCACGATCAAGCCTTGGGAGAAGTCGTCGATCAAGCTGATCGAGTCCGCCATTCTTCAATCGCCGCTTGGCATCACCCCGCAGAACGACGGCGTGATCATTCGCCTCCCGATGCCACCGCTCACCGAACAACGCCGCAAGGAGCTGGCGAAGATCTCCAAGGCCCACGGCGAGGACGCGAAGGTCGCAGTTCGCAAGGCGCGTCACGAGTGTCGCGACATGCTTGGCGAGATCAAGACCGACGGCGGCGCGAGCGAAGACGACGTCGAGCGCGGGATGAAGAAGCTCGAGGAGATCATCCAAGAGGCTGTCGCCAAGGTGGATGAGATCATCGCGGCGAAGGAAAAAGATATCATGACTCTTTAGTCACAACAATTCGCCGCGCACCCGCTGCGAATTGGTGTCCGTGTGCAAGAAAAGGCCGCGCAAGAGCGCGGCTTTTTCGTTTCAAATCAAGCCCATCAGGCTCAACGAGGCCGAACGCGCTCAAGCTTGTTGAGGAAGTCCTGATCCGAGCCGCAGGTCGCGAACTCGACGCCGATCATCGCCATCGGAACCGACGCGACGTTGACCCCCATCGTCACGATGCGCGATCGCGCGATGAAGTACACCGCAGTGAACACACCCCTTCGAGCAGAGGCCAGCGTGGTCAACTTCCGACGCGAAGCCGAGTCGTAGCCATTCATCTCGCGCCACTCATTGAACATCGTGATGCCACGCGTCCTCGCGAGGACGGGGCCGAGCACACGCACCCACTCGTCAGCCAAGTCTTCCGAGAAGTGGCCGTTGCAACGCGCCATCAAGACCAGGGGCGCGGGCTGAAAAAGCTCAAGTCGACCACGACTGTTGGCTTGATCAACAAGCACGCCAGTTGTGGACCACGCAGGAAGAGGAATACTGGTCACGATGCACCTCGACGGCCGACAAGCGCGGTGCTGCACCACGCGAGGTCAGCGGAACTTGAACGGTTGTCCCAGGGAAGAATTGGCGCCTGATTGTACCACCGTCGGTGGGGAAAGCGGACGTGATTGGCGTCGTGCTCTATGCTGCCGCGCATGTCCGTCTTCCTCGACGCATGCCGTCTCAAGCCCACCCCGTACACGCCCATTTGGATCATGCGACAGGCCGGTCGCTATCAACCCGAGTACCGTGCGATCCGCGAGCGCGTGAGCTTCATGGAGCTCTGTCGCTCCCCTGATTTGTGCTCCGAAGTCGCGGTGCGTTCCGTTGAGCAGCTCAACGTCGATGCAGCGATTGTCTTCTCCGACATCCTCGTGGTGCTTGAGCCTCTCGGCGTTGGCTTTGAGTTCACCAAGGACGACGGACCGAAGATTGGAAACCCGATCCGAACCGCCAAGGATGTCGATCGCGTGGCGACGGAGATCGATGCGAAGGGCTCGCTCGACTACGTGATGCAGGCGATCCGCACGACGAAGAAAGACCTCCACGGTCGCGTTCCTTTGCTTGGTTTCTCCGGGGCGCCGTTCACGCTCGCTTCCTACATGATCGAGGGTGGCGGCTCGCGCGACTACCACCACACCAAGGCCATGATGTACGGCGACGAGGGTGCGTGGCATGCGCTGATGGAGCGCATCTCCGATGCCGTGACGCGCTACTTGCTCGCGCAGATAGATGCGGGCGCCGATGCGCTTCAGCTCTTCGACAGCTGGGTCGGCGCGCTAGGGCCCGCCGACTACATTCAGTACGTGCAGCCTCACGTGAAACGCATCTTTGAGGCGCTCGGAGACCGCGTCCCGGTCATTCATTTTGGTGCGGGCAATCCCGCGCTCCTGCCGCATGTGCGTCGCGCAGGTGGTCACGTGATCGGCATCGATCATCGTGCGAACTTCATGCAGGCGTGGACGGAGCTCGATCTGGCAGGTCCCATCGCGGCGCAGGGAAATCTCGACCCGTCGACGCTGCTCGCAGGCCAAGACGTGATGCTGCGCAAGGCCGAGGCGATGCTCAGTCAGGTGCAGAACAAACGCGGCCATATTTTCAACCTCGGCCACGGCGTGCTGCCCTCAGCGAAGGTCGCGGACGTCCGCGCGCTCGTCGACCTCGTCCATGAAGCGACGCAACGCACACAGCCAGCGCGCCCTTCGGCCCTTCCGCCCCGCGGGTGAGTCACACTTGAGCGGTGAAGCACTTGCCCGCGAGGGAAACCAGCAAACAGTACATCGTCATTGGAGGAGGCCTGAGCGGTCTGGCCTCCGCGTACAGCCTCCTCGAGCAGGAGCCGGACGCACGGGTCGAGCTCTGGGAGGCGAGTGAGCGAACAGGCGGGCTCATCGGCACGACGCATGTGGACGGGCGTGTGATCGACCTCGGCCCCGAGTCGATCTTGAGCGAGAGCTCTGTGTCTCGTTCGCCTCGCGGCGAATCAGTCGCGCTGGAGTTCGTGCACAAGCTGGGGATCGAGCATCGCGTCATCACCACGCGGAAGGATCGTCACGGCGCGTATCTGGTGCGTGCAGGCAAGCTCGTGCGCATCCCGCGTGGCTTCTCGCTCGTTGCACCCGGCGATGAAGCGGGCCTCATTCAAGCGGGTGTGCTGAGCGAAGAAGGACTCGCGCGCGCCCTTGAAGAGCCGTCCATTCCAGCACGCCTGCGCAATGTCGAAGCGCATGAAGACGAGAGCCTCGCCTCGTTCGCGCGCCGTCGTTTTGGATGGGAGCTCTTTGAGCGCCTCTCACAACCGCTCGCCGCGGGCATCTACGGCGCAGACCCGGAGCTGCTTGGCTTGTCGGCCACGATGCCGCGCTTTCCAGCGCATGAAGCGAACTATGGAAGCGTGGCCAAAGGCCTCGCCGAGACAGTGAAACAGGATGCCTCGCAAGCATCCTCGGGCGCACGCTACGGGCTCTTCTTCTCGTTCGATGGTGGCATGCAAGTGCTTACGGATGCGCTTACGGAAGCGCTCGGTAATCGAATCCAATTGCAGCGTGAGGCGCGCTCGATGGCGCGTCGTGAGGCGCACGTTCTCGTCACTGATCAGCGCGGTGAAGTGCATCGCGCAGACGGGGTGATCCTCGCCCTCCCCGCCTATCGAACAGCGCGCCTGATCCACGATCTTGATCCCACGCTCGCGTCGCTCCTTGAGAGCATCCCCTATGGCTCAGCCGCGACGACGACGTTTGTGTGGAAGCGCAGCGACGTCCCGCATGCGCTCGATGCGTACGGCTTCGTCGTGCCGCGTGTGGAGCGTCGGCGCATCTTCGCTTCGACCTGGTCGAGTGAGAAATGGCCAGGGCGTGCACACGCCGACGAAGTGTTGCTTCGCACCTTCGCCAGCGGTGATGACGACTTCGCCTCACGCAGCGATGAGCTGCTCGTACTCGAAGCGCGACGTGAGCTGCGCGCGCTCATGGGCATCACCGCGACACCACTCTTCGAGAAGGTGATCCGCTACCCGCGCGCCATGCCGCACTACACCACCGAGCACCTCGCGCGAAGGGCGGCAGCGCGAGAACGATTCGACGCGCTGGGCCCAATCGCGGTCGCAGGAAACGCCCTCATGGGTGTGGGAATTCCCGATGCGATTCAGAGCGGCATCAATGCCGCGAGGCGGCTCGCTCAAGCCTCGTAGTCGCTCGCCTTCGCCACCACCCAGGCGAGCCACGCGACGCCAAGCACTTGGCCGATATTGCGCGTCGTCTTGGCTGCGGGGAGCGAGCGCAACTTTTGAAGTGAGTGCTGCCCAAAGACGTTGCGTAAGCGCTGTGTGGTGCCCTCGTCGATGCCGCTCGTGACAAGGCGCGCGTAGCCATCGGTGCGCACGCCGCGGATCGTTCCGCGCTGAAGCTTCTGGCGCTTGGCGATGTCGACAATGTCGTGCACGAGCGAGGGGGGAACGCGTCCGCGCACGACCATCACGCGACCATCTCGTACCGAGACGCAGAAGAGCTCGTTCATGCGAGAGGCGACGAAGAGCCCGATGATGATCAGGATGCCGAAGAAGATGACGGAGACGTAGTCCACAGCGCGAAGGTTATCTGAAGCCTCGCGAAGTGCCTGCGGGCGTAAACTATGCGCATGTGGTTTACGTTGAATGCGGACGGGTATCGGGCTGACAAAGTGGGTGCGTCAGGGCGCGGCGTTTGCGGCGTTGTAACGCGTGAAACCGACCACGGCTCCGCGTGTGAAGAAGGCTTCGTTGAAGGGGTGAGAGCCGATGAGGCACACTCGCTCGATGACAACACCCACCGAAGCCTCCAAGGCGCTGGCGCCGCTCTTCCTCGTCGACCCTGAGGGTGAGGGCCCCTGGTCGCTTTGCCTTTCCGATAGTGAGTCACCAGTCGAGCTCTTCGAGGAAGAAGGGCACTCGGGCAACGGCTACGCCTGGGATTCGGTTGCGCGCATCGCGATGAGAGGGCTCTCTCAGCCAGACAGAGACGCGATTGAGTTTGGCTCCGAGGCCGGAACCTTCGTCGCGCTCTGCAGTGCCGAAGGGCCGCTCCTCAACTTGGGGATCGAGCTCGCAAAACTTCTTCGAGATGACGAGGCGCTTCGTCTCGCCATCCGCTCGGTCCCTGAAGAGGATTGGGACGACTGACCTCAGCGACAGTACGCGCGGCCCGGGTGCGGCTGCGTCGTCCAGGACTCACGCCAATCGAGGAACGTACGCACCGACTCGTGCATCGGCGGTGCGTTCGCGCGGACCTCCTCCTCGGTCACGACGCGGCTTCGCCTTCGACGCGGACGCTGCTCCATGACGGCATCGACACCCGCTTCGGCGAGCTGCGCGTTGCGCCATGGGTACATCGGATTTCCGTCGGCGCATCCGAGCGCAATGTCCTCGGCCGAGCAGAAGAAGCGGATGTGAAGGTGGTCGTCATGCGCGTAGCTTGGCTGACATGTGACCTCCTGGAAGCGACGGATCCCGGCGCGTGGCGCGCGCTGTCGTGCGGCCTCCTGAAGCAAGAGCGTGCGTAGATGCTCAACGATGAATACGCGCTGAACTTGGTTGTCTCGTGGCGTCAGCATCGCTTCGATAAAGCGCCACGTTCGCGCGAGATCGATGCGCAGCGGGATGTCGTCGTTCGGGTCGAGGAGGTCGCGGTAATCCGTGCCTTCGCCGTTGGGATCGATCGGCGCGCCGACGGACGCGATGGGCACTCCCTCGGGGCTCTCTAGGTAGAAGAGAACGTCGACATCGCGGCCGGCCTGATGTGAGCCGTGATGGTCAATCGGGCCGCCTTCCTCGAAGCCGATGTCGCTCACAACGAGCGTGCCGCCTGGCGCTTCTTCCTCGACGACACGCGCCGCGACAACGAGCGCATCGATGAGCTCCGCGGTCGCGTAGAGCGCTGTGGCGTTGGGTCGACGCGCGTTGCTCACGAGGCCCGGTGTGCGCTCTGGAAGGGGCACGCCGCCGCGCAACGAGCCGCTGCTTGGACCGCCGATCGAGGTCGAGACACTGGGCTCGCTTCGGACGTAATTCGTGAAGCGCAGCCAGGCATCGGGGGGTGCATCCGGCTCACCTGCATCGACTCCCGCGTCCATGACTTCGTCTGCTGCAGCCGGTGACTCCACAGCACTCGCTTCCTCACGAAGGGGCTCAGCTGGCTGAGGAGCATCTGCCGTCGACCCACAAGCTGCGCATGATGTCAATAGCAATGCGATAAGGGAGAGTTTGGTGGAGCGGACGCGCATCGCCCGAGAACGCTTCCGTCCCTGCCGCAAAGTCCAGAAAGCTGAATCTGCCGAGAAACAACGCTCTCGGAGTGTAATGTTCCACTTGACACGTTACGCTGACAGCGCATCATCGGGGCATGGTTCGACACACGTCTGCTTCAGAGATCGCGGGTGCATTTCTCATCCGCTTGGCACCTCGTCGTTTCGAGGAGCGCATTGAGCAAGCGCAGCGCGATTTCGAGTCGGTGGTCGGACCGATGGTGCGTGCGCGCGGGCCTGCCTACTCGACGCGTGAGTCGCCGCTGCCTCGGCCTGCCCCCTTGCGAAGTCTCGATCCCCTCTTCGAGGTGCTGCCGCACTCGTTGGCGACTCGCTACATCGCGATGCGACGCGATGCCTCGATGATCGCGAGGGACCTGCGCGGGGATCGCATGCCTGTTGCGCGTGTGACCAAGCCCGCGACCAGCGCATCCACGCGGTACGGGACGACGGCCGACCCGCATGCGCGGCGGCTGCGCGTTCGCTCGATCACGCACGAGACCGAGCTCGCGCGCACGTTCGAGTTGGAAGACCCGGCAGGTGCACCCTTCCCGTACGCGGCGGGGCAGTTCCTCGTCGTACGGCGCGAGGTGAATGGTGAGGCGCTTCGGCGCGCGTACTCACTCTCGTCGACGCCAAGCTCTGGGGTGGTCTCGATCACCGTGAAGCGGATCGAGGGCGGCCGTGCCTCGTCGTCGCTGGTCAACGGACTGAAGCAGGGTGATTGGCTCGACGTGACGGGGCCCTCGGGCACGTTCTCAGCGAGCACGCCTCAAGCTGGGGCAAGGCAAGTCGTGCTCGTCGCGGGAGGAAGCGGCATCACACCGATGCGCTCCATCGTGCATGCGCTTCTTCAAGAGGAGAGCGAGACGCGTGTGGTGCTGCTCTATGGAAATCGCTCACGTGAAGACACGCTCTTTCGCACCGAGCTTGAGTCGCTGGAGCACACGTATTCAGGGCGATTCACGCTCGTTCAGCTACGTGAGTCCGGAGAGCGTACGGAGGGTGTTCTCGTGGGAAGACCCGATGAAGACACCCTCATCGCGCTCTTCCAATCGCAGGGCCTGGCACGCGCAGATTTGGTGTTGAGCTGCGGCCCAAGGCCGATGATGGATGCGCTTCGTGGTGCGCTGGGACGGCTTCGCTTCGACCTTGAGAAGCTACGCGAGGAGCGCTTCGACATTGGCCGCGGTGAGGAGCCTAGTGATGTGGAGTTCCCGCTCGAAGCGCAGGTCGAGATCGATCGCGAGGGCGTGACGACACGCTTCGTTGTGATGCGCGGAGAGACGCTGCTTGATGCCGCGATCGATGCGGGTGTGATGCTTCCCTTCTCGTGCCAGCTGGGTGGATGCGGCGCGTGCAAGGTGCGCCTGAGCGAGGGTGATGTCGTGATGGAGGAGCCAAACTGCTTGAGCGCGCGTGAGCGTGCAGATGGGCATGTGCTCACGTGTGTTGGGCGTCCCAAGGGCGCCGTAAAGCTCGCGGTGCTGCGATGAGCGCGAGCTTCGAAGGGAGCACGCGGGCGTCATCCGAGCGGCCGAGCGCGATGCCGCCTGGGAGCGCGCGCCTCAAGATGAAAGACGTCTGTGACGCGACCGGGTTGCCGCGTCAGGCCGTACACTTCTACATTCAGCAGGGCCTGGTTCCGCCTGGGGAAAAGACGGGTCGCAATATGGCGTACTACAGCGAGGGGCACGTCGAGCGCTTGAAGCTTGTGCGGCGTCTGCAACACGAGCGCTTCTTGCCGCTCAAGGCTATCAAGGCGCTGCTCGATGATCAGGAGAGCCAGTTCAGCGCGCCACAGCGTGCACACCTCTTGGAGATGAAGAGTCGCTTCACGAGTGACCAACTCGTGCGTCACGACGTGCTGCCTGAGCATCGACTGCTTGCGTCGGACGC
>Ga0105045_10004441_pt1 | contig 12188 bp, 6 predicted proteins | sample MAT02_FD_78089 | JGI IMG/M metagenome (GOLD analysis project Ga0105045, IMG submission 78089) | Freshwater microbial communities from Lake Fryxell liftoff mats and glacier meltwater in Antarctica - MAT-02 (megahit assembly) | ecosystem: Environmental > Aquatic > Freshwater > Ice > Liftoff... | reverse complement strand
TTATTAATAAGTCTTGATCTATTGTTTTATCATTTCGCGTCTTTTGCTTTAAAAACTTATAAAGATCTAAAGGCATTTCGCTAGAATTTGAAAATAATAATATTCCTTTCTGTAAACGAGAAAGAAAATAAACCCCTAATGCAATCATTTTTTGAATAGATTTTATACTAAAATAGCCTAAGTCTCGGATGAGCAATTCTCCTTTTTTCACCGATTTTTCAAGATTAGTTGAAATTCTTTGATCCGCTATTATTCCTGAACTAATATCCATGTGTGTAATTGTATTTGTAACTATATCTATACAAGTATTTAACTTCATCGCGGACTTACTTGCAGCTCCTCCGGTACCCTTAAAACTTTTTTTTAGCTTTTCATCTAATTGAAAAGACGTACTATCTTCTATCTTTATAGCCGAAAACTTGCTCAATAATTCTCCGTACTTGTTTTTAAAACAATTATTTAATTGAAAGTTTAAAATTTTTATAAATGAGAGCTTTAAAAAATTTACAGTAGATTTCTGTGATAATCTTTTTGAAAGCGCTTGTGCTGTGATTAGTATACCAAACCAATTATACATATTTGATGCTAAAAGACTTAAAGATTTATCTCCTCCACCAAGTAAACCGAAAGCTAAGGTGGAAATAAAAGCCAATGGCAATATTTTTGCATGCCTTATTAAAAAACCTGTTTTTTTTGCGATATCATCGCAAAATTCAAGTTGGTTCTCTAATTTATGACTAAGTTCTAAAGCTCTTCGTTTGTCTTTACGAAATTTTGTAAGATAAGAAGACTTAAGATTTTTGTTATTTTTGTAAGATTTTTTTTTCTTAGGATAATTTTTTACTTTCGATTGCCTAACAATTTTTCTTTTGTGTTTTTTTTTATTGTTATTTGTTTTCTGAGGTGATAGATTTATTATGGTGTTTTTTTCTCATAAGATTTTCGCAAAAAAAAATATAGGAAAAACACCAATTTTTTTGTTAAACTTTTCTTATATTTATTCCATTTCTTATTATTCCACACCTATCCCTAAACCACATAATACTTTGTATCCCACTGAATTCTAACGACTTACACTAAGTTGATGCCTATGGGCTTTCGCACTCCAAATTTTTTTAATTAACACAACTGTGAGACTCCAAACTCTTCATCAAATTATTTACTTTTTGCATCAGCAGATGCTTTCCAAATAACTTGCCAAAGTTCATTCATTTTGATTTTCTGATCGTTTGTTAGGGGATAAATCACTAGAAAAACATCATCATTATCTTTAAAAGCAGCATTTGTCCAGTTTGCAGAGCCATTGATCAAAATTTCTTCATCTATATAGGCAAATTTATAGTGTAAAAGGCCTTGTGTTGTATTTAAGCGTGTAGGGATTTGAGATTCTTTTAGCATCTTTACGATAGAAGCACTTGCCCCTTTTCCTGAATAACGATCAATGACAGCTTCAACTTTTACGCCGCGTAATTTGGCGTTAATTAATTCTTGTGTAAAATCGCGTCTTGTCCAAGTATACATCGCCACACGAATGGTCTTTTTTGCAGAGCGAAGCAGTTGAATAACTCTTTCTACCCCATCTTTGGCATTATCAGGTAACTCCCAGAGTTCTACAGTTTGCGCTCCTGCTTTCGTAATTTGTGGTTTTAAGGGGGTGTAGTTGCCTTCCTCATCCATGCTATGGGCTTTTTCATTCATCATTTTTGCCAATGCGGGATTATCTAGACCTATGACTAAGTTACCATGCTTTTGTAAAGAGTCATGAGTCATATTTGCAGAACCTAATAAAATTCTACTGTCATCAATAATCAGAATTTTTTGATGCGTCAAACCTTTAGCTAAACGTTTTACAATTATCGGTGCAGGTAATTTACGAGATATCCCCACTGATGCCTGCGCATCACAAACAATATAGACATAAATACCATCTAGCGCTTTTTGTTGGAGAGCTGCAATGATGCGCTGGTCCACTAATGAATAAATGACTAATGTAATAGAATTTTGGGCGCTTTTAATTGCATCTAAGTAAAGTTTAGCAAGGTCGTCATTTTGTTGATTTGCATACAAACGAATGGGGTTTTCGCTTGAAGGGAGTTCAGCAGGTAATTGATCATGATAAACAGTTTCCCCCATTTTAAATAGTGTGGTGAGCAGTAATAGGATAATACTTGTCAAAGAAGATTTTTTAAATAGAGAGCCCAATAATTTTTTTTTCGTTTTTCTTTTTGCCATTAAATCAATTCCATTAAAGTTTGTTGAAGTCCAGTATAGCGTTTTTGTACGTCGTCATTTTTTACAGCGATTGCTAAAGCTTTTTTTGTTCCTACAAGCACCACCAAGCGTTTTCCCCGTGTTATTCCTGTATAAAGCAAATTACGATGAAGAAGCATGAAATGACTTGTATGTACGGGCATAACAATGCAAGGGCATTCGCTTCCTTGAAATTTATGAATAGAGATTGCATAAGCGAGCGTGAGCTCATCTAAATCTGAGTAATCGTAAATCACATCTTTATCATCAATGCGAATAATTAGTTGTTGTTCTTCCACATCGATAGATTCAATAAATCCAATATCTCCATTAAACACTTCGCGCTTGTAATCGTTGCGCAATTGCATCACTTTGTCACCCACTTGAAATTTTTGTGCACCTCTAACTAAGGACATGCCTTGTGGATTCAAAATTTGTTGAAGGGCGGTATTTAAATTCATGGTACCAATAATCCCTTTTTTCATCGGCGCCAGTACTTGAATTTCTTTTTTAGGATCAAAACCATATCTGTTTGGTAAACGTTGCGACACAAGTTTGACAATTTCATTCAATACATTTTCATTTTCAGCGCTTTCAATGAAGAAGAAATCACTGTCTTGACCATTGTACAGGCGAGGAAATTGTCCCCGGTTAATCAAGTGTGCATTTGTGACAATCGCTGAGCCGGCAGCTTGACGAAAAATCTCATTTAAAATAGTTACAGGGATTGTTCTTGAAGTAATAATATCTTTTAAAACATTACCGGGGCCAACACTGGGAAGTTGATTAATGTCTCCTACAAAAATGACACGCGCATGATCAGGTAGCGCTTTAAGTAAGCTGAACATTAAATACGTATCAATCATGCTTGCTTCATCAACAATGATTAAATCGCAATCTAAGGGGTTTTGACGATTTTTTTTAAATCCCCCGGCTTTAAAATCGAATTCTAATAAGCTATGAATTGTTGAGGCTTTTTTATGAGTGATCTCGCTCATGCGTTTGGCAGCGCGGCCTGTGGGAGCGACAAGTTGAATCTTTTGCGTTAACTTCTCGGTAATCGTCAGAATCGCATTTGTAATGGTACTTTTTCCTGTACCTGGGCCGCCAGTAATAATATGGATTTTACCTGTAATCGCACAAATCACAGCTTGTTTTTGATTAGTTGCAAGTTCAATATGGAGTTGTTGTTGCACCCATTCAATTGCTTTGTCAGCGTCAATCGAACGAAGTAAACTTTGTGCGCGATGGAGACGACGTAATTCACGACCTATTCCATTTTCTGCGCTATGTAACGGTTTCACCCAGATAAATTTTCTAAATTCACCGCAAGAAATTAAATCTGCAATTTCTATGCGATTTTCATTTTTAAGCGGCTCAAGACGTGCTTCAATGAGTTCCGGAGCCACTTCTAAAATTTTTTCAGCTTCTAGCAAGAATTCTTTGACAGGATAGCAAACATGTCCATCTCCAGATAATTGAAAAAGAACAAATTCTATACCTGCTTCGATACGTTGGTGGGACTCTTTGCCGATGCCGATTTTTTCTGCGACAACATCAGCAGTTTTAAACCCTATGCCAAAAATATCTTTAGCTAAGGCATAAGGGTTTTCTTTAACTTTTTTAACGCTTTCGCTTCCATAATACTTGAAAATTTTTTGAGCGTAAGAAGGACTAACGCCATGGCCTTGTAAAAAGACCATCACCTGACGAATAGCTTTTTGTTCGACCCAGCAATGTTTAATTTTTTCTAAACGTTTGGCTCCTAGTCCAGGAATTTGCAATAATTTTTCAGGATTTTCTTCAATAATATTTAAAGTTTCTACACCGAAAAGGTCAACGATGCGTTCTGCATATTTTTTGCCAATCCCTTTGATTAATCCCGAACCTAAATATTTTTTTATGCCTATGAGATCGGCAGGTGCTTCGACTTGATAGTTTGCAATTTCAAATTGACGTCCATGAACTAAATGGTTTTTCCATGCACCATAGCAGCGAATGGTTTCACCAGGTTGAATCCCTGGAAGGTAACCGACAATGCAAACAAGTGAAGACTTTTTGTCTTGCTGAAGTTGAGCGACTGTATAGCCATTTTCTGAATTATGGAAAGTGATTCTTTCAATATAACCATTTATTTGTTCCATAAGCTCCTGGGGCTATCTGAAAAAGTATAGGATAAAACTAGAGGGAAAAACAAGCAAATTGTTCTTAGAGAGTAAATATCCTCCTATTTAATTATTTATTACTGTCAATTCCAAAGATTGAGGACGCGTTACAAACAGAATACCCGACAAGAGCGCCATTAAAACAATGCATATCCCATAGGGGACGGCTGAATCAATAGGAAAAAACATTAGTGAAGCCCCCACGCAAGAGCAAATACCAAATTCTAAACATCCAAACGCTGCTGATGCAGTCCCTGCGATGGATGGGAAAGGTTCTAAAGCAACTGAAACAGAACTGCCTACTAAAAAGATTGCACCGGTACAGGCAATGGCCATAGGTACAAGAAAACTCCATAGACTTAGTGGTGCAACGCTTGACCATGCAAGCATTAGAAGGCCACCAAACAACATCAACAACACGCCAATTTTAAGCGTTGTAAATACTCCTACTTTTTCAACAAGCTGTCCACTAGCTAATCCACCTAAGCTAAGAACTAAACCGAATACTGCAAAATAATAACCAAAATGTTGTGCAGGAACTTCTAATAAATCAATAATGATAAAAGGTGAAATAGAAAAAAAACCAAAAAATACTGCCTGTGCAAAACCCGCCATTAAAGAATAGGTTAAAAATTGGCGATTTTTATAAATTTGCAAGTAACGTTGAAAAATTCCCCGATTCAGTTTTACACGCTTTGCAGGTTCTAATGTCTCTTTAATAAAATAACAAGAGACAAAAAGAGAGTATAAACCTAAAAATGCCAAACAGATAAAGACACTTTGCCAACCCCAGTATGCAGCTAAATACCCCCCTAATATAGGAGCAAACGTTGGAGAGATACCTGTAGCTCCATTTAAAAAGCTATACACTTTTGCACTTTCATCATGTGATACTAAATCGCGCACGACTGCAAAAGATGTGACTAACATGCCACATGCCCCAATACCTGTAATAACTCGCATAGAAATTAACCACCAGATGTTAGTAGAAAATATACAAGCTAATGACCCTAGACAAAAAAAGCAGGAACACACAATTAACACTTTTTGTCGGCCAAATTGATCGGACAATGGACCAATAATCAATTGACCTACTCCCACTGTAAAAAGAAATAAACTCATCGTTAATTGCACCAATGCCGGTGTCGTATTAAAAATTTGAGTCATCTGAGGCAAAATAGGAATATAAACATCTAAGCCAAATGCAAAGCTAATTACAAAAGACATTAAAATGATAACAAGTTGAAAATGAGAGTAGTTTTTCATATAGTATTTATTTGTTTTTAGTAAAAAATTTAATTAACTAAATATAAAATAATTGATGATTAGTTTCAAGAATATTTCCTAAAAAAAAGTCCTTTTATTTTTAATTCTGCGCAAGGCAAAATATTTAACAGATAAACTGAATTTTGTTAAAAAACGTATTTTGGAAAAAATTAATGGCTATTTTTGATAAAGAGAGTTTGGAAAAGCTACGTCAGCGCATCGATTTAGTCGATGTCTTGTCTACTTATGTAGAATTTAAGCGTACTGGCACTTCTTATAAAGGTCTTTGCCCTTTTCATGATGAAAAAACGCCCTCTTTTATTGTACAAAAAGGTGATACACATTATCACTGTTTTGGTTGTGGAGCACACGGAGATGCCATTCAATTTTTGATGACGCATCAGAAAATGAGCTTTGCAGATGCTGTAGAGAGTTTAGCTCAACGTTTTCAAATCCATCTAGAAAAAATAGATGCCGTCGAAGAAAAAGGGCCTAATAAATCTTTATTAAAAGAGGCTTTAAATTATGCGTGCGAATTTTTTCAGTTTTGCCTTTTAAATACGAGTGAGGGGCATGAAGCTTTACGTTATTTGTATGCACGTGGAATTGATTTAGAATTTGTCAAACATTTTAGAATTGGCCTTGCACCCAAAAGCTCAGATTTTTTCCGCAAAGCCATGCATAGTAAAGGGGTAACCGATTATATTTTAGCAGAAGCAGGTTTGCTTTCACGAGTCAAAGAAACGTATTGGCGCGATTTTTTTAATGAGCGCATTATGTTCCCTATCCATCATCACTCTAATAGCATTATCGGTTTTTCAGGACGTAAATATAAAGAAGAGACGTTTGGTGGGAAATATATCAATACGCCGGAAACTGCTTTATTTAAAAAGTCACGCGTATTATTTGGATTAAACTATTCACGACGACGAATTACAAAAGAACGCCAGGCAATCATTGTAGAAGGGCAAATTGATGCTCTAAGATTAATTCAAGCGGGCCTAAACTTTACTGTGGCAAGTCAAGGTACAGCTTTTGGTGAAAGTCATGTCAAAGAGTTAGCTAATTTAGGTGTTAACCGTATTTTTATCGCCTTTGATTCAGATGAAGCGGGAATGGAAGCTGCTTGTAAAGTGGGGCACCTGATTCAAAAAGAGGGGATGGATGTACGAGTTGTCCTTTTGCCTCCAGGTTATGACCCGGATCAATACATAAAAGAAGAAGGGCCAGAGGCCTTTATCAAGCTTTTGGAAAGTGGAATCGACTATTTGCAATTTTTAGTGAGACATTTATCTAAGAATTTTAATCTGGACTCTCCTGCGGCTAAAAATGAGATGATCCATCACGCCACAAAACTGATTCGCGAATGGGATCATCCGCTTATGGTACACGAAACGCTGCGCAAACTTGCACATATGATGCATGTACCAGAAGATATGGTTGGTGTAGGGCAAGATCATCTTCCACATGTATATGTTAAAACTTTTGGTAGCGTAGGCATGCAAACTGTTGACCACGCAAGAATTATTGAAACAGACTTATTACGTTGGCTTTTATTGATTGGGCAAGAAAATCGATTAATTGTAGAAGTGGTGATCAAAAATTTAAAATCTGAGGATTTTCAAGTTTCAATCTGTAAGAAAATTTTTGACCTATATCATACAAATTTTATCAACCATCGTCCTTGTGATTTACTTTCCTTAGCTATAGATTTGGATGATGCAGAAGGCCAACTGGTGCTAGCGGATTTAGTACAAAAAAAAATCAATAAGGAAAGGGCGCAACAGCAAGTCAACGAAACAGTGCAGAAAATACTCGATCGTAATTGGATGCAAAAGCGCGAAGTGATTAAAAGTAAAATTCAAAGTGGTATGTGTTCAGAAGAGGAAGTATTAGAACTTGTCCGTCAATTTGATGATTTGAAGAGGCATCCACCTAAATTAAGTGTCTAGAAAGATTATGAAATTTCTGTTTGTATTATAAATCTCTTAGCTTTTATACAAGGATTAAAAATATTAAAAGTTAACAGGAATTTCCTATGATCCAATCACCAAGACATTTGATTCTTTATGATAGATCTTGCGGTCTTTGTGATCAGACAGTAAAAACTCTATTAAAAATAGATAAAAATCAAATCCTTGCATTTGCGCCCTTGCTTGGGCCCACTTCTACTAAAATTATAGAAGAATTTCCTCAGTTAAAAGCTATAGACAGTGCTGTTCTAGTCGAAGATTTTCAAACTTCCAACAAAAAAATTTATACGGAAAGTACAACAGTTTTTCGTGTTTTTTGGTTAATGGGTGGAGCTTGCAAGATCCCAGGAAGTTTATTTTTCTTACCTTCCTTTCTATTTAATTGGTTTTACCACTTTATCTCGCGAAACCGCTACAAATTGATTGCGCAAAGTTGTTTAGTGCCACCTAAAAATCAAAAACATCGTTTTTTACCCTAAAGTTTCTAGTTTTATCCATAAACAATCGCTTATTATAAGCAGTTTTGGCGAGGAAATTTTTTTTAAAGATTACAACGTCTCCTTATTTAATAAAAATTTTCATTATTTTTTGGAGTTAATAATTGAAGCTTATTTAAATTATTGAAAGCCTATTTAATTTTACGTATATTCTCATTTTTAATTTTTTATCGTATTCATGATTTGGGGGAGTTTTTTATGCAGACAAATTTATTATTGATCAACGACATCAATACACAGTTGCAAGATATTCAAGATGCAATCACTGAGAAAGAAGATGTTCAATTAACGTGTTTAGCTCTTGAAGCTATTGCAAATTTACAATCGATGTCCTGTAAGGAAGCAAAAAACTTATCGCACATTCACGCTATTAAAGAAGAATTAGTAAAATATCGAATTTTAAAATTAGTCAAATTCATTTATCCTAAAGACGAAACAATAAAAGAAAAATTAGGTATTTCATTAGATAAAAAGCCCACTTTTGTTGAAGCTGCAAAATCACAACTTGAGCAAACGATAGTTGAATTAAAAAGAATTTCTAACGATCCAAGCGTCCAAGCGACATGGGTAAAAGCAAATGTTGATAAACAAAACCAAATTAAGAATAACAGGGCCGCTTTAGAAGAAAAAAGCAAGACATTGAATCAGATCACGACATTGACCTCATCGGATTACATTATTTCAAAAATTCATACAGAAAATCATTTATCTTTTGATTTAGTGGGCTCAATTGATCTTGTTGAGCCCTCTGATAGTTTTATGCTCAAACAAAATTACTTAAGTAGAGAAGCAATTGATCAATTACAACTTCAAGAATTTCTTTTTTTAGAATCGCCCACAAATCAAGAATTAATACGACGGGGCTTAAAAAATATTTTACAGCCTCTTTCAATCGAAGAAATTCGCTTATTTGTAAAACGATCCAGACTTTTGTGTCAAAATCCAAAGTTGCTCAATTTAGTTTTAAGGGAAAAACTCTCTTTCGAGCAATTTGTAAATTTTAAAATACATCAACTCACGCAAGTTTGTCAACTTTCCGTGTTATTAGAAGCAAATAAAATAAGCGTAGAATTTATAGAACAATTTCCCGAAATCGCAAATTTATTGATTACAAATATCTCTTTATTTCATTTGCTTCTAGAAGAAAAAATTGACACTGAAACGTTAGTGCGTTTATCCTTACCTCAATTAACATTATTGGGGATGTTTTATGACGATCTCTTTCTAAAACAAAATTTTCACTTCTTTAGTATCGAGGAAATTGCTGAAACTTTAACAGAATTTTCAAATCTTACAGATTTTCAAAAACAACAGTACACAATTGATTCTTTTTTCTCTGAATATCCAGAAGATTCTAGTTTAAGACCTTTAATCAATCGCATGGGTCCAAGTTCCACATGTTCAAATTTAATTTACTTATTTAAAAAAGAAAAAATGACTCTCTTACAATTTTTAAATTTAACTGTGACTGATATTGAACGCCTGAATACACTAAATATCTATACCTTAATTTTAAAAGGAGATTTAACTTTACAACAGGCTTTAGATTTAACCCCGCGTCAAGTAAGCATGCTCACTAATTCTAAATTTTATTATTTCTATTCAAATCACTTAGCTCCATTAGATGTTTTATTTAAACAGCCTCTCAGATTTTATAATCTTTTTAGTTGCAAAGATTTAGAGTTTTGTCATTTTTATTTAAGTAAAGGTTTTGCGACCATCGAGGATTTAAAAGATTCACAATTTGTCTATGAGGCTTTTCATGGGCAAATTATGGAGCTGGTAGAAAGGGGTTATAATCTGCATGAAATAAGAAAATTAAAAAAGTTTGAATTAGAAAATCTTTTAATTATTTCAGATCTAAAAAAAGAAAAAAGTATAAAGAAGGAAGAGACTGAAGATTTGGAGCTTTATCCTCATTTAATGGATAGAAATGTACTTCGTTTAGTTAGTCATCATTTTATTTCACTCCAAACATTAAAAAAATTAGATGAATGGTTTCTACAGAAACTGCAAAATTCTGATATAGTAGAGTTAGTCCTTTCAGGACATGTAACAATTGATGACATAGATAAATTAGATCCTACTCCTTACCAAAATTTAATTAATTGTAAAACTCTTATTGAAAAGGAAAGAATATCTATAGATCAAGTTGACCAATTAGATCTAGAAATTACTGAATTATTGTCTCATCCCAATATTATAGAATTGATTGATCAGCGCTATTTAGATGTCAACCACTTGCCGCCTATAGAAGTATTAGTATTTTTAACAGCTCCTTTAATGGTAGAACTAGCATTAAAGAAAAAGATTGCTTTAAAAGAACTGTGCTTAATCATCAGTCAGCCTAGTGCCTATCTTTTGTCACGAAATAAAAATAGAGTTCAATTAGCATTAGAAAATATCCTAACCATTAATCAAGCCATTTACCATTCGCATGAAGCAATTACTCGATTATCTCATCCACTGGTTAAGATACTTATAAAGGAGAAACAAATTTCGCCAGATAAAGTATTAGAGTTGGATAAAGACCACTATAACTGGTTAACAAAACTAGAAATTAACATTTTGATTTATAAAAATTTTTTAAGTTTTGAACAGTTTTCTCTTCTTACAAATTCTGCTAAGAATAGTCTTAAAAATACGACCATTTCTCTTCTTATTCAAGAAGGCTATCTTAAAATAGAAAAAGCTCTTCAACTCAAACCCGTTGAAATAAAAAAGTTAGATTCTTTTGAAATTAGAATGCTGCTATCACAAAAAGAATTGACAGTTGAGCAATGTTTAAAACTGCCGGTAAAAATCGAAAACAAGTTAAAAATTCAAGGAATTGATCGGTTGGTGCGAGCTGAAATGATTTCGTTTGAGGAAGTTACAAACTTAACAGCAAAAGCCCAAAGTATTTTAGAAAATGAAAATATCTATGAGCTTATTTATAGAAGCGTTATTACTTTAGAGCAAGCTCTGGGGTTTAATGAAAATATGCTAGAAAATTTAGAAAATTCTCATCTCTTTTGTCTATTTAAGGAAAAATTTCTGCATTTAGATCATCTAAGATTATGTCAAGTGGACAAAAGCTACGAAAATTTACGTGTGCCACACATAGCTGAACTGATTAGAAATGGAAAATTAGACGTAAATAAGGCCTTATCTTTAAGCCGTCAACAAATCCAATATCTTTCCAGGTTTGCGATAAAAAATACAATTTTAGATGAGGATGTCTCAGTTGATAAACAACTATTGGCTTTAAGATAAATTAGATTAGCCTCTAAGCGAAAGAAACTAGTACGTCATGTCAGTTAAAATGTCGGATAAAGCCTACGTAGCTTTATAGATTGCCTGAAAGGCCAATATCTCATAGCTCAGGCCGTAAGGCCTGGGTAACGCAAACCAATGACTGAGGCCTGAAAGGCCGGCATAAACTGGAGGCTCATTTCCATATGGCACAATCTCTAGCTGACATTGTATGACACATTGTCTTTAGTACCAAGGAACGCAAACCCTGAATCGATGCGGTAAATGAACCGGGACTTCACGCATACATTTGCGAAATTTGTCGCAACTTCGATTGCCCGGTCATTAAAATTAATGGAGTTGAAGATCACATTCATGTGCTATTATCACTCAGTCGGACGATAGCGGTTAGCAAGCTAATTTCCGAAATAAAATCAAATTCCTCACGCTGGATAAAAACAAAAGATCGTCAATTCTGTGAGTTTTCTTGGCAAGGAGGGTGTGGTGCATTTTCCGTTTCAAGACCCTAAATTAATGGAGCTATAAAGTACATCGAAAAGCAAAAGGAACATCATAAAACTCAAACCTTTAAAGAGGAGTATTTGACGATGTTAAAAATGGCTCAAATTCAATATGATGAAAAATACTTGTGGGATTGAAGCCTTTATATCGGCCTTTCAGGCCTCAATTATTTGTTTGCGTTACCCAGGCCTCACGGCCTGGGCTATGAGATATTGGCCTTTCAGGCCATCTATAAAGCTACGTAGGCTTTATCCATCAATTTAATCTTTACAGTGTACTAG
>Ga0105045_10004440_pt1 | contig 12188 bp, 8 predicted proteins | sample MAT02_FD_78089 | JGI IMG/M metagenome (GOLD analysis project Ga0105045, IMG submission 78089) | Freshwater microbial communities from Lake Fryxell liftoff mats and glacier meltwater in Antarctica - MAT-02 (megahit assembly) | ecosystem: Environmental > Aquatic > Freshwater > Ice > Liftoff... | reverse complement strand
ATCAACCGAGCGATATAAATCCGCTGCTGGTTGACCTGTCGCTCCGCGAAAAGAACAAAGACCACCGTATTGCCGATTTTGAATTAATCAATCAGGAAGGACGCACCATCACTCAAAAAGATTTCGAAGGGAAAATTTACGTAGCCGACTTCTTCTTCGCTACCTGTCCTTCTATTTGCCCCATCATGAGCGGCCACATCGCCGAGTTGCAAAAGGTCTTTGCTCAAGAAGAAGACGTTATGTTTCTATCGCATTCGGTAACTCCTGAGCTCGATTCTGTTGCGGTACTTGCCGAATACGGCGAGCGTTATGGTGCCAATCCGACCCGATGGATGCTGGCCACAGGCGAGAAGCGGCAGATCTACGAATTAGCCCGCAAAAGCTATTTCGCCGTTCTCGACGAAGGCGATGGAGGAGTTCAGGATTTCATCCACACCGAAAATTTTATTCTTGTTGATACGCAGCGGCGGATACGCGGGTTTTACGACGGTACGAGCCAAAAGGAAATGGAGCGATTGACCGATGATATCATTCTGCTTTTACAAGAAGAAGAGAAGACCGATTGAGCTATACAGGCAATTTAGAAAACTGAACGGCCCAATCACACAAACTTTTTCTGCTTCGGTTTTACAATCCGGTCATCTCCATGGGCACCACCCACTTATCAAATTCTTCTGCGGTGGTATAGCCCAGATTCACGGCTTCTTCCTTGAGCGTGCTTCCATTTTTATGCGCCGTTTTGGCTATGTGCGCCGCCTTATCGTAGCCAATGTGGGTGTTGAGCGCCGTAACAAGCATGAGGCTATTATCCAAATGGCGCTTTATAATCTCGGCATTGGGTTCGATCCCTTGGGCGCAATGCTCGTCAAAACTTCGGCATGCATCGCCGATAAGATTAGCAGATTGTAAGAAGTTGGCCGCCATTACGGGTTTAAAGACATTGAGCTCAAACTGACCTTGAGTTCCGGCAAAAGTGATGGTGGCATCGTTGCCAATTACTTGAGCGGCCACCATGGTAAGCGCTTCGCACTGGGTAGGATTTACCTTACCGGGCATAATAGACGACCCTGGCTCGTTGGCTGGAATGATTATCTCGCCAATTCCACTGCGCGGGCCAGATGCCAATAAACGAATGTCATTCGCGATCTTGTACAGCGATACCGCCAATTGCTTCACAGCACCGTGACTTTCCACAAGAGCATCGTGCGAAGCCAGCGCTTCAAATTTATTCGGCGCGGTGATAAAGGGCAAGTCAGTGAGCTCAGCTATTTTCTTAGCCACGGCATCTGCATACCCTTTCGGAGTATTTATTCCGGTGCCTACCGCCGTGCCACCGAGTGCAAGCTCGCTTAAGTGACTCAATGTGTTTTTCAAAGCCTTCAAGCCGTGATCGAGCTGCGCCACGTACCCCGAAAACTCCTGACCAAGGGTGAGCGGTGTGGCATCCTTAACGTGGACGCGGCCGATCTTAACCACCTGCATGTACGTTTTACTTTTCGCGGCAAGCGTATTGCGCAATTGCTGAACACCCGGAATAGTCGATTCCACAATGGCTTTGTAGCAAGCAATATGCATGGCCGTGGGATAGGTGTCGTTGCTCGACTGCGATTGATTCACGTCATCATTTGGATGAATGAACTTATCTACCCCCATTTTACCTCCCTTATTGACTACTGCTCGATTGGCGATTACCTCGTTCACATTCATATTACTCTGGGTGCCAGAGCCGGTTTGCCAGATTACCAATGGAAATTGATCGTCGAGATCGCCCTGGAGTATCTCATCGCATACAGCAGCAATAGCTTTTGCTTTAGCCGAGTCTAACACACCGAGATCGGCATTTGTAAGCGCAGCAGCCTTTTTCAGAATCGCGAAACCACGAATAATCTCCTGTGGCATACTGCCCGAAGGGCCAATTTTAAAGTTCTCGCGCGAGCGTTCGGTCTGGGCTCCCCAATACTTATCGGCGGGCACGGAAACCTCGCCCATAGTGTCTTTTTCGATTCGGTATTCCATCAGGATTCAAATAAAGCGTTTAAGCTGTTTAGATCGCGACCTATCACGGCTCGATTTCCGATGCCAACAAGGGGTCGCTGAATAAGTATAGGATTCTCGAGTAGCACATCAATCCACTCGTCTTGATTAAGATTCAAGGTTTTAAACTTCTCTATGAAGAGCTGTTCTTCCTTGCGGATAATAGCCTCAACTGGGAGGTGCAATCGGGCGAGCATCCACTCGAGCTCACTGCGCGTGGGTGTATTTTTCAAATACAACACCACATCGGGTTCAACGCCCTTGTCGAGCATGAAAGCAAGGGCTTCACGGCTCTTTTTGCAACGGGGATTGTGGTAAATTATACTCTCCATCGCCATCGTTAATTACTCTTAGCCTTGCCGTATTCCATAAGGTAGGCCTTGATGAAATCGTCTATCTCTCCGTTTAGCACATCGTCGATGGCCGACGTTTCCATACCCGTGCGCACATCCTTCACCAATTGGTAAGGCTGCATAACGTAGTTGCGTATCTGCGATCCCCATTCGATTTTCTTCTTGCCGGCTTCAATTTCGTTTCGGGCTTCCAGTCGCTTTTGCATCTCAATTTCATAAAGCTGCGATTTAAGCAATTGAATGGCCTTTTCTTTGTTCTGCAGCTGAGAGCGGGTTTCCGTATTGTCGATGATGATGCCGCTGGGCTTGTGTTTCAAGCGCACACCGGTTTCCACCTTGTTCACATTTTGGCCTCCGGCACCTCCCGATCGGAAGGTATCCCAAGTAATATCGGAAGGATTAACTTCTATTTGGATGGTATCGTCTACAAGTGGATACACATATACAGAAACAAAGGATGTATGCCGCTTGGCGTTACTATCGAAGGGGCTGATACGCACCAAGCGATGCACGCCGTTTTCACCTTTTAGATATCCAAAAGCAAACTCGCCTTCAAACTCCAGCGTCACCGATTTTACGCCTGCTACATCGCCTTCTTGCATATCGAGCTCTTTGATTTTCATGCGCGATTTCTGACCCCACATAATGTACATCCGCATCAGGATCGAAGCCCAATCGCAGCTTTCCGTACCGCCAGCTCCGGCGGTAATCTGCAGCACAGCACTCATACTATCTTCTTCGGAAGAAAGCATGTTCTTGAATTCAAGCTCTTCGAGTCTCTTCTGGGCAGCTTTATATTGCTCCTCCACGTCAGACTCTTCGGCTTCGCCCTCCTTGTAAAATTCGTACAGCACTTTTAGGTCTTCGATCGCAATTTCTACTTTATCGAAGGCTTCGGTCCACACTTTTATGTTGCGAATCTGTTTTACAATGAGCTCGGCTTTTTTTGTATCATCCCAGAAATTGGGATCGAGCGTGTGTTTTTCTTCTTCCTGTATCTCTATTCGTTTGCCAGGTATGTCAAAGATACCCCCTTAACGCTTCCAGGCGCCCAACGAACACATTGATATGGTCTGTTGTAATCATGGCGCAAAAGTAATCAGTTTTTAATGTGATGAGCGCAGTTGAAAATCAAAAATTTTAAGGCAAAATTGATAGTTGAATTTTCAACTTACTTTCCGTTTCAACTCAAAGTTTTTGCCGAGGTACACCTTGCGCACCTGCTCATCGTTGGCCAAGTCTTCGGCTGAGCCGCTTTTTAGGATACTTCCTTCGAAAAGCAGGTATGCCCGATCGGTGATCGAAAGCGTTTCCTGCACGTTGTGATCGGTGATGAGTATGCCGATATTCTTGATTTTTAATTGGGAAACAATCCCTTGAATATCTTCAACGGCAATAGGGTCAACACCTGCGAATGGTTCGTCTAGAAGGATAAACTTTGGGTCGGTTGCCAGGGCCCTGGCTATTTCGGTACGGCGGCGTTCTCCACCCGAAAGAAAATCACCTCGATTGGTGCGCACATGGTTGAGGCCAAACTCATCGAGCAACGTTTCGAGTTTCACGGCTTGCTCTTTTTTGGTGAGTTTAGTCATTTCCAATACGGTGCGGAGATTATCTTCTACGCTGAGTTTTCGAAATACGCTGGCTTCTTGAGGTAAATAACCCACGCCCAATTGAGCCCGCTCGTACATGGCTTCATTTGTTATATCGCGTTGATCGAGAAAGATCTTACCCGAATTAGGCTTTACTAAGCCTACGGTCATGTAAAACGTGGTGGTTTTTCCAGCTCCATTTGGCCCGAGCAATCCGACTATTTCGCCTTGAGCCACCTGCACCGAAACCCCTTTTACCACGGTCCGGCTCTTGTATTTTTTAAATAGATTTTCGGTGCGCAGTATCATGTCTATATAGTTAGAATGTAATATCGAAACCGATTAAAATGCTAAATTTCGTAGCCCGATCGAGCTCGAGGTAACTCAACCTCCAAATAGCATCGACACGGAAGAATTTAAATATATTCTCCACGCCAACATAAGCTTCGGCAAATGGGCGCGAGTCAAATCGATAGGTGTTTGCCGGAAGGAGAAGCTCTTCAAAATTGCCATCACCAAATCGACCATAAATCCCGTTAACGCCGACGATTTCACGAAATTTCAGCTTTTGAAACAAGGGTATTTTATTGAAGAAGAAGCCTTCGAAATGATGCTCCGCCCGCCCACTGATATATCGATCGCTAACGAACTCAAAGAAATTCATGGTATTGAATGCTTCACTATTGTAAAAGAAACTTTCGTTACCGGCATGTACAAATTGCAATACGAAGGGCAAGCTCTGCCAAGTTTTACCACCTTCTATTGTAAACTTCATAGTTCCAAAGGGTCCCATTGGAATTTTATCGCTCACCGTTGCTGTGAGCCGCTGGTAGGTGTAGTCGCCGCCCAATAAATCTTCTACACCAAAATCTACCCGGACTTTCAATATGGGATACCTGCTGCCCAAGCTCACCCGCTCAAATTCTCCGCTTAAAAACTTTTCGCGGTAGGCAAATCGCGCACCGATGGAAATTTCCGAGCTGGTAATGGGTCCAACATCCACATCGTCGATTCCATCGTCTGTGGCCACCGGTTGAAGAAACTCCCAAGCGCCGCGCGCTCGCAGCTCCCGCCGCCGAAATTCTAATAGGGTAGAGAAACCCGAAAACCATTCTCGCTCGGTGTAAATGCGCGCTTGCTTATTGAGAATGAGCCTATCTTGGGGATTGCGAACAGCGAGAAAGTTGATAAAATGGTCGCGGACAAAAAAGTTGGGAGTTTGCCCGATGAGCTCCAAATCTTCTGAATAATAGGCTCCGAGCGTTTGCCGTGGTTTCTTACTCAAAAAGTATTGCCCCCCCAAGCTGTATTTAAAGCGTTTATCTCTGGTGCCATAAGCGAGATAGCCTTCTAGTAGCGTACGCGTGCTGAAGGCATTGCTGGTGCGCAGTCCAAATTTCGGGCGTAGACCTTCGACGGAATTAACGCTCAGGAAAGTGAAAATAGATCCCACTTCTACATTGCCGTAAATCTTGTAGCCGAGAAACAGAAAGTTGATCAAATCCACATAAGTCATGAAGATTCCGTTGTTCTTCAGGCTATCCACCATATTGTAGATCCCCTGCTCATGCTCACTTATTTCCACATGTCTGGATTGCTTCCAAAATTCACTGGACAATTCGTTGACCTGGGTTTCGACGATCACATTCTCAGCTCCACTATAAAACTCCGGGTCTTTGGGCTTATTGATCACAAAATCACGGTAGGTGGCAAGCTTCTTCCCATAAAAACCCATTTCCTTGTCGACCACGTTGAAATCGGCGACGAGCTCTTCCTGGATGAGCATCCATACTTCGGGCTCCACTTCATTGTAATTGTGGTGCACCCGCAGATCGGTAATAAAGTTAATATTGGCGCTCTTCAATATTTTGGCTTCGATCTCTTTCAAGGCATACGTTGTATCGTTTACCCAAAAATGGCCTTCAAATACCAATTCGGTTTCGTTCTTCGGAAGAAAGTCGAGCCGGTAGCACCATTTGCTATCGATGAACATGCTATCGACCAAGAAATATTTGTAGAAAGCCAAGCCATAATTTGAGATAGGACTTATAAAGTTCTTTCCAAAAATGTTTATCGAATTCTCATAAACATTGACTTCTTGATACATCTGCCCGAGGAATTGAGAAATACTCTCATTATTGATCCCCGATACTTTGGTGCCATGAATGATTTCCTTACGCCCGCGTGGTTGGCGTTGATAATAGAAGTCAGATAAGGACTCGGTAATAAAGAATGGCAAAGAGACTTTTGTTTGCGAAGAATCGACGTAGTCGAAGATAAAATCGAACTGGTTGAACACCTTACGATCACGGAATTTATCGGAAATGTTGTTCAGATCAAATTCAACCCGATTGTACGTCTCGTATTGGTAAGCATCGAGTTTGGTGCGGTTATTTACCGGTTTATTGGCTACGATTCTTCGAAGAATAATATGCGCTGGGTTCTCGTAGTCCTTCGCGCTAATTACAACTTCGCCGAGCCCGACCGAACTGGGTTTTAAAAAAAAATCAATAACCTGCTCCCGGTCTCTTTTTACCTTCATAGCGGTTTTGCTGTAGCCTATGAAGGTGGCCACGAGCGAGTCGCTTGCGTAATATGTTTCCAATCGGTATGCACCGTCGATATTGGTTGTGGTTCCCACTTTTCCATCTTGAAAGGCTAAATTCACGAAGGGAAGTGGCTCGCGGGTTTCCGCATCATACACCTTACCGCTCACCACTGTGCGCTGGGCAAAAAGCGTATTGCTGCACGCCACCAATAGGGCAGCCAATGCCAGCAACGTGCGGCAAGCAGTCCGAATTAAAGGGGTTTTTATAGAAGCGCGCATTTTAATATACTACGGCAATTTTCAGGAAGTGGACGCGCGCGCCCTTCGAGCATTATTGCGCACTACTACCCTAGCAATTTGTATGCTTATTTCATACAAAATCATCAAAGGTAAAGATACCAAAATCTGAGAGGTGATATCAGGAGGCGTTATAATCGCCGACAAGACTAGCACCACTACGATGGCGTGCTTGCGGTAGGTGCGCAGCAACTGAGGTGTAACGAGCCCGAGACGAGCCAGAAAGTAAATAACCATGGGCAATTGAAACACCAAACCACTGGCAAGGGTGGTGGTGGTAACTGTAGAAATAAACGAGTCGAGTGTGATAATATTCTCCACTTGCGCACTTACAGTGTACGTGCCGAGAAATTGTACCGAAAGTGGCGCCATCAAGAAATAGCCAAATAACACCCCCGAACCAAATAAAAGCGACACAAATATTACCACACCACGCGCTCCTTTTCGCTCGCCATCTTTGAGGCCAGGTTTTACAAACGACCAAAACTGATAGAATACGTAAGGAAAAGCTACCACAATACCGGCAATGAGCGATACCATAATGTGGCTGCTGAACTGACCGCTCATGTCGATATTCTGAAGCTTTAAGTCCGATTGAATACAAAATTCTTCACCCAGCCCGAGCTTTCTCGATATATTGCAAAAGACGCGGTACGTAAAAAACTGCGAATCTTTAGGTGCCAGAATAATGCCATCGAAAAGCACCCCTTTAAAAACAAATGCCAATATACCCCCACTGATTATGGCGATAGCCGCGCGAACAATGCGCCACCTCAACTCTTCGAGATGCTCTAAAAAGGACATTTGTTCGTTTGTTTCTGCCAAGAAATTATGGATTTAAAACCGCAAAGCTAAAACAATAAAAAGCCCTTCGGACGGTTGGCAGCCCACCGTATCAACCTTTGCTGGAATGCATCCAAAAAAAGTACGTCCTTTGCGCCCAAAAAAAATACACGCAGCCCCCTTGTGTGTTCTTCAATTGTTGTATATTGAACTTCTTTATTGAAGCCCTGCGATACCATTTTCGCGGGCTGATTTGTACTACCTAAGTTGAGTAAAATGATTACTGACACGCTGTCGCCAAAACAGGCACTATCCAATTATTTTGGATTTTCCACCTTTAAAGGGGAACAAGAAGCGATTATTAACAGCATCCTCGATGGCCACCACACCTTTGTGATCATGCCTACAGGGGGCGGCAAGTCGCTATGCTATCAGCTTCCTGCCCTTATGAAGCCCGGCACTGCCATCGTGGTATCGCCACTTATAGCCTTAATGAAAAATCAAGTTGATGCTATCCGCGCCGTATCAGACAATTATGGCGTGGCGCACTTCTTAAATTCATCGCTAAACCGCGCCGAAATAGCCCGCGTAATGGAAGATGTAACAAGCGGCGTTACCAAATTGCTCTACATGGCTCCTGAAAGCCTCACGAAGCAAGAGTACGTAGATTTTCTGAAAGCGTCAGATATCTCATTCTTCGCGATCGATGAAGCACACTGTATTTCCGAGTGGGGCCACGATTTCCGCCCGGAGTACCGCCGTCTGCGCACCATAATGGACGATATTAAGGAAGCCCCGGTTATTGCACTCACCGCTACGGCCACCACCAAAGTTCAGCAAGATATTGTGAAGATTCTCGGCATGAACGACGCCAATACCTTCAAAGCGTCCTTCAATCGGGGAAATCTTTACTATGAAGTTCGTCCTAAAAAAGACGTGACCAAGGAGATTATCAAGTTTATCAAAACCAAGCCCGGCAAATCGGGGATTGTTTATTGCCTGAGCCGAAAGAAGGTTGAAGAGATAGCCGAAGCTCTTCGCGTAAATGGCATAAAGGCTCTACCTTATCATGCTGGTCTCGATGCCCACAACCGCAGCGATCACCAGGACGCCTTTCTCAATGAAGATACAGACGTAATAGTGGCCACGATTGCCTTTGGGATGGGTATCGATAAGCCGGATGTGCGCTTCGTAATCCATCACGACATTCCAAAAAGTATCGAAAGCTATTATCAGGAAACCGGCAGAGCAGGTCGCGATGGTGGCGAAGGGCATTGCCTGGCATTCTACAGCTATAAAGACATTGAGAAGCTGGATAAATTCCTGCACAAGAAGCATGTTTCCGAAATGGAAATAGGCCGACAACTCTTGCAAGAAATTGTTTCTTATGCCGAGACGAGCATGTGCCGCAGGAAGTTTGTTCTTCACTACTTCGGCGAATTCTTCGACGCCGAGAGTTGCAGTGAAATGTGCGATAATTGCCGATTCCCAAAAGAGCATTACGAAGGTCAAGAAGCGGTAAGCATGCTGCTCGAGGCCATTAGCCAAACGAAGGAGCGGCATCGTGCCAAGCACATTATCAATGTACTTCGTGGGGTAGAGACGTCGGAGGTAAAGACTTACAAAGACGATGAGCTAAAAATATACCAGGCCGGAGATGAATATTCTGATGCACAATGGAATGCCATAATCAGGCAAGCCACACTCGCCGAATTCATTCACAAGGACATCGAAACCTACGGTATATTAACGCTTACGAACCAAGCCCGGGCTTTTATGAAAGCACCACATTCCATTACGCTTGTGAAGGAAAACGATTACAGCGATGTGGACGATGTGAATGAAACGATAACCCGAGATTCTGGCAAATCTGCAGCCGACGAAATCCTCTACAAAATGCTAGAGCAGCTTCGCGACCAGGAAAGCAAACACCACAAGCTTCCTGGATATGTCATTTTTCAGGACCCATCCCTACAGGAAATGGCAACGCAGTATCCCATTACGATCGAGGAGCTCACGCATATTACGGGCGTTGGTCAAGGGAAGGCAAACAAATTCGGAGAACCATTTATCGAACTTATAGCCAAGTATGTAGACGAGAATGAAATTGAGCGGCCTTTTGATTTTGTCGTAAAATCGGTAGTCAACAAATCAGGGCTTAAGGTGCATATCATCACCAATATAGACCGCAAAATTCCGCTTACTGATATAGCCAGAGCAAAAGGCAAGGAGATTGACGATATCTTAACCGAGATAGAAGCCATTGTAGGTTCCGGTACGCGTGTGAACATCACCTACTACATTAATGAAGAGATCGACGAAGACGATCAGGAAGAGATTTACGATTACTTCATGGAAGCAGCGACCGATGCAATCGATCAAGCCTACGAATCGTTTGAAGGGGAATACACCGAAGAGCAACTGCGCTTAATGCGGATTAAGTTTCTCTGCGAGGTGGCGAATTAACATTCCCAAAAAAATTACAATTCTTTCAGCCCTTCTACCGCCAAGCGAGCCATTAATGCCGCGCCAATAACCAGGGCATCTTCGTCGATATCGAATTTATCGGTATGGAGCGGAGCCCCGAGATTTTTCAACTTATTCGAAGTACCCAAGCGGTAAAAGCAGGCTGGAATTTGCTGCGCGTAGTAAGCAAAATCTTCAGCGGTCATTCGCACGCCGAGCTCATGCACATGCTCAACTCCGAGCATGGTTTCAGCTTGGCTTTTCGCCCAAAGCGTAAGACTTTCATTATTTGTGAGACATGGGTAGCCTTTTCTGATCTCTATATCAGCGGTGGCTCCCATCGAAGCGGCCATTTCGCGAACGAGTTTGTAGACGTGCGTATGCATGGTTTCTCGCCAAGCTTCATCGAGGGTGCGCAGGGTACCTTGCATCACCACTTTGTCGGGTATTACATTGGTTGCTCCCAAGGCTTCAACACGACCAATGGATAAAACCGATGGAATATCGGGTCGCGATCTACGACTTACAATCTGCTGCAAGGCGATAATAATTTCAGCGCTTATTAAAATGGGATCTATCAAGGTATGAGGTAAAGCCGCATGGCCTCCCATGCCGTGAATAGTAATGTATAGTTCGTCGGTCGAAGCCATGTAAATACCTGGCTTAAAGCCCACATGCCCCACTTCCATATCGGGAAAAACGTGTTGCCCAAATATCAGCTCTACATCGGGATTTCGGAGCGCTCCATCCGCAATCATCAGAGAGGCCCCGCCGGGAAGTCGCTCTTCGGCGGGTTGAAATAGCAAACGCACGCGACCTTCAAGCTCGCCTTCCATATTTTTGAGAATCTTGGCTGCGCCAAGCAGGCAACTCGTATGCACATCGTGACCACAAGCATGCATCACACCGGGGTTTTTCGAAGCGTACTCCACTTGGTTTGCTTCAGTAATAGGCAGCGCATCCATATCGCCACGCAGCGCAATAAGTTTGCCGCCGTCCTTCCCGATTTCAGCTATCAGACCGTGGCCGCCAACACCGGTGCGGTGGCTAATGCCCAGCTCCGAAAGTTGCTCAGACAAAAAGGCTGCGGTTTTCTCTTCTTGAAAAGATAATTCTGGATGTTGGTGCAAATGCCTGCGGTGAGCTATTAATTCGGAATGGATGGCCTTCGCAGCCTTCAGGAATTTGTCCATAGAATCTTTTGTCTTTTTTGAATCAAGTATTGGGCACCCCTAATTTGCAAGAGTCAGTATTTCGCCATCCCCTTGCCACTGTGCTTAAAAATCTAAAGCTAACGAAAAGTAGAACACCCGATCGAGCACTACTCCATCGTCGACTCCCCAAGCCCAATCGAAGCGCATGAAATAACCCAATATTCGGCTTCTCAAACCGAAACCATAACCGTACACCACAGGGTCGCGGTTGTTTTTGATCTCGATGGTAAGGTTACCGGTTTCTAATACACGGCTGTTGAAGGCATTGTTTTCGCTGTATGGGTGTAGCCCGGTCCATGCCGAGCCAATATCTCCAAATCCGATAATTTGGAAATTCTCCAAAAAGTCACTCTTCAGCGGTTTGTTGAAGAAATAACTGAACACCGGCCAGCGCAGTTCGGAGTTGATAACGGCCATGGAAGTTCCGTTTCGGGCATTGGCAAAGAAGCCACGCATAGGACTGCCCCGCGTTTGGAAGCGGTAATTCTGGTCGGGATCTAATGGCAAACTATTATCCGTTCTGGAGAACCACCAATCATCGACGCCACCTAAAAAGAAAGCAACATTCTCTTGACCAATACTAGCGCTATAGCCGAAACGGTTGGCCCAAATAAGCTTTCGGTGCAAGCGTTGGTAATGTCGGAAATCGACACCAAGTGTGATGAAATCTGTTTTAAAATCAACTGGATCTTTAAAGTACTCGCCCCAAAACTTGAACCGCATTCCTCGACGCAAATTCAACCCCATGGGCAGGGTATTGTCAAACACGATTTCTCCCTTCAGACCCACATAATGGTCGCTGACAATCCCTACACCTGCTGTGCGCTGGTCGGTGGCTAGCGGGGTTTCCCGGTCGTGGCGGTACAAAGCAGAGCCACGCAGACTAAACACCTCGTTTATT
>Ga0105045_10004439_pt1 | contig 12189 bp, 8 predicted proteins | sample MAT02_FD_78089 | JGI IMG/M metagenome (GOLD analysis project Ga0105045, IMG submission 78089) | Freshwater microbial communities from Lake Fryxell liftoff mats and glacier meltwater in Antarctica - MAT-02 (megahit assembly) | ecosystem: Environmental > Aquatic > Freshwater > Ice > Liftoff... | reverse complement strand
GTTCGCCAGCGCGAACATGCTGGTGCCTCTGTATTTCGGCGCCGACCAGTCGCTGGCCGACGCGCTGCGCCAGCTGTGCACTCAAGCCGAGGCCGCCGTGCGCGCCGGCGCGGTGATCGTGCTGCTCAGCGACCGCTACCCCGAGCGCGGCCTGGCGGCGATACCCGCGCTGCTGGCCACCGGCGCCGTGCACCACCACTTGGTGGCTGCAGGCCTGCGCTGCCGCGCCAACCTGGTGATCGAAACCGGCAGCGCACGCGACGCACACCAGATGGCCTGCCTGATCGGCGTGGGCGCAACGGCGGTGTATCCCTACCTGGCGTACCAGACGCTGTCGGCGCTGGGCAAGGCCGGCATCGTCGACGGCAAGCAGGGCAACGAGCCCGCCGAGCTGGGCCGCAGCTACCGCCGCGGCATCAAGAAGGGCCTGCTCAAGATCATCTCCAAGATGGGCATCAGCACTATTGCCAGCTACCGTGCCGCGCAGCTGTTTGAAATCGTCGGCCTGGCCGACGAAGTGGTGGCGCTGTGCTTCCCGGGCATGGTGAGCCGGCTGCAGGGCGCGGGCTTCGCCGAGCTCGAGGACGACGCGCGCCAGCTGGCCGCGCGCGCCTGGTCGGACGTGGACGAGATCGAGCCGGGCGGCCGCCACAAGCTGATGGTCGGCGGCGAATACCACATGTACAACCCCGACGTGATCGCCAGCCTGCAGCGCGCGGTGCGCAGCGGCGACGAGGCCGACTACCGCCTGTACGCCGACCACGTGGACGGCCGCCCCGCGTCCGCGCTGCGCGACCTGCTGCGGCTGCGCGACGACATCGCGCCGATCGCGCTCGACGCGGTGGAGCCCGTCGAAACCATCCTGGCGCGCTTCGACTCGGCCGGCATGTCGCTGGGCGCGCTGTCGCCCGAGGCGCACGAGGCGCTTGCCACGGCGATGAACCGCCTGGGTGGCCGCAGCAACTCCGGCGAAGGCGGCGAAGACCCCGCGCGCCACGGCACCGAGAAGCGAAGCAAGATCAAGCAGGTGGCCTCGGGCCGCTTCGGCGTCACGCCCGAATACCTGGTGAACGCCGAAGTGCTGCAGATCAAGATCGCCCAGGGCGCCAAGCCCGGCGAAGGCGGCCAGTTGCCCGGGCACAAGGTGAACGCGATGATCGCCACCCTGCGCTATGCCAAGCCCGGCATCGGCCTGATCTCGCCGCCGCCCCACCACGACATCTACTCCATCGAAGACCTGGCCCAGCTGATCTTCGACCTCAAGGAGGTCAACCCCGACGCGCTGGTGTCGGTGAAGCTGGTCTCGCACGCCGGCATCGGCACCATCGCAGCCGGCGTGGTGAAGGCTTACGCCGACCTCATCACGGTGTCCGGGCACGACGGCGGCACCGGCGCCTCGCCCATCTCGTCCATCCACCACGCCGGCACGCCGTGGGAAATGGGCCTGGCCGAAGTGCAACAGACCCTGCGCATGAACGACCTGCGCCACCAGGTGCGCGTGCAGGCCGACGGCGGCCTCAAGACCGGGCTGGACGTGATCAAGGCGGCCATCCTGGGCGCCGAGAGTTTCGGTTTCGGCACCGCGCCGATGGTGGCGCTGGGCTGCAAGTACCTGCGCATCTGCCACCTCAACAACTGCGCCACCGGGATCGCCACGCAGGATGCGCGCCTGCGCGCGAACCACTTCACCGGCCTGCCGGAGATGGGCATGAACTTCTTCCGCTTCGTGGCGCAGGACGTGCGCCGTTGGCTGGCGAAGCTCGGCGTGGCGCGGCTGGAAGACCTGATAGGCCGCACCGACCTGCTGGCGCAGGCGCCGGGCGACACGCCGCGCCAGCGCAAGCTCGACCTGTGGCCGATCCTGGCCGCCGCCGACGCCAGCAGCGGTGGCGCCCGCTTCTGCACGCAGGCCCGCAACGCGCCGCGCGACCCCGGCGTGCTGGCGTCGCGCATGCTCGCGGACATGGGCGAAGCCATCGCCACGTCGCGCGGCGGCGAGTTCCACTACGACGTGCGCAACGACGACCGCAGCATCGGCGCACGCCTGTCGGGCGCCATCGCCCGCCGGCACGGCAACGCCGGCATGGCCGACGCGCCCATCACCGCGCACCTGCGCGGCAATGCCGGCCAGAGCCTGGGCGCCTGGAACGCCGGCGGGCTGCAGCTGCACCTCACCGGCGACGCCAACGACTACGTCGGCAAGGGCATGGCGGGCGGCCGCATCGTGCTGCAGCCGCCGGAGGCGTCGCGCTTCGTGGCGCGCGACACGCCGATCATGGGCAACACCTGCCTGTACGGCGCCACCGGTGGCGAGCTGTACGCGGCGGGCCGCGCCGGCGAGCGCTTCGCCGTGCGCAACTCCGGCGCGCTGGCGGTGGTGGAAGGCGTGGGCGACCACGGCTGCGAATACATGACCGGCGGCGTGGTGGCCGTGCTTGGCCGCACCGGCCTGAACTTCGGCGCCGGCCTCACCGGCGGCATCGCCTACGTGCTCGACATCGACCGCGACTTCGTCGACCGCTACAACCACGAACTGATCGACGTGCTGCGCATCACGCCCGAGGGCATGGAGCACCACCGCCACCACCTGCGCTCGCTGCTGCGCACGCACGTGGACCTGACCGGCAGCGCCTGGGGCGCCCAGCTGCTGGAAGAGTTCCGCGACGTCGCCGGCCGCTTCTGGCTGGTCAAGCCCAAGGCCGCCAGCCTCGAATCGCTGGCCGAAGAACTCAGGCGCGCCGCATGAAGGCCCATCCCTTCCAGTTCCTGGAGATGCCGCGGCGCATGCCGCGCGAACTGCCGGCGCCGCTGCGCGTGATGGGCTGGCAGGAAATATACGGCGGATTTTCCGCGCCCGAGGCGGCCGACCAGAGCGGCCGCTGCCTGGACTGCGGCAACCCCTACTGCGAGTGGAAGTGCCCGGTGCACAACTACATTCCGAACTGGCTGATGCTGGTGAAGGAAGGCCGGCTGTTCGAGGCCGCGGAGCTGGCGCACGAAACCAACCCACTGCCCGAGGTCTGTGGCCGGGTCTGCCCGCAGGACCGCCTGTGCGAAGGCGACTGCACGCTCAACACCGGCTTCGAGGCGGTCACCATCGGCTCGGTGGAGAAGTACATCGTCGACGAAGCCTTCCGCCAGGGCTGGCGCCCCGACCTGTCGCACGTGGTGGCCAGCGGCAAGCGCGTCGCCATCATCGGCGCAGGCCCGGCCGGCCTGGCCTGCGCCGACCGGCTGGCGCGCGCGGGCATCGAAGCCCACGTGTTCGACCGCTACGAGGAGATCGGCGGGCTGCTGAGCTTCGGCATCCCGGCCTTCAAGCTCGAAAAGCACGTAATCGAGACCCGGCGCGGCGTACTCGAGGCGATGGGCGTGCGCTTCCACCTGGGCGTGGAAGTGGACGCGGCGATGGGCCACGCGTTCATGCGCGACTACGATGCGGTGTTCCTGGGCACCGGCGCCTACACCGCCGTGGACGGCAAGCTGCCGGGCCAGGACCTGCCCGGCGTGCTGGCGGCGCTGCCGTTCCTGGTGGCGAACGCGCGCCGCCTGCTGGGCAAGCCGCACCGCGACGACCCGCCCTTCGACCTGGCCGGCAAACGCGTGCTGGTGCTGGGCGGCGGCGACACCGCGATGGACTGCGTGCGCACGTCGCTGCGCCTGGGCGCCGCCGAGGTCACCTGCGCCTACCGTCGCGGCGAAGCCGACATGCCGGGCTCGCGGCGCGAGGTGAAGAACGCGCGCGAGGAAGGCGTGCGCTTCCTTTTCAACCGCCAGCCGCTGGCGATCGAAAGCGGCCTGCGGGTGGACGGCAGCCAACAGGCCTCCGGCGTGCGGCTGGTGGAGACGCGCGCGGCCGCGGGTCGCGGCAGCGCCACCGAATACGTGCCGGGCAGCGAGTTCGTGCACGGGGCCGACGTGGTGATCCTGGCGTTTGGTTTCCGCGCCAGCCCCGCGGCGTGGTGGGCCGACTTCGGCGTGCAGCTCAACGCCGAAGGCCGCGTGGTGACCGACGGCCTGCCCGGCCGCACCGGCCACGCCAAGGTGTTCGCCGGCGGCGACAACGTGCGTGGCGCCGACCTGGTGGTCACCGCCGTGCACGATGGCCGCGAAGCGGGCGTGGCCATCGCCCGCCACCTGCTGGCCGGCGGCACCACGCCATGAGGTCGCGCGGTGAAGAGTGGGCGCTGCGCGCGATGCTGCTGGTGCCTGCGGTGATCCACCTGCTGCCGCTGTCGGGCGTGCTTGGCGCCGATGCACTGACGCGGCTGTATGGACTGGACTTCTCGTCGCCCGATCTTGAGATTTTGATGCGTCACCGCGCCGTGCTGTTCGGCATGCTGGGGGTGTTGCTGTCGGCAGCGGTCTGGCGACCCGCGCTGCGCCCGCTGGCGCTGTTGGCGGGCTTCATCAGCGTGCTGTCTTTCCTGGTCCTGGCGCTGTCCGTGGGCGGCCATGGGCCGGCGGTTGGGCGCGTGGTGCTGGCCGATTTGGTCGCACTGCCCTGCCTGGTGGCCGCGGCGCTGCTGCAATGGTGCCGCCCAGGCCCCGCTTCGGATATTGGCTGAGCGTCGCTCCGGTATCATTCGCCTTCCCCGCGAAGGACGAACCATGAGCGAACTGCAGGACCTCACCTCGTTGATACGCGCCAACACGGCGTTGATCGTGATCGAGACGCCCGACGAAGGCCGCGTGGTGGACCTGTTCATGCACGTGCTGATGAACGTGTGGCGGCCGCTGTTCCGCTGGTCCATCACCGAAGGCCTGCGCCGGGTGGACCTGCACGGTGAGGACGAGCCGCTTTCGCCGCCCGACGCCACCACCACGCTGCGCACCATCCGCGCCATGGACCAACGCGGCATCCACCTGCTGCTCGATTTCCACCCCTACCTGGGCTACGCCACCACCCAGCGCATGGTGCGCGAACTGATAGACCGCCGCGACTGCAAGGAGCACACGCTGGTACTGGTGGGCGCCAAGATCGAACTGCCCGCCGACCTCGAGCACCTGGCGGTGCGCTTCTCGCTGCGCCTTCCCGATGAGAAGGCGCTGCTGAAGCTGGTGCAGGACGAGGCCGCGCTGTACATGCGCGAACACGGCGGCAAGCGCGTGGACGTGGACCAGGAAGCGCTGAAGATGATCGTGCGCAACCTGCGCGGCCTGTCGCTCACCGAGTCGCGCCGGCTGGCGCGGCACCTGATCTTCCGCGACGGCATCATCAGCCAGAACGACCTGCCGGAGCTGGCCAAGCTCAAGTTCGAACTGCTCAACAAGAGCGGTCACCTGCACTTCGAATACGACACCGCGCGCTTCTCCGACGTGGCCGGCCTCACGCGCCTGAAGGCCTGGGTGAACCAGCGCCGGGCGGCCTACACCAGCGAAGCGCTGCCGGTGGGGCTGGACCCGCCCAAGGGTGTGCTGCTGCTGGGCGTGCAGGGCTGCGGCAAATCGCTGGCGGCCAAGGCGGTGGCCGGTGGCTTCGGCGTGCCGCTGGTGCGGCTGGACTTCGGCACCCTGTACAACAAGTTCCACGGCGAGACCGAGAAGAACCTGCGCGACGCGCTGGCCTCGGCCGAGCAGATCGCACCCTGCGTGCTGTGGATAGACGAACTGGAAAAAGGCCTGGCCGCGTCCGGTAGCAGCGAGGACGGCGGCGTGTCGCGCCGCGTGCTGGGCTACTTCCTCACCTGGATGGCCGAGCGCAAGTCGCGCGTGTTCCTGGTGGCCACCGCCAACGCGGTGCAGGACCTGCCGCCGGAGCTGCTGCGCAAGGGCCGCTTCGACGAGATCTTCTTCGTGGACCTGCCCAACCACGCCGCGCGCGCCGAGATCTTCCGGCTGCACCTGGCCAAGCGCGAAGTGGACTGGGAGGGCTTTTCGCTCGATGCGCTGGCCGGCGCGGCCGACGGCTTCTCCGGCGCCGAGATCGAACAGGCCGTGGTCAGCGGCCTGTATTCGGCCCACGCCGCCGAAACCAAACTCGACGAACAGCGCCTGCTGGGCGAGCTGTCCGGCACCCGCCCGCTGAGCGTACTGATGGCCGAACAGGTCAACGCCCTGCGCGAGTGGGCCCGCACCCGCACTGTCCCCGCCGACTGAGCGCGCGCGCTCCGGATCAGGCGCCAACCCAAAAAAGGGGTCAGAGAATATATTCGTTTTAAACGAATATATTCTCTGACCCCTTTTTTGGGTTGCCAACGCCTTTACCTAGAACCAGCGCCGCGTGCGCGCGCAGTAATCGAGGTACGGCTGCCCGAATCGAGCCGCGAGATAGCGCTCCTCGCGGGCAATCACGTAGTAGCGGATCACCAGGACCACCGGCACCAGCAGCAGCAGCGGCCACAGCGCGTTGCAGGCCAGGGCCAGCGTGGCGTAAGCCAGAGCCATGCCCAGGTACATCGGATTGCGGGTGTGGCGGTAGACGCTTTCTTCCACCAATGCGGTGTCTTCGCGCCACGGGCGCGGGTCGTTACCGCGGCGCCGGAAGCTGCGCAGCGAACTGGCCAGCAGCCACACCGCCACCAGCCCGATGGCGAAAGCGTGCAGGTGCACCCAGGTTTCGCGCGACGCATCCACGATCGGCATCGCCACCCACCAGTGGTCCAGTGCGAAGCCCGCCACCAGCCCCGACAGGTAGATCAGGGGCGGCGGCAAACGCACGCCGGGTCCTTTGCGCTCCTGTGTCATGGGGGTCAACTCCAGTGCTGCAGCAGCCAGGCCCAGGCGGGCAGGGTGATCAGGGACAGCAGGATGCCGTACCCCACCATGGCCGCCGCCAAACGGGGCGCCAGGCGGTGCGAAATCGCCAGCGCCGCGGCGGTGATCATCGGCGGCATCGCCGATTCCAGCACCACCGCATCGTGCTGCACGCCCTGAAGGCCGAGCATTGGGGCCATGGCCAGCGCCAGCAGCGGCATCACCGCCAGCTTCAGGGCCAGGCCCACGGCCAGCGGCTTGAGTTCGTCGCGCGGCAGCTTGAGCTGCAGGCTCAGGCCAATGGCCAGCACCACCAGCGGCAGCAGCGCGTCGGCCAGGCGCTGCAGGCCGCCGGCGATCCAGGCCGGCGGCGCCTCGGGCATCAGGGTCAGGCCCAGCACCAGCGCCAGGAACGGCGGGAAGGTGGCGATGCGGCGCGCGATCAGGCCCGCGGTGGGCTTGGCGTCGCCTCCGTAGCGCGCCAGCACGTACAGGCCGAACGTGGACAGGATCAGGAAGGCGCCGAACTGGTCGTAGATCACCGCGTACGGCAGTGCGTCTTCGCCCAGCAGGGCGCGCACCAGCGGGTAGCCCAGGAAGCTGGTGTTGCCCAGCGCCACGCACAGCAGCAGCACGGCGTGTTCGTCGGCCCGCAGCTTCAGCGCGCGCGTGGCCAGCGAAACCAGCGCCACCGTCGCCGCCAGCAGAAGCCAGGGCACGGCCGCCACCGCCAGCACTTCGCGGCCGATTTCAAGCCGCGGCGCATAGATCAGCACGGCCGCCGGCAGGCAGACGTACAGCACCACCTTGTTGAGCACTTCGGCGGCGCTGTCCGGGAACACGCGCAAATGCTGGAACGCCAGCCCCAGGGCCAGCATCGCCAGGATCAGCGCGAACGCGTCGAAGGCCATGGGCGGTTCAGGCCGCGGCGGCCGCCGCCTTCTGGCTGACGATCCACTCGCGGATCTTCACCTGCAGCACGTCCATCGGCAGCGCGCCGTCTATCAGCACCTGGCGGTGGAAGGCGCGCACGTCGAACTTGTCGCCCAGCTCGGCCTCGGCCTCGGTGCGCAGTTCGCGGATCACGCGCTGGCCCACCTTGTACGACAGCGCCTGGCCGGGGATGACGATGTAGCGCTCCACTTCGGCCACCACGTCGGACTCGGCCATGGAGGAATTGGCCAGCATGTAGTTGATCGCCTTCTGCCGGCTCCAGCCCATCTGGTGCAGACCCGTGTCCACCACCAGGCGCGTGGCGCGCAGCTGTTCGTCGCTCAGGCGGCCGTACCACTGGTAGGGGTCGGTGAACAGGCCGAGCTCCTTGCCCAGCGATTCGGCGTACAGCGCCCAGCCTTCGGCGAACGCGGTGTAGCCGCCGAAGCGACGGAACGCCGGCAGCGACTCCACTTCCTGCTGGATCGAGATCTGGAAGTGGTGGCCCGGCGACGCCTCGTGGATGGACAGCGTCTCGACCAGGAACTTGGGTTGCGCCTTGAGGTTGTAGGTGTTGAGGTAGAACACGCCCGGCCGCGAACCGTCCGGCGTGGGCGCCTGGTAGGACGCGCCGGCGTCGCTCTGGGCGCGGAAGGCTTCCACTTCGCGCACTTCGTAGTCGGCCTTGGGAAAGACGTCGAAGAGCTTGGGCAGCAGCGGGTTGATCTTCTTCTGCACGTCGCGATAGGCCTGCAGCGCCTCCTCGGGCGTCTTGAAGTAGAACTGGTCGTCGTTCTTGAGGAATTCGAAGAAGGCCGGCAGGTCGCCCTGGAAGCCGACTTGTTCGCGCACCGCGTTCATTTCGCCCAGGATGCGGGCCACTTCGTCCAGCCCGTACTGGTGGATGGCTTCGGAACTGAGGTCGGTGGTGGTGTTGGATCGCACCATCAGCGCGTACCAGGCGCGGCCGTCGGGCAGGTCGCCCATGCCCACCGTTTCGCGCGCGGCGGGCAGGTACTCGTCGCGCAGGAAATCGCGCATCTTGGTGTAGCCCGGCACCAGCACGTCGGCGATGGCGGCGCGGTACGCGGCCGTGAGGCGCTCGCGTTCGGCCGGCGGGAAATCGGCCGGCATGTTCTTGATCGGGCCCCAGAACACGCTGTCCTCGGGCTTGGCAAGAATGTGCGCGGCGAACTGCGGCACGATCTTTTCCACCACCGGCCGCGGCTGGGTGACGCCCGCCGCCATGCCTTTGCGCAGGTTGGCGATGACGCCGTCGTTGAGCACCGGGAAGCGGGCGATGCGCGCCAGGAAGTCGTCGTAGTGCTTGACCTCGCGGAACGGCTGGATGCCCTGGCCCGAACCCAGCTGGGCGAAGAAGCTGCCGTGGTTGCCGAACTGGCTCACGGCCAGCATCCAGCCCGGGAATCGGTTGGATTCAAGCGAGAGTTCGCGGTCGCTGATGAACACGTCACGGCTCAGGCGGTGCTGTCCCGACAGCGCGTCGCGGTCCAGCGCCTGAACGCGCGCCAGGAAGTCGCGCTCGCGCGCCTCGGTTTGCGCACGGAAAGCCCCGGTGGTGAAGTCGGGCAGCTGGTCGTTGTAGCGCAGGTCGCCCAACGCCGTGGCGAAGATCGGGTTGGCCTTCAGCTCGGCCTCGTGCCACTGCTCCAGCAGGGCATCGAGCTGCGCGGCCACCGCGGCCGGATCGGCGGCGACAACGACGGGCGCGGCCGGCGCGGCCGGGGCAGGCGCCGGTACGGGCTCGCGGCTGCATCCGGACACGGCGAGCAGGCAGGGCAGCATCAATACCAGGAGGCGCATCACGGTTCCTTCGCTTTGGGGCAGGGGGGGGGATGCGCTATCTTCGCGCAGTCGCTGCCTGGAGCCTACCGATGAAAGTCACGCCCGCCGCCTTGGTTTTCTTCGCCACGCTGGTGGTGGCGCCTGCCCAGGGCGGGGACCGCATCACCGGCAAGGCGTTCGCCACCCGCTCCGAGGTGTACGCACCCGAGGCCATGGCGGCCACGTCGCACCCGCTGGCCACCCAGATCGCGCTGGACACGATGCGCCAAGGCGGCAGCGCGATGGACGCGGCCATTGCCGCCAACGCCGCGCTGGGCCTGATGGAGCCCACCGGCAGCGGCATCGGCGGCGACCTGTTCGCCATTGTCTGGGACCCCGGGACCAGCAAGCTTTACGGTTACAACGGCTCGGGCCGCTCGCCCAAGGCGCTGAGCCTGCGCTGGCTGCAGGCCAACGGCTACGACGAGATGCCGCAGCGCGGCCCGCTGCCCGTCACCGTGCCGGGCGCGGTGGACGCCTGGTTCGCCCTGCACGCGCGCTTCGGCAGGCGCACGATGGCGCAGAACCTGGCGCCGACCGTGGCCTACGCGCGCAGCGGCCACGCGGTGCACGAGGTGATCGCCTACTACTGGAACAACAAGCTGTGGAGATGTCGAAGTGGCCGGGCTTCGTCGAGCAGTTCACCGTGGACGGCAAGGGCAAGGCCCCGCGAACGGGCGAAGTGTGGCGCAACCCGAACCTGGCCAATACCCTCGAGACCATTGGCCGCGAAGGCCGCGACGCCTTCTACAAGGGCGCGATGGCCCGCACCATCGACACCTTCTTCCGCGCCAACAAGGGCTTCCTGCGCTACGAGGACATGGCCGCGCACACCGGTGAATGGGTGGCCCCGGTCAGCGTGAACTACCGCGGCCTGGACGTGTGGGAGCTGCCGCCCAACGGCCAGGGCATCGCCGCGCTGCAGATGCTCAACCTCCTGGAAGGCTACGACTTCTCCAGGATCGCGTTCGGCAGCGCCGAGCACGTGCACCTGTTCACCGAAGCCAAGAAGCTGGCCTTCGCCGACCGCGCGCGCTGGTACGCCGACCCCGCCTTCCAGCCGGCGCCGGTGGCGCGATTGATCTCCGACGAGTACGCGGCCGAGCGCCGCAAGCTGATCGACCCCAACAAGGCCGCCAAGGCCGTGGACGCCGGCGCCCAGCTCAACCAGGGCGACACCATCTACCTCACCACGGCCGACAAGGACGGCATGATGGTGTCGCTGATCCAGTCCAACTTCCGCGGCATGGGCAGCGGCATGGCGCCGCCGGGGCTGGGCTTCATCTTCCAGAACCGCGGCGAACAGTTCGCGCTAAAGGCCGGGCACCCCAATTCGTTCGTGCCGGGCAAGCGGCCCTTCCACACCATCATCCCGGCCTTCATCACCCGGGACGGCAAGCCGTACATCAGCTTCGGCCTGATGGGTGGTGCGATGCAGCCGCAGGGCCACGTGCAGATCGTGATGAACCTGGTGGACTTCGGCATGAACCTGCAGGAAGCCGGCGACGCCCCGCGCATCCAGCACGACGGCAGCACCGAACCGGCCGGCCAGCTGGTGGCCATGGCCGACGGCGGCGTGCTGAACCTGGAAACCGGCTTCCCGTACGACACCATCCGGGCGCTGATGCGCATGGGCCACACCGTTGAATTCGCCGACGGCCCCTACGGCGGCTACCAGGCCATCAAGCGCGACCCCGACACCGGCATGTACGTGGGCGCCAGCGAAAGCCGCAAGGACGGCCAGGCCGCCGGCTACTGACGGGAAATCGCCCGCCGCAGCGTCTGCGCGGCGGTGTCGGCGCGGATGCGCGCGCGACCTGGTCGAACAGCGGCGGCTGCTGCGGGGTGTGCGGCAGGCCGTCGAGCACCCGGAACGTGGAGTCGACGAGAGCAGCCGCAGGCCCAGGCGGCGCTGGAAGCCTTGGTCTTCGACCAGAAGGATGCAAAGACCCGCCAAGCCCATCTTCCCTGCATCCCCTGCGATTGCGCTTGGAGTCCAACCCGCGTTCGATTCGGCCCGGAAGCGCGCACGGCGGGCTCGCGGTGGTCCTCGATCAACGGCCAAGCCGGGCCAAGCCGGACGGCTTCGCGGGCGGTCCCGGCCGGCCCGCGGAAAGGCAGCGGGGCCGAAACTGTGCTGCACCGCACATTGCTATGGGCGCGAACCATACGCTAGCGTCCGGGCAGCGGTGGCAAGGGGGACGGTGCCGGGGCTCCGGTCGTCGCCGCCGCAGAGAGGTTTCGTGGCTTCATTTCGGACGCCGGCCCGGGTCCATGGCGTACACCAATTCCAAGGGGAGAGAACTCATGACAACTCGACACCGCAGCAATGCGGGCCGGTGGCTGCCGGCCGTGGCGCTGCTGGCTTTCGCAGGCCCGGCCGTGGCCAGCACCATCAACCAGAATGTTTCCTGGACCATCGACCGGGCGGGCACCGCCACCAAGTACCGCGTGGTGGCCTACGGCGACTCCATCTACGCCGGCTACAACGGCTCGGTGAGCAACGCCGCCAAGTACGCCGCGCCCACCGTGGACGCCGAATACCTGGCCGCGCGCTGGGGCGCCGACATCGAAAGCATCCGCCGCACCAAGTCCGGCGCGGTGGCCAGGGACGTCTACGAAAACAAGATCGTCGCCGAGCGTTCGTTCATGCAGGCCGCGTCCACCCGCATGGTCACCTTCGAGATGTGCGGCAACGACGGCCTGCAGGCGCGC
>Ga0105045_10004434_pt1 | contig 12191 bp, 8 predicted proteins | sample MAT02_FD_78089 | JGI IMG/M metagenome (GOLD analysis project Ga0105045, IMG submission 78089) | Freshwater microbial communities from Lake Fryxell liftoff mats and glacier meltwater in Antarctica - MAT-02 (megahit assembly) | ecosystem: Environmental > Aquatic > Freshwater > Ice > Liftoff... | reverse complement strand
CGGAAATCCTAAGCGACAATCGAACAGATAAACCTCTTCGCCCACCAGCACGCCGCAAGCCCACGGCTGCAGATTTCCGCCGCCATCGGCGAGTCCCAACATGGACGCGGAGATACCGGCTTGTTGGCAGAGCGAGATGAACGTGGTGCTGCGTTGTAACCAATCTCCGGTGCCGCGAAACAGGGTTTGGAAAGGTGTTTGTCGATAACCGGCCCCTCGAAACACCAGCCCGCCGGGCAACGGCGGAACCGGGGGCGTTTGGTCAGAGAAAACGGCCGGCTCGATCGCGATGTTGCGCACCGTCCAATCAAACAGCTTGACCGTTTGGACCAACGTCAGCGCGTTTTCATCACCGATCACGTTGCGTTGTTCCTCCAACCACGACGTCCAGATCGGATCATTAGGTGAACGTTCGCGGACCCAATCGGCAACCTTGCGAACGAGGTAGCAATATCGCAGGTGATAAACGTCAAGGGTTGTAAAATTGGTTTGGCGGACCGAAACCATGGCATCGTCCACGGGCAACACGTCGGAAACCGTTTGCAACAATTCGGTCGGCGTAAACGTGTCGCTTGCCAATTTTCGCCGGTTTGCCTCCCGCCACGCGTTGAGGTGGTAAATGATCTGGCGACCGGCGCTGTCGAGATTCAACTCGATCAATTGGTCGACCAATCGCATCGCTTCGCCGAGATGGTCGACCTTCGTGTCCGATTGTTGTCGGGTCTGGCGAGCGGCTTGGATTCGGCGGACCGTTTTTGCGTCATCGCCACAGCCGAAGGCAAACGGCAGTACGAAGCCGATGCTCAGGAGTAGAATCAGGGGGCGATTGGGTCGATCAGCCGGCGCTTTTTTTGGCATCATCATGCGGGGATAGGGAAATTCAGAAGCGGTAGGGTTCATCGCCGGATTTCCGCAACCGTTTCGTGCAGGCGTGCCAGCCGCCCGATCATATCGTCGAATTGGTCCAGCGGGATCATGTTGGGCCCATCGCTGGGGGAGTCAGCCGGCTGCGGGTGCGTCTCGAAAAAGAGAGCATCGACCCCCATGGCTACGGCGGCGCGGGCGAGTGGTTCGACCATTTCGCGATTTCCGCCCGTCGCGCCGCCCAGGCCGCCGGGACGCTGGACCGAGTGGGTCGCATCAAACACAACGGGAACGCCGAGCGAACGCATGATCGGCAACGACGTAAAATCGTTGACCAATCGCCCGTATCCGAAAAATGTCCCACGCTCGCACAGCAGCACTCGATCTTTCGGGGCCATCTCGCGGGTTTGCGCAGCCATCTCGCCGAGACCAGAAACCGCCTCAGTTCCGCGAATTTTTTCGACCGCGTACCGCATGTCGTCGGGCGACATGAATTGGCCCTTCTTGACATTGATCGGCCTGCCCGTCGCGGCGGCGGCGATCAGAAGATCCGTTTGGCGAGCCAAAAATGCTGGAATTTGCAGCAAATCGCAAGCTTCGGCGGCCGGTGCGGCTTGTTCGGGCAGGTGAATGTCGGTTGTCGTTGGCAATCCGGTTTGATCGCGGACCCGTGCGAGCATCGCCAAACCCTCGTCGATTCCCGGACCGCGGACGGACGCCAAACTGGTCCGGTTCGCCTTATCAAACGATGCCTTAAATACGAACGACAAGCCGTGACGTGCCGCCGTTTTTGCGATTGATTCCGCGATCCGCATCGTCAAATCGTACGTCTGCAATACGCACGGACCGGCGATCACCAGCAGCGAACCATCACCGCAATGGTATGATCCGATCTTCACCGGCGTGACGGCGGTTGCCGCAGGATTGGTCGTGTCGATCGATGTCATCAGTCGGTGATGTGCGTTGGGGGAATGAGCAGAGACACGGTGTTTTCCAAAACCTGACGCAGGCTAGTGGACGTGGTCCCGCTGGGTGGTCGGAATGCGGAGCGTGATATGTTTGGGCAAAATGGAAACGTCGATCGGCAGGCGTCCCGCGTAATCGCCGTCGATTTGGTAGGAAACCCGAACGGGCGACGTGATTCGGCAACCGACAATCTCATGGCGACAAACGTCGGCCCAGTGAATATGACGTCCTGTCACGATGCCGCCCAGGTAACGAAGACCGCTCAGGATCGAGCCGTTTTGTAGGCCACAAAAATTCAGCCGTCCATCATCGGCGTGGGCCGAGGTTTCGATTTTCAGCGAGGCGGCGTACCGGGGCAGGTTGAATACCATCGCCCAGCGAACGATCGTCTCGGGCGAATCGGTGACCCGCGTGGTCGTGCCATCGGCGAGTTGCAACGTCACGTTAAGCGGCGGAAATGCGTAGCGAGTGATCGTTCGCAGAATCGGCCACGCGTAGCTGAACCGATTGATGTGGCCGCGCCGGCGCAGGTGTAACGCGCGGACGACTTCGGCATCAAACCCGCACGTCATCATGACCAAAAACAACCGCCCGTTTGCGACACCGGCATCGATCGCATGGTCACGTCCCGACATCATCGTTTTCAACATCGACGGCGGATCGGCGGTAAAGCCAAAGTACCGCGCCAGCAAGTTTTCGGTGCCCAGGGGCATCGGCAAAAGCACCGTCGACGCGGGTGTATTCTGGGCGACGAGCGCCAGCGTCCCGTCGCCACCGGCGGTGACGATGATCAGGGGATCTTTGTCTGGCGAACGCGAGTGGGCCGCGTCGCGAACACGGGCGATGTCTGTGGTCACGTCCGCGACGATGCCACGATGGTGCAGCAGTTCTAACAGCCGCGCGATCGAATCGCGACCGTATCCCGATCCCGCCTTGGGGCTGGTGCAAACCAGGACTTCGAATCGTCGCGGCGTCGTTTCCGGGACGCCCAAGTCCGTCGCCACATTTGCCGTCTCTCCGGTCACGAAACGCAACCTATGATTCCCAAGGACGCATTTTTCGACAGGACCAACGTGGTCGTCATCGTTGCCATTGATACTATCGCTACAAGCAATTGATCGTGAATTTGATAAGGCGCTACTGGGCTGCGGGATTGATCATCGTTGTCGTCGTCGCTCACGCGTCGATCATCGGCTACGTTCGCAACCGTGTCGCGCGGTTGAACCAGACCAAGAGTGCAGCCCTGGAGATTGGAACGTTTCGGTTCCAAAACATCAAGGATTCGGCGGCCGTGTACCACTTCCGTCTCTACGCCGTCCCCGAGCCCAGCCGGCGATACCTCGCGGAAGAAAAGCTGAAGCAAAATCGCATCGAGATCATTGAGTCCGCCGAGCTGCTGCTTCGCCAAGTCGATCCCGCTTGGCTTGACGATCCCGCGCAAGCCCAGATTCGCGACCGCTTGATGGAAGTTGTCGGCAAACATTTTACCGAGCCCCTGATCCGGCGAGTCATCATTATCGACTGGCTTCGGCTGCCATCGTCCGCCGCGAGCGTGATTCAAGACACGCCGCCGTCGTAGGCATCATGGCGATTCCATCCGGCCGCGGGCGCGCGGCCAATGTCATCGGGCTGCTTGATATTGTACGGGGTGGATAAAATCATGAATGGCATGCGGTCGTAATTGACGGGAAGACTACCGACAACGAATCGAAACCGCTAAACTGCGCGGCCCCATCGTGGCGCGTGATTTCGTTTCGATCCTCCCATCGACCCTACTTTTCTTGATGAATATCGGCCCGTCCAGCGAATCGTCTCCTTCCCCGTCCGCTCCCGAACAATCGTCGCCGACCGCAGTCGCCGAACAAATTTTGGAGACGCCGACCGAAAATAATGAATCGGCATCGGGCCCGCTTGCCAGCGTGATTCGCGGCAAAGGACCGCTGGCGGCCCGCGGGCTCGGGATTGCGAAACCCGCATCCCCGGCTGGTCGCCCGATGCCCGCACCGGCGTCTGCCGCGTCACCAACACCTGGAGACTCCGGGGCGACGTCGTCATCTCCCGCTCGCGATTCCAAACCGGCAAAGAAAAACGATGCGCCGCGACCCCGATTGGCAGGCCAATCCGATGCCGACGTCGTCGGCGGCACCAAACCGCTCGCTCCCGAACGCTCGTCGAAGGTCGCGGTGCCAAACCTGCGGCAAGATTTGTCCGATGATCTGCTGGCCGAACTGGAACGCGAACTCGCCGGTACCGCCGTCGACGTGGACGGTTTCCTTGGCGGTTCGGCGGGGATGGCCAATCGAAAGGGCAGCATCGAAGACGGACAACGTGTTTCGGGCGTCATCCTCAAGATTCACCACGACGACGTATTTGTCGGTTTGGGTGGACCCGACGAGGGTGTCGTTGCACTGGCGAATTTCACCAACGAAGAACCGAAGGTCGGCGACGCGGTCGAAGTCATCTCGCGGGGAATGAACCGCGCCGACGGCTTGTACGTGTTGACGCTTCCCGGCGAAGCCCTCGACGTTTCGGACTGGGAAGACATCGACGACGGCACCGTCGTCGAAGCGACGATCACGGGCTCCAACGCCGGTGGCCTGGAATGCACCGTCGCCAATATCCGCGGCTTCATTCCGATCTCTCAAATCAGTGAACATCGTGTCGAAGATACGGCAGAATTTGTCGGCCAAAAGATGATTTGCGTCGTTACCGAATCGAACCAGCGACGCGGTAATTTGGTTTTGAGCCATCGCGCGATCATGGAACGCGAACGCCAGGAACGCAAACGCGAACAATTGGAACAAATCGAACCGGGCGATTTGATGGAAGGCACCGTCCGAACCATCAAGGATTTTGGCGCCTTCGTCGATCTGGGCGGACTGGAAGGTTTGATTCACATCAGCAAATTGAGCTGGGACCGGATCAAACACCCCAGCGAAGTGCTCGAAGTTGGCCAAAAAGTCAGCGTCAGAATCGACACCGTCGACAAGCAGACGGGAAAATTAAGCCTGTCCTACCGCGACACGCTCGAAAACCCATGGGACGCCTTCGCAAACAGCGTCTCCGCGGGCACGATCATGGCGGGCATGGTGACGCGAATCGCGAACTTTGGCGCGTTCGTCCGATTAGCCGCCGGCGTCGAAGGGCTCATTCACATCAGCGAAGTCGCAAACCACCGCGTCAGCAACGTGGGAGCGTTTTTGAACGAGGGCCAGGAAGTCGAAGTCAAATTGTTGTCGATCGATCGCGACGCCCAGAAAATCTCGCTGTCGATGAAGCAGGTCCACGCGATCGCGGATGAATCGGTCACCCAAACCGAGGATGTCGCCGAACCGCTGCGCGAGCCAATCGTCAAAGCGACGCACTCGGGCCCCCTGCGTGGTGGCAACGACCGTGCCGCCGGTGGCGAAAAGTTTGGGCTTCGCTGGTAAAGCCTAACGGTTGCGATGATTTTGAGGATTGTTTCAATTTTGCGGGTTCCCGGTGCCGATGACTTCAATGGAAGTCCCCTGCACCCATTGAGGAACGCCCGCAAATGGCTACCAATCATTCCTTTCGCCGAGCCTTGTCCGCGACCGCTTTAACCATTGCGTTTGCGGCCCTGACCACCGGATGTTGCGGTCCGATGGGTTGCGGCACTGGCGCCTGTGGGTCCTCGCAAGGCCTGTTCGGCGGCCCGATCGCCCTGGGCGCCGCCGCCGCGGGAAATTGCGGCGGTTCGTGTGGCGGCTCCTGCGGCAATGATGGCTGCAACGGCTGCGGCGAAACCTACATTGACGAATGGATTAACACGCCACCGATGCGTGATTCCTGCGACAGTTGCGGAAATCACAACGGCCAAACCTGCGGTTCCTGTCGCCCGATTCTGCAGGGGCTGAAAAGCATTTGGGGCTTCCGCTGCGACGGCGGACCGGCAGCCTGCCAACGGTGCGACATGTCTGCGTTCGCGAGCTGCGGCGGATGTGACGGAGGAGGCTGCGATGGCGGATGCAGCGGAGGTTATGATGGTGGATGCAGCGGTGGCGGCGACTATGCGATCGAGCAAACGGGCGAGTCGTACACCGAATCGATGCCGATGTCGTCCGCTCCCCGCGTCATCAGCCGTTCGCCACAAATTGTCGAAGCCAAGCCCGCGATCAAGCCCTACACGCCGCAACGAACGAAGCAAATTTTCAAGCCGAGAGACAACGTCGCCGGATCCGGACGGGGCACCTTCTAAGTCCACAGCATCCGCTGCGGACCGGACGAATGGCCTAGACGGCGATAAGTTTGGTTTGTGGGCGAGCATCCTGGAATTTCGATCCTATTCGATCGTCGACGTGGCGGATATGCTGTCGTGCGGCGGTTGCACCGGTGGACCGCGCCGATTCATCTTCGACGCTTGTGTTTGATTCCATGCAGTTACCCGTCATTTCCGATTCGCCCGCTCGTCCCCAATTTTCCGTTCTTCCGGATGCCGATCGTGCGCCCGCGCGGGCTCGCTACGCCGTGATCAGCCTCGGCTGTCCCAAAAATCTCGTCGACACGGAGCAGATGCTCGGGCGTCTGGACGCGGACGGATACCGGATGGTTGATTCGGTCGACGGGGCTGATTTTGTGGTCATCAATACGTGTGGCTTCATCGCATCGGCTCGCGAAGAATCACTCGGCGCGATCGATGAAATGCTGCAATTGAAACGAGACGGACGGCTAAAGGGTGTCGTCGTCACAGGTTGTTTGGCCGAACGCCACCGCGAAGCGTTGCTGGAAGAGCGTCCGGACATTGATGCGTTGGTCGGCGTGTTTGGACGCGATGAGATCGTGTCGGTCGCGGATCGATTGTTTGGCGGATTGCACGAACAACGCACGGTATTTCGTCCCGCACCGATCCGGGCGTTGGCCGACAACATGCGTGCGGCGGTCACGCCTCGCCACTTTGCGTATCTGAAGATCAGCGAAGGTTGCGACCGGTTATGCACATTTTGTGCGATTCCAAAAATGCGTGGCAAACACGCCAGCAAGCCGATCGAACAAGTCGTCGCAGAAGCAAAAGCGCTGGCCGCGTCGGGCGTCCGTGAGATGGTCGTCGTCGCCCAGGACACGACGTATTACGGGATGGACATTTACGGCAAACCTCGACTTCAAGATTTGCTCGAACAATTGGACCAAATCGAGGGGCTCGAATGGATCCGGTTGATGTATTTTTATCCGATGTACATTGAGGATTCGCTGCTGCGGACGATCGCACAAGCGGATCGAATTCTGCCGTACATCGACATGCCGCTGCAACACGCCAGCGACACAATGCTCCGCCGCATGGCCCGGCGGGTGAACCGGTCGCAAATCGAATCGATCGTCGGTCGCATCCGTGAATTGATCCCCGGCGTAGTCATGCGAACGACGATGATCTCGGGATTTCCTGGCGAGACCAAAACGGACCATCAAGAATTGCTGCGATTCATCACCAAGCAGCGATTTGAGCATTTGGGCGTGTTCCCGTACTCCATCGAACCAGGCACACCGGCGGAAAAGTTGGCGGACCGGGTGCCTGAAAAAGTTATCCAGCGCCGCTTAGGCGAATTGATGACGGCGCAGCAGGAGGTCGCGTTCGAGTGGACGCAATCGCGTGTCGGTAGCGGCCAAGAAGTGCTGCTGGACAGCCCGTTGCCGGAACAACAGGGCGTTTGGATCGGCCGCACCGCAGCGGAGGCTCCGGATATCGATGGGTTGGTCTACGTCACCGAACAGCCCGGCGATGATCTTGCACCAGGAAAGATCGTTCCGTGCGAATTTGTGGCCGCCGATGGCTACGACCTCGTCGCCGTCGCGACGGGCGAATCGCGCTAGCGCAAACAAGCGTTTTGCGTGTGCATTTCATCCTGCCCACGCAGGAGATCGCGCCAAAAACATTCGCCAATGGGGCGAGCCGGTCTTTGCGTCAAAGTGCCAAGCCAGCCAACTCAAGGGGTTGATTTTGCCAGTCGCATCCTGCGAGCGATTCGATGATAATCGTTTTCCATGTCACGTCCCAAACCACCACCGTTGCTGTTGCCCGCCGTGATTGCGCTGACGGCGCTCGCGTTTGCGATCCATTACTTTTACGGCGGTGTGATCGGTGGTGTGGGTGCGGTTTCGGTCGGACGGACGGCGCTGATGCTCGGCGCGATCTGGTTCGCTTGGCCGTCGCTGCAAAAACCCGTTAATTGGCTGCCGCCGGGGATCGCGGCGGTTATTTTGCTGGCCATCGTCGCCGTCGCGATGCAGCCCCGGATGGCGTTGGTGGTGATTCCGGCGGTGGGTGGCCTGATCACTTTGGCCAGTTTTGTCCGCATGTTGCGATAGGTCGATTGGCTTTATATTGTCGCTGCCCACTCGCAAACGACCATTCAATCGCCCTCCAATTGACGATCCACAATGCCGCTTTGGCAAATCGATATTTATCCCGCCGATGGTTTCATTGACCGCGAGGGCCTTCGCACGCGCGACCAAATCCGTGAACTGGGGCTTGGCGATGTCGACGTCACGGTCGCGCGAACGTATTTGGTCGAAGGCCCGATCGACGCCGAGATCGCGAATTCGATGGCCACGACGCTGCTGGCCGACACCGTCACCGAGCGAACCGTCGTCGGGATCGTGGGCGACGAATTGTTGTGCGAACCGCCCGGGGACGAGCAGACCCTGGTCCACGTGATGCCAAAACCGGGCGTCATGGACCCGGTGGCGCAGTCGACGATCGCGGCGGCTCGCGACAACGGGTGGCAAGTCGACGCGGTCCGCACGGTGCAAAAGTTCTGGCTGCCCGAGCTGGATGATTCGCACCTCCAAACGATCTGTCGCCGGGCACTTTCCAACGACTCGGTCGACCAGGTCATCATCGGACCGCTGCAAATGACGCAATTGGCGGTCGGCGGTCATTACGAGTTTGCGTTGTTGACGGTCCCGATTCGTGAACTCGACGACGACGCGCTGGTGCGGCTTGCCAAAGACGGCCAGCTTTACCTGACGCTGGTCGAGATGCAAACGATCCGAGATCATTTCCGCGAAATGGACCGCGACCCGACGGACATCGAGCTCGAAACGATCGCCCAAACTTGGTCGGAGCACTGCAGTCACAAGACGCTCGGCGGACGTATCCATTACCGCGGTCCGGGGTGGAATGGCGAACCGTTGGCGGATGAGCGGCAATACGACAACATGCTGAAGCAGACGATTTTTGCGGCGACGCAGACGATTCGCCAAAATTCGGGCGACGACGATATCTGCGTCAGCGTGTTTAAGGACAACGCGGGAATCGTCAAATTTGACGACGCTTTCCACGCGTGCATCAAAGTCGAAACGCATAATCACCCCTCGGCGCTGGAACCTTACGGCGGTGCGAATACGGGGATGGGCGGCGTGATCCGCGATCCGCTGGGCACGGGCATGGGTGCTCGACCGGTTTGCAACACCGACGTGTTTTGTTTCGCGCCGCCCGACACGCCGGCGGATTCGTTGCCGCCCGGTGTGCTGCACCCGCGCCGCGTCATCGGTGGCGTCGTCGCCGGCGTTCGTGATTATGGGAATCGCATGGGCATCCCGACGGTCAACGGTGCGGTCTACTTTGATAAACGCTACCTCGGCAACCCGCTCGTCTACTGCGGCAACGTCGCGATCATCCCCGTCGGGATGGAATTTAAACGTGTCGAGCCCGGCGATTTGATCGTCGCGATGGGCGGACGCACCGGCCGCGACGGCATTCACGGGGCCACGTTCTCGTCCGCCGAATTGACGTCCGAATCGGAATCGTTGTCCGGCGGTGCGGTACAAATCGGCAACGCGATCACCGAAAAAATGGTCATGGACGTGCTGCTGCAGGCTCGCGACGCGGGGTTGTACAACGCCGTCACCGATTGCGGCGCCGGTGGGTTCTCAAGCGCCGTCGGCGAGATGGGCGAAGACCTCGGGGCCGAAGTGTGGCTGGAAAAATGCCCACTGAAATACGATGGCCTGACCTACACCGAAATCTGGATCAGCGAGGCACAGGAACGCATGGTGCTGGCCGTGCCGCCGGAAAATTGGGAACCGCTGCGTGAATTGTGTGAATCCGAGGGTGTCGAAGTGGCCGCGATCGGCGAATTCGTGCCCACCGGTCGCTTGCACCTAACGTACAAGGGACACACAACGGGCGATGTTTCGATGCAGTTTCTGCACGGTGGCCGCCCACCCATCATTCGCGATGCGATCTACCAACCGCCGCCGGTTCAAAAAATCGTCGATGTTTCGCTGGATGCGGCTGCGGCGACCAAAACGCTGTACGACATTCTTGGATCACTCAACGTTGCCTCGAAACACTGGATCATTCGCCAATACGATCACGAGGTCCAAGGTGGCAGCGTCATCAAGCCGCTCGTCGGGCCGATGTGCGACGGTCCCGGCGATGCCGCGGTCGTACGTCCACGGTTGGAGTCGCCTCGTGGGCTGGTCGTTTCCTGCGGCATGAATCCACATTTTGGCGATTTCGACACGTATCACATGGCCGCCTCGGCGATCGACGAAGCGATGCGAAACGCGGTTTGCGTCGGTGCCGACCCCTCACGAATCGCGATTCTGGACAATTTTTGTTGGGGATATACCGACCGTCCCGAAACGCTCGGTTCGCTGGTGCGTGCCGCGATCGCGTGCCAGGACATGGCCGTTGGGTTGGGCACGCCATTCGTCAGCGGCAAGGACAGTCTGAACAACGAGTTCAGCTACTTTGACGAAGCCGGCGAAAAACGATCGATCGCGATCCCGCCCAGTCTGCTGATCACGGCACTTGGCCAAATCGCCGACGTGGCGACCGCCGTCACCATGGACTTTAAGACCGCCGGAAATGTGATCGTGCTGGTCGGTGAAACCGGTGACCACCTGGGCGGCTCACACTACGCGATCACCCATTCGATCCCCGGTGGCAACGTGCCGACCGTCGACGTCGCGGTCGCGAAACGAACGTTCGCAGCCGTCCACGCCGCGATTGAGCAACGCTGGCTTCGCAGTTGCCACGATTGCAGCGAGGGTGGCCTGGCGACCGCGATTGCCGAAATGTCGATCGCCGGACGACTGGGCGCGGACGTCGACTTGGCGAACTTGGGAACCGATCTCAGCGACGCGGCGAGCCTGTTCTCGGAATCGAACACGCGGTTTGTGATCGAAGTTCGCCCCGAACATGTCGACGAGTTGCTTCAACATTTCGCATCAACGCAGGTTGCCGCAAGAAACTTGGGAACCGTCACGGCATCGGATCATGTGACGATTCGCATCGCCGATCGCGTCATGACTAGCGAGCCGATCGCCCCCCTCATGGCCCGCTGGAAAGAGCCCCTGGATTGGTAGGGTTTGAATTTCACCCGTCTGTTCAGAGATCTCGCAATTTTTAAATTGCTGTTCAGCGGGCAGGGTGACGTGCTTGGTAGACAACGACTTAGAAACTGCACGACCTCAGCAGCGGGAGGGTGAATCGTACGTCAGGCTTTCCAGCCTGAACTATTCTCACTCTTGCTCTAGTTTCGACTGCTGTTCGTCGATTCTTTTGATCGCATCCCGCTGACCTAGCTCGACTAGTGAGTAGCCCTGCGATGCCCCGACCAATGCGGGAACAAACATACTGCTCCACGTTTCGGAACTCGCGAACGGGACTGCTGTCAGGCTGATCGAGTTCCCATTGCGATCTCTGCGGGCTAGGCTTTTTTCGAATGCTTCGATCGCATTTTGGCGATTCCGCTTCGCGACGTCGCCAAAGGATAGTATTTGTTGGTAGACATTCATCAATGATCGCGCATGGATCATTGAAACACGACTGATGGGGCTAAACTCCTCTTCCCTCGGGATCGCGTCGCCGACCCCGCGCGTCGACAAAAACATGGCACGTTCGCCCGCGATCGCGGATCGCCAACGAGCATTGACGTCAAAAGGCGACTCGGCCAATCGCCGCAACCGCGCAAGCTGATCCGCGGTCCATGAGTCATCGTTTTCTCTAAACCAAATCGAATTTAAGAGACTTCGACGCATCGCATTGCTCACCAAGCCGCCGACGATCACCGATGGCGTATCGTTTGCGGTAATTAAGCCTTGCGACATTTCCAATGCGTCAATTGCTCGGTCATATTCTTGCGCGTGATAGGCAACGCGAAACTCTTTCTCGAGCAGCCGCGAAACATTCCTGGCCTGTTGAACATTACTGAGCATTGTACCGATCCCTCTAAAAATGATCGGTTGCCAAACGGGTCCGCCCGGATCCTTCCTATCGATCGTCAAACGCCGTATTGCATCGATAATCGGTTTCGCATCGGTGACGTAGTTGACAAAATAATCCGCCTCTGGCACCGGGTCATTTTTGTTTTGATTGTCGATTTCCGCAAATCGTG